>Ga0307945_1002871_pt1 | contig 13992 bp, 13 predicted proteins | sample OrgLakmetagen228_FD_201818 | JGI IMG/M metagenome (GOLD analysis project Ga0307945, IMG submission 201818) | Saline water microbial communities from Organic Lake, Antarctica - #228 | ecosystem: Environmental > Aquatic > Non-marine Saline and Alkaline > Saline | place: Antarctica: Organic Lake...
CCCCCCTCTCCTCCTCCATTCCCTCCTCTCCCACCTCCCATCTACTGCACGTGCGATGATATGCCTGAGGCTGTGAATGGCGTGTGCTCTGGAACCAACAGTGCCCTGGTCCGAATCTCAGAGCCAGGAGGTGCTCAGCACCTTCGCTGCTTTAGTGGCCTGCAGCAGCGCTCCAGCAACGTGTACTCCATGTCATACTGCATCAACTACGACTGCTATCCCAGTGAGTTTGCGGGCAAGACTCTTGCGCTCTCCACTGAGCCGCTCCTCGTGTCTGAAGCGCCAAACAAAACGGCCACGCTCGTCACCTATCTTGTCCCCGACTGCGTGGGCCCCTCCGTGCGGTCGTACAAGTACGACGACAATGGGGATCTGGCCCTCCTGCCTGATCTGCCTGGCGAGAACGGCGTGTTTCAATATCCCGAGAAAGGCATCGCAGCCATGAGCTTCGAGGCCTCTGTGGAGCCGTTGTGTAACGACCGCTACGTGGCTGCGCTCGTGACCTCTACCTTTGTGCAGGACGACCAGCCCAGGGTCCCCACCAGCAGTTGCCCTTGCTGGGTCACCCCCCAGGAGGCGGTGGACCCGAACCCCCTCGGCTGTGATGGAATCAAGATCCCTGTCACACTTGAGACCATCCCGAACTGGAGGACCAACTACGGGGTCAGCTATAGGCAGTGCATCGACCCCGCCAACTTTGACTTCTTGTAAGTTTCTTGCCCAAAAACATGCTGCTGTATTCATGTTGTGCATTTCCACGACCGTCTCTTGCCCCTCCTACGGCGTCAGCTATAGGCAGTGCATCGACCCCGCAAATTTTGACTTCTTGTAAGTTCCTTACCCAAAAACATGCTGCTGTAAATGGTTTGCATTTTCACAACTGTCTCTCTTGCCCCTCCCACGGGCCTCGCATCCAATCCGCGCTATATAGGTAATTGCCATCCTTCAGTTTCTCCACAGGACATTTTCCTTATTGCATTGCTTCATTGCTCCATGGCTCCATTGCACCATTGCTCCATTGTGCCATGGCACCATGGCACCATGGCTCTATTGCTCCATTGCTCCATTGCACCATGGCACCATGGCACCATGGCACAATGGCTCTATTGCTCCATTGCTCCATTACACCATTGCACCATGGCACCATGGCACCATGGCACCATTGCACCATGGCACCATGGCACAATGGCTCTATTGCTCCATTGCACCATTGCACCATTGCTCCATTGCACCATGGCACCATGGCACCATTGCACCATTGCACCATTGCACCATGGCACCATAGCACCATGGCACCATTGCACCATTGCACCATTGCACCATGGCACCATTGCACCATGGCACCATTGCTCCATGGCACCATGGCACCATGGCACCATGGCACCATTGCTCTATTGCTCCATTGCACCATTGCACCATTGCACCATTGCACCATGGCTCCATTGCACCATTGCTCCATTGCACCATGGCACCATTGCTCCATTGCACCATGGCACCATGGCACCATGGCACCATGGCACAATGGCTCTATTGCTCCATTGCACCATGGCACCATGGCACCATTGCACCATTGCACCATGGCACCATGGCACCATTGCTCCATTGCACCATTGCTCCATTGCATCATTGCACCATTGCACCATTGCACCATTGCTCCCCTACCCACCATCCTTTCCCCCCACTCTACCACCTATTTTTTTGCTTTGCAGCACTGAACGCATGGCCTTCTCATACTGCTGGCGCTACCGGTGCCTGCCGTCCGAGTTCTCCAGCTCCGTGTTCACAGCAACCATTGAAAAAGTCTCCAGGTTCAATATCCAACGAATGCCGGGAGATGTCATCTACAACACCACGCTCCAGGTAAATATTTGCAAGGATGCCCACCTTCTTGTGTTCATGATCTTGATGTGTTTGAGATTTTTGACATACCTTTCTAATACCTGCAAACAACATTGCAAGAAGGCAATCAAATATTTCGCAGTGACAACTCACATGATTGATTCCTGAATTCATGCAGGTGTTGTTGCAGTCTCTTTCAAAGCAACAGCCTTTTTTTTTGCTACAACTGAAAAGTCTTATCTGTATGCTGTTAACGCAGCCTAGGAGCGTCGTGCTCGTACTGCATGCTACACACACACACACACACACACACACACACAAACTCACAAACGACGCACACACAGAGATACACAAATACGCACAAATGCACGCACGTAAGCGCACATACATAGACATAAACACATACATGCACAAACACAAACACACGCATAACGCAGGCAACACCTGGCGTGAAGATCGAGGTGTTCGGGCAGCCCAAAGACAGCTCGTACGCTCCAGTCGAATTCAGTCACGACAACAACCACGACGGTGTCACATACAAAGGAGGGGATTGGGTGAGCAGAAATGGGCTATCATGCAATGATGTTTTCAAATTCAGTCACGACAACAACCACGACGGTGTCACATACAAAGGAGGGGATTGGGTGAGCAGAAATGGGCTATCATATAATGATATTCTCAAATTCAGTCACGACAACAACCACGACGGTGTCACATTCAAAGGATGGGATTGGGTGAGCGGAAATGGGCTGCCATATAATCATGTTTTCTTTGGGGAGTGGCACGCACTTGGCACGATAGGAGTGGAGAGAGTGTTTAGTTTCTAAAAAGCTTGGAACTTTTTCTGGTCTTGATAAGCTCGGTCCTTATGAGCATATGCATCCTCTTTACTTTGTGCTTCTTGTGACGCTGCTTCATTGATTCATAACTTATACTGCAGCCAGAGGAAGTATTAATGTCAATCACAGCAATCAAGTTATACTGCCATGCATCATCCTTGCTAAATAACGCTGCTCTACGGAGCTGGTCAAATATGTAGGCTTCGTTAGCGTACCAAAAACCAGTCCTCCTCTGGCATAGGCACTTTGCCCTCGCAGACATTAATTTCATGCACATAATCTTATTACGCTTTCTTGCGGACGTGCACAGGTCACGATGAACATCACGCTGCCCGAACAAGGACTTGAGTACTTTGACTTCAAGTACACAATCCCCATTGGCTTTGATGATCTGGGTGCAGCGGTGAGCATTGTTATTGTAGAAAGTACTTGGCTTTGAGTGTATTATTCCCATTGGTGTTGATGAATTGGATGCAGTTAGCATTTGAATTGTGTTAGCTGGATCTCAAGTACAATGTCATTATTGGATCTGATATTCTGAGTGCAGCAGTGAATGACAAAAAGGAGATCTAGATAAAGTGGTGAGCAAGGAATGTGATGTGAGCATTTCACTCCTTCTTTGCACATTACAAAAGGTCAATTGGCCAGCGCGTTTTGTATGCACCGGATGCACACAGTTCATATTACATGCTTAAACCAACTGGTAGGACAACATGTTTTCGCCTGCACGCCACCTCCTATTGGAAAGCATCATACATATACCATGATCACACAAGTGCTGCTGTATAATACGCACTCCTAACTTACAAGAGTGCTGCTGTATAATACGCACTCCTCACTTACAAAAGTGCTGCTGTATAATACGCACTCCTCACTTACAGAAGTGCTGCTGTATTATACGCACTCCTCACTTACAAAAGTGCTGCTGCCTAATACGCACTCCTCACTTACAAAAGTGCTGCTGCCTAATACGCGCTCCTAATTTGCAGAAGTGCTGCTGTATAATACGCACTCCTCACTTACAAAAGTGCTTGCTATATAGTACGCAATCCTAACTTACAAGCTAGCTCTGAACATCTTGCAATTTCATCCATTCTCCTTGGTCACATAAGTGCTGCTGCGCAACATCCACTCCTAATCTATCAACATCTCATTCCCTTATCTACCAACCCATCCACTCCTACTTCATAAACCTTCACTTCTACACCTACCGACTTCCCACTTCTACATACCACCCGCAGCCCTAAAGGCAACAGCATCCACAACCATGGGTACAACTCCCGCTATTCCTGAGAGATCCAGTTTGCATTGATTCAAGACTCCTGTTCGCCTGTGTCTACTTTCAGCTTTTGCACTCCCCCAATAACAATCTGGTGGCTACTTAGTGATTGGAGATTGGCCACTTAGTGGCTTGTGTCCTATCCAGCACTTGTCTATCTCTAAATCCTGTGGTCGTAAAAACTGCATCCACATTCTTTTGATTTCTAGCTCTTAGAACTGCACCCACACCTCTCTGACTGCATAGCTCTTTCAACTCTCAAACTTGCACCCATTTATCCCTGGCTGCTTAGGACCTGAAAACAGCCTTGAAACCCTAAACCTTAGATGATGCAGAAGGTCATGATGTAGATGGTCACGAAACCCAAACTTTAAATGTGCAGGTGGTCATGAAAATCCGTGATGACCAGGTGCTCCCTGCACAACCTCCTGCTCCTCCTGGAACAATCTGCAGGTAAGTAAGGACAAGGAAACCAAATTGAACAGAAGAAATCAAGGGTGTGTGTGGTGCAGTTCAAAAAATGTAACCACCTGTAGGTGGGACAGGAAACGCGACCACCTATAGGTGGGACAGGAAAAGGGTGTGTGGGGTGCAGTTCAAGTAAACGCGACCATCTGTAGGTGGTGCAGGAAAAGGGTGTGTGTGGTGCAGTCCAAGTAAACGCGACCACCTGTAGGTGGGACAGGAAAAGGGTGTAACTTAGACCAGAGAGGCTGAGAAAGTAGTCAAGCGTGCCTTAATCTTTTATGACATATTGTCTTCTGTAACTTGGACTGGCTTGCTCTTGCTCTCCTTCGCCTCTGGCAGTACTTCTCCATACCCTCCCGTACCTTTTTATTCCAACAGCTCTTCGCATTTGCACTTCTGCCTTCCTTACATTTTTTTGTAAAAAACAGATGCCCTGTTCCAGCTGTGGGCGGTGAGTGCGCAGACGACCGCACAGTTTTGGCTACGTACTCACGCACCGATTCCGGAAGTACGGCAACCACCCAAATGTGCCTACCCGAACCTGTGTATAATGTCTTCACCAAACAGCTATGGTTCTCCACCTGCTGGAGATGGATGTGCCTAGACTCCTCCTTCCGAGGCACAGATGGGAGCAAGATCAAGCCTTATCGCATCAGGTAGGTTCCCCTGCAGCACTATGTTTCCTCATTTCTTGCAAAGAAGGTCGCGTCAAGTAGGATATTGTGCTGCACAATTTGTTTTCTTAACGCCTGATTGCATCGGGTTGTCCTGCTGTACTGTTCTACCTGGACCTTGTTGTGTGCGTCTGCACGTTGTTGCGCCTGCACCTTACATGTAATTGTATCTGTTCAGCTTGGGACATCATCCCCAGCCTTTAAGCTGCCCCAGCCTTAATTGTCTTGAGCTGGCTTTTGCCTCTACTGATCTGTACTGACAGCTGCTGTACAAGAGAGCTGACCACCTTGGATTTCTGGGTGAAGGAGCAGCTAGTGAAGTCACGTCTGAGGGTGTCTGCATAAAGTGTAATTTTTTCTTGATCTGTATTGACAGCTGCTGTGCAAGAAAGCTGACCACCTTGGAATGCTGGGTGAAGCCACGTCTGAGGATCTCTACTCAGAGCATAGTTTTCCATGCTCAAATTTTGAACCGCTAGCTCCCTCCTGCCAGCTAAGTTGTATAATTCCGACAGCTGCTGAAAGCAATGCTTGGGCTGACCTACACACATTTATTCAACATTCTCCAGGATGCAAAACGCCGTGGGCGCCAACTTTGACAGGATCCCCAGTGGGTGGTCCCAGATGCAGTTTTTTAAGCCTCCCGAGGTGAACATCAGTGTGACCGTGAACTCAGGGAGCAGCTCTGCAGTGGGACCTATTGACGAGCCCGGCTACTTCTCGTTGCCCAGCACCACGACATCCCTCGACATCAGTCTTGACATCCCGCCCTTCCCTTGGTATGACAATAACAACGCGGCACTTACCGTCAGTCCAGGCCCGTTCCCTCCTTCTCCCCCGACCCCCCCGATCAGCCCCCCTCTTCCCCCGGCACCTCCAATCGACCCAACGGCTAGCACCAAGGTGACAGCAACCTTTACAGTTGCCCTAGACATCAGGAACGGCTCCAAGCTGGAGACAGTCCTTGCAAGGCGTGCAGCCAACATTGAAGCCGGCATCGATGGCTTCACCAACAACCAAATCCTGGGCTTAGTGGACTTCTCAAAGGTACTTAGAGGCCTTTAAACCAGCAGGATTGGCTGCCTTCTTGGTGTGCGGGAGTGAGTGTTTGCGCATGAAGAAGCAACTCAGGAGTGACGGGTAAAGGTCATCTGCAGCTTCAGCTGGGGATCTCCTATGGCTAAATTATGTGTGTTTGCCCTGCTGAGGTTGTTTCTGCATCGATGTTTGCGCTCATGCACTGCAGAGTCAGAGCGAACTGATTGCTTGTTGTCTGTATGAATGTAATGACAGCCTGGCATGCTACTCTTCTCTCTGTGCCATCCGTGCTGCTATCCGTGGGTAGAAACATTAGTCTCACGTTTGTTATCTCGTTCCCTGGTTCCCTGTGCAGTTGGAGGACTGTTCAGCAGCAGCTTCCGAAGCATTTATTGCCAACCTTGCTCCGACTTTGGGCCTGGACCCATCACAAATCTCCCTTGACTGCAACTATGCGGGCTCAGACTTCACTGACGACGGGACAAGGAGGAGCCTGCTGACCACGGAAGGCCGAAAGCTGATGCAGGCAAGGAGCAAGCACACAAGCAGAAACAGAAAGAGGGCAGACCATCAAAAGCTGATCATTATAAAAAAATATATTTCTTGCCTGGGTGTCTGCATCTAAGCACAAACGCTTCCGGTTTCTTGTAACAATGCCCATACACGTGTCTGTAATGATAAGAAGCTCCTATAGCAGTTTTGATGCTGATGTTGCTGCGCAGGCGCGTCTCTGTAACAATCAGAAGCTCTCTGTTGGCCTCCGGCGCGACTTTGATCTGGGTGGATCCCTGTCAGACACGAGCGGCTTGGAGGCTGCAACTGCTGAGTCAAATGGAAGATTGACAACAAGCCTGGGCACTGAAACTTGCATGGGCCCAGTGAGTAGCACGCCCCTTACTACTATTTAGCCGCATAGATAGATGCTACTAGATATATATAGTTAGTTACTACGCATTAGAGAAAGCTGTGCGCATTACAACGACTGCATGTAGCTGTATACAACCTCACACCTTATGTAGCTGTATGTAGCTGTATACAACCTCACACCGCATGTAGCTGTATACAACCTCACACCGCATGTAGCTGTATACAACCTCACACCGTATGTAGCTGTATACAAAAAATATGTAGTTGTATACAACCTCACACCTTATGTAGTTGTATACAACCTCACACCGCACGTAGCTGTATGTAGCTGTATACAACCTCACACCGCATGTAGTTGTATTCAACCTCACACCGCACGTAGCTGTATACAACCTCACACCGCACGTAGCTGTATGTAGCTGTATACAACCTCACACCGCATGTAGTTGTATACAACCTCACACCGCATGTAGCTGTATACAACCTCACACCGCATGTAGCTGTATGTAGCTGTATACAACCTCACACCGCATGTAGCTGTACACAACCTCACACCTTCACACTGACCAATAGCAAGCAAAAACAAATCCAGACAAGGTTTTGCAACAAAGCAAGCCAGACCATACAGCAAAGCAAGTCAGACCATACAACAAAGCAAGTCAGGCCGTCAACAAAGCAAGTCAGACCATACAACAAAGCGAGTCAGACCATACAACAAAGCAAGTCAGACCATACAACAAAGCAAGTCAGACCATACAACAAAGCACGTCAGACCATACAACAAAGCAAGTCAGACCATACAACAAAGCAACTCAGACCATACAACAAAGCACGTCAGACCATACAACAAAGCAAGTCAGACCATACAACTAAGCAACTTAGACCTTACAACAAAGCAACTCAGAAAAGGAAAGCGACAATACATAACAAGTGCGGGCACTCTTTATTAGCACCTTATCTGAACCTGTCTGTTTTTCTTTGTGCCTTTGCAGGACTCAATCTTCACAAAGATTCACTTGTCACAAGGCAAAGTTGTTGGCTCCTCTAAGGAGGAGCAGTGTGCCGATCTGAGGAGGTCCCTGAATCTCCCGGATGCAGACACTCTCCGTCCAGGTACCGTACGGAAGTATTACACCGTCACCGTCTCTCGGGGGGGGGGCGGTGATCAAACCACACAAACGATCGTGAATCAAATACACTTGTCTTTTAGGGGCAGTTAGTATTTATGTTGGCCATCTGGGAGGGTTTGAGAATTGAGGGGGGTGCTCCAGATGTTTCCAATCCTAAGTACTAACCCTAAGAGCGTGCCTTAAATTCTACAGCTTTCAATTTTCGCAAAGTGTAGATCACAGAGTGTAGACAGATGAATATCCAGTTTGGAGGTGTAGAATGACGTTTGTTTAGTTTGGGTTTAGGGTTTAGTGTGGGGGGTCCCAGGAAGAGGGGTTAAGGATAGGGGGGGGGCATTTCGGTCTGAAACCCAAAACAAAGATCAGGAAATTGTTCTTGGCACTGTCTGATAACTTAATACTTTTATCACCGCTTCCCCCCTTTATTTTGACCGCCTTGCATTGTATTGTGGCCAATTATTACAAATTAATTAAGAACGCTGTGTAAAATGAAGGGAAACAGGTGATCGAGGGGGCCTCGTCACGGATCGTGGATAGTACACAAAAAAATGCTTCTTTGCTCTATACTTTAGAGTAGAATGCTCTCAAAAAGCAAATTCCTCCGTTTATTTGCCTCCTAAAGCACGCTTCTTTTGCTTTGCCTTTGTTTGTTTACAGACAATAATGGGGCTAAAAGCCATCGCATTTTGTTGCATTGTCGAATATTGCCCCCCGCACATTGATTGCTTTGGGGTTTTTATGCTTGGTTTTCCTAATCCTCGCATTCGTCACAAAAGCTTCCAGTATATTTATTTTATTTGGTGTCTTCCAGGGCGTGAAGCGCCAAAGTCAGGCTTCCAACAGCAATTGTTTGGCGGGGTGCATGTTTTCATGCAAATCCCTGATTCTTACAACCTATGAAAAGAGGCCCGAAAGAACAAGAGGGCAGTCGTTATCACTTTTTTTTCCGGTGGGGAATGGTATGGAAGAGGACCGTTTCATTACAGCGCACATATGGTGTTAAGGAAGAGGACCGTTTCATAACAGTGCACGTATGGTGTTAAGGAAGAGGACCGTTTCATTACAGTGCACATATGGTGTTAAGGAAGAGGACCGTTTCATTACAGTGCACGTATGGTGTTAAGGAAGAGGACCGTTTCATTACAGTGCACGTGTGGTGTTAAGGAAGAGGACCGTTTAATTACAGTGCACGTATGGTGTTAAGGAAGAAGACCATTTCATTACAGTGCACGTATGGTGTTAAGGAAGAAGACCGTTTCATTACAGTGCACGTGTGGTGTTAAGGAAGAAGACCGTTTCATTACAGTGCACGTGTGGTGTTAAGGAAGAAGACCGTTTCATTACAGTGCACATATGGTGATAAGGAAGAGGACCGTTTCATTACAGTGCACGTGTGGTGTTAAGGAAGAGGACCATTTCATTACAGTGCACGTGTGGTGTTAAGGAAGAAGACCGTTTCATTACAGTGCACGTGTGGTGTTAAGGAAGAGGACCGTTTCATTACAGTGCACGTGTGGTGTTAAGGAAGAGGACCATTTCATTACAGTGCACGTATGGTGTTAAGGAAGAGGACCGTTTCATTACAGTGCACGTGTGGTGTTAAGGAAGAAGACCGTTTAATTACAGTGCACGTATGGTGTTAAGGAAGAAGACCATTTCATAACAGTGCACGTATGGTGTTAAGGAAGAGGACCGTTTCATTACAGTGCACGTGTGGTGTTAAGGAAGAGGACCGTTTCATTACAGTGCACGTGTGGTGTTAAGGAAGAGGACCGTTTCATTACAGTGCACGTGTGGTGTTAAGGAAGAGGACCGTTTAATTACAGCGCACGTATGGTGTTAAGGAAGAAGACCATTTCATAACAGTGCACGTATGGTGTTAAGGAAGAGGACCGTTTCATTACAGTGCACGTGTGGTGTTAAGGAAGAGGACCGTTTCATTACAGTGCACATATGGTGTTAAGGAAGAAGACCGTTTCATTACAGTGCACATATGGTGTTAAGGAAGAGGACCGTTTCATTACAGTGCACGTGTGGTGTTAAGGAAGAGGACCGTTTCATTACAGTGCACGTGTGGTGTTAAGGAAGAGAACCGTTTCATTACAGTGCACGTATGGTGTTTTGGGCAGGCAAGAGCCTGACTGCCCTGACTGCACCAATGTGTATTGTTCCAGTTCTGGCCAGCCCTAGGAGCTTCTTCCCTGGAAATGTTCCTTTCTCAGCATAACGTGTAGAGGCAATACCAGATAGCGGCTGAGCGCCCCAAAGTCATTGGCTGAGCTTCAAGACTAAATTAGCCTTGTTATATGACATTTATAGTGCTTATATCCTGAAGCGGAGAAGATAATCCTGAAGCAGAGGTAACATTCGATCGATTGGGGCAAGTTCAGAAATATACCTTTTCCCTGCCAAAGTGGGTGCAAAATATGCATCGGGCCCCACACAGCCCCCCAGAATGCCGAATTTTAGCAAATGTCAAGCTTTAGATATAACATCGAGTATATTGCATTCAAATGAGGTATAGGGGGCTTTGAATCGGGTGGATAGCTTGTTGGCACAGTTTGGGTATACCAGCCATGGGGACGGCGACCAAATCCACAACTGAGTTTTGTGTTTTATTTGTTGCTATGCCCCTTGCAGCCTTTGTTGTGTAGGGATCTTATAATTCTTCAGTTTCTTTGAAGGTTTGAAGGAGGCAAAAGCCGCTGAAGATGCTGGTTTATATGTCTTTGCTACACATGCTTTATTTAACGCAGGGTGCTTTGAAACGCTGGTCGAGCTGGAGGAGGAGGAGGGCGGTGCTGGAGATGGCTCTCAATCTGGCAACCGCGTAAACGTGGACCTGGCCGTTGGACTTGCTGTTGGCATTGGAGGGGCTGTGATCATAGGTCTCATTGTGTTTTTTGTGGTCAAGCACAAGCAAACTGTGGTCAATGGCGTTGCAAAGGTGAGCCTCCCCTTTGCCCCTCTGTTTCTGGTCCCACACAGGCAAACGGCAGGTGCCCAGTGCACTCATCATTCTTTGACGACTGCCAAAGCCTAAGCCCTTGTAGCTCTGTAAAGTTTGATACTGAGTGTAATGGGCATGGTGGAGCTTTGCTTATTGCTCTCCACCCCTCATATCCCGCAACCTGCCTCGGCACTGTTCTCCGTCCGTGTCCATTCCACCGTAAACCTCCGTTATTTCCACACGCTTATAGACAAAACGTCATCCAAATCATGGATTCCTGCAGATCTATGCCAGCCCCAAAACCAGCTCAAAAATGGGACGAGCGCCTGCAGCAGCAGCAGCAGGAGGAGCGGCCTTCTTCGGTCAAGGGAAGCCTGCTAGCAATGCTCGCCACCAGCCCCCCAGTACCGCTGCCAGATTTATGAAGCATGGAGGCCTTGCAGTGGCCACAGGCTCAACAGCTGAACGCAACCATCTCGGCACAGCTGCTCCTGTTGCTGAAGGCGTTGACACAGACTTGACGCTGCGAATCCCTGGCAACCTCCCAGGGCTCATCAGGAACAAAGAATCCCTAGATCAGGAGAAGGTGCATGGCTTGTCGGTGAGTGAGTCTGGACGATTGCATGCCTGCAAATATTTTCTGAGCAGGCTAGACACAAGACGTGTTGAATGGGGCATGCAAGCACCTGCAACAAGTAGGGGTGCACACCACTGCAGCGTCTGTGAGGCAGTAAGGTTCACACGTGCGTGCACACACAGGCGCGCACACACGTGCGTGCACACACACGCGCACGCGCGCGCACACACACACACACACATACACACACACACACACACACACACACACACACACACACACGCACACACACACACACACACACACACAAACACACACACACACACACACACACGCACGCATACACACACTGGCAACTGCCTGTCAGTGAGTGAGTCTACCTGCGTACGATTGATGACCATACAGCCATGCGAACGTCTAGACGTAAACCCAAGACACGTCGCCCCTGTCCTACCCTTCTAACGACAGTACATGTGTGACGACAGTACATGCGCCCCTGTCCTACCCTTCTTACGACAGTACATGTGTACCTGTGTGAGCAAGACACTAGCCGTGTGTGTGTCAGGCAAAGCGTTTAATGCCGATAGTCGCAGTCTTGGACAGTGCCTAGAAAAGCACACAGCAAGCACTCCCGTCTTTTGTCCCTGTGCTGGTTGCTTTTGGTTTCAAAGCTTTCCTCCTTGCGCTTCAGGTACTCCATGATATTCACCCTTCCATTGTGTTCGTTCACCCACAGGCCGCCAACACTGCAGATATGGAGGCCAACATTTTGCCTTAGCCGCGTACAATTGAAAGACCAATCCTCAGGCTTTTAGTGCTTCATGTCATCAGCTCTGGTTGATATCTTCAGGTTGTGCTGCTGGCTGACACGATAATGTTGGGCACGTGCGTTTTAAGTGTTAAGTGTGCTCAAGGGCAAATATGCGTGATCAAACTATCAATTGGCATGGTGTGGAGCTTTTAATGAATTGCACCCAATCTTAGTAATCATCCCCATCAAGATCTTTCATCACTCGGCAGATCGTATTGTTCTCTGCTTGACCTATCCCAAATGTTTATTCGAGGACTGTGTTGAAGTAGGCTCTCGGTTTCATCAATTTCATAATTGTCATTTATTCAGATATCATGGGGTTGTGAGAAAGCATGAAGCAATTTTAAGTTACAACAGAAAGAATCGTCGTTTATTTTTTTCATCGGCTGGTGTTATTTATGCGTATCTGTGCCCAGCCCCGAGTTCTGGGTCGGCATTGAATAATTTGACTCCTATTATGGTTGCTCTTCATCAGAACTATTCCACGCGCTGTCACGCCCAATTAGTGGCAGCAACAAATCGTGTGACAGAGCAGTTAGTTGGTTGACAGTTGAGAGTTTCTGAATGTCTTGTTCGATAAGCTGGATGTGCCAGTCTTATTGATAACTTTTGTCTTCTGGATTTGATAGTTTTGAGGTACAAAGGGTTTACAAAGGGGGGTAACCGGAAGCCACATATGTTGGGCTGGTAGGCATTGCTGGATCAGCCAGCGTAAAGTAAACGTTAAGTTGTAAAAAAAAGAACCGGTCTCATCCAGTGCCGTATTGTTTTCTGAGGAAGTGATAAGTAAGAAGTGATGAATGAATGATGAAAGGCAAAACCTGAGGCAATAAAAAGAGCCTGATGGAAAGCCACAACAAGCAGTTCAGGCGTGTTAACTGAACACCAGAATGTAAAACCCAAGGGGAGAAAGGGAGCGCTACATTAGAGACCCATGACTGTTCATGCAAACAAATTGGAAGCTGAGCTCAAATATAACATTTGAGTTACAACAGTGCACCAGCATGTACGTTCTAAGAAAAGCACAAGAAAAGTGTTGGAAGGAAAAAACCTTCGCCCCAAGTTTTGAGGTACCATTAGAGGGGATCCTCAAGAGACCCTGTACCGTGGAAGGTCTCCGATTCCGTTTGTTCGTTACAAGGTTACAAGGATGGCCTACAGCCCGAGACTCTGGCTGATGGCAATTGGCTGGTGAAACAAATTCAACCAGTGTCAAAAATTGAAACTAAATCTGACACAAACTTGAGGAGTCTGTATGAGTCTTAATTCAGGAATGCATTGATTTCAAAATCAGTGATACTGTGATGACAAGTTAAGAAAGGAATAAATTCAGAGCTCGAAGGAGCAAACACACGCAGAGTCTTAAACATTCCTTCAAAGAGGTATCTGTATTTCATGCGCAGCTCGCACACTTCAACACACTTGCAGAAGAAAAGCACATGCTTCTCATCTTGAACTTCTCCACACTCACATTTATCACAAATGCTAGAACCACCATGCCATTTGCAAGACTCCACTCT
>Ga0307945_1002872_pt1:0-12500 | contig 13991 bp, 13 predicted proteins | sample OrgLakmetagen228_FD_201818 | JGI IMG/M metagenome (GOLD analysis project Ga0307945, IMG submission 201818) | Saline water microbial communities from Organic Lake, Antarctica - #228 | ecosystem: Environmental > Aquatic > Non-marine Saline and Alkaline > Saline | place: Antarctica: Organic...
CTCGCGAGGGACACGTGAAGAGGAGACGGCGAGGCTGATCTCCTGATAACCATGCATAACCAACACAGGTCGCCAGACCCGACGAAAATTGAGAGAGCCACTGCAACGAGTACAGTGGCTCTGTTTTTTTAAAGCACCAACCGCCTGATCTTCATTGAAAAGCCTTTCCTTGTTTTATCCCCAGGAGGGATGGTGTGTGTGTCTCTGCATCCATCGGCGCTCAATGAGTATGATCTGCCCCCTTTGCCCACAACTAGTCATTGCTCCACACATTCTCTCTGGGTGTCAGCACACTTTTTTTTTGCGTGTTCACATGAGTCAAGGGGAGATAGCAAACTCCCTACTACGAGGATGATAATGAACCGGAAGTTACGAAATAAAAAGGAAGCAAGAGAGGCAGGCAGGCTGGAAGAAATAGAAGAAAGTAGGGGGGGTATCCAAATTGATGGCGAGAAGGGGAAACGTGTACATGATGGTCAAGCATGGGACAGAAAGAAAGCTTGTGTATTTAGGTGACTACGTAGCAACAAGGTTCAGGGATACAGGGCTAGTAAGGAGCAACAGGCTGAGGGCAACGGGCTGAGGGCAACGGGCTGAGGGCCTCGAGCTACACAACCTCAAGGCACTCAACATAAAACCCAGGGAAGCTAAGAGTTAGCCAGTTTAGCCATTGACCGGTGCGCCAGAACCACACAAATAAGGAATAAAATTTTCGGGAGGCATAACTTAGCAAGCAGCATGATCACAAGAACCATTAGTAAAACAGGCTCCCCAGGGGCCTGTTTTGTCTTTATGGATATAGGCAGCAGCAAACGGCTGGCTATGCAAAAACTCCAGATTCCACTCAGGAACAGCTGAAACTAGCCTAAGATTATATCAAAGTCGTCGGAATGTTAGAGAGCTTTAGTAGGATCTATTGTTTGGCTTACTGCTCGCTTATTTGATGAACAAGCGGCCAGTAAGCCAGCTTGATTACTACCTAGGAAGCGGAGAGGAAGCCAGGAGTAACGCTTTCCAGTAAGGCTTATTTCAATAAAATATCAAGAAGCCACGAGTGCCTTAACAATCCAGCTAGGAAGCGGGGGGTTCTTACTGGAGCAGGAATCCAAGGAAGCAGGCTAGTAGACCTGGGAAGGCTTGCTTTGCTGGGGTGAAATCAAGTAAGCCACAAGTATTTTAGCAATCCAGCTATGAAGCAGGGGGTCTTACTGGAGCAAGAACCCAAGAAAGCAGGTTTGGCAAGCCCAGGTAACCCACAGTGATCAGCAAGCAGTAATAAGCCACAAACAAGCAAGCCTGTAAGCTGCAGGAAGCTTGACAAACAAGCGCCAGTAAGCCTGCCTAAGAAGCATGCAGTAAGCCTGATCAGTAAGCCACAAAGAAGCGGGGCAGGAAGCCACAGTAAGGCTGACAAACAAGCATGCAGTAAGCCTGGTCAGTAGCCACAAAGAAGCGGGGCAGGAAGCCACAGTAAGGCTGACAAACAAGCGGCAGTAAGCCTGCCTAAGAAGCATGCAGTAAGCCTGATCAATACGCCACAAATAAACGGGGCAGGAAGCCACAGTAAGGCTGACAAACAAGCTGCAGTAAGCCTGCCTAAGAAGCATGCAGTAAGCCACGGTGGCTTTTTTTTCCACCCCGCATCTAAGGTTAGTAAAGGAGTTATGGTGTACTGGTTGTAGATTGTGCCCCCAACTCCAAGAAGTATGAAGTGTGACTTGGTTGTTTCAAGAGATGCCTTGGAGGCTCCTTGTTCGTAGACGCTGGATAAGGGGTTGATGCTGGTCGTGCGCTTATTCTAATGTCTGTTGCGGGTTTATGTCTGAGCATATTTTGAATCCTACAAGATGTATGTCTCTGTCCTTTGGGGGGATCTGTTTGGGATCCAAATGCCTGCCTCTTCCCTCAATGTGCATAACTAACACGCCATCTGGACGGCTTTGATGTCTAGTTGGAAGGTTTTGTTGTGTTGGGAAAACCCAGTCAGGATTGTTTCTTTCAATGTCATCAGGGGGTTCAATGTTAAGGTCAGATAACTTTTCACTGTTACAAGCATCCATTGTAACAATTGCTGAGCCCAGCTTGCCTTTGCTGATCTCTTCTCCACAAAGGCTTACAGCGTGGTGGTGTCAGTTTATGTGCATTCTCTTTAAAATATGGTTGTTGCACCTAAGAAGTATGTGTGAAGCACTGTCTGATCCTCCGCACAAAGGGCAGGTGGCAGGGCCTGTCGTATGGCTAAACCTTTTGGTGTGTTTGTCTGTGTGTATCGTATCCGTCCTGTCCTGTACTTGAAGACTTGTTCCTGTTCCTCAAAAGTCACATTTGGCATGGACCAGAACTTGTTACTGAATTGGGCATGCACAAGGGGCTTTGCAGTAGCTTGCCGTGTGCAAGAGTCGGGCTGTGCTGCACGCTGAGGCGTATCATGCAATTTTTGCCAGAGCTTGTAAAGCAGTGTATCTGTGTTAGCTTCACCGAGGTAATGGTGGGCATGCGTATGATGTTTTAGTTTGTCTTGCAGGTTGGTCAAAACCCGTAGCTCTCCTACATGGGAGCCAGCTTTGTTTGGAACGCTTAGCCGGAACAGGTCGTAGAAGGGGTCAGTAGCTGGCGGGAGGGAAACGTCAGAAATTTGATTGACTGCTGCTTTGTGTGCTAGGTGGTCTGCACCCTCATTGCCAATAATGCCAGAGTGAGATTTCACTTTGTAGAAAGTGAAAGTAGAAGGTAAGGATTAAATTTACATGTCCTTGAGTAGTTCCCTGTGCAAGTGGTGGAGTACAGTCATTGGGTTCAATAGCTGTTTTCTAATCTGAAAGAGGGATGAGGCACTGTCTGTAGCAATTTCAGTGTGGCCTTTTTGTACTGCTACTAGCACAGCTGCAAGTTCAGCTCTATTGATGGTGAGTGCGGGGCCGCTGCCTCCAGGATTGATAGTGACGGTATCACTGTAACAAGCGTCTGTAGTGGGGGTGAAAATGCCAGCGCCTACAATTTGCTGTTTGCTGATCGCATCTTGCATGGCACTACCATCAGTGTATGTGATTGATTTCCAGTTTTGTACTTTGAGAATGTGTGGGCTCTTGTACTGGTTAACGTTTGCGTTATGAAGCGTTTGCCACTGGCTGATGTTAGCAGCAATGGAAGTATCTGGATGTAGGATCTCTTCCTCTGCTTATTCTTGCATTCACACGAGCAGTGCCAATCACGTGGGCACTATTGTTGCAAGTCCACGTTGCTTCAGGAATTGTCTGTTTGAGATTGTTGAGCCAAGCTGGGTTGGATTCAATCAGGGCTTGCTTCCCTTGATTGTTCCAGACGATAAGAGCTGCATTTTATTCTTGTTGTGCTGAGGCTGGGGTGGAGCGTCTAACCAAACTTCTGTATGGCTTAAGAGCATGCTGTCTGCAGAAAACTTGGCTAGAACGCATGCATGCTCAGGGTAGTCGTTTATCGAAGTCATGTATCCTTTCATACTCCAACCAAGTCAGTCAGGGAGGAGTAGGAATGTTGCTGTAGCTTTTTGAGTGGAGTCTGTTGATTGATGAAGTGCATGCCCCACAAGTAAATGCAGGAGATAGTCGCAATAAAACGGGTGGCAAAAGGAGAAGCCAGTGAATTTTGTGTCGAAAGCATTAGTGCTTGCTCCAAATACTGTGTCCCTGGTATTTTCGCTCCAGTAGGCTTGGTAATTAGGATCAAAGTCTAGGGGGCTAGCAAGTTTTTGCTTGGTAACTAGTGCCCATTTTTGGAGGGAGGTCATAATGTGCCTCGGGGTGCAATACATATTGGAATCTCTTGCCTTTTTCCCAATGTTGTTAGGTGAGCTCATTTGAAGTTTATACCTTTTTAGCAGACCTACAATATCAGTCAAGGAGAGCAAGGGCGTAAAATTAAGCTGCCGACTATCTAAGGCACAAGCATAAAAAGGATGGTTAGCACAGCGCAAGCTGTGCTAAGAGAGTACTAACTAACGTTCGGTTGTACTCGCCTCCAAGAACTAGAGTACTTCTGCGAGTACTCAGCAGAATGTCAATTTCTTGGTCTTCTGATTGGGTATTTAGCTGAGTGCTAGTATCAGCATTTTCATAGCTATCTACATAGGTTTTGAAGTCAGGGTTGGCTAAGAGCAGTTCTGCCGCTTCCCATGTGGGCTGCCAGATCACTTTTATCATTTCTTTTTCTTCTGCATAGGATTTTCTGGTGTCCTTTTCCGCTTGGGTTAGGTCATTACAGGCTGGGCAGTGACAGTCTTCACTATCTTCCGCATCTTGCCTTGCAGTATGTGAGCAAGCATTCAGGTCAGTCAGACAATTCCAATGGTAGGTGTGTTGACACGTATCACAGTGTGGCATATCATCATAGTTTTCTTCTCTTTCTGGATGCTCTCGACTGACCGGGCTTTAGCAAATTTGGCAGCAATCGTCTACCTTTTGGCTTCTTGAAAAGGGCTCTGTTTTTGCTGCTTTTAGCCCCGTGCTTTGGAACAAGGGTAACGCCCATTTTTCAATAGTGACAGGTTGTAATTGGATTTTGTATTGCGTCTGTGAAGTTGCGTTGGTGTCACGTTTAGGTTTGCTTATTTGCTGCCAGTCCAACACCTCCTGTATTTGAGCCATACTTGAAAATTGTGTTACAGGCCTTGACATTGCCAAAAAGAGCCGCGGTGCTATATTTATAATGCCATATATTGGTTGCTGCATTATCACCTGGTTGCAGAGGCTCTGAAGAATTAGGTAGTGAAGCAGTGGGATTTCCAGTGAGTTCCATGAAGTGGATGGGATTCCTCTTCTGCCTTTTGTTAGGTTGTGATGAAGGTGAGTTGTTGTTGGTTCGTGTTTGGCGGGAAGGATTATTGGGTTGCGTGTTGGAGCAGCCTGGATCTATGTCCATACTTTCTGTCTGCCTCTGAATTGTGTGTCTTGTTCTCCTTGTGGAGACTGTTCGCCTAGCAGGAGTTTGGGTCTGTTGCCGTTGTGAAACCTGTACATCTGACCAGGCCCATCCTCTGGGAGTGTAAGCCTTAATTGCATCTAGAGCAGTATCATTGATTCTCCTAGCCCTTTCTTCTTTGCTAGGTGTCGTGTCCTTGTTTTTATGTAAGTCACTGATGAGCTGGGGGGTTATATTCGTATGTGTGTGCCGTCTAGGCTAGGTAGTCTTGAAAGGCTAGAGATCCCGGAGTCCATAAGAGAAAATGCAATGTTATTAATTAGGGTTTTCAGAGTAGGCAAGTTGGGTGCCCAGCCAGAGTGCTTTTGTAATACTGTCGAAACTTTCTGTGAGAATGGATTGTCCTTGGAGTGTGAGACGCATATTGCTATTATGGATGCTAACGTACTGCCGCCGTGCTCTTAGTATATATTGTAATTGATTTTGAAGGTATCTTGGTGTTTGACACTGAGGTCCCAATCAAGTGGCCTTGTGCCGCAGTTTTTTTTAGTTGCTGAGTTTGATGCTCGAAGAGAGTTTTGGTGAGCCTACCATGCTTTGCATTATTATTAGGCTAGTGATAAGTGCAAGGGCGTTTCTGTAGTGGTATTCAATACTCAAGGAAGAGCATCCCAAGCCGTAGTACAGTTTACCTTTTCGGAGCTGTGCAGTTGAAGTGCACATCCAGAGCTTATATTACTTGCTTTTTATGGCTGCCAGAATTTGTGTGTCCCATTGATTTAGGAGCGCCGCGCAGGAACAGCACGAAGGCCTCTGCATCATCCTTTAAGGAGCATCCATCACCCTCCTCACCATCTTCTTGGGAGTGAGTGGCACCATACACAACAATCAAACACTGGAGGCTTTTAAGGAGCTGGGTCTTTTTCTTCAAAGAGTAAAATAGCTCGATTCTTGTTCAAGATCCTTGTTTTTTCTGTCGACTATGCTGCTAAACTTGTCCGTACCAGGCGAGCACTTTCCAGTACTATTGTGAATTCTCATCAGGAGCCAGGAGGAAGGGTTTTAGGTCAAGCCAGCAAACCTTCTGATCCTCATTGACCCATTATTTTTCCTTTGTGGTGGAGGAGTTTAATGGTACCCGGTATTATGTGGCTCCATTTCCTTAATAAATGTGAGAATAAGTTTCACTGCATGCGTGCTACTAGTCTATCTTTATTTCTTTTCTTCCAGCTGGGATCATAGCTAATCCAGTCATTCAATCTGTCTACTCCTTCAAGTTAAAAGTTATGATGCACATTTCAAACTAGCATTGACATTTTTGGAAACACGCACTAAGACAAAAAAAGCATCAAATGCATCAGGGCATTATACTTAATTCAGTATGAGCACTAAAAGTAAAAAAATCATGTATCTGCTTGCATTTAAAGGTCAGTACGTAGCATAGTAGAAAAAACTAGGCAGGCAGTAAACGCCACTCCACATATTAATAAAGGAAAAGGGGCACTTATATCCTGAGCACAGTACAAAAGGAATTGAAAATCAATTGGAATCAGTAGGGTTGCGGACTAAGTTTTTAAGAGGCTGGTAGCAATTTTGGGAAGGGTGTGCATTTAATATGGACAAGTTTAGCAGCAATAGTATGACATTATTGGTGTAGATAAGGGACACAAAAATGATTCTACTGCAAAGAGAACATGGCATCTGATGGACACAGCCCTGCTGTACATGCACAGGATATTTATGCCTTTTTAAAATACGTCAGCAAGGTTCCGCCAGCACCAGAAGAACCTCCATCCTTTTTAATAGCGGACCGCTTCTTTGGAGGTACCCCACCTCTGCCTAGAGGGGTATGTTGGTGTCGTGCTGGCCTGATCAAAAGAGCACTTGAGATCTCTCGTTGCAGCTCTTCAGGTAGCTCTGCCAGAACGTCGCTATCAATTTCTGCCCCTCTGTATTGAAAATGTGGGGTGAAGGGTGGTTAAAGGAACAAACTACGAAACATATCTTTTCCAACAAAGAAGCTCAGCATTATCAACACGGGAATTCCGCATGAGTACAACATTGTACTCGCTACTAAGAGTGTCAGAGGAGGAGTACAAATGGGCATGTACTGGCAAATGCTCATATGCTTGTGTGTCCCAGTTGGTAAGTTCCACTTTTTAGGTTATGAACACGTGAGCGTGTCATTTGTAGCTCTGCAGTTGGGGGGGACATATTAATTTGCCGTGGCGTGAGAGTCGTACTTCACCTATAATTCACAGTCCCTATCAGATCATCCATTGGCATGGAGTACATATATGCAAATGTATACACACCTGAATAACATCATCGATACAGGAAGAGATCATACGATCATATAGAAGCACCACCAGGTGTTTATATACAGAGTATCAGCCATTCCCAATGAAACATCCATCTTTTGCAAACCAACTTCTAAATATCTGACAGTTTGATCTATCAACAGGGACGTATTAAGTATGCTCCTGAGAAAAACTGGCATTCAAACTGGCTCTCTAGGGCCAAGCGTATGTATCCCTGCCATAATTTGGCCACGGTGCCACGGCGGCCTAATAGATGATACCTCCTCGGCCCCAAACAATAATTGTATGCAATGAACAGGGATGCTTGTGCAAAGAAAAGAGCATGCAGCAGACGCCACTCTGCGGTCCCACTCCAATAGAATGTACAACGCTTGCAACAAAAACACCCTTAAAACTTGCAAAAATACCAGCTTGTCTCACCGCAAGCGCTTCCAGCTGCCTTGCTGGCTGGACCCAGCTCCTTCCACACCAGCAGGTCTTCTTGGCTGGTGTCTTGCAGGCACACTGTGCTCTTGCTCCTTTTGATACCGGGTTTCATGCTGCTGCGGCTGCCTCGGTGCTTGTAGCTCTTGCTGGCCCTGAAACTGCTGAGCCGGCAGCCGTACCTGGTGGTGGTGCTGCTGCTGCGGCTGCCGCCGCAGCTGCTGCTCCTGATGCTGTTGCTGTTGTTCATGCAGTAGCTGTTCCTCCTGCTGCTTTTGCTGCTGCACTAGCTGCTGCTGCTTCTGCTGCTCTACCTGTTCTCGCTGCTGCGGAGCTTGCTGCTGCAGTTGCTTTTGTTGCTGCTGCCTGGATTCTGTTGGAAGTGGCACTATGAAGTGCTGTAGTTGGTCCTGCGGAGGCTGCTGTTGCTGCTGCTGCTGCTGCCGCCCTTGACCAGTTTCAGGCACGTATGCTGCTAGCCCCTCGTCCTGTACATGGTTCTGGGGTGGCTGTAGAGCAAGGCTGGGTACAGAATGGCTGGTCAGACATACTTTCTGCTGCTGCATCAAACTCATCGGTGTGTCAGCATGTGCCGATTCTGGAGCCGCATGTGGAGGGGCAGAGGCTGGTGGCTGGAAAAAACGAGTAATGGAGGAAGTGGGGACGTCCACAAAGTTGCTGGCCTGGATGTACATGCTCTGAATGGACCAGTGTGGAGGCCTGTGTGTAAGGGAGGTGTTGGCTTCCTTTTGTTGCTATGCCATTGGAAGGTGCAACGCTTCCGAAAAGCGGTCAATTTGAGGTTGCTGACACAAGTGCAGATTTATGACTTATTGCGATCAATCAAAGTTGAAAATCATGAAGCAAAGATATCTCACTTGTCTGCCGCCCACTTGCTTATCAGGGCCATAGCGTCATCGGCAATGACAGACGCTTGCACACGCCGCAAGGCGCAAGAGCGTGACACCCTGTCGTGCTTCTCATCTTCTCCACCCATCACAAAATCAATTGCCACTGCAGGGGTGTGTGAGTATGTGTTGCACAGAATGTGCAGGTGAGAGGCGTGCCATGGAGTTAATGCTTTTGTACACGCGCAATTTCTGCAAAGAAGGGTGGTGCTGATAACGTGGTCCATTTGCTGTGAATGGGTAGTGTCTCTGACATAAAGAAAGTAACCTAAAAAGGTCCATACGCACAAACACCCAGTGGTCAAGCAGATCTAGGGCTTTTGTGTGAGCATTTTGCCGAGCATTCCTTCAATGCAACACAGTTCAGGGGTGTCTCACCACCAAGTGTAAGACGTCTCTGCTACTACCAAAACCTTAAGCTTGCCAACGTCCTATGAGCTGCAAGTATGCACACAGAATGCCTCCTGCCTTGCAATATTATAGCGTACCATGTGTGTGTTTACCAAATAGTGTTGCAAAACTATTATTATTAGATACATGCTCTTGCGTATAAGCTTGCAAGCAGAGACACATACACCTGCACACGCGCAAACAAATGAATACACGAATCAATGACAGGTGATGCTACATACGTGCCTAACTTCAAATCCAGTCGACTTGTGGGCAACTTTGGCACTGCAAGCGTAAAGCTTGCAGCCTTGTACAATGCCACTCCAGGGTCAGAGAAAAAGAGAGAGAGAGAGAGAGAGAGAGAGAGAAGAAGGCTGAAGTTTGCACGCGGTGTGTTGAATGCCGCGTACCACAATGAAGTGCCCAAGCACGCGCAAAAAAATGTCACCTCCAATCACACAGCCTCTACCTGTCAACATATGTGGGGTGCGATTGTGAGCACGCTTGTCTTCCAAAACCCTGTCTGCCATCTCCTCTCCAAGCTCACCCAGCCAGTGCCGAATGGTTGAGAGGTTGGTGTTGTCGATCTTATTTTGCCCCCTGCAACCATCCAAACGGAGCTTTTCATTCAAACAGAAAATTGCATTCACGTTCTGTGGTCTCTCAAAAGGCCAATGACCCAAACGCAACACCGATGCAAGGCTCCTCCACAGGATACCAAGGCACACCTGAACGTCTTCCCGCATGACAGTGATTTGGACAACATTCGAGGTATGATGCCACCGACTTGCCCGTCAGCTTGCGTATCGACCCCAAAAGCAAGCTTCTGTGCGCAGGGGCAAAGAAAAAACAAATAGAACCGACATGTGCAAAATGAACCCTGTGCAGGCTCACACAACAACAATGAAAACTAAACTAGGGCAGTAGGGAAGCAAGCCGGGACAGACCTGAAGCCACACCGCTTTGTCAATGCCCCACAACTTTTCAAGCCGTGACAGCGGAACAGCTGACAGCTCGCCTGCAAGTAGAAATGTGTTACGTTTAAACACCACGCACAACCAGGTAGCAATGTTAAACAACAGTTAAATGTCCACTCATCATCAAGGGCTGCACGCATTGTAAAATGGCAAGCTTACCAAACAACAAGCGGCATGGACATCAACTACAGAAGCGACGACAAGCAGCACCCAAACCTACCTGCTGTTGAAACACCCAACTTTTGCTGCACCTCCTGCCCAAACTTAGCCCCACATCCACGCAATCTTGGAAGGGGAAGGTCTTTCAATAGGGCCAAGACAGCCGCTGCCAAGCAAATGGATAGCAATGGTATTGTTCGGCATCGTTTTGGGTAACAGCAAGGAGAACGGCAACATCTTCACGCATACAGTAGCCGCTGCCAAGCAGCACTGGCCTCAAAAATAGCTCAACAACAGTGCTTGCATATGCAACGCAAACAAGCTGCAAGAGTGCACACATGTGATACTGCCAGGGCTTGCTCACCTGCAGGCACTATGGTCTGTTGAGCTGGCTTATGCAGACCTGTGAGCAGAGGTGGGGAACAAAGGCAGGGAGGCGTGAGCTGCCTGGATCTGATACACAAGGCTCGTGAGCATAACTATTCTGATGCAAAGCTGCATGATAAAGGCACTCTCACCGTGCACACTTTGACGGGCACACGGGCACCTACTTGACGCGTTGGTATGATGAATGACCAGGGCATCTCAAGGAGAACAGGCATGAGCAACCCTAGCAAACTCCAAAACATCAATCAATAACTATGCACAAGACAGCAAAACGAGGGAGTGACGACAGCCTTCTCATACAGAACAGAGTACCTGAGCCCAGTTTGGCGAGGAGCTTGTAGTGTGAGACACCAGCAGATGTTGAATACCCAAGCTCATCAAGCACAGCCTTTCGCAACTGCCACACCACCTGGGTACAAGCAAGAACATCAGACGCTCGTTTGAAATAATGGTCCAGTGCCTTCAGAGCCCTACTTACTGCAGCAAACTTTGCTGCATCCCTTGCAACAAGCAGCTCTCCACACTGTGCACAGCACTCATGCGCAAGACCTACTTTTTTAGAGCTGAATCCTGTCCACACACCTTTCAGTCAGTGAGTGTAAGATTTGCCACAGCACGTCAAGTAAGAAGTGCTCTTATACTTTTTCCCTTGACGTTGAGGCGGAAATTATCACCGTAAGGAAATGTCCTCATCGTAGACTACCAGCGCACTCACTGTGGCTCCAGCAGCTAAGAGCTTTTCGTGAGGGCACCAGTCGGACCGCGTCCACCTATGTTGTTATTTGTGTGTGTTTGTTGACACGTACAGGGGCCTGTGCATCGTGACTTGTCTTTGTAATGAAACGAAAACAAGAATAAGACAAACGTGTACCACATCAACACACATGACATCCATTTATTTGATCAACTGCTTGTAAACTGTACAGAGGATTCAAAGTTGTAAGCCAATCCGTTACAATTTCCTCCTGAGCGGGCATCTATGAACACTCACCACTCATTGGCAACTCGCACAAGGTCTCCTTCCAGCAATTCCTGCTTCGGTGTGTACATATGTGTGCATGTGGAGTGTGTACCCGTTTGTGCGTGTGAACATGCGTGCATGCACGTGTAAGTATGTGTGAACCATGAGCAGGACAGGCAAAAGTGAAGCTTTGGACAACAGAAGGTAAGGTACCTTTTTGGTGTATTGCCATCAAAGAAGCGAAGGTTGAGTAAGCAGTTGTGTAAAACAAGTGTGAAGTCTTTTTGTCAGAGTAGCAACAACAAGCACCTAAAGTCATCTCCAGTGCAGTGTCGAGCATTTCATTGGCAGCCCTAAGCAACCAATTGGTGGTCCTAATATCGTATGCTCGCAAAATAAGCCTCAGTCTAGAATGCCATTCACCCCAAAATCTGCAGTCTTGCAATGCACAGAACACCTGGTCTTCGTTGAGGCACATGAGATGGACCCCGTCTAAGGAGTCGGGCTTGGGGGGAGCGCCATCAGGGGGAGCAAGGCCCAACAAACGCTTGGCTTCCTGCGTGACGTCCAGGTAGACCTCGTCAATGGAGGCCTTCTCGCACAGGGCACGACGTGCGAGCGTCTTTGCCACCTGCGGCCGCACAGGAGATGCGCGGACATGCGAGAATGAGGAGCAAGGTTTGTTTGGACTCACGATTCATAGATTTAGCTGCAAAGTTTGGGGACCAACACTACCAATGATTTGCAGGATGTTGATTGGCCGCCCTCACCTGGTTCCCTGCTTCTCTGTAAATGGTCAGGTCAGCCTGTGAAAAGTTGGATATGACGTGAAAATATAAGGTGGTGGAAAGGCCTGTTGTAGCCGTACAGGGTTGGCCAAAACTATACATTTGTATGTGCATATATACAGTGTATACACGGCATTGCTAAAGCAGGTATGTATATACCTATAATGCTCTGGCCAACCTACTCTGACAAGGTTATCTGACATTGTAAACGACGCTTGGCCATCTACCCTGTTTGACCATGACGTCCTCACCTTGCCATGAGCAACAGGGACTTGAATGAGCCGAAGGTC
>Ga0307945_1002875_pt1:0-2500 | contig 13988 bp, 14 predicted proteins | sample OrgLakmetagen228_FD_201818 | JGI IMG/M metagenome (GOLD analysis project Ga0307945, IMG submission 201818) | Saline water microbial communities from Organic Lake, Antarctica - #228 | ecosystem: Environmental > Aquatic > Non-marine Saline and Alkaline > Saline | place: Antarctica: Organic...
CCTGGACCCCCTCAAAATGGACTCGTTTATATACCAATCGATAGCTCTCGACGTCAGGATTCAAAATATATTATTTAAATTTAAATCAACATGTGGCGCCAAAAAGTTATGATCCTTACCGCCTCCTGAACTGATGCTGTTATTTTGACGTGCTTAACCTTTAGTGCACACCAAGCCTGGGTTAGTACAAGGATCCATGAATTTGCTGCAGTTCTTATCTAAAGCTGCTCCTGCTGAATCGACATGTGCAAGGCCTGTAGCTTACACTCGGTCTGCACGAAAAGCCAATACGTGAATGCTACATGTCTGTGGGTGAAGGGACTGGCGAGGTTTGCAGACCTGGTGCCCTTTACATCTTGCGTAGATACAGGAATGCTACTCTGAAGCGCTGTCACAGTTAGGCAACCCAAACAGTTACATCCAGGTATATACAAGAGATACGGGAATGCCACTGACGCACTATCACTCTAAAAGCAGCCTAAACCATTATTGCCAGATGCTTGACAATTATGAGAGTGCTGACGCACTGCTGCCTTGAAGGCATACACACGGGTGCGCACGCACACACACACACACACACATGCACAACAAATAGCACAGACACTGATGAGCCTGTTAAGCCACAGGTGCACAACACACAGCACTGGAAGATCAGGCGACCACTCAAGCCAGGCAACCTCTCATTTGTTTCAACAAAATTTTCCAGGTCACACGTCGCCGAGCCAAAAGGGGACATAGCTGTACTGTAAAGGTCACCTAGATTATATAATTTCAACCTTTGAGCTAATATGTGTGACTTCAGGGTTTAGGCGAACACAACTTGAATCCATCGTAAGTGCGCTAAGAGATTTACGTGGAAATTTAATGTGGTCTCAAGACAAAGAAATTCACAAAATGTGGTCTCAAGACAAAGAATTTCACAAAATGTGATCTCAAGACAAACACATCCCTTAAGTCCCCTGCAGATGCGCCCCTGAAGACGACAACACACCTACACACACAAGGTTTGAACCCATGCCAAGCAATTCCACCTCTGAGGACTGCACTTGGCACGTAACTGAGATGCATGCCCCCTTAAATATCACCGAACGGAACGAATGCAGTGCACACTGCACGCACCTGGACCCCTTGCAGCTCCACCTCCAAAGATTGCACTAGGCACTGTGGTTGAGGTGCACGCCCCCTTACAATATCACCGCACCGAACGAATGCAGTGCACACTGCACGCACCTGGACCCCTTGCAGCTCCACCTCCAAAGACTGCACTAGGCACTGTGGTTGAGGTGCACGCCCCCTTACAATATCACTGCACCGAACGAATGCATTGCACACTGCACGCACCTGGACCCCTTGCAGCTCCACCTCCAAAGACTGCACTTGGCACTGGCTGAGGTGCACGCCCTCATCCAGATTCTGGAGCCGCTGCTGCAGGTCGTTGAGCATGGCCTTGTTTTGTGCAATCTGCATGCACGATAATGAACGACGTTGCACACTCGTATCCGATTGTATATTTCACACTATGGCCCTGCACATTGCAACACAATTGGAAGAGGGTGGATCTCTAATCTATCCCTCGAGTAATTTTCCACGCCCTGGCTTCATTTCGCGTAACCTGCACAATTGGAAAGCTGTGGAACGCATAGATTGTCAACCAACCCAACCAAACTAAAGCAGGTGGCCGCTGCTTTGCCCTCATGACCAGCGATGCCCATAACCGAATTTGACACAACACAAACTGTCAGTTCAAGGTAGTTTTGACTTCCTGCAGGCCCCTGGGTTGAAGAGAGAGCGTTGCACAGTAAGATAAATAAAGAAAAGTTTTCTGCATTTTAACGAACATGTTATCGTTTTTTTTGTTGTGCACTGCAGCCAAACTGATTTCAATTTGCAGGAAATAAAATGTCTGCCTTATAACATGCGAGCCTTAAAGTCTGAAGCCCAGTACTTGAAGCGATTTATTTCTCTTACTGCGGCAGGATGTTGTTGCTACAAGGCCGCTTGCAATGGCACAAAACGAATCCGCCATCTACAGCCCCTGAACTTTACATCAAAACTAAAAAATGGTTCTACCCCGTAAATTGTAAGTAGCACCTACCTCTGTCTCCTTGCATGCACGCCAGACTTGAAGCAGACAGACATCCATCTTTCTTCAACCCTACTAATACTATAAGTAAGGTTGGCCAGAACCATATACATATATACATATATATAGTATATGGTGTATACATACAGTTTTTTTGGCAGGGAAATCACCAAATATACGGTCATATACGGTGTATATATACGGTTCTGGCCAACCCTAACTATAAGCGCACAGCGGGAATGTTTACCTACCAGTGCTCAGTGCCATAATCTCGGTGTCTATTGTGGGGAATTGGTTTTGCTGCGTGCATGCCAATGCTTTCCTCACCTGCTGCTCCTTTACTTTGATGCTTGCATAGGCATCGAGGAGCTCTTGACTTTGCCCAGCAAGCTCCAGCTCTAACTCCTCAAGGGCGCC
>Ga0307945_1002875_pt1:5000-13988 | contig 13988 bp, 14 predicted proteins | sample OrgLakmetagen228_FD_201818 | JGI IMG/M metagenome (GOLD analysis project Ga0307945, IMG submission 201818) | Saline water microbial communities from Organic Lake, Antarctica - #228 | ecosystem: Environmental > Aquatic > Non-marine Saline and Alkaline > Saline | place: Antarctica...
TGCAGTTCACACAGCTGCCTATCGTGGTCCTGGGCCACCTGCAAACCATTCGTCCAAGGAAAGCAATAAGTAGGCAGTACTCACTTGCAGCTTGGATGAGGGGTGCGTGTTTGGGATCTACGCCACCGAGTAACTCAAATGCCGAACCGGCTGAGACTAATTTTGTCTATAAAATGCAATTGTGCAGCAAAAGCGTTCCCCACGCAATGTAAGGACTGAGGCCTGACACCATGATCATTGAAGTACTGAGAATGAAAAGTCCAGCCAGAGCTGGCAATAGATGGCAACAGATGGAAAGCTATGCTGTGATGACGTCACACACAAAAGATGCCAGAGCTGACAGATGGAGAGCTATGCTGCGAGGACGTCACACACAAAAGACGCCAAAGCTGAAAGATGGAAAGCTATGCTGCGATGACGTCACACACAAAAGACGCCAAAGCTGACAGATGGAAAGCTATGCTGCAATGACGTCACACACAAAAGACGCCAGAGCTGACTGATGGAAACAGATGGCAAGGTATGCTGCGATGACATTAGACACAAGGACGCGAAAGCTACGTGTGATCGTGCTGCTCATGAAGTTCTGTATCGCAGGTGTGTGAAGCTGCTAAACCCTGAGCACCGCCCCATACCAGTGCTATGTCAAAGAAAAGTATAAAGGCGGTTTTGCACCTCCGATGCAGTGCGCCATCACTGTGGTACTCTTAGAGGGTAAGCCGTTTTTCAGGCTTGTCAAAGTGATGCATGTAATATAGTCCAGAAACCACAGTGGCCTATGCTACATTTCAGTGCACTTCAGGTAGGCCTTGCAGTGTCGCCTGAACAGGACACCTGTACAGTGTTGCCTTACAGTGTTGTCTGAACAGGACACATGTACACAGTTGGGAGGCAACATGCTAAGGGGACTTGGAGTGACAAAATGGAACAATTGAAGGGGGATTGAAGGTTGACAAAACGGTAGCAGGTCTCGTAAAATAAGTGTGTTACCCTTGAAATTCTGACCAAGGTCACTGTCTTCTCTCACCAATTCGACCCAACCAAACCTAAGTTGACCTAACGCAGTTGAAGCAAAACACAGCTTTTCTGTTACGTGGTATGCTATATGTAACCACATAAAGGTCGGAGTTGACATCTGTTGAATGCCCTTATAGCGTGGTTGTACATTTTCAGACACCAAATGGACACCGGTTCTTGACTCACGCAAGAAGGGGATCCTTTTGCAAATACAACTGCCTGCTTGCGTGACCCCTGCACTGAAGTTCTGGCAACTGAGTCAAATTATGTTTTTACCTAGCTGTCCTTCCAATCTGCCTACAACTTGCGATAGCGGCATGCGAGCTAACCAGCCTCCCACGCCTACTGCTCCTCTACACTCAATATGGCTGCCTTCAATACCGTTTGGGTTCCTTGCATATAGAAATGCCTTGCACTTACTTGCAATAACTGGTGTGCGTGCCTTTCTGCATCGCAAGCTCTCTGTGCCTCTGAGGTCCTAGCGCTTGCCTCCACTTGCGTGTAGGCCTGAGCAAGGGAGGCAGCTGCCTCAATTTTGGCAGCCTCCCAGCCTTGGGACCACTGCGCAGCCGCAAGGTGTTAGGCCATTTTCAAAGAGTATTGCAATAAGGTTCAAAGAGTATTGCAATAGGGTATCAACAAATTTTAACACGTGTTTTGCACCAATCGTGGCGGCCTTGCAACCACTGCGCAGCAGTAGGGAACAAACCAATGTCGTAAGTGTTTTGCGAGCAATTGGGCAGCCTTGCTCTCTTTGTGCAGCAGCAAGAGTCTTCCAATAATCAAAAGCACAGCGACAGCTGTATCCTTTCTCTCTCTCTCTCTCTCTCTCTCTCTCTCTCTCTCTCTCTCTCTCTCTCTCTCTTTCTGTGAAGCAGGAGGGTATCTAATCATTCTTGGATTATTATTGTAAGTGGTTAGCAAAATAGCGGCAGCCTTGCTTCCTCTCTGTGTAGCAGTAATGGATTGGTATCACTGTTCGAGTCATTTAACAAATCACACGTGGCTGAATGTCCAGCGTGTGTGTGAGGCAGCCTTGCCTTCTCTCTGTGAAGCAGAATGGGGAGTAAGTCGTATTGAGTGTGCATCAAGCAGTGGTATTGAGTTTGCATCAAAAAGTGGTATTGAGTGTGCATCAAGCAGTGGTACTTGAGTGCATCAAAAAGTGGTATTGAGTGTGCATCAAGCAGTGGTATTGAGTGTGCATCAAGCAGTGGTATTGAGTGTGCATCAAGCAGTGGTATTGAGTGTGCATCAAGCAGTGGTATTGAGTGTGCATCAAGCAGTGGTATTGAGTGTGCATCAAAAAGTGGTATTGTGTGTGCATCGAGCAGTGGTATTGAGTGTGCATCAAAAAGTGGTATTGAGTGTGCATCAAGCAGTGGTATTGAGTGAGCATCAAGCAGTGGTATTGTGTGTGCATCGAGCAGTGGTATTGAGTGTGCATCAAACAGTGGTGTTGAGTGTGCATCAAAAAGTGGTGTTGAGTGTGCATCAAGCAGTGGTATTGAGTGTGCATCAAGCAGTGGTATTGAGTGTGCATCAAGCAGTGGTATTGAGTGTGCATCAAGCAGTGGTGGCAGCCTTGATCCCCCTGCAGAGCAAAAGAGGAATTGATTTGTTCAACAAGTGTGCATCTACGACTGGCAGCAGCCTTTACTCCCTGTTCGAAACGGCAGGCGATCAAACAACCAGATTGGAGGGGCAGCAATACATCATGACGAGGGAAAAGCGTCAGTGCTTGAATGCAAGAATGGGTTCAGGATACTTAGTTGGGTAGCTAGTTGGGTAGTATTGATAAGGCTGGGAGGTTTGGCAGGGTGCAGGGCGACGAAGTGCGAAGCATCTGTGTGATTGCATGGAGAGCAGAGTGAATGGTGAGCCATTGGGAATGGAGCTCTAGCAAAAGTGGGCACGGTTTTGATGCTTTCGTTTATACAAACTGATCCATTCCATCGTGATTCCACTTGTGCTGCTGGTAGAACCTAGGAGGACAGTGCAGATGTTCACAATGGATTACAGGCAAAAGCAGAAATTGCTTTGTTGCACTGTACATTCATGCAACAAACACAAAACGAGGGCTGCAAGTATGTATACACCCACGTGAACTGGGATTGAGGGCTGCAAGAATGAAATGCGGTGCAATAACTTTAACATGGGGTCCGCTTGTGTGAACTGGCGGGGTGCTGCCTTGTGGTTATCTAAAACAGTGATGAAAAACAAGGTCTCACATATTACAAATCTGCCAAAAGCATGCGAAAGAAAATTGCGTGAGATGGAGATGCGTAGTTCTTAGCTCTATTACCTAGAGATAACGAACGGCTGACTCAAGGCTTAAGGGCTTACGCAATTTGATCTGAAGGGCAAGCGTTGAATCAGCAACTGAAGTATGCAATGACTGAAACAGCTGGCATTGTATCACAAAATATATGTAACGATTGGAACACAACCTGGAGGCAATGCACCTGAGTACAAGTAGCTCGGCAAACGCGTGCACACTTTAATACTACTATGCCTTACCCCACATAGACATCCACAAACCTGCACACTTAAACACAACTATACCTGCTGCACCAGCGCTCGTCGTACAGATGAGGAAATCCAGCAGAAGACCCCCACCCACACCCCCACTAAGCAGATCCCCATTGTCATCAGGACAGGCCTAGATAGCTGGCCACAGGGTGTTATATCTTCGTTAAAGAAGCTCAATGCACAGCGAAGGAATGCTTGTCCGGTGTCTGACGCAGCTTGCTGCGCTACCTGCCACCTCTCCAGTGCCTCTTTGCTGGCGCTGATGAGGCGTGCAAGCAGGACTGCCCTGCTGTGCTCTGCTGTTGCTGCGGCATGCTTCAAGGCTTGTAGTGAATAACGCTGCGATGTGATCACCCCATGCTGCCACCAGGTTTGTACAGTGGAGAGCATGGTAAAGAGGTGAGCATTCATAGTGTGTATATGGTGCTGGAAGGGAAGCTGCTCTCGCTGATGTTTTTGCTGCTGTTCTTTCTGCTGTTGCTGCTGCTGCGTTATGGTGCCATGCTCCTCGAAGTGATAGAGGAGACCTTGCTCCTCCTCTTGCGATGTTTGCTGCTGCTGCTGCTGCTGCGTTATGGTGCCATGCTCCTCGTAGTGATAGAGGGGACCTTGCTCCTCCTCTTGCGATGTTTGCTGCTGCTGCTGCTGCTGCTGCTGCTGCGTTATGGTGCCATGTTCCTCGTATTGATAGAGGAGACCTTGATCCTCCTCTTGCGATGCTTGCTGCTGCTGCTGCTGTAGCACTGCTTCCTGCTGTATTTCCTCTTGCAGCTGCTCCTCCTCCTCTTGCTCTACAAGCTGCTGCAGTTGATCCTGCTGCTTCTCCACAGCTTCTCCACAAAAAGTGGGTCCTTTTGATGAGCTTTGGTGTTGTCGTTGACCCAGGTCCAGCGTGAAATCATGCAGCTGCTCGAAATGCACGCTTTGCTGGGCCCCTCCACCAGATGCAACAGCGTGCACAGTTTCCACTTCAAGGATGGATGGGATGGAGGGTGTACTCCGTTGCGTTGTCTGTGCAGGCAGAAAGGGATATCATAACCGTACACTTTCATCACAACAGCCAAGGCTCAACTTCATTCACCTGGAAGTTAGTTAGGGAGTGCAAGAGTGCAGCAATCACGAATGCTATTGGCAGAACCAGGGCTGCGACGGGAAAATGAACCCGCATGACAGAAATTAAATTTATTAATATAGCATATATAATAATGGTTGATTTTGGCTTAATTGGCTAACATGGAGGAGCAAAAAAAAGCAAGTACTCGTGCTTGCACACGCTCCAGCCTGCTTCGCACTTGACATCACCAGAATTGGCAGTAGCAAATACCTCCTTTTTGTATCCACACACCAATTTGATACATCACGTCTTGATTCTGAAGACACTACAGTCGTCGTAGTCCCCTTCACACTCCCTTCCTCTCTCTCTGTTTCTCCTTCCCTTGTCAGAAGCTGCAGTAGCAGCAGCAGCTATCTGCATCCACATACCTCTTACGCAGTGGCGTACAGCAGGTTTTGTAGCTAAGTGCCCAGCGTGTGTGCCTAGGGGGGTTGAGGGTACCCTTGTTTGGGTAGACCCCTCTTTTGGCAATGCAGTGGGAGAAAATTTTACTGTCTGCGTCACCTTTAAAAGCAGTCGGCGGCGGAGAGCTGCCAGAGTTGGTGATAGCAAACGAAAAGCTACGCCGGCTGTGGTAAAAAAAACTACCCACGTTTGGATAGAGCTAGTACTGTACGATGTTTATCACCTGAATCATTTCTGACCAGAGCCGTACACAACACTGTACATGACCGTTTATTTGGTGATTTCCCTGCAAAAAATACCTTATATCTACCGTATATGCAATATCTACCTGAGATGCAAGGAACGAAACCCTAATCATCTCCGTAACTGCACCAAAAGAGGAGGTTGGCAGACGTTCGATGTTTGACTGACTTGGACTAAGCCAGCTACGCAACATTTAGTGGTGGAGGAGGTCGGCAGCAGGAATTGCGACAGCAGCAGCAACAACGTACCAGCTAAACATGGATTGCAAGTATAAGCCTCTCCACACGAGAGGGATCAACGGCTCAAGCAACACCCAAGAGGAGATGGCTCAGACAAGTCTGAGAAAAGAGCGAGTTTGTTACAAGAGGACCATCTAAACTGGCCAAACAACCAAATAACCATAAAACCGTTGCTCACATTATAAATCCAGGGAAAAACACACGATTCGTCCATGCCATTGATTTAGCATGACATAGCAGTCGAGCGTATTGACTAAAGGCCTTTTTCTTGTAAACCTTGTAAACCTTAAATCTTGAGAGAAGCATATATCACAGGTTGCGCATTCAGTTCAGTGCGAGCAGCACTTTGTGTGGTTTTGGGCACTAATCTTACTGATTTGAAGAGGGATAGGGCCATCTTCTTAGAATCATAGGATCGTATTGTGTGTGATATTGCTTCTGCCCTTCTGGGAGGCCAGCACCTTTACTTCTTTTCTTGCACTGCAGGTCTAAAATCTCCAATATCTATATAATGGGATTCCATATCATCATGATAAAGCTGATAGTCCCCCCATGTAATCTAATCTGATTATGATAAAGGAAATTAATGTTCTCAGTGGGTGTCATAGGAAAGGCCAATCGAAGTTCGTGCTCGATAGTATGGGTGGTGCGCAAAGGGGTTAGACTTTGGCTCGGTAGACATTGGTTAATATTAAGGAGCTCGCATATTTGTTTTCTTTTGAGTGTTTGCTGTGTGTGTGGTGCTGTATGGTCTCTAATCTCAAAGGTCGTGTTATTGTGGATGTGGTAGATTGAGTTTATGTTTATTATCTACTATTGTGGGGGCTGTATTGCTGACTTGCTGGATGGAGGGAGTAGTTGTTTGTGAGAAGCGTATGTGATGCGGGGTGATTGTGGCATGTCACGCCCAATCGTTGGCAGCGACGAATCGTGTGACAGAGCAGTTAAGTTGGTTGGCAGTTGAGAGTTTCTTTATGTCTTGTTCAATAGAAGGGCGCAGGGCGCCAGTCCCAAATTTCGATTGACAAAAAACGCAAACATGCAGACACACAAGCCTGCACAAACAGACAGACAGACTGACATACAAACAGACAGACAGACGCACGTGCAAACAGATGCACGCACAAACAGACGCAGACAGACAAGCATGCATACAAGCATTCCATCAGAAGCCTAAGCATAGCATTAGAACTAAGCCAGAAGGACTTTGTTTAATTTCATTACATCGGAAGCATGCATAATTGCAAAACTCAAGCACATGATGTATGCGTAAGCACACACAGACAAACACAAATACAAAAAGACAGAAACAGGAATTCAGACAGGCATGCAGACACGCTGACATATTAAAAGACACATGCTGACATGCAGACACATGCTGACATGCAGACACACAAGCAGACATTGAGGCAGACAAGCACACAGGCATGCAATTTTGCAGACACACAGGCATGCATACAAAGAATAGACAGGCACATAGACAAACAAACAGACTAGGGCGCAGGCATGCAAACACGAAGACAGAAAGGCATGCATTCAAGCACACCAGCGAACTATTAAGCATGGCGAAAAGAATTAAGCCAGAAGCACATACCTTGAGTACATCACATCAGAAGCGTGCACAAATGCAAAAGGCAAGCATTTGACGTATGCGTTATGCGTGGAACTGACTTTGCTGACAATTGCTTTCGTAATGTTAGATACATTGTCAGTTCTACAAGCTTTAGCAATGTCACGTAGCTGTGTGCACGACATAGAAATGTTTGTATCAAGGTAAATATTACAGGATCAGACTTTACGCAAATTTGCTAGCATCTTGCATGTTCAGATTGTCTGTACCTTATGCTGATGCCAATAAGTGTCTTCATCTCTTGCTATGTCCTGCCCAGTCCAGCATCATGAGCATGCACGCACTCCATAGAAAATGCTGCACACGTATCAGTTCTGGAAGCTGAAGCAAGTCATGTGCTTATTATGCGTTTATGCAGTTTGCAATCAACATTCAGTACAAGCGTGCTTTGCAAAGAAAGAAGCAGTCCTCATCTCTTGTTATGTCCTGCCCAGTCCAGCAACATGAGTATGCACACACTCCATAGAAAATGCTGCACATGTATCAGTTTTGGAAGCAGAAGCAAGTCATGTGCTTATTATGCGTTTATGCAGTTTGCAACCAACATTCAGTACAAGCATGCTCTGTAAAGAAAGAAACACACCAGCATAAAGGTCCAGGAACCATACTTAAAATGTTGTTGCAAAGCATGTGCATGGAACAGATGGTATTGTTTTAATGTGCGTAGAATGCATCTTGAATTACGTGTGTATCTTAGCCTTACTGCAGAATGCACGCTGCCTTGCATTGCTTTAATACGTGTCATGCTTTCTACCTTGCAATGCAACATCATCTGGATTGCATACACCCCTCTGGAAAGCGTGCAGATTCAAGAAGCACTTACATCACTAATGTCCTTCATGTGTTGTTTGTAGTCACCATAAATGCTGTCTGCCTGATGCTATCCCGGGACGTGTGTCTTCAAGTCCTGTCTTGACACAGCAGAGTGCTGGAAGATGCACGTCATGTCCCAAGTGACCTTGCAATCAAGTCTCTCCTTGTTTGAGCTAACCCAACAAGTAGCCACCGTGCATGCTGTCTGCCTGATACTCTACCGGGACGTGTGTCTTCAAGTCCTGTCTCGACAGCAGAGTGCTGGAAGATGCACGTCATGTATGTGCCAAGTGACCTTGCAGTCAAGTCTCTCCTCGTTTGTGCTCTCAGCAAGTAGACAATCCAGCGTTGTGTAATTATGCTGTAAATTAATATTCTATAACAGCGGCAATAAACTGCCTGAAACAGATGCCGACCAAAAATCCCCTCCTCGTCGGTCTCCATGCAGCCACAAAGTTCGGCAGAGCATAACTGCATCATTTCTCAACGGAATCAAATAAGAATCAAAACAGTAAACTCTACATTGAATCCCCGTCACAGCGTGCCCATTTTTATCCCTTCTCGTCACCAAAAGTCCGACCCTCCTTGTTCGCCGCGAAACTCGGCAGACCCGAAGATGCAAGTGATTCTGAATTGTCTATCTAAATTTTACAGGCAGCAGACCCAAGGCGGAGCCGGAAAAGACCCTCGAACTGCGTCCGGCGGTTGACAGTTAACTCCAGCTTGTCAACAAATTTCAAGTTTGAAATTTGGGTATAAGCTGGATGGCGGGTCTTATTGATAACCTTTATCTTATGGATTTATGGATTTGATATTATTCGTAATCAATTGACAACATGTGAACTCTAAGAGGTACCATTAGAGGGGGTCCTCAAGAGACCCTGTGCCGTGTAAGGTCTCCGATTCTATTTGTTCGTTCGTTTATATTATCAAGGTGTAACAACAATGAGGCCGAGATGTCTATCTGAGTCATGGGTCCCAGCTCCGGGAAGGAG
>Ga0307945_1002877_pt1 | contig 13985 bp, 12 predicted proteins | sample OrgLakmetagen228_FD_201818 | JGI IMG/M metagenome (GOLD analysis project Ga0307945, IMG submission 201818) | Saline water microbial communities from Organic Lake, Antarctica - #228 | ecosystem: Environmental > Aquatic > Non-marine Saline and Alkaline > Saline | place: Antarctica: Organic Lake...
GCAGGGATTATGATATGCCTGCCGGTGGAGCTGTGTTGGGGAGGCAAGGGGGAGGGGACGGAGCCGAGTCCAGTGGTTTGGGGGGAAGAGGCAGCGGCAGCAAGGCAGGGGGAGGCAAGGGAGGAGGGGGGAGCAAAGGTAAGAAGGATGGAAGTGTGGGAGTAGGGGTTGGTGATGGGAGAGACGGGGTGGAGAAGGGCAAGGCAGCTGGGGGAGCTAAAAGCATGGGTGGAACAGGAGCGGTAGGAGGGGGAGGGGCCAAAGGCTCAGCGGCAGGAGCAGCTGCAGCAGTGGGGCCAAAGAAGCGAGGGAGGGATTTGAGTGTGCTGCTCAAGGGGAATGCCAAAGGGAAGAGGCTGGGGCAGAGGGCAAGGAGGGCTCTGCTTGAGAAGATGTATGGGCAGAACGCGCGCCACGTGCGGGAGGGGCTGGTGAGTTTCTGGGGCACATGTGAGGTTGTGCTGAGTGTGCTTGGATCATCAGATAGATAGTGTGTGTGAAACTCGAGGTCTGGGTCAGTTGATGTCATGTGTGAAGATCTTGAGAGGCTGATGGCGCACAACAAAATTTGTTTCAATCGCGTTATTGCACTACCAGGGTAGTGGATTAGGTACATCATTTTAAAGCAAGTGCCTGCTTTTTTGCTGTGCTAAGGTGCCGTCGTGATGTTTGTAGTTGCTCTGCTCTGTCTCTTGCCTGCTGGACACCAATCTGCAAACTGATCATACTTGGTTGGGATCCAAAATGTGGCTATGAGCAGACTTGCTATAGAAGTATTTTTTAATCTCATCAAACAGCAGTTACCTTGAACCCGTGGTGCCACACAACACGTGCTGAATGGCACTCTGGTGGTTCAGTTTGCTGCATGCAATGGTGCACGTGCAATTAAGGTCCTCCCTTCTAGTCCATGGACAGCGCACCTTTATGTTGCACGTTTGCTCACACAAACATACAGGCGCTTGATATCTCTTTCTCTCCCCACCCTTGCCTCTCAGTCGCCTTGCAGTAAGGCATGCATCCTGCAATGCCACCTGCACACATGCATAGCATGCTGCAAACCCCTTCTACGCAGTCACAGCGTGCTACAGTGGCTATTTAACAAGCGTAGGCGTTTGTGCTTATAAGTCGCACGGTGTTGTTGATTGATGACTAGGGTTGGCCAGAACCTTATATGCGGTGCACATACGGCATTTCTTGCAGGGATTCCATCAATATATGGTCATATACGGCGTAAATATATACGGTTCTGGCCAAATCTAGTAATGACACAGCAACTGTTGAAGACAGAGTGTTGCGTGCCATCGCGTCATTTTAGGGTCTCTGAAAGCGAGCCCTACACAGGAACACACAACATTGTATTTTGTAAGGCTTTGCTATTTTTCGGTTTTCAAGCTAAATTCCAGTGACCTACACTCGTCGCTTGCTCATTAGGATGGACCGGCCCAAGGAAAGGCCCCTAGCGCTCAGGCACCGGCTGTCAGAAAAGGAGCCCCTCCTTCCCACCAGGCTGCCAAGCAGCCAAAAGCAGCAGGAGCAGCAGCACTGCCGTCACCTGTTCCAGGGGTGCCTGTGGAGCAGATGCACCCTTCATGGGCGGCCAAAATGCTGCAGAAGCAGAAGGCAAGCCTGGCTATCCCTAAGGCCGGGACGGATGCTAACAAGGTGCGGTGAAGCATTTACGAGGCCCGACCAGCTGAGCCATCTCCTGCGCGACACAACTACCTATTGGAAATCGTTGGCACTGGAGATATCTTGCAGCACAGGAGTTTGAAGGATATTAGGGTGGGGGAGCGAGGTTTATAACAGTCCATGGTGTTCCTCCTCCCTAGATCACTGAGTTTTTCAGGCTGCGATTTGCTTTGGTTGGTTACTTGTTGAACCATGCACGATTGCTCGCTAGCAGTGCTGTGTTGCTGCACATGAAATTTATAGACCTGCGCCTGCTCATAGCGTTTGAAGCAGAAAGTGCCTTTCCCGATTATGCTGGAGCATGGTCGTGTCATAAATTCTGCTTCCATGTCTGCAATATCTCCACCTTTCCTGTCTACGCCTCACCTAGTAATCCATTGTGTTCTTTACTCCATACCAGCACACACAGACATGCATTCATACAAAGACATACATTTACAAGCACACATAAATGCACACACATACACAATACAAACACGCGCACACACACACACACACACACATGCACACACAGAAAGTGGTGTTTGATGACAGCGGCTCCATGGTACAAGCCATCAGCCCAGGGCCATCATCAAGACCGCCACTTGATCAACCACAGGCTGGCAAAAAAGGACAGCAGAGAGGAGGGGTTGTGTCTGGGATGCAAGCAGACAAGCACGCACTTTCTAGAGGACCTGGATCTAAGCCGGGCAAACTTCCGAGTGTAGGAGGTGGTAGCAGGTCGATGGGTGGTGGAATTGGGGGTGCGAAAGGGCAGAGGCCCCCTCCTCCTGCTGTGAGTGGCAGCAATGGGGGTAGCAATGGGGTGAGCAAGGTGAACGTGGCCAAGGGAAAGGCACCCAATATAGACTCTCGTCCTATGCATCCCTCGTGGGAGGCTAAGCAACAGGCCAGGAAGTTGCAGAAGCTCAGGGAGGCGGGAGCAAAGCCGGAGGGGAAAAAGACGGTGTTTTTGGACTAAAGAAGGTCTCTAATTGAGACATGTACACATGTACCTTGAGTGGGTTGGTCTTCGGACACTTTCATTCTTTCAGGAAAGAGACGATGTCATTTATAAGGATGAGGTGATCAACTGGAAACAGAGTTGCCGATAGGAGGGATACTTATTGAAGGAATCCAATGCACCCCAAAACAGCTCCAGCCAAAATTTAACCCGTAAGGTAAAAGATTGGCGGGATTGGACTATGATGATGATGGTGTATTACATAGGTCCGCCAGCCACTAGTACAGCCACCAACCCCAGACAGCACCGACCTAAAGACCTCAGCAAACCTCGGCGTGACATCCACCTTGTCGAGATTAAGTACTGTGAGGAGTCGAGATTAAGTACTGTGAAGACACCAGACCTCAGAACCAGCTGAATGCCGCAAAGGAACAGCAAAAAGACCTTTGCAACATTCTCTATGGAGCCTCCTCCGTTACTCTCCACATCATCCTTTTGGGTGTGGGCGGCACCATCTACAACACTCACACTCTGAAGCCTTTCAAGGAACTGGGTCTTGATTTTCAAAGAGTTAAGAAGCTTGCCTCCAAGCTCCATGTGCACTCTGTCAACTTCGCTGCTAAACTTGTCCATACCAGACGTGCCCTTTCCAGTACTGCTTTCAATTCTCATCAGGAGCCGGTTTCAGGCAAAGGCCTAACCCTCTTGATCCCCATTGATTTTCCCTTTTCGCGATGGAGGAGCTTTACACTACTCGGTACCAAAGTGGCTCCTTTTCCCTAATTAATGTGGGGAGTGGCTTTCACTGCCAGCGTAATTTTTTCTTTTCTTTACAACCGTTACTTTTAAACGATCATCATCTGCAATGGCACTACCCTTGCAAAGAATAGGTTCTGCTCTACAGCACTGATCCGATGGTACAATATTTTGTGTGCCAGTTTCTGCAAATGTGCAGGACGCACACAAACAATGACAAAAGGCGTAACGAACTTGACAAATGATTTTGGAAGGTATATTCAACAAAACGCGCAAGGATCCTGCTGGCACGGTCACATGTACTACCGAGCATGCCAATGATGATCGAACAAGGCAGTGCAGTGTTCACTCTTTGCTGCAACACAGGTAAATTTGCAGTATAATTTATCCCACCGTGGCCCTCACCTTCAACCATTTACCTGCTACAATGACAGAATTAAGTACTGTTTGGAACCAACAAGCAAAAAAAGACTTCATACTAGGATACAGCAAAAGCTCCATCACTCTATGCATCCGGAGCAACAGGGGCACCAATTCCAACAGCCTTGCATGAGGTTTGCAAAACAGCCTTGGAATTTCTGGTTTAAATGGCACAGCACTCTTGAAACTGAGCTTATCTTCTACGCTGTAAAATACATGCAAACCAGCTCAACACAAACAGTGTCTGCAAATCTTCTGGTGGTGTGCAGGTCTTTGCATCCCTACCACTTGATCCTACTACAGAGTCCTTTGCTATAAAATACATGCAAAATTACTAGCTCAACAAAACAAAATCTTTGGAAGTGTCTGAGCAAATAATCTGGTGGTGTGCAATCCAGTCTCTGCATCCAAACAACTCGATCCCACTAAAGAGCCCTATAGTCTTTCCATTTCTTCATTTTCTAGTTCAATTGTTTGACTCTACGTCCATTGGTTGTCGCAGAAGGCAAGCTGACCACCTAATCACACCATTAATCACACCACGTGTGTTTTATAATTTATTTTTCGTGTCTGTCTTATTTGCTGGTCGTATGTCTTTGTCAACCGCTAGCACGATTAAGGGAGTGTTTACTCATGTGCCCGCACTAGGCAACCCCCTCTTTTTCAGGTTCACGCGGAGCAAAACTTCGGAGTCCTTTGGTATCACAAGCATTGCAATCCACACAAGAAAGACACTCTTCTTGCAAGCATGGTAGACCGCATAAATGCTTGTACGACTTTTTCGAATTTGAAATGGGCTTGTGCAGTTACAATCAGCTTTAAGGTCAACAAATCGCAAAAAAGGTCATAATGTGTTCAGTCAATATGTGCAGTCAGGAGCACCAGCAAATAGTCACGCCTGCACAAACAAAGTCAAATCAGGTGCGTCCCTTGGCTTCTCCCTCGTTGTACACCGCCTGGGGATCAATCTCCGTTCCTACAAGAACACCGTGTCAGGTTGGTCTTTTAGGATGCGGCAAGTGAGAGTGGTAATCGTTCAATGCAATGGTGGACTAAGCCACTGAACCGGGGGAACAACATAAAAAGACCTATTGATCGCTGCATTTAAAGTTTAAATGCTGGTGCTTGCTGATAGTCAAAAGTAAGAAGGAATGTCTCCCTTTGGTAGTTTATTGCAGGAAATTTACTAAAGGGAGCAACTGAGCATGCTTACTTTAAACAATCAAGAAGCAGTCACTTACACACCACTAAACTAACCAGTGGAACCAGCATAGTTTAAAAGTTCTGTAAAGGTGTTTTGTCTGAGACAAATCATGTGTTGAATGCGATTCTTGTTTGCATTGTAAGATGCAGAAGGCGGGGGATATGTTCCAACAAAATGAAAAAGACAGATAAACAAAAGTGATACACAGATAGAAACCAGCAATGAAGTAGCACATCACGTTTGCTGCGCGATAAAAACTAGATTTCATGTGTTTTACGCTGACCTCGAAAGCGTTTGAAAAAGTATTTTCCTAAAATAAGCTACTTTATAAGCTTCTTGCTTGTCTGTGCACAGTTGCAATGTACACCTCTATGGCAGCTTTGTATTCCAGAGAGGCGTGCATGCCTTAGAAGCAACAATACAAGAAAACTTGTTCATCCATTTTAAACTCCCCATCGTATAGTTGTGTGTGTGCTACTTCTTTACTCAAATGATGAGGAGGACTGAGCACGCTACCTTAACTTGTAACAGGCAAGAATCACAGAAAGTAGCCTAATTGCAGGAAAGCGGTCTAAAAACTACCACCCAACAAATGATGTCACAGACGAGACACCTCTATAAAAATAACCTTATGCCCTCACCTGTCCGCTCCTTGTGCAGCCGTGCATATTCCTTCGGATGTAAAACCGTCAAGAAGGAAGCAGTTGTCAATGAGTAGAAGGCGTGGAAAGAGCTTAAGTTGCAGCAATTGCAAATATTTCTAACAATGTACAGATCAAAATTCACAGCTTTGAGGTTCACCAAGAAAATACGGTGGCCTTGTCAAAAGAGCAGGTATGCCTGAATGATTTTCATGGTGATATGCATGTAAGCAGCTACCAAATTGACTGCCTTGGAGGCGCAAAACTTTTTATTATAAAAGCTGCGCCACCCCTCCTTTTTCCCCGCCCTGTCCTTCATAACCACCAATTTTCATAAGTTACGAGGAAGCGAGGCTCACAAATGTGGAAAGGATAGATGCCCGTTTTTGCACGATAATTAAATTTACATTTTTGTATGAAACATTGAAGCGTTATCCTGTGATTTTGTGGCGCACCAATCATTAAGAGTATAAAAGCATAAGTAGAAACACAGTATATAGTAGAAAGAGGCAGCCTTACCGATGCAGCGTGCATCCTGGCTTGTGCGCTGTTGGACAGGTTGTGCGCCTGGCCTTCAAACAGGGGAGAGCGTAAACAAATGTTGACATGTTTTATAGTGATCAAGTTAAAGTTCATCACAAGCGGTAAAAGTTTTTGACATACGTTGAAGTCATTGTAGATGTTGCTTTGCTACAAATCATCTGGAATAGGCACATTTTAAAAATTCCACTATAATTTCCCTCCCAAACCTAAATGTCTAATAAGTACATCTCAGCAATGCAGCTTCAGGCCAGAAAAGGAAGCAGCCGTAGATTTTGCAGGTGTTTTGTATTGTATGATTAAGTGTTTACTGTACCTCCTACCTAGATCAGGAAATGAACTATACCGACTGCAAAAAATGCACAGCAACCAGTTAAGAATTCACTCTTCAATATTCCGCAGCACAGGCAGGTTTGCTTCCGTCCCTTCACTGTCTGGAAATGACATCATAACACACACGATCTACATGCAGCACTCTTTGCATGCCGCACATTGCATTTGAATTGCACACACAATAATCCAAGACTTCCCTAAATTTTTGTATGAGAGTGTGTGGTTTGCTGAACCTGTACTGAGAGCGAATCCCTGCGTGCACGAATTGCCACCTCATCGTTGTTATCATCGCTCACAAAGTAGCTGCGCTCGGAGCGCCCCTCCTCTGTGTTTGTGTAGTTCTTGTGCTCTGTGCCGGACATCTTTGAATGCTGTGTGCAGCAAAGAAACAGTGTGCGTGAGTCATGACCTGCATGAAAGCAGCAGCTCCCTCTTACGTCATCAACTATTTCCTGCTGAACTAAACTCTGTGCTTTTACCTCGATTAACAGTTGCAGCTCTTTTTATTAAATAAATGCAGAAGCGATAAAGGTCGCTTATTTTGCTTCCAAAATAGAAGTGCGACATCTATAAACCTTCATCGAAATTTGCTGATTTTTTACACGAATATTCATGTTTGGGTGTCGATGAGCACTTCGAGCACACTTGCGCCATCGGCGCTCCATGCCTTTTTTTTGTACAGCCTTGCACAGTGAGAACTAGTGTTCTATTCCGGCTCGTATCCACCGAACTGCGGGAGGGGGGTTTTTACACTTGTGCCAATACCAAGCATAAACTGTGCCAAGAGAGTACTCACTGACGTTCGGTTGCACTCGCCTCCAAGAACTAGAGTACTTCTGCGAGTACTCAGCAGATTGAAGCAGATGCTTCTATATTGCAAGAAAGACTAGGGGAGCGGCAGCGGTAAACGCAGGAGACTGGAACACTTATATCAACAGTAACTTCAACCATTATTGCCAGGCGACAGTACCGGCGTAAAGACCTTGGCAAACTCGAAGCAAATTTTAACTTGAAAGCAATGATTGTTAGGATTCAAGACCAAGAACGAGTTGAATGTGATGGAACAGCACAAGGCCTTGAGAGCAAGCCCCCATTTATGTTTACATCACTATTTTGATTTGGGGTGGCATCATCAGAAATATTGCCTTCCCTCTAGAATCTCTGTGTACTCTGTCAACTAATCTGCTAAATTCGTCATAACAAATGAGGGAACCATACAAGGTTTCTAGATGCCTCCTCAAAGCCCCCATCTCGGTGTGTTTTCAGCTGTTATTAACAATTTCAATCACGAGCTGGCTCCGGATTAGCCTGCAACTTTCCCAACACAAAAAACCTTCCATCGACATCAAAGCCGTCCAGATGGCGTGTTAGTTATGCCCATTGAGGGAAGAGGCAGGCACTTGGATCCCAAACAGATTCCCACTAGGGACAGAGACATACATCTTGTAGAACTCAAATTCTGCTCAGACATAAACCCGCAACAGACATTTGAAAAAGCGCACAACCAATATCAACCTCTTATCCAGCATCTACGAACAAGGAGCCTTCCGAGGCATCTCTCGAAACAACAAAGTCACACTTCATGTTATACTTCTTGGAGTCGGGGGCACAATCTACAATCAGTACACCATAACTCCTCTACTAAACTTGGGTATCCCCACGCACAAAGTGCGCCAACTAGCTACTAAACTACACCGCCATGCAATAAAAAGCTTAAACAAGATCACAAAAACAAGACACAAAATACACTTTAACAACAGCAACAGTGATAATGGGAGATCTGGAAGGGGGGTTACTGGTAGAGCGGCTGGCTTCAGGAGGGCTAGACGCAGGCCGGATTGCATGGCTGACAACCCGCCGGATCCTCATTAGTCTCTGTTGTTTCTCTTTTTCATCTTTCGGTGGGGCTCTGGCTAGTGCGAGCACTAGTTGAGAGCCTTTCCTTAATGCACGCTGGTGACTTCCAGTGTAGACTTTTACTTTTGCCTGCAACCCGTTTCCATAATCAAAATGCAATTGCGGTTGCCCCTTTTACTAAGTAACGCACTGAGAGTAGAGGCAGCAGCTGGTTCAGAGGCTTTTTTACTAGCTTCAAGACTAATGTCCCGGTGGAATTGTTGGCTCTTATAATCACCCAAAATGATTAGCTAAGGGCCGTTTTGTCATTTCTTCACTCAGGAAAGCAGTACCTGGGTTTACATATTAATGTAGGAAGTGGTTCCACTGCCTGTGTAGCTTTTTCATTTCTTAATAAGTCGACAGAGAACATGATAACGGTCTGACAGCAAATCAAGCCTTAAATGTACCCCAATACTATCGTAGCATAGCAGCTAGCAAAGTGGCCAGAACTTATGAGGGGGAGCAGTATGATTTTACATACCATTCACCGAGGACAGGCAATTATAAAATCATAACATTAAGTCTGAAATGCCACCGATGAAACTTCTGCTAAATTTATACAAACCTTGATCACAAACAACTACTCTCCTTCTAACATAGTCGATCGGCAGTAATAAACTTTAAGGCATGATCAAGAAAAGGAGCATTGCAGAAAATGTTACCTTCCAGAGTGCCGAACGGCTGAACGGCAACAGGCTTGTCCGTATTCAACAAAAACAAGCACCCTTTCCACATATGCCCAAGCGAGGCCCAACAGCTGTAAAATACAATGCAACCTTTTCCCCCCGCTCCCTTCCACCATTTTCCACTGCCAAACTGAGTCATAGCACACAGCAGGTCTTTTTGGTGCACTTCGTGCAGCATGGCTTCTTTGCTTGCACACAACAGCCATCAGCTTGCAGGCATCATGTCTTCACCAAAAGAACCTGAGCAAGCTACACCCTGTACTTAGCAGCCAAGCTTTGCACCGCAGCTTTATCGCTGCCCGCAGCTTCGACGGCATTCAACACCTCACGTACAACAGCCTTGTCACTTTTGGGTAGCATGGCAGCTAGCATGCTGAAGCGGGCCACCCCTGATAGCTGCTGCAGCGCATCAGCAGCAAAGCTGGGCTTGTCCTGGAGGCAGGGAAGGGGGTGCACCAAAGATGTGAGCAGCAAAAAAAAGAGGAACACAGGCCCGGGTCAAGCGTGGCTTGGCTAGAAAGCAGTATCTAGAAAACGAGAAAGAGGTCACAAGACTAAGGGTCAAAAGATGAGATGCACAATATCAGGTTTTATGAAATCTGAGATAGCCTGCCTCCCAAAGCTTCACAAAACTACTCATTTCTAAGATAGGATAGGTATGGTTACGAAAAATTGAACGAACCTCTGATCTCAACAAAGTTTGCTGATGCAAGGTCCTACTATCCAACCTTACTCATTCACAATGCCTCTGCAAGAACTTTCCCCCTGGTCACACAAAGCGCTGAGCTGCGTGTGCCTGAGGCATGTGGTGCATCTAGAATTGGTTATAACAGTACACATTCACCGTACATGGCCGTACATTTGGTGATTTCCATGCTAAAACCGTGTATACATGGTCATGGCCAACCCTAGGTACATCACATCAGAAGTTTACAATAAGGCTTCCTGCCTTTCTTCACCCACATAGGTTTTTACGCAGGATTTCAACACAGATTTCTACAAATACTGACGCAGGTGCATACGTACCGTTACAATGTATTGTAGGCCACGCAGCATGTGACCTAGGCAAGCGTTGTCCATTTGGGTTTTAAAGATGGCCTGGTACTGGGAGGGGTTGATGGAGGACACGTAGTCTGCCAGCGCCTGAGGAGCGTTGAGATGTGTGTGTGTGTGTGTGTGTGTGTGTGTGTGTATGGTTGTGCGTGTATGCGTGAACGTGCATGCGTCTGCGCGTGTGTGTGTCTGTGTGTGTGTGATTGTGTGTGTATGCGTGAACGTGCATGTGTGTGTGCGTGTGTGCGTGTTTGTTTCGTGTGTGTGCGTGCATGCGTGTGCGTGCATGTGTGTGTGTGCCTGTATGTGTGCCTGTATGCGTGCAGCAATGATCTTCAGGTTTGGGGTTCTTCCTTGGTGCACGCTGATCCATAATTCGTATGTAATCCTATCCATTTGGTGTACTCTGATCCATAATTCGTACGAAAACCTATCCTTTCGGTGCACTCTGATCCAATAAATCGTACGTAATCCTAACCATTTGGTGTACGCTGATCCATATTTTGTACGTAATCCTATCCATTTGGTAACACACTCGTGTTTGAACGCCCGTCAAGGCCAAGCTAAGTGCAGATATGAAGAATGCTTGGGTGCAACTCAAACATGGGACACCACACCCAAGCTTTGATCTCCAAAGTGGTAAAGATCGACTTCTATGCAATCAATGCAAAATTCTAGGGTTTTGTATAATTTGCAGCCGCATCAAATACACCTGCCTGATTATTCCTTTCTTTTCAAAAGCTGCAGATGCACCCACCTTTGGGTTTGCAGCCACTAGCTTACAAGCGTTCTGGAAGTCCACTCCGTTTTTGGGGGGTGCTGGACGGCGTGCAGACAAGGATGCCACAGCTGCCGCCGCTTTGGCGGCGGCCGCCTCCTGCACCTGAAATTCAAGGACCAGGTCAGAAACAGAGACCACTCAAATTGACCCTACAATGATACGCTTTGTCGTGGCAGGTACTTGACATGGCAGGCATCATTGTAAGAGCACTTCAGCCACAGCATTGTGGTTGCTGTAGGGCCCTAGCCAGTGGTCTTGTTGCCGGCGTCTCTAGCGTTGAGCAACACCTTGTACGCTGCCGTGCACACAGAGGAGCGTGTGGCAAGGTGAACAACATCGAAAGGCACTACGGTCGAACAGAGGAGCATCTAGCAAGGTGGACATCGAAAGGCGTTAAGGGTCGGACAGAGTAGCAGCTAGTACAGGGAGGCAATTGAGAGGCAGTGACGCTGACACAGGGGAGCGTTTTGTACAGGGAGGAAGTTAAAAGGCAGTGACGCTGACACAGGGGATCGTTTAGTTTGCTAAAACAGGGAGGCAACTGGAACAGGGAGGCTATTGAGAGGCGGTGGCGCTGGCACAGGGGAGCATTTAGTAAGGGGAGGCAATATATAGGCAGCAACAGCTTTGGTTACATACATAGAGCTAATTCGTGGAACAATCACATTTTTACGAGTGGTTTGTTGCTTTAGGTAGATGTATGGATGGACAATGGATGAACGATCAAAGGCCTTGGGCAACAGGCAGCTGAATGCAGCCCCTTCTTACATTCTGATTACAGCTGTGCTCGAGGCAGCAAAGGGAAAAGTCTGTGCGGGAAAAACCTGTGCGATGACGTATTCCCTGCCAGAAATGTTGCCAGGCAGCAGAAGAGAAACAGAGGCATAACTCGTCCGTCCGTGCACATGTGACCGTATCACAAAAGCACCTCTGATCGTACCGCAAAACAAGAGCTGGTTCAGGGGAAGAAAAGCGGTATCGCTCAGGTTTGTAAGGGCTTGATATGTAAGGTTGTTTGCCACTGGTGGTGGTGCTGCTGCTAAACACTGGCCTCCAGCTCCAGGAAAGTGCAGGCAACTTTGAGTGTGCAAGTGTATAGGCAACTTGACAAGTGGTCGTCTCAATCTGCATTTCTAAAAACCACCTGTGGTCAAGGGTACGCAAGTGAATCCATTCACTTTCCACCTACCTTGCTAGAAGACGCCCCGGTTGCCGCTCCTGCATGCTTGCCACTGCTGCTGCTGGACGAAGCGCCCTGCTGCTGCTGAGGAGCCTTTGACGGTGCTGCCATGGATGCAGCTGTTGCTGCAGGGCCACTCATCTTCGAGGAGGGAGAGGGGGCGGTGGTGGGGGCCGGGCTCCCTGATTGTCCACTGGGAACACTGGTGGTGGCAGTGCTGCTGCTAGTGGTGCTGTTGTTTCGGTTACCGTTGGCCGTGTTGCTGCTAGTGGTGCTGTTGTTTCGGTTACTGTTGGCCGTGCTGCTGCTAGTGGTGCTGTTGTTTCGGTTACCGTTGGTCGTGCTGCTAGGGCTTGCGCTGGCCTGAGGCACCCTTGTGGTAACGGTGCTAGGAGCTTCTTCTTCGTCGCTGCTGCTGCTGTCTTCTTGCACTTGGATTTTACGGCGCATCTGCGGCTGCTGCTGCTGCTGCTGTGGTGGTGGTGGTGGTGGTGGTGGCGGGGCCCCCTTTGCTTTCGCATCTAGTTCAGCCTCCAGGGATACCACCTCTTTTCTCAACTTTGCATCTGTGGGGAAGGCAGTGGCCACGGAGCGCATGCACGACAGAGCCTGCAGTAAGGCATTTCCAGTAGGTCTAAACGAGTGTTTGTGTGGCTATTTACATGAGTTGTGAATAAAGCAGGTGGCAGTGGCCACGGAGCGCATGCACGACAGAGCTTGCAGTAAGACATTTCCAGTAGGTCCAGACGAGTGTTTGTGTGGCCATCTACATGAGTTGTGAATAAAGCAGGTGGCAGTGGCCACGGAGCGCATGCACGACAGAGCCTGCAGTAAGACATTTCCAGTAGGTCCAGACGAGTGTTTGTGTGGCCATCTACATGAGTTGTGAATAAAGCAGGTGGCAGTGGCCGCGGAGCGCATGCACGACTGAGCTTGCAAAAAAAGAGGTGAGTTAAAATGCTGCTTGGTGCCAGGCTTGTTGGAATGCGCTGATCTTGGTAAAGGCAGCTTCCATGGATTGGCTGCATAACAGTGTTTCGCAAGTAAGAACCATTGAGCAAAAACTGATGGATTTGCTGAGGCAAGAGCAGGTTATACAGTGAGACATCACTGTGCGTAATACAGCTTAAACTTCCACCGGAGTGTACGCATAGTAAAAAGGCAAAGAACGATGTTGCTTTAGAGCAGGTACATACAGTGAGGCATGACTGTGCATTACGCAGCTATGACTGCACACCGGAGAGTAGGCATAGCAAATAGGAAATAGGTAACAACTGATATTGCTTTGAGTCAGAGCAGGTTATACAGTGAGGCATGACTGTGCATTACGCAGCTATGACTGCACACCGGAGTGTAGGCAGCAAATAGGCAGAAACTGATATTGCTTTAGAGCAGGTTACACAGGGAGGCATGACTGTGCGTAACACAGTTATGACTGCGCAACGAAGTGTAAGCACGGCAAAGGAGGCTGCGGCGGAGGAAACATATCAGGACTATAGGTTGAACTTACTGAAACAGGCAGGGGCCAGTGAGTGGCTTCGTCCTACGCACATCAAAATTACTCAGGCTCAATTGCACACCTCTGCTAGATGTTTAAATCTGTGCGAGGTATTTCTTGATTCAATCTCGCCTGTATTTACATCCTTATGTGTATAGGCTAGCAATGTATGTAACAAGTAACAAGTAAATGCACACCAACACACACACCTCCGGCAGTCGCCCAAGCCTACGCAGCGCATCCCCCAGCCTGTGCTTGGCTTTGATGTAAGAAGGGTCAATCAGCAAAGCAGAACGGCACGCAGCTTCTGCGGCGTGCACGTCATCCAACCTGCGAGTGTGTTTGTATGTGTGTGTGTGTGG
>Ga0307945_1002881_pt1 | contig 13972 bp, 15 predicted proteins | sample OrgLakmetagen228_FD_201818 | JGI IMG/M metagenome (GOLD analysis project Ga0307945, IMG submission 201818) | Saline water microbial communities from Organic Lake, Antarctica - #228 | ecosystem: Environmental > Aquatic > Non-marine Saline and Alkaline > Saline | place: Antarctica: Organic Lake...
GGTATCAATTGCTGCTGCTCTTACACCTGCTGCTGCTCCTGACCTCGCTGCTGCTGCTGCTGCTCCTGACCTCGCTGCTGCTGCTGCTGCTCCTGCTGTTGCGGTTGCAGCAGTGCTTGCTGCTGCTTCTCTTGCAGCTGCTGCTGCGGTTGCTGCTGATGCAGCTGTTCCTGTTCCTGCAGTAGCGGCTGTACTTGCTGCTTCAGCTGTTGTTGCTGCCGATGATCCTCTTCCCTGCTCAACACCAACACCACCGCCAGCCACCCCCTCACTGCCCCCCCCTGCTCCTGTTTGAGGGTTGTGAGTGGGGTTGACACTCGAAGATGTGTGAGGTGGCAGATTGGTAGAGGGAGGAGGGGGGGCAACTGAAGGGGAATCCTCCATTCGTCTCCAGTAAGAGTATAGCTCCATGCCTTCGCAAGTTATGTCAGAGAGGAGCCTGGCTGCAGGCGCAGCCAACGAAAGCGAGGGAGAGGCATCCAGCACAGCCGTCCATAGCGCAGCAGAGGTGACAGCTTCTCCAGCGGGCAGGGTGTAGGGGGCGGACAGCATGGCGCCAGTGTCAGGATGCACCACACGGACCTGTGTTGTTGAATTGTGTGTGTGTGTGAGTGTGTGTGTGTGAGTGTGTGTGTGTGTATGTGTGTGTGTGCGTGTGTGTGTGTGTGTGTGTGCGTGTGTGAGTGTGTGTGTGTGTGTGTGTTTGTTTGTGTGTGTGTGTGCGTGTGTGTGCGTGTGTGTGTGCGTGTGTGTGTGTGTGTGTGTGTGTGTTTCCATGCGATTGCATAGCGCCTTGGTCAAGATTAAACATGCCAAATGATTTTGCCGTCTGATGTCCTTCTTCCGGATTTTGTTTATCAGTTCCTGGTTTTGTTTGTCCCCATTGTAGCCTATGGTTGCAAGAAAGGTGCGCTTCATACCATCACACAGCTTGTAGCCCGTACATTGTGAACAAGGTGCTTGATCTACAGCCCACAACTGGCAGCCTATGGTTGCAAGGAGGGTGCGCTTCATACCATCACACAGCTTGTAGCCCGTACAGTGTGTAAAAGGTGCTTTGATCTACAGCCCACAACTGGCAGCTCAAAGTTGCAAGGAAGGTGCGCCTGATAGCATCACAAACCACTGTTATGTATTTGGACTCACACCTGCCCAAGTGCAACACTAGTATTTTGGAGCACACCTGATGCAGCACACTGAACTGTGAAGTATGTGCACCAATACCGGGTACAGACCACGTCACACACGCACACACACACACACATACACACACGCGCGTGTGATAGAGCCACACGCACACCTGATATCGGTCACGCAATGAAGGCAGGCATGTCGTGTCAGAGTAGCTTTGTGGTGTGAGCACAACAGGGGCAGGCAGATCTTGTAGGCCATGTTGGGCAAGCTGCTCTTGCTGCTCCTGCTGCTCCTGCTGCTGCTGTTGGTGTGTGCCCGCAGGGGAGGTGGGGAGGGTCTGAGGGGAGCTCGCACCGCTGATATGCATGGGAGAGGCCGGGCCAGACTGTGTGTGTATGTGTGTATGTATGAGTGTGTGTATGTGTGTATATGTGTGTGCGTGCGTGTTGCAGGCGCCTCAATGTGACGATGAAATACGCAGGGACCAATAACTCGTTCGCAAACTACAACTACAATATGTAACTATATCTCACACACACACACACACTCTCTCTCTCACACACACTCTCTCTCTCACACACACACACACACACCCACACACACACACACACACACACACACACACACACACACACACACACACACACTCAAGCGCCATGCACGCTCACAATCACTCATACACCTCTGCCTGTGCCTGCACCTGTGCCTGTGCCTTTCGCCCTGCACTAACACACATACACGCACACACACGCACACACACATACACGCACACACACACACACAAGCACACACACACACGCATACACACACACATACACACACACGTGCAACCACAGGCACTTAGCCACACTCACACACCTCTGCCTGTGCCTGCGCCTCTGCCGCTGCCGCTTGCCTCTCTCTACTACCTTCCACAGCCCCCCTTTCCTCAGAGGCCGCCATCGAGGTGATCATCACGAGACTGCTGCTTGGTGCGTGAGGTAACATGTAATGCACATGATAGGGTTGCTGCTGCTGCTGTTGTTGTTGCTGCTGCTGCTGCTGCTGCTGCTGCTGTTGATGTTGCTGCTGCTGTTGTTGTTGCTGCTGTTGCTGCTGTTGCTGCTGCTGCTGCTGCTGCTGTTCTTTTTGCTGCTGTTGTTCATCCTGCCGCTGCTGCTGACCCTGACTTGCATGCTGCTGCTGATCCTGCCCTTCTCTTTCCTCGCTTTCCTCCCCACTCCCCACACCTGTTTGGGGCAGGGTGGCGCCCCCCACCACTTCCCTGCGCCTCAGGGGGCCCTGGCCTAAAGGGGGGAGGTGCGGATGTAGCAGATTAAACTGCAAAATAAATCCACTCTGCTCCTGCTGCTGCTGCTGCTGCTGCTGCTGCTGCTGCTGCTGCGGTTGCTGTTGCAACTGCTGTTGTTGCGGAGGGTGGTGCTGACCTTCACGTTGGGGCTGTGCTTGTGCATGAGCGTCTGGATGGGAGGGCAAGCACGTAGGTGGGGGCAGGGTAGAAGCTTCCGGGCAGGGCAGCAAACGGGTGATGGACAGCCCTAAATTGGAGCTGCAGGTGCACAAGGAAAGTTACGAGGCGAAAGTTGTTGTGTGCATTTGCCTGTTGCAGCTTTCTCACCTTAACCTTGACACAGTCTGAGCTTCAGGGGCATAAAGAAAGTTACGAAAGTGGATGTTGTTGTGTGCAATTGCCTGTTGCTAGCTGTCTCACCTTACCCTTGACACAGTCTGAGCTGCAGGGGCACAAGGAAAGTTACGAAAGTGGATGTTGTTGTGAACAATGACCGCCTGCTGCTAGCTGTCTCGCCTTAACCTCGACACAGTCAGAGCTGCAGGGGCACAAGGAAAGTTGCGAAAGTGGATGTTGTTGTGAACACCAACCGCCTGCTGCTAGCTGTCTCGCCTTAACCTTGACACAGTCAGAGCTGCAGGGGCACAAGGAAAGTTACGAAAGTGGATGTTGTTGTGAACACCAACCGCCTGCTGCTAGCTGTCTCGCCTTAACCTCGACACACCTTGACACAGTCAGAGCTGCAGGGGCACAAGGAAAGTTACGAAAGTGGATGTTGTTGTGAACACCAACCGCCTGCTGCTAGCTGTCTCGCCTTACCCTTGACACAGTCTGAGCTGCAGGGGCACAAGGAAAGTTACAAAAGTGGATGTTGTTGTGAACACCAACCGCCTGCTGCTAGCTGTCTTGCCTTAACCTTGACACAGTCAGAGCTGCAGGGGCACAAGGAAAGTTACGAAAGTGGATGTTGTTGTGAACAATGACCGCCTGCTGCTAGCTGGCTCGCCTTAACCTCGACACAGTCAGAGCTGCAGGGGCACAAGGAAAGTTACAAAAGTGGATGTTGTTGTGAACACCAACCGCCTGCTGCTAGCTGTCTCGCCTTAACCTTGACACAGGCCGAGCTGCAGGGGCATAAGGAAAGTTACAAAAGTGGATGTTGGATCATATGTCACATCATATGTCACATCATATGACACATCGTACGTCACATCATATGTCACATCATGTGTCAAATCACATGTCACATCATATGTCAAATCATATGGTCAGTCAAGCAACAGATCAAGACCCCTCCCTCGCCCCCCCTTCACACACACACACGCACGCACAGATGCACACACACACGCTCACGCACACGAACACACACAAACACACACACACACGCTCACACACACGCACAAACAAGCACACAATCACACACACACACACACACACACACATTTGCCCAAACTACAACAGCACATCCTTTGTCTTCCTCCCATCTCACCCCCCACAAACTGGAATTACATACACATGTGTGCACGGAGATCACTGCTGGAGCAAGTGCACATCCTTGCAAAACTCCCCACATTCATCTTCTAACAATTTGTAATAACAACACACCTGCAAGACCCGTCCCCCTCCACCAGCAGCATCCTCCAACTACCGTCCGTATGGCCGAAAAAAAGGAGACCACGCCCACACACGCTCCTCTCCCTGCTGCTACTCCTGCTGCTGCCGCTGCTGCCGCTGCTGCTGCTGCTAATAAGTGCACTGCTGCCAGCCGCACAACCAAATGTGCTTCTTGGTGTAGCATCAGAAACTGCTCCTTCCACGGGGTCATCACAGCCAGGGGTGGCGCTGCTGACATTGCTAATACCAGAGTCACTGCTTCTGGGGGCAGAGTGAGCGCGGCTGGGCAGCGTTTGGTCAGTGGTATCAGCGACGATCCCTGCTGCTACGCACATTGCCTCTGCATATGTGTGCGTGTGTATATGTTCAGAAATTATGTGTGTGTGTGTATGTGAGGGGGGGGGGCATTTTGTGCAACCGTCTAGATTACTGCAGCCTTGCTGAGCGCAGGAAAGACAAAGGCGACGCAAACAAAATATGCGCAAGCGCGTGCACGTTAAGAACAAGAAAATTTGAACAGCATATCACAAGATCCAAAATTCGAGCATATGTGATGAATCACCTACACCCATCCACAACAACACACGCATTTGCACAGACACGCCTAACCTACCCGCGCACGTATGCGCAAACGCACACACAAATGCACACACATACATTAACACACACACATGCACATGCACACACATGCACACCACCTACACACACAAACACACACACACACACACATAAACGCCCTCATACACCTACCAACAAACATGCACACACACATACACACACACACTCACACGTCCATACCAAAATGCAAGAGCATGCACACAAACACACGCACATACACACAAACATACATAGGGTTGGCCAAAACCATACACACACACACACCTGCCGTTCCCTTGTCCAGTGCTAGACAGGTGCCGACCCCAACTCCCTGTAACCCCAGCTCTCTCCATTCCATCCGTCCATTGAGAGGGGACACCTCCACCACCCAACTGTGTGTGTGTGTGTGTGTGCGCAACATTTGTGTGATACTATTAAAACCGTTGTTTAGTAGGGTTGGCCAGAACCGTATATATACACCGTAAATGACCGTATATATGGTGATTTCCCTGCCAAAAATGCCGTATACACACCGTATATATATGGTTTTAACCAACCCTACTGTTTAGGGCTGCACAGACTAGAGAAAGATCGCGGCACCACATCCACCACAAAAAAAACTGACCCAGCGAGTTATTTGACAAAGTAGACCATCACAATTACAACATTCTCACTCACGCACACATAAACACACACCTTCATATTGCAAGATAACCCCCGATTTTGCTATGCGTGCGATGACGCATGCATACTCGCACATACACACACGCCTGTCCACTTGCCCACCCACACCCACACACCCACACAAGCCTGCAGCCTTCCCACCCAACACACAAATACACACACGCACTCACACACACGCACACACACTCACACACACACATGCACACACACACCCACATCCACACAAGCCTGCAGCCTTCCCACCCAACACACAAATACACACACACACACACGCACACACACTCACACACACACACACACCTGCCACTACCAACAATGAGGATGCTAGGCCACCCTGTGGCCTCCTTCCGTCTCAAGCGGCTGATGTCCCTGAAACCATCTTTGGCACTGAGCTTCAACGGCAAACTGCCCAAGCGAGCAAACCACAGCGCTGTCTCCCTTTTAGCAGGCTGCTGCTGCTGCTGCTGCTGCTGCTGATGATGATTTAGCTGTTGCCTTTGCTGCGGGTTCTCCTGATGGCCTTGCTGCTGCTGCTGCTGCTGCTGCTGTTGTGCCTGCTGCCCTTGCTTCTGCTGCTGCTGCTGCTGCTGCTGCTGCTGCTGCTGCTGTGCCTGCAACTGATACTCCTGCTGCTGCAACTCCTGCTGCTGTTGTTGTTGCGGCTGCTGCTTCCCCAGCAGGCGGCCTTGCAGACCAACTCCATCCCCACCCCCATCCCCACCTCCAGTCACCTGAAGACCCCTGCCCTTCTTCCGCACCTCTTGACCCTCCGCACGCATCCAATGGTCCTCAGCACACTCCCACTGAAACAGTGCTAGCCCACCATCCCTGTATCCCACCAGCCACTGCACCGCTGGTGACGTAGCAACAGAAGCACAGGAGCCGTGGGTACTCAGCTCTGCAGGTGGAGCGGTGTGCACACCATCCCTGTAACCCACCAGCCACTGCACAGCTGGTGATGAAGCAACAGGAGCACAGGAGCCGTGGGTGCCGGCACTGAGCTCTGCAGGTGGGGCGGTACACACACCAGCACTAACATTGGCAGGGCCGGTACCAGCACCTGCAACAGCACCTGACCCAGCCCCAGCCCCAGCACTAGCCCCAGCCCCAGCCCCAGACCCAGTACTGCATTCAGCAGCAGGCCACTTGCTCTCGCACACCAGACCCTCTGTCTGGCCTGCAGCTATGCTGCCTCCCACAGGTAGCTGCAACAGCAGCAGGGACTCAGGCACGTGCGTGGCTGTGTCCTCTGTGTGCAGATCTTCTGCTGCGGTGTGTGTGTGTATGCGTGCATGTGTGTGTGCGTGTGTGTATGGCTGTGTCCTCTGTGTGCAGATCTTCTGCGGTGTGTGTGTGAGTGTATGGGCGTGTGTGTTTCAGTATCGGGAGAGAGTTCATGTGCATATCTTCTGCTGCGGTGTGTGTGAGTGTGTGTATGTGTGTGCGGCTGTGTCCTCTGTGTGCATATCTTCTGCTGCAGTGTGTGTGAGTGTATGTGTGTGGCTGTGTCCTCTGTGTGCAGATCATTTGCTGCGATTTGTGCGAGTATGTGAGTGTATTTGTGTGTGTTTCAGCATGGGGAGAGAGTTCATCGTGTTGTATGTGTGTGCAACATTGTGTCTGCATCCATCATCCATGCTGATAAATGCCTAATTGTTAGCAAAGCGAGATGCCACATTGCAAGCACGGTATATTGCCTTCATGTGGGCAAGGTGCAATGATTGCAAGTTGCATGCAAACAGGGTTCAAATGCCTGCATACAAGCAGGGTGCAATGTCTGCACGCATGCAAGCAAGCCTACAGGTACGCAACGTGCAATGCCTTGATGTGGGCAAGGTAAAATGCATCTATTGTTAGAAGTCCTACAGGCCTGCTTGAGTGCAGGTAGCAATCCCAGTTTTGACTATTAAGGAGCATCCCCGCTGCTGCTGTGATATTCCCTCTTGACACCATGTTGTGCACAAAAGCTGTCAAGACAGCTTTAAGCAAAAATTTCTTTCACCCTCGTGCACCAGCTTCGTTATGGTTACCTTTCAACATTCAAGCGTGCACAACAGCTGTCAGGACAAAAAGTCGCAGCAGCTTAAGCAAAGATTCCTTTCACCCTCGCGCACCAGCTTAGTTATGGTTACCTTTCAACATTCAAGCATGCACAACAGCCGTCAGGACAAAATGTCGCAGCAGCTTGAGCAAAGATTCCTTTCACCCTCGTGCACCAGCTTAGTTATGGTTACCTTTCAACATTCAAGCGTGCACAACAGCTGTCAGGACAAAATGTCGCAGCAGGTTGAGCAAAGATTCCTTTCACCCTCGTGCACCAGCTCAATTATAGTTACCTTTCAACATTCAAGCGTGCACAACAGCCGTCAGGACAAAATGTCGCAGCAGCTTGAGCATAGATCCCTTCCAACCTCGTGCGCAGCTGCCAACACAAAACCACATTGCTAGTTCATTAAAGACACATAAATGTTCCAGCTTTTGTGCACAGCTGTCACAGTGCCAGCTTCAACAAAATTTCCTTTCACTCTTATGCACGGAGCAGGCATAACAAATCACCACGCACCTAGCTTGGTAACGCGTATGCATCGACTCCATGCACGGAAGCTCTCAACAAGCCACGGTACCATATTTTTTATAAAGTATTAGCGGGCTACACAATGCACACCTGCAGCAGCAGCTTGTGCATCACAGGGCACGCCAGCATCACCTCTGCGGCTACTGCGGCTGTTGTGTGGCACGCTGGCTGAAAGGTGAAGGAGAGGGTGGGGTGCCTGTGTGAGCTGCTGGTGATGAAGCGCACCGCTAGGTGCGATGGCGAGGAGAGTGAGGGTGGAGGTGGGCCGATGGTCCCCTGAAAAATGTTTCAAAGTTTAGAAAATGTTTAAGGCAATGTATAGAGGGTTGGTTGGGGCTGGTGCTGGTGGTGAGGGCGTAATGGTCAAGAGAAAGCGAGAGTGGAGGTGGGCCGGTGGTACCCTGAGAGTCTATTCATCAATAGGAGAGATGTTATAAATAGGGTTGGCCAGAACCGTACATGTACATGTGCATTGTACATATGGCAATAATTCTTGCTAAAAATAATGTACACTCTGTGCACCCTAAATTTCTGGTTTTGGCCAACCCTAGTTACAAACATTTACGGAAGATATAGTTAGCTGTGGAGTTCAATACTTGAGCCACACGCACAAAGGAAAGGCACAAAACTAGTGCACATACGCTGGAGGGAGCCCAAGCTATTGAAGTAGCCAAGAATATAGGATATTATTTCTGCTATTGAATTAGCCAAGAATATGGGATATTATTTCTGCTATTGAATCAGCCAAGAATATGGGATATTATTTCTGCTATTGAATTAGCCAAGAATATGGGATACTAATTCTGCTTGAAATGGGGTGGAAGCGTTTATTCGTGGGCTGCTTTTTATCCAGTGGTCAGTCAGTGGAAGCTCGGGTTAGACATTCGTAAGCCCTGATGCTGTACGATGTCCAAAGAAAGGTACAAGGATGTATGAGAATGTGTAGGGTTGGCCAAAACCGTATATATACACCGTATATTTGGTGATTCCCCTGCCAAAAATACCGTATATACACCGTATATATATGATTCTGGCCAAATGGAAGAATGTGAGCAATCAGTGAAGGTTTGCGTTTCATATGCATCACGCAAACTGTAATTGTTGTGAGCAAACTGTAGTCGTTGTGAGCAAACTGTAGTCGTTGTAAGCAAACTGTAGTCGTTGTGAGCAAACTGTAGTCGTTGTGAGCAAACTGTAATCGTTGTGAGCAAACTGTAGTCGTTGTGAGCAAACTGTAATCGTTGTGAGCACACTGTAGTCGTTGTGAGCAAACTGTAGTCGGCTGTGCTGACGCTGTTTAATGAGTACTGCTTTGGATTTAGTGGGACATGAACGCAGCATGAACTTTGCTTGGATCGGCTTGTTTTAAACCAGAACCGAACTTTTGTAGCATTTATAAGAATATTATAACATTTGTCAGATCAGATTGCTTGTCTCGGCAGAGTGCGGGTGGGTGTGCAAGATGTCTTGCACATGGTGTCTGCAAGTGCATCTGATCAAGTAAATGCAGATGGTCTTGCATCTGATCAAGTCTTGCAGATGGTGTCTGCAAGTGCATCTGATCAAGTCTTGCAGATGGTGTTGCATCTGATCAAGTCTTGCAGATGGTGTCTGCGAGTGCATCTGATCAAGTCTTGCAGATGGTCTTGCATCTGATCAAGTCTTGCTGATGTTGTCTGGAAGTGCATCTGATCAAGAGATGGTGTTCTGATCAAGAGATGGTGTTTGGAAGTGATTTTGATCAAGAGATGGTGTTCAGATCAAGAGATGGTGTTTGGAAGTGCTTTTGATCAAGAGATGGTGTTCTGATCAAGAAATGGTGTCGGAAGTGCTTTTGATCAAAAGATGGTGTTTGAAAGTGCTTTTGATCAAGAGATGGTGTTCTGATCAAGAGATGGTGTCTGGAAGTGCATCTGATTAAGAGATGGTGTTCTGATCAAGATATGGTGTTTGGAAGTGCTTTTGATCAAGAGCTGACAACCGATGTATTGTCAGCTATAAAAAAAACTAAACAATTATCAGATTGCTTGTCTCAGCAAAGTGCGGGTGTGCGAGGTGTCTTGCAGATGGTGTCTGGATTTGCATCTGATTAGGTTATTATTAGGGTTGGCCAGAACCGTATATATAAACCGTATATGACCGTGTATTTGGTGATTTCCATGCCAAAAACACCGTATATACACCGTATATATATGGTTCTGGCCAACCCTAGTTATTAACGTTCAGTGGAAGATGCTGTCGACCTTACAACCACTGGCACATGTCCGATCATTCAGCAAAATACACACAGCAAGCGTAGACAAGTCCTGCTTGCGATGAATGCAGTGAGTTGCGATGAGCTGACATCCAGAAGGCTGCAAACAGCAACGTTTGTGCTCTCACATGCATGCGTCAAGCCACACAAGCACGCGTGCACAAGCAATAAGTCACACGCAGTCAAACACACACACACACACACACACACATCTTTACACACACACAAAACACATGCACACACACACCACACGCACACACACAAACATGCATTCAACACAGACACACATACACTCCAACAGTGCAGGAAATCAATGCTTGTTTGTTCACCTGTGAGGAGGAAGTAAGGGGTGCTGCCTGAGGGCCAAGAGGGGGGGAGGAAGCACTGGTGTGCCTGCTGCACCTGTGAGGCCAGCGAACCAAGTCAAAATTTGCAGTATACTACAGCAAGGTTCTACTCTTTCATCTCGTTCATGCCCCTACCTGTGTGGTCAGCAATACAAGTCGTATATCTACAAGCGTATAGCACCAGGTCTCACTCGTTCCTCTCCCTATAGGACCCTACATGAATTCTAAATTCGACTCGTCACTCCACTTTAACAGGGTGTGCTGTCAACGCACTGTTTCTTCTGGCACGCAGTTGAGTAGGAAAAGCAATGCCCTACTAGCATGTAATCAAGTTCAATGCCCTTATGCCAAGTTCAATGCACTAGCCACGTTCAATGCACTAGCCAAGTTGCCCTAATTGCCAGTTCAATGCCCTAATTGCCAAGTTCAATGCCCTAATTGCCAGTTCAATGCACTAGCCAAGTTCAATGCACTAGCCACGTTAACACCCTAACCCTAAACCCTAAACCCAAACCCTATCCCTATGTAAAAAGAGAGATGCCTTACAAGCACATATTTAAGTTCAATGCCCTAATGGCAGGTAATAAAGTGCAGAGGTGAATGATCCAACTAGCCCGCACGTAAGTGTGAAGATCAATGATCCAACTGGCACGCAGGTATGCTAAATCAGCACACAAATTAGTGAAGACATCAGTGCTGCAGAAATATGTGCACCACACACACACTTGCACAATTGCACACACAGACACACACAGACACACACACTTGCACACACACTTACACACACACACACACACACCTTCAGGCAAGACACTTCTGCCTCCATGGGCACGCAGCCAGCCAAGCTAAGACCCCACTGCTCACGAGCACGTTTCTTGGAGTTTGCGGTTGTGTGAGAAGGGCCAGGAGCAGCTGAGCTGGAGCACACTACGTGCAGCACCTGCGCGGTGATCAGAAAAGGCAGCTTTGCAAAGAAGCATGGTGCGTACCTCCAACGTGGTTTGATGGCTGTGTGAAGTAGGGTGTGTGCAGCTGAGCTGGAGCACACTACGTGCAGCACCTGCGCAGTGATCATAAAAGGCAGCTTTGTAAAATGGTTTGTACTCCAACGTGGTTTGATGGATATGTGAAGGAGGGTGTGTGCAGCTGAGCTGGAGCACACTACGTGCAGCACCTGCGCGGTGATCAGAAAAGGCAGCTTTGCAAAGAAGCATGGTGCGTATCTCCAACGTGGTTTGATGGCTGTGTGAAGTAGGGTGTGTGCAGCTGAGCTGGAGCACACTACGTGCAGCACCTGCGCGGTAATCGGAAAAGGCAGCTTTGTAAAAAAGCATGGTGCGTATCTCCAACGTGGTTTGATGGATGTGTGAAGGAGGGTGTGTGCAGATGAGCTGGAGCACACTACGTGCAGCACCTGCGCGGTGATCAGAAAAGGCAGCTTTGTATCGAAGCATTGTGCGTATCTCCAACGTGATTTGATGGCTGTGTGAAGGAAACTGTGTGCAGATGAGCTGGAGCAACAAATGTGTAGCATCTGTGAGTTGGTCAGATAAGGCAGCTTTGTAAAAAAGCATGGTGCGTGCTCCAACGTGGTTTGATGGATGTGTGAAGGAGGGTGTGTGCAGCTGAGCTGGAGCACAACATGTTCTGCAAGGTGATAGCAAAAAGTAGCTTTCTCGGTGCGTGTTTTGCGGTGGCTAGAGCAATGCATTACGCAGCCAGGTTCGGGCATGCAGTCAAATTGGACATTACAGCAACGCCCCAGGGGCACGGGAAATGTGTGACAAGAGCGTAGGAGGCATACGTTTAAGAAAATGTGATGTTTACCGTTAGCGGTAATATAGCAGTGAAGCTCGCTTTGGCGTCTGTGAAGAAGAAAATGATGTGGAGAGGTGCTCTCTTGTAGAGACACAGGTGCAGTTGTGTAATCTCTTGTAGAGATTGTAGGGCTTGTGTGTAGAGATTGTAGAGTTTGTGTAATCTCAGGTGCAGTTATGTAATCTCTTGTAGAGACACAGGTGCAGTTGTGTAGCGAATACCACATGTAGCACTTGCACCTGCACTTACACACTTACACACTTTACACGCACCAACATACACGTGTGCATATAGCGCACGCATACACACACACACACAAACACACACACACACACACACACCCACACACACACTGACACACACACACGGACACACACACACACAAACGCACACACCTGCAGCTCCCTGCAGTGGCTCAGTGCCAGCACCACTATCCCGTGAGCCACGTCAGCAGCCAAGATGTGATTCCTGGCATCGCTTGCTGGCATGAGGTCTCGCAGGCTTATCACACCTGTGTGCATTTGAAACTCCTCAACTTCCATCGCATCCTTACTGTTGGAGGGCGTTCTATGCTGTTGCTGCCGCTGCTGCTGCTCAAACTGCTGCTGCTCTGACAGCTGAATGTGCTGCTGCTGCTGCTGCTGCTGCTCAAACTGCTGCTGCTCTGAACGCTGAATGTGCTGCTGCTGCTGCTGCTGCTGCTCTGACAGCTGAATGTGTTGCTGCTGCTGCTGCTGCTGTTCGGCTTGCTGCTGCCACTCTAACTGCTGCTGCTGCTGCTGCTGCTGCTCAAACTGCTGCTGCTGCTGCTGTTCGGCTTGCTGCTGCCACTCTAACTGCTGCTGCTGCTGCTCTGACAAATGATCGTACGGCTGCTGCTGCAATTGCAACTTCAGGCATTCAAGTTGAGCACTGTCCCGTCCCTCAATTGTTTGACCATCATGTTGCGTGGCACCCTGCACCGAAGCATCATGCACAGTGCTGCGCCCTCCGCGTTGTTGTACTGAGCCCTCTGTGTTCTCTGTGCGAGGGCTCTTTGGGGTAATGTGGGGGGGAGGGGGGCCGTGCGTTGTTGAAGGGTACCCCTCTAGCACACCCTCCAAGCAGCAGAGCACCACAGACGTGGGCGTCACCTGCACGCGTCAGAGGTCAAAATACAGCTGATGCGCGTGTATGTGAGGGTGTGTGTACGTGTTTGTGTGCATGTGTGCATGTGTGTGTGTGTGCGCGCGTGTGTGTGTGCACGTGTTTGTGTGTGTGTATGTGAAGGTGTGTGTGCGTGTTTGTGTGTGCATGTGTGTGTGTGTTTGTGGTGTGTGTTTTTGTGTGTGTGTGTGTGCACGTGTTTGTGTGTGTGTATGTGAAGGTGTGTGTGCGTGTTTGTGTGTGCATGTGTGTGTGTGTGTATGTTTGTGGTGTGTGTGTGTGTGTATGTGTGTGTGTGCGTGTTTGTGTGACCCCGGGGGTGAAAAAGGGGAGGGGGGAGCGTTTTGGAAGGGTGTTCCTATAGCACACCCCCCAAGCAGCAGAGCGCCACAGACGTGGGCGTCACCTGTACATGTTGGAGGTCAAAATACAGCTGATGCGCGTGTATGTGAGTGTGTGTGTGCGTGTATGGGTGTGGGTGTGTGTGGGTGTGGGTGTGGGTGTGGGTGTGG
>Ga0307945_1002882_pt1 | contig 13970 bp, 14 predicted proteins | sample OrgLakmetagen228_FD_201818 | JGI IMG/M metagenome (GOLD analysis project Ga0307945, IMG submission 201818) | Saline water microbial communities from Organic Lake, Antarctica - #228 | ecosystem: Environmental > Aquatic > Non-marine Saline and Alkaline > Saline | place: Antarctica: Organic Lake...
CACCACCACCGCCACCACCACCACCACCACCACCACCACCACCACCACCACCACCACCACCACCACCACCACCACCACCACCACCACCACCGCAACCACCACCAATTGGCTGGACGCACCATAGACGCTGTTTTGTGTCGCCAGCCTTGGTTCTATACGCAGCAGCAGGACGGCCTGGGTAGTTCCTCTGATGCACAGCAGGCCCCTCTAAGCAGCTGGCAGGCGCGAGAGATCCATCGCTATTGTACAGCTTACTACCACCACTGGAGTAAAGAGTGAGAGAGCAGGAGTAAGGTTCAGATAGAGATCTATTGCTGTTGTACAACTTACTACCACCACTAGAGTGTGAGAGTGAGAGCAAGAATAAGGTACGGGCTCCTCGATTTGTTGCTGCTGCCCTATCACACCCCAGAGTCAGGAGAGACGCTGCACAGCAAAAAAGCACCTGAGCTCCTTAGAACGCCAGTTATGTAGCGATGATATTGATAAGCAAGAGGCAGACGTGGGTGCGTTTTTGGCAGATGCAAACAAACCTGATACTGCAGCTCAGAGTGTGGCTATCATGTGTGCTTTGCCCCAGGAATGCTTTTACAATCAGCAGGCGACCCACGGCAGGGGCCTCTGACTTCAAGCCCCCCTGCAAGCAGCACAGAGGGTAGAGAAATGCAGAGCTGTGAGTATTAGGCCGTGACAATGTCTAACACGGGGGAGTGGGCTAAAGCAATTTGCAATGACATGACAGGTTCACAGCAGACAGGCCGCTTAGCCCCTGAAGCCCAATTATAATTGAGCAGCAAGGGTTGAATCAATACAGCGAAGCTGCTGCTCCTCAGAAGAAGTTTGCACAGCAGTGGAAGAGACACGTGTCTTGCCCAGCCAGACCTCCGCAAATGGTGCTTGTAATTGTTGGTATCGTGTATTGTGCAACTTTTACTGTGCCAAAGTCAGCATCATAGGAAGCAGTGGCTCGCTCTCTGAGAGCCAAGGCAAGTGTAGCCACTTGGAAAGGACCCATTGTGTGTGTGTGTGTGTGTGCAGATGACGGACACGACCACTTTCCTCACAAAGGGATCAGCCTACTCTAGCAAAGCAGCATGGGAGGCAGCAATGCGGAGAGGCATGAAGACTAAGAATAAGGGCAAGGATCAAGCACGCCCACCTCAGCAGCTGCTCTGATCCTGAGCTTGTCTGCCAGCTGGAGGCTGTTAGAAACAACTACCGCCCCATCAAGGCCCTGAGTGTGGGTGGTAGGAAAAGCAAAGTCAAAAGTCACTATGTATAGATCCACACGGTTAGAGCTGAATCCCACAAAGGCTGACAACAGCAAACCTATGCTTACGTGTGACACGTAACATGCCAATAGTGGCGGGGAAGACAAAACTGTGAACACCCTTTTGGTGATTGTTTGTATGAGGAGCATACGTGGTACTGGATATTTCTGAGGGTTGGCCAGAGCCGTACACAACTGTTTATTTGGTGAGTTCCCTGCCAAACACACTGTATACACACCGTATATAAATGTACATGGTCCTGGCCAACCCTACTATTTCTACATGCCAGCCATGCTGCATAAACAGCATCATGATGTCCTGCAAGAGTGCTTGCAAAAGTGTTGTGCTGCCCGTGTCGTTCTTAAATGCGGTATGTATAATTACTCGTGTTGTTTTTAAATGCGGTTATGTACAATAAAGCAGGTTGTGTTTAAATGCCTTGGCACATGATTAGAGCTGGCCAGAACTATAACTATAACATTATATATACGGTGTACATACGGTATTTGTGGCAGGGAAATCAACAAATGTACGGTCATATGCGGTGTATTTATACGGTTCTGGCCAACCCTACACATGAACTACCCCTGCTGGCTGGATGCACATTTTGAGCAAAAAGCTATGCTACACCAACTCAAAGTGCACTCGATATTGTGCACTTGATAATGTACAAGCAGAACAAATCCTGCTTGAGCCCAACTTTGGCTGCAGCATCTGAGGCAGCTTGAGGATCCGCTCTGACATAAGAATTAAACCACTGTTTCACTCTTATGTAATTGTTGTGTCGTTGCAAAAGTGGAGGAACTTCTGCTTATTTCTTTTCACCTTCGCCGCGGCTTCTGAGGCAGGCAGCAGGCCTGCCTCCACCACGTCATCCATCATACCAGGCATCCCAGGGTGGTCGCCCAAAAACAAATACTCCGTGGAGCGCCTGCTCCTGCACGTTTGCAGGTGTGTAAGAAACAAATACGTGAGCTGTGCGTCTACATACCTGATAGTTACACGGAAGCGCAGCATTATTGTGCAGACTGGATTCTTTGGGCCTGGGCTCATTGCAAGAATGTGGTCGTGGGAAAAGAAGCTCATGTTTGTCCACGTAAGTGCGTTTGCTTACTGTAAAAGCCTTTGATTTTGCCTCCAGCACCTCATTAGCAAGCTTGTAGCTGCATCTTGTCACGAGGCCAGCGCTTAATCAAATCCCCAAATCAATACAAGTTGTGGTTGGATACCCACGTTGTGTCATGTGAAGAACCTTCGAGGGCAGAGTGCTTTTCAAAGCGATTCCGGAGCCAGCGGTTGTGAATACGGGTGACATTAAGAATGCTGACACCTGAGGGTGCGTACAGATCAACGAGGGTAATCGAAGTAGTGCATTTCATCGTGGTACTTTTTGCGGGAGATCTACAAAATGTGGTAATTACATGGTAAATGTTCCGCACAAGCCATACGGCAAAGTTAATAACATAGAAATAAACATGCGGTTCTAGCCGGCCATAAAAATGCGTTACCAGCCTCCCCGCCCCCCTCTGTGCATTTGTTTAAAAACATGGTATGCGCAGCATACACAGAAGTGGGCCAAGAGTCTGGACCCGGCACACACGCGGCACACATATCACCTGTTTGTTAAGTTACACAGTGAAGGTAACACTGCTGTCCTTGCACCACAAGGGCACAGGGACAGGTAAGGGACAGAAACACAAACACAAACACACACACAGCACATCACCGGTACCACGAAGATACAAGGACAGCAGCAACTCATGGTACGCATATGATACCTGAGTGTGTGTGATACTTGCCTGTGTGTGTGTGTGCATGTTGTATGCATTGCAAGCTTGTGTACCCGTCGTTGACTCCACACCTGACACTTTTAAGCTGTCGTCGTAGTCGTTGGGCTGAAAGCGAGAGTTGACTAGGTCCACACAGGACGCATACCACACGTCACTGGGTTTGCCCTCTTCTAGTCGGACGTTGCCTGCGGTTGTGGTAGCAAAGAGCAAGAGAGCCGTATGTGCGGGACTCGATTGCAATTTTTCACAACAGCATCGCAGCACAAGCAGGTAGGACAGGAATTTCAGCCTGTGACAAGATATGAGGTGACGAGTTCTAAAATTGCATGCGCAAGTGCTTGGAGGACAGACTGCAACTACTAGGGTGTTGCGTTTTTTGAGGTCATCGGGCCATATAGGCAAAGCCTTGATGCGACTAGCTATTGAGTGTAAAGAACCTCCTGTTTTCATGTGAAGCAGATGTTTGATGACCTGTTTTACACATTACCTGCAGTCTCTAACTCCAAGAGCATGCGACTGACATGAGCGTCCACTACTTGGTGCGTACGGCCAGCACATGCATTGAAGTAGACTCCTGCCTCTCCAGACTGTTGGCAAAATGTCACACACAGCCTTGTTTGACATGTAAATGAGAACAAGCACAAGGAGACTGTGTGTGTGGAATCCAGATGAATGTAAACTGCACCGCTAGCTGTTTACTACAATCACGTCCCACCTAGGGTCTGGAGGACGAGCATTCATAAGTTCAAAGGGCGAACATCAGAAGACTGAGCACCTGGATCATAGGCTGCAGGAAGACCAGCAAACAGCTGGGCCCTCACCTGCTGGCTGAATCGCTCCAGGGTGGCGCTGATAGCGCTCAGCTTTTGGTGCAAGCCATCTGCGTCTTCCCTGATGGAGCAGACACTACCTTCTGCTGTGGCCGAGCTCGTGCGGTAGATGTCGCGTTCCTCTAGCTCTCTCTGGATCTCCTTCTGCTGCATGACCAGCTCGACCTGGAGCGGCCGCATCAACGTGCTGAGCACCTGTGCAGAGAAAGGGAGACACAGCTGAGCACGTGTGCAGAGAGAGGGTCACACATTTACAACAGTTTTCTCACCTTTAGGGTTGGCCAGAACCATGTATATAAAGTATCGTATATATATACACACGATATTTTTGGCAGGGAAATCCCCAAATATACGGTCATGTACGGTGTGTATATACACGGTTCTGGCCAACCCTACTCGTCTGCTGTACCATGCAGGCATCACAAGCTAACCCAGTGCACCGCCGCCTCACTAGTTGTGCGCCACCAGCCACATTAATCACATGTGATTGCACACGGCAAGTGGGTGGTTTACAAGACAAGCACGTGCGAGCCACTGTGAGAAAAGCCAGCAGCTAAAAAGTCGGAGCAGACGGCGTTGCTTGTATGGCAGGGAGAATGAGGCGCTTGATGGACGCATTCGTTTTGAAGAGATCCCCCAGCTTTTGAGCTGAGACTCTAAGAGCTTTGACAACGACTTAAAAACAGGGGCGTAAGAATGTGGTGTTTGAAGGTTGATGTAGGTGGCCCATGGTCTTAGAAGAAATCACCGTGGACAGGATGAGACAACCTTTTGCAATGAGTAAGGCTGTCCGCACAACGTACATGATGGTAAAAATTGAAAGTCAAATCAGGTCAAATAAACATAAAGCTGCGTATCTTCACCGCACATAGATGGATCTTGGCCAATCCTGAACCTGAGCAAAGCAGCTATTACAGGTCTACCAGGCGCTACTAGGCTCATTGTTGAGCAACCGTACAAGTAATGAGCAAGGTTGATCCAAGCTGCTTTGAATGTCAGCAGGAAGTAAGTGTGTGTGTGTGCGTGCGTGAGTGAGTGAGTGCAAAGCAAGCAGAGAAGTGAGAAGTAAGTGTGTGGTGTGTATGTGCGTGTGTGTGTGTGAGTGATTGAGTGAGTGAGTGAGTGAGTGCAAAGCAAGCAGAGAAGTGTCCCCCCCCCACCCCCCCTCCACCCCACCACCCGTTTTTGCTCTGGAATTGCAACTAGTTCAGGCGCACCTTTTTGCCTTCACAAGCCAGCCGTATGATGTTTCGCGCGTTTCGAAACATGGTCTTGATGCGCATGTTATAGTACATTTGTTTTTTCAGAAATGTGGTCTCTGCAAGCTGTTTGGTTTCGTCAGCCAGCACAAGGGTGTCGAGGATGGTGAGCTTGGGCAGCATGAACAGCACAAACCTGCAGGGGACCATGTGCACGGGAAATGGCAGTGCGAGGTCTCAATGAGTGGGGTGTGTGCGTGAGCATGTGTATGTATTTGTGTACACAAACATGTATGAATGTATATGGTCGTAATGTGTGTGATTATTTGCGTGAATGTATATGTGTGTTTGTTGCGTGTGCAGCTTCTAGATATTAATATGTACGCCTGTAATGTACGTGTGCAAGGTATGGCTTCACGCAAATTTTCTTTGTATCAATAAGTTTGCCAGCTTAATTCGTTCAAACAAGAATCAAAGCTTCAGATGCTTGTTGACCAGCAGCCTTTATGAACGTCTGACATGCGTGGTCTGCGTTATTATCCCTACTTTAAGGGAATGCGGCATATGGGCCTGCGTGTTTGGCAGCTTGACCACCACAAACTCACGTTTGATAATTGCACAAGGCTGCCAGAGGGCTCTCACCCCACATGGGGTCCGCAAAGCACAGCTCTGACAGGCGGGGGAGGCAAGACAGCGTGTGCACCTCCTGTGTTGCAGTGTGCATATGTGTTTGTGTGTGTATGTGTGTGTGTGTGTTTGTGTGTGTGAATACGTGGATGTATGTGTGTGTGTGTCTGTGCCTGTGTGCATGTGCGTACTGCTTCTAGCGCATGTGTGCTACTTGTTTGTGTCAAATTGCATGCCACTCTGGGTTTCATGTCATATACAAAGGAGAAAGGAGTTCATTATTTTTCACTATTTCTCTGCAATGCATTCACTGGGGCTGCAGGATGGCTGCTTGTTTGTGCACATATGTGTCTACATCTTACATAATCTTTTTAACTTCATTTTTGCAGGTTTTATAATTTTCACTTGCACTTCACAATAAGTAGACCCCAATGAAATTTGGGCGTTTGCAGGAAAGGTTTACGTCGCTGATGAATTATCTTCCAGTTGCCTGACACACTTTTCAACACGTAGTCACATAACTGAATGAATGTAATGAGCACATTTTTTTGAACTCAGCACACACCTTGAAGCTGCCGATGCAGTTGTCTGCGAGGTTGAGAACCTCTAAGCTCGTGTTATTAGAGAGGCAGTCCCCAATGACCAGGATGTCGTTGCGTGCCAGGTTGAGCTCACGGAGACGCCCTAACGTGCTAAGGCCCTCCAAACACGAAATGTTGTTGTCGGCCAGCCACAGGACCTGGTCAAAAAGCGTTGAAAGGAACACACGTTTGGACGAGCTCTACCTCTTTCCTGCCTTGGTATGTTCAACCTCTTCTGGAGTTCCCAGCAAGGATGCTAAAAAAGGCAGCAAGAGTCAGCCTTGCACACTGTCTCATAGGTGTGCACTGTCTTTTTTTTACAACAGATATGAATTTATTCCTTCAAGCAAATCGCACCTGTTCATGCTACTGGCACTCTTTGTTTCTAACCCACTGCCAACACAATTTCCCTCTATGCTGAGTGCTTCCTCGTTCTGTTACACCTTCATTGACCCAACAACAAATTAACACAGTCCAAACCTCTAAGTTCGTCAGCTCCTCCAGATTTTCGATGCGGCTGATGTGATTGCTGTACAAAAAGAGCTCCTTCAGCCTGCCCAGTCTGCTCAACCCGTTTATTTCAGTAATCTCGTTCTCAGCGATCCACAGCTTCTCCAAGTTGATACATTGCTCCAGTCCAGATATCTCCTTGATCTCCTGAGGCGGCGGTCAAAGGAGTAAAAGTGGTTGCCAAAGATTGGCTACGGCTGTACAGCAAAAGCATGGTTGAGGGGTTTGAAAATGCCTGTCACAGCTAATGTCACAGTAGCGGGGAGCCGCTCACCTGGCGTATCAGGCAAAGCGTCTTCAGGTGCGGGAAGTGGTGGAGGCCGAGCATCTACAACGAGGAGAAGGTGATACCCAAGTGGTGAGGGCTTGTTCCCACAAGTGCAGCCGGTTGTGAGAAAGGCACGCAACAATTGTCCTGACCTTTGGGTACTCATGCAAGAACATCTCTAAGTGCGTGATCTGCTCCACCCCTCCCTCTGCTTGCAAGCTTGCATGCTCCAATCCATTGGCCTCCAGAAGCTCCAAAAGGGCTGCGAGGAAAGGGGTTTGAGGGAGAAATGCATTTATGGCCTTTGGGGCGTGTTACGTTCAGCACATGATAACATGGTGGTGCGCGTTTTTGTGTGTGTGTGTGTGTGTGTGTGTGTGTGTGTGTGCGTGTGCGTGTGTGCGTGTGTGTGTGTGCGTGTGTGCGTGTGTGTGTGCGTGTGTGTATGTGTGTGTGTGTGTGTGTGTGTGTGTGTGTGTGTGTGTGTGTGTGTGAGTGTGTGTGTGTGTGTTTGTGTGAGTTTGTGTGTGCGTGTGCGTGTGCGCGCATGCAAGAGCGTGTGTGTGTGTTTGTGTGTATGTGCATGTTTTTGCTTTGTATTTGTGTATTTCCTATATGTATGCTTTTGTGTGTGTATGTTTAGTGTGTGTGTGTGTGTGTGTGTGTGTGTGTGTGCGTGCGTGCGTGCGTGCGTGCGTGTGTGTGTTTCTTGCCTGCTCCGTCCTCTGCACCGTCCTCTTCCTTCATTTTGACCTGGTCTAAGCCAGCTCTATTGTGCCATGTCGAATAGTAAAATACGAATGCAATGTAAAGGATTTGTCTTGCCTAACAGTAATCACTTTTACGATAGCGCTACTCGCTACTGCATTATGTCACAGTGTAAGGTATTTATAACATAAAATTTTTGTATATCACATCTATTTAATTACGAAACATGTTGGCCAAAATTAAAGCCGCACCACTGCCGTACACGGCAAGGAAGGCTAGACCCAGATTGTCCATCCTCTTGGGGGCCCAGAGAAGAGGGAGGGGAGCTCCTGGTCAAGTAATGCCAACAATCCACGTGCATGGCCGGTGAGTATGTGTAATAATGAGATTGAGAAGAAATTGTGGATAACTGACACAACCACTCCTCCCCGCCAACCAAAGGCACATGGACATAACTGCTGACCTGCATGCGCGGGTGAAAGAACGGTGAGAAGTGTTTTAATCAATGAATCAGCAGTCAGAGTATGCCGTCACGAATAATTGAGATTGGAAGTAATACGGCGAAAGCAAGCATCGCAGTAAAAGTTCAGCAACGTGCTTTAGCACTCCTTATTATTAGGAAGAGGGTGCTCACAACCTCTGTCATGTTAGACTTAAAACTGCCTCACGCAATTAGCGTCCTGCTTATCGGGTGTAGCCTCCTTACAATTCGTTGTACACAGGATATACAAAATTGCAGAGAGTATGAATGGATCGACAGTGGAGGGTGAAGGCAACGCCATCAGTGATGCTGATGTGAAGATTCAACCGAGCTCTTGTAATATTGAGCTGCACCCTGTGAGTGCCAAAACATTCCGCTTGCTCAGATCAGTGCATTTGTTAAACCCCCATTGTCTACTACAGTCACAGGCCTCTACAATCAATATCCACACCTCGAACAAGACTAGAGGCGTTAGCAAAATGAGGGCTTGAAAGCTGTCCAACAAGAAGTTTTCTGCTTATTCCAGGTGCACTTGAGCCCTCACAACCACTCATCGTTCCTACGCAATGGGAAGATGTCCTCTCTCTCCATCAATGCCAGCAGTCCAGAGGACGCCTTTGAGCAAGCAGCCACAAACCTGGAGAAAAAACTTACCCCGTGGTGAGGAAATTTTCGAATGCCTTTCAAGTTTGCAGGAAACTGAAGCATGAGCCACATAGAGAGGCAAACGCATGTCTATCCAGCATTTGTCCTTACAAACTGCAGCAAATGAAAGTTGTCATGCTGGGTAAATGTCAGCAGTGGTTTTTTACTCAACCCCCTCCTTTCACTTATTATCATCAGAATGCAGCAGCAACCTACTTCACGTATAAATTTTGCACATTGTGCCAGATCATTGTAATGCACTTTCTGACTTTTTTAACAATTACCTTACTGGTATGCTGCTCAGGTCCAAACTTCCTCCCGCCCGAAAGGTCTCTTACCGAGACGCATTTAAGAAGAAATAAGATAGTTGTAGGTCATGTGTAATTTTGCAAGGTCATGTGTAATTTTGCAAGCCGTTATTGAATTGTGCAGGCAAGCTTTGTAATGAGCTACATATATCCAGATGAGCTACATTTTGCAAAATGCCTTTGCCAATTATCTCGTCTCATGCAAAACCCAGATCACTTGTGCGGCTGTAGTAACAGCACTTCAGGTCGCTGCGGGATCAAGTCGTTGCTGAACTGATTGCGTTTTTTGCCACAGCATCAGAAAGTGCCTCTGTGATCAGTTGAAATGCGTGCTTGTCCACCCTACCAAAAAGCGCATCACAGAGAGATAGATTTGCAATTACGAAAAATTACTGCATCTGAGACCTGCCAGACTTTGTATTTATTATGTCCTCCCTGCACATCTGCTCTGTTGTCCATGACGAGAGAGAGAGAAATCTGTGACGTTTCAAGGTCAGGCTGGAAGTAGAGAAGGGCAGGAAGAAGGATATACCTTTATTAAAGGCAAAGACTGTCGCAAGTTGCGACTTGCAACTCATGCTGCACATAATATGATTCCAATGATGGCAATACACAATTTGTGGATCAGTTTACAGAAATATGATCGCTTCCATTAGGGGGTAACGTCAGAAAACAGATTTTCTGCACCAATCCAGGGAAAAGGGAGAACAAAAAGGGCAACTGCAGGAAATTGTGTTACTTACTTCTGGACATGTACAAGTCGAAATAAAAAAAGATATTCGGAATCCTCTCATCGAGAGCTTTCAATTGGTATATGTATGGGTCCGGTCTGCGGAGGGAGGGGGGGTGGGTCCCCCAGGGGGGGTCCAAGTTTTGGGGGGGGGATCTCCAAAATCTCCTGGGCCATTTCTACGGAATTTCAAATATATCGTCGGAATCCTGAGCTCAAGCCCAGTCGATTTGCACCCTTTTCGAGCAATTTGGGTTAAGGGGGGGGTCTGTGGACATGTTTAAATGTCAGAGGCACTCGCGCTCGGGTGCAGGCCGCCGCGGGGTGAGTCAAGCCAATGAAGCAGCAAATAACCCCAAACTTACAGGATTGTGCCAGCATGAGATAGTCAGTGCAATTGTGAAGATATGGAAGCAATGTGGGATGGTGCAAGCCAGTTGTGGGTGCCTGGTAGGTCACTTGTCCGTATCTGAGTTTTTGCCCCATACCTCTGCAACACTTCGATTTCAGGTCTTGACGAGTATGCAGATGGATGCCTATTTGAAAAAGGAGCAGATTGGTACCCTTTTTGTCCGGGTGGGGGCACCGGAAGGGGGGGGTAGGGGGTGGGTGGTGGGTCAGCTGACCTGCAGGGGGGTCCAGCCTCAAAAGTGTACATGCCTTCAAAAAAATTCCTGCCCCCTGGCAACTGCTTGATTTTTAGAAAGGCCTGTACCTACGTTGGAACATAAATAACAAAGGCACAGAACTTTGTGTCACAGTGATGTAGTGGTTTGACGACCTTTGTTCCTCAACTCGTCGCAGCAAAATAGCAGCCGCCTAAACCGAAAAATGAGGGAAGGGCAGGGTTGTTGGCTACGGTCACGAAATCGTAGCGTAGCGTAGCCGTAGCGTAGCGTAGCCGTAGCATTGGTCTACGGAAAAGTGCCTTGCCGGCCAGGTGCCTTGGACCCCGGGGTCACCATGAGAATTGCACTTAGTGTGTATGATATTTTATATATTATATGCAGGTGATATATATAATTTTATGTCTATGTGAGCGTGAGCTGCGCTGTGGATGGAGGCAAGTGGAAGTGCAGAGTCCAAACTAAGAGACCGAATTCTCAGCAGAAAGGGCAGGGACACCAACCATGCTGCAAGTACTGCATAGCTGAAGCCAAAGGTTGGAAGGACTTGGAGCACCATTGCACAACATTGCCGCACTGAGCCAGCAAAGCTGACCCTCCTCCTCATCAATCCTTGGCTGCACTAGCCAATGTGTGCAGTGCAGGAGTCTGTACAGCATCCACTCAACAGCCACGCTCTTGCAAGCCCCTATGCAAGCCCATGCAAGCTCAGCAGCACTCCCTATTCACAGCATTTAAGACTTTCTCAGCTTGGCAACGGCTACTGCTAGGATTCCGTAGCGTAGCCGTAGCGTAGCAGTAGCCTAGCCGTAGCGTAGCCGTAGCCAACAACCCTGGGGAAGGGGTTTGCAAAGCAGGCCAAGCCATGTGTGACAGAGGCTTAGATGATTCCACCGACTATAATAAATTAGATCATTTCCTATTCCTTTGACCTGTACTATCTACTCATTACACATTCGTTCACTGGGCAACGACAGGGCAGTGCCCAGCGTGAAGTGGACCAAGCCGTGAAGCGGCTTTTTCTTGAATATATTACATTATAAATAGTATAGGTAGAAATTTCGCCATTTTGAAACTTTTCTATTAATTTTCTTTTTTCAAATCCAAAGTAGCATGGATATTGCCAAGATTCACCAAAGGGTGCAGACCTGCCGGTGCAGAGAGCCACCATCATGCCAGATGCCAGGTGGATGTTTGCTGCCATTACACTGCCTCACACAGCAGGGAGAACTATGGCACCTTTTTGACTCTCTCTTGCAGGCAAAACCCCCTGGATCAGACTTGGCAGTAAACCTAAAGTAGCAGAAGCAGGTACGGCACCTTCCTCCACAGCCGAAGTCTCTAGAATGGGGAGCGTGCAGATGAGCAGTGATTGCAGGCCGAACGTCTTCCAATGCGCGCCTGGGCAACAGCTCAACAGTGCGCTCCCGGATACCATCTCAAAGCTTGGCACTGCCAACGTCATGTTCAGCGCAGTCACTCTCCTGATGACATTGCTGTACAGCCTCATGTTATTTGCACCTCGAGTGCGCACGGTACGCTATCACCAGCATAAAACACTGAGCAAGCCTTCCTGCCTCAAGGCCTCTTGAAGCGTGAACGTGACAACAGAGGAAGAAAAGCTGCTCTCTCACATGCCTACAGGCCCGCCGCATAATCAATTCTCCAGTGCTGCTTGGGGCGCTTGCCTTGGTCTGTGTCCTGAGCTTAATCGCCGCTTGCTACGCTGGCTTGCCCACTTCGGTCGCCTCTATCATTAGCAAGTGGTGCTCAACCCCAGCCTGCATTCCTGACATAACTCTCTTTGCCCCACTGTTTGAGAGCCCTGCCATCACACTTGCCGCTTGGGTCCACCTTTTGATGCTGGACTTTTACGTGGCAAGGTGCGCGTAAGTCCAGGCTTTTGTGAAGCTTTTCGAAATTTTCAGCTTAATTTCAGTGTTAGTCGCATAGGTACGTGCTAACGAGGTACGTATCACAGAAAGACTGCAATTATTGCAAGCCGTGGTTCCTTTTCTGTTTAGGGTGATGTTGATTTCAGCGTCGTCCACAGTGCAATCGACGGAATGCGCATAAAATGAACTTGGTCACCATGCTCGACTTGAAATTGAAGGTTGGTGCTCCGCAGTGTTTATAATCCGAGAACAAGCACGTGTTGGTTGTCTAAAAGCGTTCAGAGTTGGCAAAAAAGACGTCTTGTGCAGAAGGTGCTAAGCGGAACCAGTGCAGCACTTCAACACCGACACATGTTCAGGCTAAAAGTCGTATTATTGGCATGAAGCACGGACGAAAGCCTCGATGATGACATGATGACACAAAAGCTTGTGTAATTAACTGTATGTCTATTAAAACGTGCAAGAGGAACCGCTCCCTGCCTTGTTTGGGTTTTTGCAGTTACGCACAATCGCGTGCGTTCAATTAAACTCCCCCCCTTCCCCTTTTCTCTTGTGGAGCAAACACTACCTTGTCGTTTTTGTTTCCCTCACAGGGAGGTGTTCAGGGACGCGGCCATCCATTCTGTTCCTGCAGCACATAGCTTGGTCCTCTGTTTTTTTGTGGGGCCAATAGGGCTACTAGTGCACGCAATAACACGAACCGTTTTGGAAAAAATAAGGAGACGACAGATGACTGGGTAGTGACTGTCCTCAATCGAATTTATTAGATTATTAATTAATCGATTTTTAAGTATTTATTAATCGTTGGTAATAGATGCAACGAGCAAAAACAGCTCAGTCAATATGATCGAGGCGGTGGCAGCCTGTGACACGGGTTCCCAATCCACCAGATGCTACTTGTTCGACAAGGACATTAAGCCCCTGGGCTCGCACCAGGAGACCTTACACATGATTCATCATGAAAATCAGCCAGGGTCAGTGCATAGGGCTTTTTATCTTTTCTTTGCAAGATAGAATGACATGTGCACCTGCGGACTTTGATTGCGTGGTCTACGCGGGACAACTAGTGGTGGTCTGGTGCTGTGCACCCCTCTGCTACCTGCCATATCTGATATTACTCGTTGGCAGTCTGCTGTGCGATCTCAGAGTTATCCTTGTTTGTGGCTTCTGGAAGCAGGTTTGCTGAGTACGACCCGATTGAAATCTGGGAGGCCATTCTGCGATGCATGGATCAAGCAGTCAAGGTGCGTGACGACTGCTTGGTCATGATGAGAGCAGCCGCCGTCGCACTTAAAGAAAAGACTCCGCTGGTAGTGATGCCACAGCCAGCATGATTAAGGGAGGGGGAAAAAAAATATTAAAAAATTAGGAAAACACAGAATTTAACATCGCCCTGGAGTCAAGCGACCAAGACCCTCGAGCCCCATGGCCTCCTGGGCGGAGGTCACGGCGACCGACAAGCCTTCATCACAGGGAGTACCTGATCAATACACATTAACAC
>Ga0307945_1002885_pt1 | contig 13966 bp, 16 predicted proteins | sample OrgLakmetagen228_FD_201818 | JGI IMG/M metagenome (GOLD analysis project Ga0307945, IMG submission 201818) | Saline water microbial communities from Organic Lake, Antarctica - #228 | ecosystem: Environmental > Aquatic > Non-marine Saline and Alkaline > Saline | place: Antarctica: Organic Lake...
GTGTGTCTGTATGTGTGTGTGTGTGTGTGTGTGTGTGTGTGTGTGTGTGTGTGTGTGTGTGTGTGTGTGTGTGTGTGGAGGGGGGGGTGTGGGGGTGTGGGGGTGTGGGGGGGTGTATGTGTGTGTGTGCGTGTGTGTGTATGCGTGTGTGTGTGAATGTGTGTGTGTGTGTGCGTGAGCATTGTTTTGTAGGCACGTTGTACATGTATGGCTTGCAGTTGATAGTTTAGGCTGCCTTGATACTACATTCTAAAATTGACAGCCTACATTCCATACTTCATCCATTGAAAATCAATAACACAACAAAACTACAGCTCACCTTCACCTTCACCCCCACTCACACCCACACCCACACTCACCCCCACCCCCCACCACACACTCACCCCCACCACGTCCACGCCCTCGCCCACACCCATCACAATACCCACACCTGCATCAGCGCAGCTTTCATCTCCTGGAGGCTGAGGTCAGTCCACGCGGCCACCATGGCAGCCTGCAAGCACGCACACCAAAACAAGGAATGAACGACTCCGTGCAAGGTTTTGTCGCCACTTCTCCTGGCTTTCGACTTAGGGCTTAACCCTACGCCTGGCCTTTGCGCTGAATGCCTGCAAACACAAGTGCTTGCATCAACCTGCGTGTGTGCAGATGTGAGCGAAGAAGCAAACACGCCTCTTGCTGCTGCTGCTGCTGCTGCTGCTGCTGAAGCCATGGATGCATAAGCAACACAGGAAAATACTAATGAATTATGGATGCAAGCACCCTGGTCCGGCTTTAATTTCTACACCAGCCGTGCCAGAAAAAGGCATGTTGAAATGGAGATCAAGAAGGCACCATTTGGACGGTGAATAGGAAGGGGGGGAAAGAAAAAATATGCCTGGGCTGATCTGTGAAAAGCATGGCATATGCACGCAGGGTCATGGTTTTCACATGCAGGGTCACGTTTGAACCCAAAGCATCCAGTCTTTACATAGGGTTGGCCAGAGCTGCGTGATTACAACCGGACTTGAAATTTGCACATGCAGGGTGCAAGGTAACAGGTGTTATACTGATGTAGCCGGGTCTTGAGCCCGTGCCTGCAGCTGCTATAGTATTACATTATTAGTAACCCAGGACAACTTCGAGAGTCTAAGTAGTCTGGAGAGTCTGTTATGACAGCTAGGTGATCTAAGGAAAAGGGGAGGTTCTGTTACACAGGGTCACGATTTACACATGCAGGGTCACGATTTACACATGCAAGGTCACAATTTACACATGCAGGGTCACAATTTACACATGCAGGGTCACGATTTACACATGCAGAGTCACAATTTACACATGCAGGGTCACAATTTACACATGCAGGGTCACGATTTACACATGCAGGGTCACAATTTACACATGCAGGGTCACGATTTACACATGCAAGGTCACGATTTACACATGCAGGGTCACAATTTACACATGCAGGGTCACAATTTACACATGCAGGGTCACAATTTATACATGCAGGGTCACAATTTACACATGCAGGGTCACAATTTACACATGCAGGGTCACAATTTACACATGCAGGGTCACAATATTACACATGCAGGGTCACGATTTACACATTATACATGCGGGGTCACGATTGAACCCATATTCTACATGTAACATCCATCTACACGTAGGGTTGGCCAGAGCTGCCTGATTGCAACTGAGCGTTGAGAGATTTCCATGCCAAAAATTGTGTGAGGTGAAAAAGTAAGAGTGATTGCCATCCTTATAGGAGCGTACATAACATGTGCTCCTATAGATAGACCTCAACCATGTATGGCGCACGCAACCTGCCAACACACAACACACACATACACTCTCATAAACACACACACACACACACACACACACACACACACACACACACACACACACACACACAAACACACACACCATGAATACACACGTACCTGGGAGGGGTGTGCTAGCTGCAGCTGGGAGGCAATGGAAGCGAGAGTGTGCAACGCAGTACGTGCATGGGGCGACAGCTTTTCCAAGGGTATCCCAATGATGCGGAGCTGCTCTTGCAAGCGATCAGCTGTGCGTGAAACAGCGTGCACAAGTTGTTGCTGTTTGCTGAGTGCAATGTTTGAGGGGTCCCTGCAATGCAGGGGCATTTTCCTTGAGACATGAAGCTGCTTTTACAAGATGACAGCTGTGTGAGGACATGCATATCGCATCGTTGCTGTTTGCTGTGCGCGAAGTTTGAGAGGTCCCTGTTATGCAGGGCATGCCTGTCATTGCGTAGCGGCTCTTGCAAGTGATCAGCTATGGCTCAAGTTGCTATCGTGCCCCTTGACAGTTTGGGGACAACTACAAATGCGTGCAAACAAGATGCTTTTGCAGCCAGCCAGCAGCGTGTTGGATTAAGGTGGTTGTGACAGACTGAAAAATTACACCTTGCATTCCCATATCCAGCACAAGGAGCTTTGTACATACACTTGGGAACATCCTAGTCTAGAGGTGTATGTACAGACCTAGACTTGGCATGCCACGTGTGTTTGTGCACAGCAAGCACGATGGAACTTTCAAATTTACGATGTGCACTACAGCTACTTGATGTAACGAGAAGGGTGAGCGAGTAAGGCCTCATTTTTGGCAAGCGTCACTACTGTTGACACAACTTATGATGTGTGTTGTGTGAAGGATGAGCACATGAGCAGCCAGCCATACAAAGTAAACTTGTACATAACCATGAAAGTGTCCTTGCTACCTGAATTCATTCACTCTGCAATGCGCCTCTCCTTGAGGCTCACAACCACACATGTCCAACCTCAAACCTTCTGCCTCGTACTCCTCGGCCTGCCGCTCCACTTCCCCCCTTTGCAACTCCGCCCTGCGCTCCGCTTGCAAGCGCTGCTGCACCGCTTGCCGTACTAGCTCTACGTCCTCGTGCAACACCTGCTGCCCACGCTTGGACAGCTGCTGAGCCACGCTGTGTGCAAAAGAAAAGATCGTGTCTACACGACTTGTCACAGTACTCGCAGGCAGCTTTGCACTGCGCGGGAAGCTGGTCAACACGTGTCAAAACGCACGCAAAACGAGCATTCTACACTCACTCATTCCCAGCCAGCTCCCTCACTGACAAAAGCAGGGCATCATCCATGAGCGGGCTGCCAGCTTGGGCAAAAGGGGGTCACATTCATGGCAATGGCAGAGCCATTTCAGGTTGATAAGATTTGAAGAGCAAATTGCAGCAGGAATAAATTAAATTTGTGTTATTTCACAGTGCACATTTAAGTTTTGGCACATTTGTAGGAGCAGCATGAACTTAGGGCTTAATCAGCTGCACCAGCCTCACCACCATGCTCTTGGCCCTCAGACTGCTGCCCCACTATCCAACGCCCTGGTGCACCCCCGTGTCCTCCTATCACCCTCGCACGCTGCACTGAGCACTGGGGTTGCAGCGCACGCACTCTGCAGTAGCAGCTTACCCGTGATGACCAGCAGCAGCAGCAGCAGTGGCACCAACGTGTTGAGAGCTTTCCCTGCTCAACAGCAACTCCCGCAGCTTTTCCCCAGTCCATACCACTCAAATCAACAAGGGAGGAGGAGGCGCATGTTCGCAGCCCACAGCAGTAGCGGCGGAAGCAATCAGGTCTACACAGCTGAGGAACAGCAACAGGAACAGAGAGACACTTCACACTCCAGCTTTCCACCTCCATCTTCACAGCAGCAGCAGGGGCAGCAGGAGGAAACGGAGGACGACGTGCTCATCGAGTTCAAGGACGTGTACAAGGCCTTTGGAAGCAAGGCCATCCTCGCGGGCGCCAGCTTTAAGATGAGGAGAGGCGAGGCCGTGGGCATCATTGGGGCCTCGGGTACAGGCAAATCCACCACGCTCCGCATCGCCGCGGGCCTCCTGGCCCCGGACAAAGGCGAGGTTTTCATCAATGGCAAGAAGCGCACTGGACTCATCTCGGACTCGGTAAGCCTTAGGCAAAACACACACACACACACACACACACACACACACACACACACACACACACACACACACACACACGCACACGCACACGCACACGCACACGCACACACACACGCACGCACGCACGCACGCACGCACGCACATACACACACAAACACACACACACACACGCACGCACGCACGCACGCACTTCAGACTACTCACAAACACACACACAACCACACACACACACACACACACACGCACACACACACACACACACACACGCACGCACGCACGCGCACAATACACACACACACATGCACACAAACACAACATACACGCACGCACGCACGCACAGGCACGCACGCAAGCACGCACAGGCACACACGCGCGTGCGCACACACACACACACACACACACACACACATGCACACAAACACAACATACACGCACGCAAGCACGCACAGGCACGCACGCAAGCACGCACAGGCACACACGCGCGTGCGCACACACACACACACATGCGTGCACACACACGCACACACACAACACACACACATACACACACATACACACACATACACGCACGTACACATACACACTCATACACGCACGTACACATGCTCGCACGCACAGGCTGAAGAGGAGAAAGTACGAGTTGGGATGGTGTTTCAAAATGCAGCGCTGTTTGATTCGCTGAGTGTCGGCGAAAACGTGGGCTTCTTGCTGTATGAGGTGCGTCCTTGTTGACATTTTGATGCTAGAAACGTGGCCCAGCTTTCTTCACACGCCTGCACACAGGCAGGCTTTAGCAAATTCATGAAGAAGGAGGCCGTTGCTCTCCTTTGCCCTCCCATTCACATCATCCCACACCTTGAGCACGTACCTCTCCTTGCATCCTCCAATCCTTACCTGCACGTACCCTGTGCGCTGCGTGCCCAGATCCCTGACCTGCTTCCCTAACTCACACACACTCACACTGCCTAACACTTTGGTGCTACTGCTGCCCATTCAATGCGCAGCACTCGGACCTGCCTGAGGACGAGATCCGGCGCATGGTGGCCGACAGCTTGGCCAAGGTAAAAGTGTGCCGGGTGTCTTTGTTTCTGGTTGTGCTCAGGTGTGGTGTCCGTCAGTTGTCAGTTGTGATACACGGTGTCCTAAATAAATGACAAGGCCTCAGTGCTATTCTTAGTCGTGTGAGGCTCCACAACACGGAGGTGAACCTGTGCCTATTAAAGCGCACACCTGTGAGAAAAAGTACATGAATGGTGAGAAACTGTTAGTGTTGTGCCCTTCGCACCCTTGGACTCTCAGGTAATACTATAGTAGTATACTCGGTACTGGTACTTGTGCAACACTGTGTCTAGTCCCCAGGGCGAAGATTTGTAGTGCTGCAATTCCCGTTTGAAGCAAGCGTGGCTGGGCTCCTTGAACGAGCAGACCTGGCCACCATTGGTACTCATTGAGATCGAGGCTCATGCAGCGTAAATTAGAAAGAATACATTTGTCTTTATAACCCAGGTTTGTGTCCCTTCTAACGTGCACACTAAGGTAACCCTTAATATTAAGCAAATTTAAAATCAAGTTCATTTGAAGCAGCTGTAGCTCAAGCCATCTCGCATCAACCGAGCTGAGCTGCCGAAGCACGCCATGCTAATGTGTGTTAGTCATAGTTGTGATCTGAAGCAGTCTTTTTAGGCTTTGCCCATGTGTTGCTGCACGACTGTATTTATAAAAAGATGCACTCCTCCACTGACATCCACATTTGTAGGCGCTGCTCTACGCCAACTTGTGTGGTGTGCATTATATGTACCCCATGAAGGTGCCTTCTCATGTTCTTGCTTTACATGTACCCCAAGAAGGTGCTCTCTCATGTTCATGCATGTACACGCATGATTCATATGTAGGGTTGGCCAGAACCATATATATACGTTGTATATACGGTATGTTTGGCAGGGAAGCCATCAAATATACGGTCATATACGGTGTATATATACGGTTCTGGCCAACCCTATTCATATGTTATCCTGCTTTTCCAAGGCCCTGTCTCGTGCCCTGCTGATGCAACTTGCTCATTCACAAAACTACACACAACCGCTAGCACGCATGCCAACACGCCACACAGGTGGGCCTGCGAGGTGTAGAGGAATTGTCTCCAGCCGAGCTGTCCGGGGGAATGCGCAAGCGTGTGGCGTTGGCACGGGCTGTGATTCCCGACCTTGCTAATGACACTGAGAAGGTGTGTTAGTGTGGGTGTCGTGGGCATGTTGGTTTGCTTGTGCGTGCGCTTGTGGGCGTGGCTGTGGGGGTGGGGGTGTTTCATTTGATGTGTGTTAAATCTCAAGTGTCTTACGCGTTCTACCGCAACATTTTGCTCCGTACAGCACCACGGATCCACAACCTCAGAGTACACCTTTGATTCTGCACCAATGCAATTTATGTGAGGTGATGGTTGGGTACAAATCACCTGTCTGATGGCTGGGTGAAAGTTATTTTCCGTTTGCATCGTGAGTTGCAGAAGGCGGCGGAATTACTATAAATGGAATATCACAGCTGCAGAAAGTCCCTCACGACTTGCTCCAAGAGAAACGAAGGGAAAGAAACGAGTAAAGGAAAAGAAAAAGGGCCTCAAGTTGTGAGGACCAAGGCAACAAGTGAAACAAGTAGGGCGTGATCCTGCGGATGACAAAAAATGGGGTGGAACCTGCTCTGCAGTCTGCATTGAAATTGTACCTAATGTAGTGAGAGCAATTCAGGGGGGGCTGCACTCCCTCCTGCACCCCCCCGCTCTTGCGTTTGCACAGTCCCTGTATACCATTCCGTGTCTGAAGCTGTTTGTTTGCCAATGGTGTGTAAGACCTTCGATATATACCTCAACAGCTGTGTATCATGTGAGCGAGCAATTCAGGGTGGCTGCAATCCTTCTTCTGCTCCTCTGAACGCCTGAGCTCCATACGGTTGTTCAAAGCCACCACCTCTGGCTGAGCTGCTGCTTCTTGTGCCTGCTGAGTGGCATTGCCAGGCTGAGACTGTTGCTCCAAGCTGTGCCAAGTGTTGGACGCGGGTCCTCTCCCGGGCCCTCGCTCGCCTGTCCTCCCGAGTGCTGTGAAGCTGCTGCCGTTTCTGCTCTGCTCAGGGATCGGTCGGCTGCAAGGGATCGGTCGGCCTTGGTGGTAAACCACACTCAACGACACCACTGCTCAGAATAAGGGCTAAGAATATGATGGAACACATTTTGAATATATGAAAATACACCCAATTGCATCCAGGGGGGAATAGTGACACGCGACCCCTTCAGGGTCGCGCGTGGAGGGGGGTTTGACCGGGGTGTTCCGGAATCAGCGCAAAGTTGGCTATTGTTTCTTACAAGTTTTACACTGAAAGATTGCCTGGCTGGCTTAACGCTCTATTCTTCTGCCATGTTGCGGGGTGAACATAAAGGGACTACGCCCAGGGGGGCTCCGCCCCAAAAAAAAGCAACAGTGAAATACAGACAAAAAGTAAGAGTGATATAAGTTGTATATCACTGTTGCTGCACTACAAGGAGCTCGTTGTTGCATACACTGAAACCGGCACTTTTCTTGCAACACTCTATGAGGGAGTTGGAATGTCTGCAGTACGCAGTGAACAATGTGCTGTACGGTAGCAGTGATAAAAGTGCTGTCGATAGCAGGGCGCATGTATGCGGCATGGCACGCTGGGTGTGGCCTTGCACAGGCTGTAATTCCTGGCCTGCAAGCACAAACACAAATACGAATGCACTGTTACATATCCCAAAAGAGTATGAATGGCACCGGTGACTAAGGCTCCTCCTTTTGCAGGAGCACACAAATGTTTGTCGCTCTTGCATGCAGGAAATATATTATGAACGTGGACAGATGAGGTGGTCACGCTCAGTTTGCCTGCATTGTGAGGTGGCGTTTTGCACACGCACGTGTTTGTGTGCAAATGTCAGCTGACTCGGTGATAAATAACGCTTGTGTGTGTGTGTGTGTGTCAGGTGGTAATGTATGACGAGCCCACTGCTGGGTTGGACCCTGTTGCCAGCACCGTGGTGGAGGACCTCATGCGCGACCTACACAATGACAGCAAACAGGTGTGTGGGTTTGGGTGGGTGTGGGTGTGGGTGTGGGTGTGGGTGTGGGTGTGGGTGTGGGTGTAGGAGTGGGAGTGGGTGTAGGAGTGGGAGTGGGTGTAGGAGTGGGAGTGGGAGTGGGAGTGGGTGTGGGTGTGGGTGTGGGTTTGAGTGTGGGTTTGAGTGTGGGTGCGGGTGCGGGTGCGGGTGCGGGTGCGGGTGCGGGTGCGGGTGCGGGTGCGGGTGTGGGTGCGGGTGCAGGTGTGAGTGTGGGTGTGGGTGTGGGTGTGGGTATGGGTGTGGGTGTGGGTGTGGGTGTGGGTGTGGGTGCTGGTGTAAATTTGTACATGTCCAACGTCCATAGCCGTGTATGTGCACACGTCCATGACTGTGTGGCCAGCAGCTCTGTGGTGAAAGTCTTCGTGTGTGATCTGTGGAAGTCTTTGTGTGTGATCTGTAGAAGTCTTATGTGTGATCTGTAGATCCCTCAATGCATAAACATGACAGGCAGCGCCGCTGCAGGCGATGCAATGCAGCAGTACTGCAGTCAGCATGCTGAACAGGCAAACCCCATGCGCGTATGCATGCTTGCACACACAGCGCACATGCTTGCTTGTGCATGCGTACATGCTTGCTTGTGCATGCGTACATGCTGACTCCCGTCCTTCGTCAGGCTGCATGGGACATGGCACACACTCAAAAATGGCATTCACTTACACAGATACTTTGTCAGCAAGTGGTCCATGTACGCACAAAGTACACGCGCGCATACAAAGGTACACATGCACGCTCTCACCGCACATTTGTCAGGCTGCACTGGAGCTGGCAATGAGGAAAAGCAGTGCTTCCAATGGCACCAACGGCAGCACCCCACCCCCAGTGAACAAGCTGCCTCCCCCCCCAGGTGGGCATTATTGTCGTGGTCACAAAGAGCACTGTTTGTGTCACAAAGAGCACTGTTTGTCATGGGGTTACAACACTGTCTTGGTCACAAAGAGCATTGTTTGTGTCAAAAAGAGCACTGTTTTGGTTGCAAAGAGCACTGTTTGTGTCACAAAGAGCACTGTCTCGGTCGCAACGAGCACGGGTTTAAACATTGTTTGTCTTGGGGTTTAATCTGGCATGGCCGGCCGAGCTATTTTTGTGTCACAAACAGAGAGTGTGGACAAGGGGTCCCAATTTCCTGTGGTCAAGGCAGGCCGTCTCCCAGGAACCAGGCGAGGCGCAGCCAAGTTTTTCCTCCTGGTTTAAATAACTCCCGAGGAGAAAGAAAGCCAGCCACGCCATTGGGGCTGGTGCCATATGCATGGCTATCTGGCTCCAATCTCCAGCAACAAACTGTTAGGAGTAAGGCCCTGACGCCTGCCCTTTAGGCCTTGACTGTTTTGTAGAAAACTCTGTAAACAAAAAGGCGGTTTTCTCTTTTGTGTGGGCACACACACACACACACGCTCTCATTGTTACGTGGAAATATGTATTGCACGAATTACAGAAATGGCATCTGTCGGATTACCCTTTTAAGCAACATTTCATTGGTATCAAAGCCTAGGATCCAACAAGGGACCTCTGAGTTATGGGCCCAGCACGCTAACCATTGCACATTTCACTCATACACACATACCGTTTTTACTAACGCATGCACACGCACCAGGGGGCATTTCAAGCTACGTGGTGGTCACGCACCAGCACTCCACGATCAGACGCGCAGTTGACCGCATCATCTTCTTGCACAATGGCACGGTGGTTTGGGAGGGCAGGTATGTGGGGGGGCGTGTATGTGTATGCGTGCGTATATGGGCGTTTGTGTGCGTGTATGTGCATGTAGGATGTTGCTGCTGTAAGAAAACAAATTTACTAGGTAGTGAGGTGTGCTTTTACTCTAGTGTGTGCTGAGTTTGCAACTTTTGTGGGTCAGGCAAACCAAAAATAACCAGTCTTTGAGCTCAAAGGATAGCTAAGCTCACAAACTGTTTACTTTGCCCAACTCACACTGTACACAGCAAAATATTCGTTGGTTCATATGTTGACCGTTCCCTCAGCAACTTCTTCTCAGCTTCTGGCAAACCTGCCCAAGCCCTGTTCCTTGAACGCTACGTTTCATTAATTCTTTTGGCGCTTTACGCTTCATTAATTCTTCTACGATCCACGATTGAGTCCCGGAATACGTGCTCATGAATCCCTTGATGTTTGAGGCGTTTGCATGGCCTGTGCTCAGTGTTTTGGGCTGGTCAAACCTCTTTGGCCAACATGACCTTGCTTCAGCGCGCACCTCACAACACCCCAGCCTCCAGAATTTTACAGAGTTGCTCTAATAGCCATCATGAGGGACTGCACAACTTTCAGGGCAGGGGGTGTGCTGAGTGCTGTGCAATTATGTTGCCAAAATTTTGCAACAGATTCGACTTTGGTCCGTAGAACTTCATCCACACCGCTTCGGCACTCCAGTCTGGGCTATCCTCCTAAACAATATGTGAAAGGGGCCACAGAGTTTCAGCGCGCGGGATGGATCTTGGTGAGATGCACCCTTAATCATGCTGGCTGTGCCGTCACTACCAGTGGAGTCTTTTCTAATTTCCTCTTTTCTGTCTAGGAGGCCACATAGAGTTTCAGTGCGCGGGATGGTCTTGGTGATATCAGCTGCTCCCTTAATCATGCTGGCTGTGTCATCATTACCAGCGGAGTCTTTTCTATTTTTTTCTTTTCTGTCTAGGAGGCCACATAGAGTTTCAGTGCGCAGGATGGTCTTGTTGAGATCGGCTGGCCATGCGTGAACTAGACAGAAAGGGGTCAAATCTAGCGGTCGCCCCTCTCTTAGGGGCTTCACCAATCAGAGCAGCCTGTGACTAGGTTACTCAGAGGTTGCTGATGGCGAGCGCGTATCAGAGCAGCCTGTGACTAAATTCCTCAGTGGTTGCTGATGGCGCTCGCGTACCAGAGCAGCCTGTAATTGGCCTTGCAATGTTACAAGCGCTGTACGGTGTATTTGGTTGTAAGTGTACCAGTGTGCGGCAGTCCTTTGCCCCCTTTGTATTAACAATGGTTGCATTGCGTTTCTGTCATTCCTTGCAGCTCGTCCGAGTTTGACACCACAGATGAACCCATTGTGCGGCAGTTCTCCGTCGGGAGCTTGGATGGGCCCATTTCCTATGTATAAAGACTAATTTTTGAAGAGTGTGTGCAGCAGGGGCATGTTTTATCTGTGGGACTCAGTTGTAATGAAAGCTCTTTGAAAGGAGCGATGGCGGAGCAGTTGCAGTTACAACTATTTCATGATCACCAGAACCTGTCTGTTTCTTGAATCCATTGCTCATTGGAATTGCTGGTAATACGATGAACAAGTTGCAAGGTTGGAATACATAGAAATAAGACACCGCCCGAGACTTGTGGGGTTCTTCAAGGTTTACAAGGAAAAACGGTCTCAGTCAAGAAGTTTGACTGCTCGCCTGTTCATAAAGTACAAGAAAAGAAAAGACTCCGCTGGTAGTGACGACACAGCCAGCATGATTAAGTTTAAGTTTAGTTTGGATTACAAAGGCCTCCAGCCTGGCATGGCTGCTCAACCAGGAAGCAGCACAGACGAAGACTACTGACGGGTTGAAGATCTATCTGTGCTACAGTCCTCGCCACAGCGTAACAACCGGAGAGACGTAACGCCCTTGCTCTCTGGTGCAAACCGACAACGTGGAAGGCCTTTTTAAAGCCGTGGCGCTCAACGATGCCAACAACCCTGCTGCTAGACCTTCCCAGCCATGTGTTGGCCCAGCTGCTGAGCCACGTCGAGGACCCTCGTGCCCTGCACAACTTCTTGTGTACCTCGAAGGGCATACTGACACACAAAGATGACCCTGTTTTGGCAGCGAGGTGGCTTGCCAGGTGTGTGAGTGTGTGCCAGGTGTGTGAGTGTCGTGCCAGATGAGTGCCAGGTGTGTGAGTGTGTGCCAGGTGTGTGAGTGTGTAGTGCCAGGTGAGTGCCAGGTGTGTGAGTGTGAATGCACGTGCGTGTTTTTAGTGGACGCACTGGCTTTGTGCTTTTTGGTTTACGACCTCCACGTGCTATACTTTTTTAGCTGCCTGTAAGTGTGTTTGTGGTTTACGCTGTTGCAGGGCAGCCTTACACTGCTGTGATCACTGCTAACAAAATATGTTCAGCTGCAATCTCATAAATGAGCAGCCTCGCACTGACGTGGAAGAGGTGCCTAGTGCCTACAATTGAACATGTTTGCTCACAAACAATTCAAAGTAAGTGTGGAAAAAAGTGCCTCACATACAATTAAAAGTAAATGTGGAAAAAGTGCCTAGTGCCTACAATTGAACATGTTTGCTCACAAACACCCAGATGGTGTGTGTACTTGAACACACACACACACACACTTTCACAGGCACCGGGGTGGGCGTGCCATGCAGCTTGCCACTTCAAGGGGGAGTGAGTGTGTGGCGATGCAGCTGCTGCGAAGCTGTGGGATGAGTTGTACTGCAGCAGATGATGGAGGCGCACTCCCTCTGCACCTTGCAGCTGCTGCAGGGTTTGCTGGTGTCATTCAAGTGCGTGCGAGTACACGTGCAAAAAAATATGTGTGTGTAGTAAACGTGTGCATATAGGTATGTGCAAAACAAGACTGGGGGGGTTGCTGGTGTCATTCAGGTGCGTGTGCGTGTGTGTGTATGCGTGTGTGTGTGTGTGTGTGTGTGTGTGTGTGTGTGTGTGTGTGTGTGTGTGCAAAACAAGACGTGTGCTCAATGGTGTGGGTGGCAGTGCAGCAGACGTCTTGTTCATGTTTACCGTCAATTGAGGAGGACAGGTGGCTCAGCGCATCAGTGTTTACCAATATGGCTCAGTGTTTACCGATATGGCTCAGTGTTTAACAATATGGCTCAGCGCATCAGTGTCTACCAAAATGGCTCAGTGTTTACCAATGGCTCAGCGCATCAGTGTTTACCAAAATTTAATCAATATCGATTGACTGGCTGGGTAACATTGCCACGACTGCGGTGCAAAAAAAGAACTCTCTGCAGTCATGCCTCCGCGCAGGCATGCACCTTCTGTTTAAAGGTACAGGTCATTACTCCTCGCATTCTTGCACCTTATGGACCTGTACAGATGTTCCTGCACACAACATACTAAGGCTGCCAAGGCTATCGACTCCAGTGTTTAAACATTTGACATACAGGCTGTGCACATCAATACGTCACGGCTGTAGATCACTACCTCAATTCTGCTCCAAACAGACATACATCACACACGCAAAAACAAACACACAAACACACAAACACACACACACACACACATACACACAAACACACACGACACACACACACAAACACACACGACACACACACACACACACACACACACACACACACACACACGCAGCATATAATAACCACCGCTGGTGTGAAGGTTGATGGAACTGCGCTGCGCCTTGCCAGCCAAGCTGGACATTTGGTGCGTACGCATGTGTGGGGACATGTGGGGGTGGGGTTAGAACTGTATATGCATACCGTATATGACCGTATATTTGGTGAGTTCCCTGCCAAAAATACTGCATAGACACCGTATATATATCCTAGGCATGTGGGAGTGGGGCCAGGAGTGGGGAGAGAGGAGAGAGGGCGGACAATGAGAGAGCGGTGTTTGTCTGATGAGAACTGTGGTTGTTTGTGTCACATCAGAATTTTAGGATGCATCCTGGACCAGTCGCGTGGACCGCATATGCACTTCTGAAGCGCCTGTCCCTGCACGAGATCAATTGGCGCCTGTACCTAAACAAGTGTACCTAAACAAGTGTGCCTAAACAAGTGTGCCTAAATAAGTGTACCGTACAACCCTTATATAACCCCGCATAAATATCTTTTTTGACCCTGCGGGGTGACTGCGGGAAGCTAAAATAATTATTTAATTTTGGGGTGCGTGACGTGCGGGAGGGTGTGAAAATATATATTTTGTGAGCGATGAGTGCCCA
>Ga0307945_1002886_pt1 | contig 13966 bp, 15 predicted proteins | sample OrgLakmetagen228_FD_201818 | JGI IMG/M metagenome (GOLD analysis project Ga0307945, IMG submission 201818) | Saline water microbial communities from Organic Lake, Antarctica - #228 | ecosystem: Environmental > Aquatic > Non-marine Saline and Alkaline > Saline | place: Antarctica: Organic Lake...
GCAGCTTCCTTTTGCTTTCTCCTCTGCTTGAGCCCTCTCTCCTCTTTTTTTTGTTGTCTGTCAGGTCCCTGCTGGGGGCCGTAGCTGTAACACCACCCAAAAAAAAAAAACTTGCTTCCAAGCTCGATGTTCATTCTTCTGTCATCTACGCTGCTGAAATTGCTCATACCAGACGTGCCCTTTCCAGCACTATTATCAACTCTCATCAGGAAACGGTTTCAGGTCACACCTGCAACCGTCCTGATCCCCATTGATCTTTTATTGGTCGAGGAGTTTTATGGTACCCGGTATTAAAGTGGCTCCTTTTCCTTGATTAATGTGAGGGTGGTTTCTCCTGCCAATCATCGCAAGCTCATCCAGGCATGCATCACTCACTTGTCACGAATCACGATACCAGCTTTAGCCTGCACGCCAGCTGGGCTACAAGAGGTCGCGCTAGATTTCCGTGTCCTGCCAAAAGCCCCCCCATAAAGGCGTATGCAGTTTAACGTCTCCTCCCTCTCCACGCGAGAAGGAAGCGACGGCTTAAGCAACGCACCGAGGAGATGGATGTCTGAAAAAGAGCGAGTTGGGTATATAAGAGGACCATCTGAACTGGCTAAACAATCAAATAACCGTAAAACCGTTGCACACATCATAAATCCCAGGGGAAATCACAAGATTCGTCCATGCCACTGATTCAGCACGACACATTGCATGTTGGTACCTGTTGTTATTGCGTCCTAATGGTTCCACATGCGTGCACATATGTTGAAAGTGGAGGCAAGTAATAATGATGAGAGCCAAGGCGCTGGTTATGTATGCTTCTGCTCACGATTATCTGATCCTCACAAAGTGTCCAACAAGAGTCCTATGGCTTAGTTTTGGCTGTATTAAGGGACTTGCTTTCAGGTGCTGGGCGGCAACTTCCTAAACCAATCTGGATGATTTACCCCACCAGCACAGCCTTTCAATTCATTTTCTTACCGCCGAATTCTACATTCACACGTTTTGACTGGTGAATTTATCTGTAAACTCTACATTCGTGGCTGGCAGAGACCACTGGCAGAGACCAGCCAGCAAACAATCATCCATAGAACCTGAATAAAGTCCACCCTTTTAGACTACAACGGATTTGTTTTCACGTATTTCAGTTGTCTGGTGGCAATGAGAAATGGTGTAGTAATTGCGGCACAAGTTTGACAAGTAATGAGGCTTGGCTGGCCGATCCAGGACAGAGAGACAGGATTATTTAAGAATTACAGGATAGTGTAAGCACTATTCAGCTAACACATACCTTCATAGTTGCTCAACAATACGAACAACCTGCTGCATTGCTTTAATTGTCTCCAACAGGTCAAGATGGAAGCAGGTATACAATTGCTGTGTACACACTTGAGGCTCTTTGCTGAGCCAATTGTAGCATAGCCGGTGCATCACGTGACACTCATGACACTCATTCAATCCAGAAAAAGGAAAAAGGAATTGTAAGGAAATCACGCAATTATTATTGAACACTACTCGACCCGCTCCAGGGTAGAGATATATATAACAAAAATCTCTCTCCCTCCCTCTGCGTGCATGATGCCTCAGGTCTTCTTGCAACAAGGCTGTCGTCCTCGTTAGACCAATCGTATGAGCTATGTTTGCGTTGCCATCACGTACTATGGAATCTCAAGCGCTAAGGGGGTAATAGCAAAGCAGTGCCCTTCTTGGCTCGTTTTGTGCAAGCCTCTGCTGCTTTTACTCATACACACACCCCAAGATATATATTTAAACAGACCTGCTTACTTGCCGTGACCGACTCATACACAGAACAACGCGTCTGGCCTTTTTGACACAGGTTTAGCGAATAGTAGCCTTAATCACAGAACTTCATTCAACCATTCAACCCAAACGATCAACATCATGTGTAATGGTACAACTGAAGCGGTTATCATTGGATCACTTCACAAGTACCGGGATTATTTCTTTCTTGTGGTCTGAAGCAAAACATTCCTCGAGCTACGATGCCGAGGACAAGGGGGGGTATAGAAAACTGCGCAGCAAGAGGGGTTTGGTAGAAAATAAGGTTTTGTCGTTCATATCACTGGCATTGTACGCTGCTTGCACGACATTGGTATTGAATTGGCTTTGCCAGGTGATCTTATCCGGCCAAGACCGGTCATGACAGCAGCAGGTTCAAAACAGCTCATTCCACGGTGCCATTTTGTTCTAACTTGCCAGTATGAGGCAGCATTACTAGCATTTAAGAAAAGCTGAAAGCGGCCTCATTGAGATTGCTTAAGGATGTGGCTGACGTGCTGGGAAATCTGTCCATGCAGAACAATATACACACACACACACACCGTCACACTCACAAACAAGCACACGCACACATAAACAGCGTAAATTACAGAACAACACGGACCTGCCAGTAATGCTGAGGAAATGATCTGAGCCGTCTTCCTGCAGGTCACAAGATGGTGAAGCCATGGATTGAGTCACTCAATCCATCAATGAGTGTACATCAAACTTGCGAGGAAGTTGTAGCACAGGACGCATCTGCCTGGTTCAACCCCTACCCTTGTGAAAAATCCCCCAAATTTGGGCGACTAGACACGTCCAAAACGTCGCCCTCTTGCAAAAACGGGCAGTTACTTTACACACACATCATCCAATCCATTCCGGGTAAGCTTCAGGCTGACTATAGTAGCTAGTGACTAATTGATTGATTTTTTCTTGTTGGGACCTATAGGTTGAGCAGCCATGAAATGTTACAAAAATTTATAAATTGACTAAAGCAGCTACCAGCGCTTGTGCTCAGATTTTGCTAATTTGTCCTGCGTACTTATAGAACGCCAGATATGTATGGTGTAGCCTCTTTAGTGGCTGAGTGCCTAGCCCCTTTTCCCTTGATCTTTTCTATTAATCCTTTTTGGTTTGGTATAAGACTTTTCCAAGCTTCCGCTCAGATGCCACCCAGAGGCATGTGTAGCGATGTTATCTTACCTTGCTAAATTGTCCCGCGTACCTATAGGACCAAGAGGACAAGTCAAGTACCTGCACCACTCTATTATACGTCCAATTTGTCTTTTGGAACAAAGGCTTTTAAGACCGCACATCTTGCCAAACACATGGTCTCTTCACTCCATTTCCCCCCAGCATTTGTTATTTGTTGTGAGGATCCCAACACACCACAAGCAGAAGGCCCCCCATGTAAATCTAGCCTAATAACCAACACACCACAAGCATGTACTTTGGTAGAGGGGGTCAACGGAGCAAATGTCCTGAAATGTGGGTTTTTTGATGCAAATCATGTTTGAATGATATAACTAGATGGTTCATGAAGTTTGGGGCCAAAAGGATTACCCCAGTGGTCGGGACAGAAATCCAGTTCAAATTTTGGCACTGAGTTTCCACATTACAGGTCACCACGCCCCAAGCAGGACCTCTTTTCATCCCAAAACAAGACAGGAAGACTTCCTTTATGATACCATATCATCCTGGGTTTTGAAAAGCAGATTTAGTGAAGGTTGATTTTCCACCTTTTTGGCACCCCTTTTGTTGATTTTCTTTAAGGGAAATGGGCCAAAATGAAGTTGGGTGTTCTATAACGGCATTTCCGTGTGCTCTCGTGATTAACAAGCAGCAGTGTTTAAGTCAATCTGTGCACGACTCTGAGTAGCGTGAATCTGAGTAGCATGGCTCTGTGTAGCAATGCCTGCGGGGCACTTGCATACAATTGCATTCAATAGGTCCAACAGTATAATACTTGGAATTTATTTGTACATATACTCAATCCCAGCAGCACAGTCCTGGCAAGGAGGACACATGGTACACACAATGATGATGATGGCATTACGAGCGTGACAAGAAAGAGGCACAGGGCCATCAGGTTTCACATCCTTCCATGTCAGCACACAAAAAGTAGGGTTGGTCAGAACCGTGTAACTGCAACGTATATGACTATGTATGTATGGTGATTTCCCTGTTAAAAATACCGTATGTACACCGTATTTACCTAGAAATGTATGGTTCTGGCCAACCCTAAGAAAAAGTGATGCATGTGTATGTGCGTTTAGCAGTAAGGGTTGCGGTGTGCGTGCGCGTGTGCGTGTGCGCGTGTGCATGTGTGTGTGTGCGCGTTTGTGTTTGTGTGCATTAAGGTGGATCACTTCAAGGATCAAAGTTGAGAAGATCAGGGTTAAGAAGATCACTTCGAAAGCAACAGGTGCTCGACCCTCTCACCACACGCAAAATGGCGATGCAATCCAGAGGGATCTCCTTTGTATCCTTTGTTCCAGATATCTGACCGAGCAAAGCTTGTTGAGTGTGTGACGCGTCTTGTAGGGTTTGGCTTGGTTGGTTTGCGACAGGGAGGAGTGCTGGTAGGGCCTCCGCGTCAACACAGGCGGTGATCTGTAGCTTGCAGGAAGCACCTATTGGGATGTGAGGGTGAGAGAGTGTGTGTGTGTGTGCAAGTGTATAGCTTGCAGGAGGCACCTATTGGGGTGTGAGGGTGTGAGAGTGTAAGAGTGTGTGTGTGTGTGCAAGTGTGTGTGTATATGTGTGTGTGCGGCTTTTTGTGTGCTAGTGTGTGTTGGTACGTGTAGTGCGCGATCCTGACAAGTGGGATAAAAGCTAACAGCATCATCATCATCATCGTAGCAGCAGCAGCAGCAGCAGCAGCAGCAGCAGCAGCAACAGCAACAGCAACAATTAAGAATATGCGGACAAAAATTTACGCAACTGCTATGGCAAGCCTTGCTGATTAATATCAGCGCGTTTCAAGAAAGCATGTGTCCATGCTGCCTGCAGACCAACCATGTAACTTTCATCACATCAAATCGAATCACTCGAAACGTCCAGGGTATGCGCCCCTTACCCCTCCTAGGTCTGCTACGACGTAAAACAGTTAGATTCATCAGCAAGCAGTATCCCCTTTGATCTTACCAAACAGACGGACGGAAGCACAGCACACCCACATATGCATCCACACCCATACCCACACGTGCATCCCACAAAATGCCAGATGCCACACCCACACACTAAGCACTGAGCACACTAAGCACCTACACTAAGTACCTACACTAAGTACCTACACCCAAACACCACATCCACACACGAACAAAAAAATGGACGGACTCACACCCGCACCCACACCCACACACCACACCACACCCACACACGTACCTACATCCTACCTACCCACCCACACACCACACCCACACACGTACCTACACCCAAACACCACACCCACACACGAACAAAAAAATGGACGCACTCACACCCGCACCCACACCCACACACCACACCACACCACACCCACACACGCACTTACATCCTACCTACCCACCCACACACCACACCCACACACGTACCTGCACCCACACACCACACCCACACACGTACCCACATTTCTGCCCACCCACACCTAGACACACATGCACAAACACCCCCGATGGTTTCACCAGGAGACACCACCCCTTTGCTGGGGTTAAGCTAAGACAAAGTAGCTCAGGGTTCAAAGCATGCCCATGCCAATAACCACGCACACACACAAAAACACATGTATACATGCGCACACATACATATATACACACACACACTTACACCCACAGATGCAAACAAACGCCACCCCCCCTTCCCCCAACTCACAATTACTCACATGTACCCACAAAAAAGCACACTCACACTCACACGCACACGCATACGCACACGCACACGCACACGCTCACGCACACGCACACGCACACGCACACGCACACGCACACACACACGCACACACCCAAACCCACACCCTCACCCACACCCCTACCCCAAGACTTACCAGGGGGCACCACCCCCTCGCTGGGGCTAATTCGCAGCCAAGGGGGAAGGCTGGGACGCTCATCATCCAGGCCTAAGGGACTAGGGGGGTTCACAAAGTGGAACGATCTGGGGAGGTGGACGGGGAGGGTAAAGACAAGGGATGAGTGTTTGCAAAGAGCTAGGGGGGGTCTTAGAAAGTGGAGCAGTCTGGAGAGGTGGACGGGGAGAATAAAGACAAGGGATGAGTGTTTGCAAAGAGCTAGGGGGGGTCTTAGAAAATGGAGCAGTCTGGGGAGGTGGACGGGGAAAATAAGGCAGGGATGACTGCTTGCAAAGAGCTAGGGGGGTCTTGAAAAGTGGAGCAGTCTGAGGTGGATGGAAAGGATAAAAGAGGGATGAGTACTTGCATGGATAAAACAGGGATAAACAGGGATGAACACAGGGATGAAACAGGGATAAAACAGGGATGAACATTTGCATGGATAAAACAGGGATAAAACAGGGACGAATGCTTGCAGGGATGAATATTTGCATGGGGGAAAGAGGAAAAGGAATAACGTACGCAGGCAGTGGAAAACCACTCCCCTTGATTTGTCCATGCCACTAATTCAGCATGACACCCCACATTAATTAAGGAAAAGGGGCCACCTTGGCACCTGGTACCGTTAAACTCCTCCATTGATAGAATAAGAAGAAAAAAATCAATGGGGATTAGGAGGGGTGCAGGCTTGACCTGAGCCTGGCTCCTGATGACAGTTGATGATTGTGAAGGGGGAAACTTCTTTTTCTTTTTTTTCATTGTGAAGGGAGCGGTTGGTGAGGGAGTTTTACGGTACCCAGTACCAAAGTGGCTCCTTTTCCTATATTAATGTGGGGAGTGGCTTGTTACTGCCTACGTAGTACATGAATGTTACTGCCTACGTAGTGCATGAAGGGGGGAACTCATCATTATATGAAGGGGAAAGAAGGGGGGAGGGCCAGGGAAGAGCTGCGCTGGTTTGTGTGGCTGAGATGCGTCGATTTGTAAGGGCAGTAGTGCTGAGTTATGGATCACAGGGCAGTAATGCTGAGTGATGGATCACAGAAAATGAATGCTAAGCCCAGCTCCTCATCTGCTGCACACAAACCTCCACACCAAATCACGCGCAAGCACAACCACCCAGCTCCTCATCCGCTGCACACAAACCTCCACACTCACCCATCTTCAGCGCCCCGGTTGCAGAACCTCACGCGGACGGATCTGCTTTCAGGAAAACAGACCTCCACAACCACCCGGCTCCTCATCCGCTGCACACAAACCTCCACACTCACCCATCTACAGCGCCCTGGTTGCAGAACCTCACGCGGACGGATCTGCTTTCAGCAAAATAAACCTCCACAACCACCCAGCTCCTCATTGGCTGCAAACAAACCTCCGCACTCACCCATCTACAGCGCCCTGGTTGCAGAGCGTCACAAAGACGGATTTACTCTCTTGGAAAGCCAGGGCATCGCCAAGAAATACGTCGGCACTAGGCTCTATGACACACCTGTGGGTAAACATGCGACATGCAATACAATTTGCTGCACAATCACACATTCTGAAAAGAACTGCCGCCACACGAAGAGGGAAGCCTTTACACACACCTGTGGACAAACATGCGTCACGCATCACAATTTCCTGCACAATCACACATCTTGAAAAAAACTGCCGCCACACACGCGTCTAGGTGCTCAGGCGTTACTACACACTCTTGTGGACGAGCATGGGTCACACACGCTACGGGTCAATAAAACAGCAACGACCTACACACAGGTCACTCACACGTAAAACGAAAAACTTAGAATGCTTTAGCATCACACTGCCTTGTATATGCATGGGTCGAATCTTTCTGTGCGTGGAGCCTTTTTTGTGTGTGCGGAGGCTTCCCTCTTTGTGTGTGTGTGTGTGTGTGTGTGTGTGTGCGTGCGTGTGTGTGTGTGTGTGTGTGTGTGTGTGTGTGTGTGTGTGTGTGTGTGTGTGTGTGCGCGTGTGTGTGTGTGTGCGCGTGTGTGTGTGTGGACTTGTTTGTGTGCGTGGAGGCTTCCCTCTTTGCGTATAGCTTATATTCTTGTGTGTGCATATGTGTGTTTGTTTGTGTATGTGTAAAGCCTTTTAGATGTGTGGAGGCTTCCCTCTTTGCGTGGAGTCTCTTTCTTTTATGTGCGTAAAGCCTTTTGTGTGTGTGTAGTGTAGTGTGTATGTGCAAAGCCTTTTTTAGGTGTTTGGAGCTTTTCTCTTTGCGTGGAATCGTCCCTCTCTGCAGACTTTCTTTGTTTCCAACATGCCCAACGTACCTAGGTCGCATGGATGCTTGCATTGTGTCCACCGTCCGCAGTGCAGCAGACATTAGGCTCTCCAGCCTCTGGCGATTGTAGTGGGTTGCCTGTGAGTGTATGCACGTGCATGTGCATGTGTCTATGTGTGTCTATGTGTGTGTCTATGCGTGTGTCTATTTGTTCTCAGTGCAGCAGACCTTAGGCTCTCCAGCCTCTGGCGATTGTAGTGGGTTGCCTGTGTGAGTGCATGTGCATGTGCATTGTGTACGTGTTTATGTATGTGTCTATGTGTGCATTTCTGTGTTCTCAGTGCAGCAGACATTAGGCTCTCCAGCCTCTGGAGATTGTAGTGGGTTGCCTGTGTGAGTGCATGTACGTGTATGTGCGTGAATGTGTCTATGTGTGTGTGTGTGTGTGTGTGTGTGTGTGTGTGTGTGTGTGTGTGTGTGTGTGTGTGTGTGTGTGTGTGTGTGTGTGTGTGTGTGTGTGTGTGTGTGTGTGTGTATGTTTATGTAACAGGTATGCATAATGCATGCCTACATTTCAAAGCAGCTCTGCCTGGTCACCGATGAATTAGCTTAGAAGTGCACGCACGCACAAGCACACACACACAATGCACACACACATACAAACAGATACATACACACATACACACGCATGCATACATGCACGCAAGCACACATGCGCGCACACGCATGCACACACCTGCAGCAGGAATGCAGCAGCCACAGGCCTGTGGTCAGAAGCACACAGCTCCCCACGCGTGTATGCCACTTGGTTTTAGCGACACACATACACATAAGCACACACAAGCACGCACACACACACCTGCAGCAGGAATGCAGCAGCCACAGGCCTGTGGTCAGAAGCACATGGCTCCGCAGGCGTGTACGCCACTTGGTTTTAGCGACACACATACACATAAGCACACACAAGCACGCACACACACCTGCAGCAGCCACAGGCCTGTGGTCAGAAGCACATAGCTCCGCACGCGTGTAGGCCACTTGGTTTTAGCGACACACATACACATAAGCACACACGCACACACACACACACACACAAGCACGCACACACACACACCTGCAGCAGGAATGCAGCAGCCACAGGCCTGTGGTCAGAAGCACACAGCTCCGCACGCGTGTAGGCCAGTTGATGTAAGCAACGCCGCTGCGACAGCCACAGCACACGATCGCACCAGGCAGGGGTGCGTCGTTTCTCTTTCTTCTTCTTCTCACCTGTACCCACATAGGTATGTGCATATGTGTGCATGTCTTCGTTTGCATGTGCGTGCGCATGGGTGTGTTTGCACGTGCACGTGCGTGTGCGTTTGTGTGTGCATGTCTTTGTTTGCACGTGTGTGTAAGTGTGTGTGTATGTGTATTTGCATGTGTGTGTGCAGGTGTGTGTGCGTTTGTGGGTTGGTGTTAGTGTATGTGCCTGTCTTTGTTTGCAAGTGCGTGTGTGTGAGTGTATTTGCACGTGTGTGTGTATGTGTGTGTGCATGTGTGTGTGTGTGTCTGTGTGTGTGCGTTTGTGGGTGTGTGCATGTGTGTTACATCAAAGTGCAGAAGAGGAGGGGAAGTTGCCGACAGAAGCTGGTCTGTGTGCCTGCAGGAAAAGAGTCTGGCAAGGCTTCACGAAGCTGCAGCATCAAGGGAAGCAGAACCTGTCAGGCTCCACAAAGCAGCAGCATCAAGGGAAACATAACCTGGCAGGCTCCACAAAGCAGCAGCATCAAGGGAAACAGAACCTGGCAGGCCCCACAAAGCAGCAGCATCAAGGGAAACAGAACCTGGCAGGCCCCACAAAGCAGCAGCATCAAGGGAAACAGAACCTGGCAGGCCTCACAACGTCCCCGCACACACCCGATCATACTTCACCCACACCCACCCACCTTTGTTGGGCTTTGCCCCCTCAGGTGCTAACATTGAGCCCTCTTCACTACAGCGGCCAGCAGAGTCTCCAACGTCCGCCCCCTTGCCCTCCACATCCTCTCCATCCCCCCCTTTTCCTGCCCCCTGCCCCAAATCAATGACAGCTGGGCTGTTGCGGTGCTGTATCACGGCGCGAGCCAGTTCTGGGGGGACCGCTGAGAGGGCGTCGTCACCTCCAGGCACGGAGAGGGAGGCACCTGTGTGTGTATGTGTGTGTGTGTGTGCTTGTGCTAGTGTGTGCTTGTGCTAGTGTGTGCGTATGTGTTTATATGTGAGTGTGTGTGCGTGTGTGCCCGTGCGTCTTGCGCGTGTATGTGTTGGAGTTTTGATGCAGTGTGTGATTGTTTGCATAAACAACGTGCAGTTTGTGCGCATGTGTGTGTGCGTGTGTGTGTGTGAGTGAGCGTGTGTGTGTATGTGTGAGTGTGTGTGTGTGAGTGAGCGTGTGTGTAGGTGTGCGAGTGTGCGTGTGTGTGTGTACTTGGTGTGCAATTATACAAACTTTGTGCATCATGTGCGTGTGTGCATGTGTGTTTGCGTGTGTGCCTGTGTGCAAGGTAGAAGGCGTGCGCTGTGAACAAGCCGTTCGGCAAGGGTGGTGGAGTAATTTGCGACAACACCCACAGAACGAGCCTGTTACCTTTAAGATGCATGAACACATGGTGCACACAAAAATGTATCTCTTGAGAAAAGTTTGCATGGCAAGTTGTACAAGCCAATGAACGCCCACACCTACACCCACACCTACACCCACACCCACACCCACACCCACACCCACACCCACACCCACACCTACACCCACCCCTACCCCCACCCCTACACCCACACCCACACTCACACCCACACCCACACCCTCCTCCCACACCCACAGCCATACATTGACTCCCACACCCACACCACACCTTCACGGAGGACCTTCTTCTTGTCCTCCTCAGGCACAAATCCAGGCACGTCCATAGGTGCGCAGTCAGGTGTGAACTCGGGTGTGAACTCCGACATGCGCTCCTGTGCCTCACTGAGAGCAGCATCAGGCCCCTGTGCATCTTCAGGCTTCAGCTGGTTGTGTGTGCGGTGCTCATGGGGCAAAGGGTCACCGATGTACGTGTGCTTGCCTACATGGTACCTGTGTGTGCGTGCGTGTGTGTGTGTATGTGTGTGTTTGTGTGTGTCCTTGGGGCAAGGGGTCACCGATGTACGTGTGCTTGCCTACATGGTACCTGTGTGTGCGTGCGTGTGTGTGTGTATGTGTGTGTCTGTTTGTGTCCTTGGGGCAAGGGGTTGCCGATGTAGGAGTGCTTGCCTACATGGTACCTGTGTGTGCGTGCGTGTGTGTGTATGTGTGTATGTGTGTGTCGTGTGTTTGCATGAGCTTGTGCACGCTTTTATGTGTGTGCTTGTGTGTGTGCGTGGAGCTGGCCATCACCACACTGGTGCTCAAGTGTGTGTGTGTGTGTGTGTGCAAATATGTGTGTGCGTTTGTGTGTGTGCGTGTGTGTGAGTGTGTGTCTCCTTGGGGCAAGGGGTCGCCAATGTACGTGCGCTTGCCTACATGGTACCTGTGTGAGCGTGCGTGTGTGTTATGTGTGTGTTGTGCATTTGCATGAGGTTGTGCATGCTTTTATGCGCGTGCTCATGTGTGTGCATGTGGCTGGCCATAAACACACTGGTGCTCATGTGTGTGCGTGGGGCTGGCCATAACCATACTTCATAGGACTGCCTTTCAAGGACTCCTTGCTTGCACTGCCACATAAAAACCGTGCGCAGGGCTAGGGCCACATAAAAACTACGCGCCACATAAAAACTACGTGCGCAGGGCCAGAGCCACACACTGCCACACTTCACAGACACACTTCACACTCCACAGACTCCACAGAGCCACACACTGCCACATAAAACCTACGCGCGCAGGGCCACAGCCACACACAGCCACACACTGTCACACTCCACACTCCACACTACACAGACTCCACACTCTACAGACTCCACAGAGCCACACACTGCCACACTGCCACATAAAAGCTACGCGTGCAGGGCCACAGCCACACACTGCCACACTCCACACTACACACTACACAGACTCACACTGCACAGACTCACACAACACTCTGCAGACTCCACAGAGCCACACACTGCCACACTGCCAAACACTGCCACATAAAAACTACACACTGCCACACTGCCAAACACTGCCACATAAAAACCACACACTGCCACACTGCCACATAAAAACTACGTGCGCAGGGCTAGAGCCCCACGGCTGTACATCAATACAGCCATACAAACAAGGTGAACCTATGCAGGCTTGTGTTAGTTGTAGGGTTGGCCAGAACCATATATATTTAGTGATTATAAGGTTTACTTGGCACGGAAATCACCAAACATACGGTCTATAGTGTATACAGTCTATAGTGTATATATGCGGTTTTGGCCAACCCAAGCCACGTGTCATGTAAGGCGTTTTCAGAAACGCATAGCAGCACGCGGAAAGGAAACACCTCAGAGTGTTGCTCTCACTCTCATGCCAGAGCCTCAGCCCCACCCCCACCGCAAAAAAGGACAACAAGACCTCTTACTGTTGATGCGTCACAACACACACACACGCACGCCCACCGACCCACACACCCCTTCTATCCTCTTATACCCATACACACACCCACACCTACGCCTACAACGCACAACCACACACACAAACACACAAACGACCACACATACACAAACACATTACACACAAAACACCATGAATTTAGCACATACTCACACACGCACACACACAACAGCAGCGGAGCTCATCCCCCCTCAAAAGCGAGGAGGAGGCCTGCAGTACCTTGAGCATTCTCATCACCACACAGCCACATGAGTTCCCTACCACAGCCACGTAATTTCCCACGTGGTTTTTCACGGGAGCAGGCCCTGCCTGTTCCACAGCAGGCTTCCCTTCCACAGCCACGTAGTTTCCCACGCACACACACACAGACATTGGTTTCTCACGTGATTTGCCACGTAATTTCCCACGTAATTTCCCACGTAATTCCCCACGCGATTTCCCACGGGAGCAGGCCCTGCGCTGCAGACTGCATGCGTCTGTGAAGAGCTCTGTGGTGAAGGAGTTCAAAGGTGCTCGGCACTGAATGAGCCCAATTCCTAACACAATGCACAGGGAGTGGCTATAAAGCCTGCGTTAGTTTGACATTTTCGATATTCCCTTCCATCCGCTTAAAAGGACTGGGTATTCCCTGCCTGCGCATTTCCCATCTTCTTTTCCGTCCACTCACGGAGCAGGCTGTCACAAAACAAAGTGATAACAGCAGACTAACGTTGGTCATGCTAAAACACACAGCGGGATCAAGGGAAGGGGCATTTTGGTGCCAGCACTAGAACACTCCTCACCGCCGAAATAAAGTCATAGGCCACTTCATGAAGATCAGGGGGTTGTGAGCGAAAGCATCTGTTCCCGCACCTTGGCTGTTTACATTATCGCTGTGTGAAGCAAGAAGGCTGAACACATTTTTGCTATGTAGAGCGAGAGGGCTGAACTGTAGAGCATTTCCTTGTATAGGTTGGAGGGAAGGTGATGGGTCATTCTCGACACACACACACACACACACATACACACACACAATAACACTTACTTGTAGGTTGGAGGAAAGGTGATGGGTCCTTCTCGCCATGGCCCTCCTTTTACAAAGGCCCTGCCCGCTGCCATTTCTCTGTGCAGCTGGTCAGCCTCCAGCAGGGGCTGTGTGTGTGAGTGTGTATGAGCGTGTGTGTGTGTGTTGTGTGTGTGTGTGTGTGTGTGTGTGTGTGTGTGTGAGAGAGAGAGAGAGAGAGAGAGAGAGAGAGAGAGGGAGAGAGAGAGAGAGAGAGAGAGATAGAGAGAGAGAGAGAGAGAGAGAGAGAGAGGGAGAGAGCCCATGCGTGTGCACATGCCTGCAAGCTAACACTTTCACACTGTCTCCCTT
>Ga0307945_1002888_pt1 | contig 13957 bp, 16 predicted proteins | sample OrgLakmetagen228_FD_201818 | JGI IMG/M metagenome (GOLD analysis project Ga0307945, IMG submission 201818) | Saline water microbial communities from Organic Lake, Antarctica - #228 | ecosystem: Environmental > Aquatic > Non-marine Saline and Alkaline > Saline | place: Antarctica: Organic Lake...
TAAGTGCCTAGCCCTGTTCCCTTGATTTTTCTAGCGTTTTCTTTGGTTTGGTTACAGGCTTTTTCCCAAGCTTCCGCTCAGATGCCCTCCAGAGGCATATATAGCGATGTAACCTTACCTTACCTTAGTTTCAGGCTTTTTCCAAACTTCCGCTGAGATGCCCTTTGAGGCATATATAGTGATGTAACCTTACCTTACCTTACCCTACTTTGGATCCGAACCTTCATACTTTACCTTACTTTAGATAGGCCAGAGAGAGAAAAACCCAGTTAAATAACAGGAATCAATATAAAAGCCCACACGTAGAAGAGATTGTTCTTTGTTTGAGGCACGCTAGATCCTGTGAATATTCACCGTTGCCCTCTCAAACGGACAAAGCAACCATCTAAGAACTAGCCACTTAATAGGGTTGGTGGTTAGCTGAGGTGTACGACCAACCAAAAAGGCGGTGCTCAGAAATTTTGCCAGGAACACTATCTATCTGCAATGTAGATCGTTCTGATTGGCTTGTCGCACCGCCTATTTTGACTCTTCGGGCTTCATGGCCGGAAAGAGGAGGACCTCCTTGATGTTGGTAGTGTCTGCAATAGGCATGGAACAAAATGATTAAGCACGCCAGCGTTGTGCCATGGCGGCCTACGTGCTATCATAGGCTGTACAGCGAAACACATGCTTTGCTACAGCGACCCATTAACTAGGAGACTGGGCATAACTGTTGGGACCTGCCTGCGTTCTTAAAACACCAACCTGCATGGTAACTTTGGGACTTGACTGCCTGGCAGCTACCATCTCTGTTTCCTTAATCGATGTCACAATCGCTTGTGTACACATTTGCCCAGCCCAGAAAGAAGCCAAAGCAACACAAGAGATGAGAGGTGCACTGCTTAAGCATCCCTCCCCTCCCCCAATGAGTAAAAAATTCTTGAACAGCATTTAAATTTCTACATTTACGTTACAAATTTTATAACCATCAGGGATTTAAATTTGGTGCCTACACCACTTGCAGCCTCCTAGTTTCCCAGCAAGCAGCTTGGCCACAGGTATGATGAAACCGCGGTAAAAGAGACGTCTTTGTCTGGGGTGCCAGGCTGGACTTTTGAAAGAAGTTGCATACGTAATGAACACCACCTGTTAAACTCACCTGTGAGAAGCATGGTCATGCGGTCAATGCCCATGCCCCAGCCACCGGTGGGGGGCAGACCGTACTCAAGGGCTGTGCAGAAGGTCTCATCGACATGCATGGCCTCGTCGTCACCTATGCCAGAGACACCATACTTGCACAGGTTTATACAACTGTATGTGCATGCGGCTGTGTGAGTACGTGTAAACATTGCATGAATGAGGTTTGTCTGGCAGAGCAAGCCTGTACGTCTTGGCAGCCAGATGGTGCTGAGAGGGAGGTAAAGCAAGAGCAGCAAGAGAGCTGAGGAGCAAACACTGAGGCGTATTATGTGAATATCTGCTCCATTTGACAAAATGTCACCTGCTCGTAATATATTACAGGCACACAACTGAGGAAAGTGTTTGTCACACACAATGAAAACAAACGCACAACGTCTGCCCTCACCTTCATCCTTGGCACTGGCCTGATCCGCAAACAGCTCACGCTGCCTGAGTGGGTCGTTCAGCTCAGTGTACGCATTGCACACCTGCAGGCGCATATATACATACACATACAGATGAGCACAGGGGAGCGTTCTTGCAACGTGAGTTGATGCGATCAGGTGCAGGAGCATGCACAATTTGGGGGTGGCCTTATATGGGGAAGCTTGAGGTTCACAATTTTGTGTGCCCGAAGGAGAAGGTGCCTGGCAGCACCCTACGGATTGCAACAACGCCAAAAATATGGGGAGGTTTAATAAAGGGTCAAAAGTGTGTACAGATAATTTAACCGCAGCAAAGAAACGTTGTTCCAGTGTATATGATGACATCAAGGCAGCTGTACAGGCACGTGTGCAGGAGGCGCCTGTTATGTTGGAACTTTACAAAACGTAAGCGTCCAATATCACATACATGTTTGCCTAGGTTTCCTGGAGAGGTGCCTGTTGAACAATACAAAAGCGAAATAGCGGGCGTCTTGCCTGAGCAATCATTTTTGCTGCTTGAGCCTTCAAGCAGCAGTCGTAAATTAAGACGTGCACTTGGCCATTGTGAAGCTTCAAATACCTGAATTTTGCTTTATGATTGCCATCCTTCATCCAGCTTGCGTTTCTCAGGCAAAGATGCACATTGAAGCACCGTTTTAGCTGCACAGCAACAGCTGTCCTTATACATCAGTTCTTACAGCCTTCTATTACCACCGCTCAGGACTGCATTAACTGGCATTAACTCACCTCCTTCTTGTTTACAAAGAGCTCAAAACGCTCAGTCAAGCCAGGTTTGTTGCGGTGCCTGCATAGGTTGTCAATTAATCCATGCGTGAGAATCCCACACGGATGGCTGAGAAGAGTTGTGACAACTATAAAATTTTTGTCAAGCACAAAGCAGTGAGGACAGAGTAGAGAAGTTGAGAAGGGTAGGTGTTTGAAGCAGAATGCAGAGACAGGGTAAGAAAGCGCCACCCACCATTTAGCCAAGGGGCTCATGAGTTGTGGGTGGTCACAGATGAAGGTGGGGTTCACACACTGCTCCTCCAAAAAGTCCCCAACCTGCAAGCGTTGTGTGAGGCAACTCAGAAACCACGCGCGGGGAATGTAACTGTTCTTTGTTGTTTAAACTGGGTGCTATGTGAATACTTTATTAGCAAGTTGTTTTATCACATGTACAATGTTTAGGGGCATTTGTAAATGCGTTTGCTGTGAAGCGGGGCGCAAGGGCAGGAAGTGAGGATGGAGCTTCAACTTGCTTCCCTTGTAAAGAAGGATGCTGTCCATTCAAATTAGGTTGCACACATTAATCTTCTGGCTACCTCGTGCATTTCTATTTACATGCAAGCATGGCAGGGAAGGTGAGGTGGAGGAGGCGTGTGGAGTTGGAACAGGTGCTTGAAACAAGTGCTTTGTGTGCTGTGCCGTGTTTGCGCAACACGGCAGCAGAGGTGAGGTGGACATGATGTGTGAAATATGCAGGCAGGCAAGCGTGCTCAACATGAAGAAGGAATGAAAGGAAGAAGACTAAGTTTTTGTAGAATGATGAGTAAAGCAGCCACATCGAGTAGAACTGGGCCCGTTGCAGTGCACTTCATGCGTTGCTTTAAAGGGCAAGGAATGGGCCATGTGCGTTACAGAAGAATGGGACTCAGCAACATGTCAGCAGAGGTGAGGTGGAAATGATTTGAGAAGTACGCAGGAGTGAAGTCAGACACATCTTTGCCATCCACGTGGAAGGAAACAGGGCTCTACGTACGGTCTGGACATTCAATCACGCTACAGGGATGTTAATGCCTTGCGGATGATCAAGCGCACAACACAAAAAAGACATACCAGCTTGTCCAGCAGGCGTGCAGGGGTCTGAGGGGGAGGGCAGTTTACGTTGTGCTTGTTCACCAGCTCAATCTGCAGCAGCAAACAATGAGGTGCGTGAACGTGCTTTTATGTGTGTGCGTATGTGTGTGCGTGTGTCTGTAAAGCCAAGTTGCAGGACAAAGACAGAGAAAAGTAAAAATCAGTGAGCAATAAGGCCAAGCGTTACTAGTATTTACGACACCTGGACGATTTGAAGCGACGCTGCAGCACTTACGAGTGATAAAATGCAACGCTTAAAGGTCGCGAGGCCTATTCCAACATTTCATTCACACAAGCCCTAGCAAGTTCGACCCATCAATGAGTACGCATACCCTGCAGGAGACAGAGACGCACCCCCCCCCGTACAAAATCAGACACAAGCACAACTGTGCACTAAGTGCACACAAGTAAGTGTACACCATGCTACGCACCAAGATCTGGCGGGCCTCTGGGCTCTCCAGGTTCTCAGGTAGCTTCACCCCCAGCACCTCTTCTAGGCCGGACACCATGCTGATGCGTTTCCAAGGGCGAGTAAAGTCGATCTCGATGGGGGGCTGGTCTAGGCCGTTGCCGTGGTACTGGATCTTGTAGGAGCCCTGAATAAGGTGGAAACAGGCAGGTTGGTGGAATCTTCTTAGGAAAGAGTATTACACTTTTGTGAGGTAGAGTGTTGACAGGCTGGACGTGGCATTTCAAGCAGACATTACCTTTAAGCGTGCACCTTACCCTATTCAATGTTTGCTGTTCACCTCCAGGCTTTAACCTTCATCCCTGTGTCCCACAATTCACAGTCGAAATATAACAAAACTAGTTGTGCTCTCGTTGGCCAGAACCGTATATACACCGTAAATGACCGTATATTTGGTGATTTCCCTGCCCAAAATACCGCATATACACCGTGTCTATATGGTTATGACCAACCCTAATAAGGAGTCAAGCACTTGCCGCAAAGGAGACCCGCACTTGAGAAGCCCTAGTCTGCAAGGAGTCATGCACTAGTCGTAAAATCGTCGTTTAATTGAAGCTAGTCATGCGCTATTGCTAAGGAGGGCAACGCCTCCTCAGATCATTCAGGAAACACTGCCTTGCTTGAAAGGTGTAATCAATGCTGCTCACGGAAACGATACGAAGAAGCTGCCCACCCAGCTGGCCAATACCTCTGATGCTGACTTAGCGCCACATGAACACAGGTTAATAGCTTTGCGCCACGTTAACACACTAACATTAATAGCTTTGAAATAAGCGACATAAGTGCGCCACATTAACACATAAAAGTAGCCCTGAAACAAGCGACAAAAGGGCGATGACCCTCCTTTTTTTGTCTAAATCTTCAATTGTTTTCTTGTTAAAAAGGGGAGTATTTCCCACTGCCAGAGTGTTTTTTGTTCTTTTGCTTGCAGGATTTTGATATGAACTTGTGGCGCGCTCCTGCGTATGCACGCGCGTAGCCTCAGCAGTCTTCACCATTTCCACTCGTATATTGTTCCCCATAATGTTCCTCAACAGCCTTCACCATTTCCACCCATCTATTGTTCCTCATCTATTGTTCCTTCTCCTGCATGCACACTGACCTTGACGGCCTTGACCATTTCGCTGACCATCTCCTCCGTCATATCCATAATGTCGTTGTAATCGGCGTAGGCCATGTAGAACTCGCAGGTCGTGAACTCGGGGTTGTGGGTCAGGTCGATGCCCTCATTCCTGCAACAAGTTTGTGCCAAAAAAAAGGGTCAATCATGTAGAAAATTGTGTATCAGTCCAGAATTGTGGGTCAAGTCGATGCTACACATTTGGCATTTAGTAAATTGAGAGAAGGATCAACCTGTGGAGAGCTCTATGCATGTCATAGCTCAGGGTTGCGGGTCAAGCCGATGCCTTCTTGCCTGCAGCAATTACAGCATTTCTAACTTGCATTAGGGCATACATGTTATGGACTCCTAAATTGATCTTGGGGGTTGTGGCCAACTCTATGCCCTCGTTCCAGCATACATCAGAATCCACTAGGTGACCCATGCGTACACTTCACAGGTGTCATGAAATCAGAATTGCGTCTCATTCATCTTCCCAGCCACTGACATCAGCTAGTCGCCTTTGCTCATCTCTCCTTCATGTGTGCACCCACCACGCATTGCACCCATCACCCATCACATACTTCACCCCAATTACCACCTCATCACTAGGGTAGAACCCACCCTGGTATTTTTGGCAGGGAAAATCACCAAAGATACGGTCATATACGGTGTATATATACGGTTCTGGCCAACCCTACTCATCACGTATCACACCCGCCTCATCACCTCCCAGTCCTCCCTCACGCACACACCCATCACACCCATCACACCCATCACACCCCATTACCAATTCGCACACCCATCACACCCCATTACCAAAATTCACCCATCTCACTACCTCCTCTTCCTCTCATACACAAGCTCCCATCACGTATTGCACCGATCATGTATCCATCCCACCCGCCCCATCACCTCCCATTTTGCCCTAACAAACCGCACCTGAACTGCCTGCCGATCTCGTATACACGATCAATGCCGCCCACAACCAGCTGCTTCAGGTACAGCTCAGGAGCGATACGCATGAACATTTGCTGGTTGAGGTCGTTGTGGTAGGTCACAAAGGGGCGGGCGGTGGCACCGCCGGGGATCATGTTCATCATGGGTGTCTCCACCTGGGATTGAATGGGAGGTTGACAATCTGCCTGTCAGATGGGAAGCCTTTGCATAAGGCCGCGCATTGGCAGTGGCACCACCGTGATCATGTACATCATGGGGGTCTTAGCCTGGGAGAGCACTGAAGGAGTATGATGAACGCATGTTGATTTTATAATCCGACAAGGCTGCAATTCGGCACTGCCAGTAATCATGTCCATCATGGGCGTCTCTGTTTGGGAGAGCATTCAAGAAGTACGGTGAAGACTGGGAACTGTGCAGTGAGAGCTGAGTTATTGATCGGGCAGAGGAAACAAAGGTCACAAAGAGAACAGGTGTGGGTAAAAGAGAGGCACAGGGGAGAAAGAATGAGGTGATGAAGGTCAGGACAGGTTGCAACACACAAAGCAAGCACCCCCCCCCCCTCATAGTCAGACACCCACCTCCAAAAACTTCTTCTCGTCCAGGTACTTGCGCACAAACTGGATGACCTTGGCTCGAACTACAAAGTTGTTGCGCACATCATGGTTGCAGATCAGGTCCAGGTAGCGCTGGCGGTAGCGCGTTTCCTGCACACGCATGTATGAACAGGTGTACGTACGCATTTGTGTGTCAGGGGTGTGTGGGAATGGCACGAGCCACATCTGTTCGGAGACGTTTAAGCCGGTTTGTTGGCATAGGTAAAATAGGATGAACAAAACTTGAAATATGGTACTGATAAGCATAGTATGTGCAAAAGTGTTGGCTCATTTGAACAATAAAGAGGACAAACAGTAATCGCAAACATGCAAAAGTGTTGGCTCATTTGAACAATAAAGAGGACAAACAGTAATCACAAACATGCATGCTCACACGGTTGTGCAAGAGTTAGTACATTACAATTAAAACAGGCGCTGCAAAAATGAAAAGGACACAAATACGTAAACACATACATGCACGCTCGCAAATTTGCGTAAGGGTAAATTAAGTTACAATAGAAGAGTAGGCGCGGCAACAAATGTAAAGGACACAAATACGTAAACACATGAATGCGCGCTCGCAAATTTGCGTGAGGATAAATTAAGTTACAATAGTAGAGCAGACGCGGCAACAAATGTAAAGGACACAAATACGTAAACACATGAATGCGGGCTCGCAAAATTGCGTAAGCGTATATTAATTTACAATAGAAGAGAAGGCGCTGCAACAACTGAAAAGGACTCGAGTAAGAAAATCCATACGACTGCGTAAGAGTACTGCACAAAATGCCTGTTTGGTAGATCATAAGCCTACCTGGTCCTTGAGGCCAAAGTGTGCCTTGGGGGGCATGTGCAGGCAGGGAGACAGGACGTGGAAGGACCTGTACGCAAGAGGACACACACGCGGGGACCTGTAAAGGCACGAGCCTTCTGAACTTATCATTTTGATCCAGATATTAGATATGAAGTCCTCCATGTCAAGAAAGAGCCGCTTGTACAAGGCATGTGCAAAGTGCAGCTGGAGAGGAACGCATGTGAATGCGGCAAAAGGATGCTCTTGAGCACCGAAAAAGAAGGACTTGAACAGCAAGGATAAAAAATGCAGCGACGCACGTACACAAATGAACTGCAGTGCATGTAGTAGCACAGCACATAGTACGTTCCTTTTTCCTTGATTTACAAGGAGAGACATGAGGTTTATGAGCATGTCAGGTATCTTCATTGCAATTATTTCTCTTTGTGTTCAGCATTGCACTTACGTGGGGAACAGGGACAGCTCGCCCTTCTTCGACTTGCCAGGGTAGCCAGCCACACCCACAATGTCTCCACGCTTAGTCTCATTGTGTGTGTCTTGGAACGCAGGCAGCTCAAGCTCCGAGTTCCTGTTCAGTCAATGGGAATGTATGTTTGTGACAAAGCAAGCGTGATGCATGGATTGGGCACGCATAAAGCTTCCTGCTCGCAATCCACAAACATACGCAGGGACACGCACAAAGCAATGCAAAAAGCATTCAGCCCACATAGACACAAAAGTCCAGTGCAGCTGAATACATACCACAGTCTATGCATTGGTACTTTCCCTTGCACGCAAGATTGCGTTCAAATCTTGTGCATTGGCCATGACCTGCCTTATAAGGAGTGGCTGAGTTAAAACTGTGCATCCTGAGGGAGTGCTAAACACCTTCCAATTGAATCCCTGCCCACCCAAGTGAGACCCCTACCTCAACTCCTAGCTATAAAATCCAGCTAATTGTAGGTACTCAGTTGCACCTCATGTTGTTCAAAACGTTTTGAGAGGTTCACTGTCAAAACGCAGCAGCTCAATGTGCGTCCGCCATGACTTGCACCTTCCTGCCTATGTCAATGAGACCCCTGCCCCAATTCCTAGCTGGAAAAGTACTCAGGCGTACTCAGTTGCACCTGAGGTCTGTCGAAGGTTGGCTGCAAAAAAAGCTGTAGCTCACCTCGCATCAGCCATGACCTGCACCTTCCTGCCCTCGCCGGCGAGGTCGTAAAAGAGCAGCTTGGCCCCGCTAGCTCGCTTGTTGGTGACGCGGCCTAAATTATAAGCAAAAGTGTAGTAGCGGACATGCACCGAGTAAGTAGGCAGTTACTACTCACGTCAAGGGCTTCCACAGTGCACAATTCTGAAGCATGGGTGCTTGCACAGTCAGCTGACGCACACAACTGTGCACACAACATACACATACACCAAGCAGACACACACACACATGCACGGACGACATGCGCAAACAGGCACACGACAACATGCGCTCGGGTGCTTGCACATTCAGCTGAGGCGTTGTTTAAGCGTGCGGCTCTAACCAGGCTGGAAGCATACGAGTGCAGCCAAAAAAAAACACATGCCTGCGTTTTCATTCACGCTCATACGGAAGTAAACTTTGGCTTGGGTACGTTGTATGAAAGCACACCTGCCAGAGAGACAATGACGTCGGTCAGCTGCTGGCCGGCTTCCAAGCTCTCGTACTTTGTAATGTAATCCTCCATGTCCATAGACACCTGCACAAGGACATCGTGGCAGGGGTGCTAATGAGCTTACTGCAAACATCTGTGTCTGAGCAATGTTGGCTGGTAGTCATATATACAATGAAGCGATAATCACAACGTAGCACACTGCCCCAAAACCAATAATTTGCAGTACCAGGGTTTTCCAGTAAATGTGTAATCTAGAGTACCAGAAACATATAGTACGACATTTTGGAGTGTAGCTGCCCTAAGAGCAAGGACTGTCGATCGTCCCTCATCCAAACATGAAGGACTGCAATTTGTCTTCGTGCTTTAAGTTAGCACAGCATGATCTTCTTTTCCGGCTGCCTTTGAAGTGAACCATCCACAATTTGCTCACGCTCTAAAACTCACCTGGAACTTGTGGGGGTAAGGGTTCCCACCCTTTGCCTTCTTAGCTTGGATGGCCTTAATGCGGTTTTCTCGGTATTGAGCAGGGTCCAGCTGCAGTGCAGGCAATGTGAATGTGGATTTATTTGTCTGAGGGATGAGGGATACAAGGGGTCGCAAAGGGATGCAGGCAAAAGGCAGTGCCTAATAACTCACACAGAACTGCTCGCTACAGTTGTTGAACCTGCACATTTGTTCAATGGCTACGATTTCTTGTTTGCTGCTAGCATTCATTTTTAGAAGAAGCAGCTCACGCAAAGGACTTGTTTAATTGTCAGTGCCATTTCCACACAGGGCTATCCTCTTAACCTTGCAAGTTCACACTTTTAAGCGTCACACACTTCTCCCTTCTCTTATTGCTCTTGTCCCCTCCATTGTTGCTCTTTCTTTCTGAGAATCTCAAACTTGTTACTTTAACGAGGAGTTCACGATTTGACAGTAGCAACGTTTTCAGCATTTCTAGTTCAATTATGATACTCAATACTCTGGAATTCCTACCTCTTCATCATCCTCTTCAAGCTTGCCTTCACCCTCAGGGGCCTTGGGCTTCAGGCTCATCTGCTGCAGCTTGGCTGCCTGCACAAGCACAACGTTGTTTGCACAGGCATCTTGATAAAAGTAAGTGCGTGCATTCACCCTGTCCTTCTCACATCCAACCTGTAGTGGTAAATCTATTGGTTCCTGTGTGTGCTGTTGCGTGTTAACATTGGCTGATTGGCTCAAGCCTAAGAGCGTCGTTGCTCAAGCCTAAGAGCGTCGTTGCATTCACGCACCGCTTTCTCAGCCTTCTCCGCTGCCACGCGGTTCTGCTTCTGGCGCTTCTTAAATTCACTGAAAAGCACACACAAATGTGAGAGGGAGACACAGTGGTGTAAGCAAGAAGGTTGGCTATGCGAAAGAGCAAGCCATCAATGCAAGCAGCCATCCTCCACATGGGCCGCGTGCTGCCAATCGCAGATCCACTGACCTCTTGCTCAGTGGCTGCCCGTGCTCATCCTTGATGTCCTCAGACCACTGGGCAGGCAGGTCTGGGTAGGTCTCTGGGGCTGACATGTCTGTGCTGAACCAGCTGAATTGCGCTCCTCCTGTTTTGCCTTGGCTCCAAGGGTTTGGTGGCTGCCAGCTGGGGCTGCGCAGTGCTCTGATGTGCTGCACAAGGGTGCCTGGACGAGGTGCCGGTGCTAGAGGGAGGTGGGGTTTGACGAGGTGCCCAATGAAATTACTGCCTGAGACCCTGGGTAGGTTGGCGCACAAGGACAAACAGCGTGACAAAGCACTTTTCATACACCAATAAAAAAAGAACGAAATCGGCAAGAACAAAAGTCAGTTGCAAACGAAGATGCTGAAATATCAATGCCAAAGTGTTTTCCTAAATGTGTTGTACAGTAGAATAAGAGAGGGTTCGAATCTGATTCACCCACTTTGAGTAGGAGAAGTTCGATTACGCACACAACGATGGCTCCACGCTACCTAAAAATACGTGCGTGGGATGGGGGCGTGTATGTTTATTGCACAGCAAGCGATCGGGGCATCGGGTCTCTTGTTCCGTGCTTTGCACTGCCTACGCCTGCGAAATCGACAGAACCTGCTCCTGCCCCCACTCCCCGTGCGTTGCCCTTGCATGCAGAGGAGTTCGTGGGGCATCAAGGATCCGTGAACTGCATCAAAATTGGGCGCAAGTCCTCGGGCGTGCTGGTCACTGGAGGGGAGGACAAGAAAGTTAACCTGTGGACTATTGGCACCCAGACACGCACCTTGGTAGGGCCAGCACAGCCCTGCAGCTTGCAAGGAAACAGCGCAAATAGCTAGGAGGCACATGCAAGCACACCCTGACTTGCACACGCGCGTGTTCCACTCAACTCCATCCGCTTGCACACACAGAGCTTGCACGGTCACCAGAGCCCTGTGGAGAGCGTTACCTTTGACAACCACGAGGAGGTGGTGGCAGCAGGCGCAGCCAGCGGCAGCATTAAAGTGTTTGACCTTGACCAGGCGAAAGGTGAGTCAACTCGCACTGGTGGACATAACGAATGACGCTGGTATATAAGCATTGGACGCTTCACGACTGACACCTAGAACTGCTGCAGGCGCCCACGTGATACAATATTAATGAGGAGATTTATTTTATCGCTCGTGCTAGCTAGTTGTAGTACTCACACACGTCCCTTACATTGCACATGCGCAGTCACTCGGGCCCTCAATGGTCACAAGTCCAATGTGCTTTCTCTGGAGTTTGCCAATGTAGGATTGCTCTCCGGCTCAATGGATACAAACATAAAGGTGAGGGGGAGGGGCATACATCGTCACGGTAGGAAACCCCTGTGCTCGACTGAAATGCACTCGCGGAAGTAGATTGTAAAAGTGAGCAATATTGCTTTGACATTTGTAAGCACACATTTACACCCAGCAAGCATGCACATGCATACGTAAACACTTGTGAACACACATCATGCACCGCACACAACTTACAAACATAAACACATACATGTCTACACACGTCACACACCACACTCATACTTGCAACAAGTACTCCTTGATACTTAAACAAAAGGAGCAGGGCTTTTTTTTGGAAAGGCCTTAAAGGGGCCCTGTTTGCGTACCTCACTCCCTGGACGTAGTTGTTACAAGTTACAAACCTGCAGTATCGCAAACTTCCCACCCTCCTAAGAATGCCTGCCCATCAAACAACCGCCCATTACTAAGCCACGTCCAAAGCAAAGAGTGATACTGCACCGTGCCGCGTCCGGCCCTTTTCCATCTGCAGCTGTGGGACCTGCGTACAAAAGAGGCTGTCCACACCTTTAAGGGCCACAAAGCCGGGGTCACCCACGTGCACTTCAGCCCTGACAACAAATGGGTGGCTTCAGGCTCCATGGACGGCTGTGTCAAGGTGTGCATTTGCTGAGCCCACAAGCACGTGTATGCAACCTGGTGAACGATGGAAAGCTCATCAGAGTTGTGTTGGGTTTGGAGGCAAGTGTCCATGTGGGGATGCGCACTTCGGGCCACTCTTCTTTTGTGCGCACCAGGTATAAAGTTGTATTCTTTGAAATTGAGAACAGCCATGCAGCTGCTATGGGGCGGTGACGTTGCTGCTGGGAAGGTGGTTTTACAAGTATTAACAAGTTTGATTATGCTCCTGCAGACCTTCACCAGAACAATTTGGCATCCACAGATGTGCCCCTCCGCTATATATTCCTGATATCTGCCGGCCGCATTCTTATTATGGCGTAAAATTAGCATGCGTAGCAATTCAACACGTGACGTTCAAACAGGCACGCAGATTCCACGCTCATTTCACACACGCATGACACTCCACGTGTGCCCCACGTGTGGCTTCAAAAAGAAGTCCGAACTTAGAAGAAAGGGAGGGAAAGAATGCAGGGAGGGCCTGGTAGCAATCATAAGACACTACCAGGTATTGATCATCCCATCGCCAAAACTGCAAATGGGAGTCACGTAAAAAGTGTTATGGCGTGTGTGCATATGTGTTCAATTCTGGCCGACTCTAGGTATACATGTAAATAGGGTTGGCCAGAACCGTATATATACACCGTATATGACCGTATATTTGGTGATTTCCCTGCCAAAAATACCGTATGTAAACCGTATATATATGGTTCTGGCCAACCCTACATGTAAATCATCAATGTGTGCGTCAATTGCATAAACCGTCGCCAACACCATAAGTGCATGCCTGTGTGCTGCAGATCTTTGACGTGGGCACCCAGAGAGTGGTCCAGGAGTTCAACCAGCACACCCACGCCATCACTGGCTTGGAATTCCACCCCCAAGAGTATCTTATGGCCACATCTTCAGCAGACAAGACGATCAAGGTGTGAAAAGGGCGCTCCTAGGAATGGCTAGATTACGAAATTGAGGACTAGACATGCACTCAGTACAGTTCAAGCCACGTCCTCAGCAGGCACAACGGTCAAGGTACGCCAAAGGGCAGTACTGCCAATGCTTTGGCTAGGTAAAAAGAGGGCAAGGATGAAATGTCCTGTCAGATGTCACTCAGTGATGTGCTTATACGCCGTATCTCCATTTTCAGACCGTATATACGGTACGGTTACGGTAAGGTACAATCCAAAACCGTATAATACGGTCAAAATGGAAATACGGTACGATTCCGGTACGGTACGGGAAACCGGTCGACCGTACAAGCTTGCATGGCCACCCGTTTTGAGGCGCGTGCCCGCCCGCCACTCGAAATTTCTGTCCCAACAACTATCATTATATTATACTTATAATTAATTAATGAAACAAAGATGAAAAGAGGCTTAACACAAAAAAGGCAAAGGCAGGCTTTGGGGGAGGCCAGCCTGCCTGACCCCCAAAGCCTGCTGAGGGCCCCTGCATACCCCCCTGCAGCAGGCCTTCAAGTGGGCCAGATTCAGAAGCAGGCAAGGGTTAGGAAGAATGCCTGGGTGTGGGAGCAGTTTGACAAGCGTCCAGTTCCAGCAGCAGGAGCAGC
>Ga0307945_1002889_pt1 | contig 13953 bp, 16 predicted proteins | sample OrgLakmetagen228_FD_201818 | JGI IMG/M metagenome (GOLD analysis project Ga0307945, IMG submission 201818) | Saline water microbial communities from Organic Lake, Antarctica - #228 | ecosystem: Environmental > Aquatic > Non-marine Saline and Alkaline > Saline | place: Antarctica: Organic Lake...
TGACTGACTGACTGACTGACTGACTGACTGACTGACTGACTGACTGACTGACTGACTGACTGACTGACTGACTGACTGACTGACTGACTGACTGACTGACTGACTGACTGACTGACTGACTGACTGGATTACTGACTGACTGACTGACTGACTGACTACTTACTCTCTACCCAAACCCAGTGGGTGCCACCACCACCACCAACCCTTCACCTTCAAATCGGATGCCCCAATTCACTTCAGCGCCCACAGACTTGCGCACTTTGGGAGCCTCCACACTGCGGTCGTCCTTGCCGTGTGCGTACTGCCAAAGAGACAGGCCAGTCTTGGGGCCCAGTACACGCTGAAGGCGCTCGCGTGAAGCACTCCACACTTGCCTGCGCGTCGTGCAATTTGTGTGCGGAGAGTGTCATTTGTCACGCTGCATAACTTATGCACTCTCAGTTGCGTAGGGCCAGCCTTGAGTTTCAGAGCACGCTGCAGGCGCTCACATCGGCACACCACACTTGCCTATATGCAGGCGCTCACATCGGCACACCACACTTGCCTATGTGTCATGTCAGTTGTGTGTGACGTGCGCCGCATGTATTAAGCGCACGTGCAGGAACGACATGCTACTTCTGCCTGTTATACTATACTATTTCAATAGCAAATGAGGCAAAATACGCTTCTGACAGGGCATACAGGTGTAGGTAACAGGTAGAAAGCTGTAACTTGTGTGTGTATGGACATTTCGAGCCAAACATTAAGGAAAGAGCATGCATTTCTCGTTAACAATGTATTATCTTGCTTAGTGCAGCTCCTGCAATTTTTACCCACCTGACCAACGTGATCTCAATTTCCTGGAGCTTGCTCTTCGTTTCGCACCCAATGCCTGGAAGAAGGTCAGCAAGAGAACCGATGTGTTCACCAAGCATATCACACACACAGGAAGATAATCAGCAAGCGATCAGCATACTTTACTATGAGATGTGCTCACCAAAAACATGTCGCACACACACATACACATTCACACTCACACACACACACACAGGAAGAAGGTCAGCAAGCGATCAGCAAACCTAGTCCATGAGATGTGTTCACCAACAACATGTCGTGCTGACCATGTGCAGATGCAGAAAACGAGTTCCATGCATGTGTTCAAAGACATGCGCTCTGCTACATAAACAGAAGCATGAGGACTAGCTTACAGCATGCTGGGGCCCATATCCCCGCATTTGCTTTATGCATTTTGGCCCTATCACATCACAGGAGAACGTCAGTCATTAGATCAAGCTCTAATGTTTGTTTGATGTATTAAGTGGCGGTAAGAAGGCAAGCAGGGTTCCCAAAAATAAGTGTGTGGACACTTGTACGTATATGCGTGTATGCCTGCTGTAACACTTAGACACATACACCCACACCCACGCACCCACAGACCCACACATCCACGCACCCACACATCCACGCACCCACACACCCACACACCCACACACCCACACGCCCACACACCCAAAAACACACCCACGCGCCCACACACCCACACCCAAACACCTGCACCTCTACATCCCCACACCCAAACACCTGCACCTCTACATCCCCACACCCAAACACCTGCACCTCTACACCCCCACACCCAAACACCCACACATCCACACACCCACAAACACACCCACACCCAAACACCCACACAGCCACCCCAGCATACACATACACACCTGGCAGCTCAGTCACAGGCAGCTCGCCCAGAAAGCTCAGGGCCTTGCTGGCAGGCACTTTGAACTGACCGTTGGGCTTGCCGTGGCTTGTGGCGATGCGGGCAAGAAGCATGTTGGGGCCAATGCCTGTGGGTAGAGACACGTGGGTATTACTGTCATTTCCTAGAAGTAGTGTATATCGCCGTGGCTTGGCTTATGGCGATGCGGGCAAGAAGCATGTTGGGGCCAATGCCTGTGGGTAGAGACACGTGGGTATTACTGTCATTTCCTAGAAGTAATGTATATTGCCGTGGCTTGGCTTATGGCGATGCGGGCAAGAAGCATGTTGGGGCCAATGCCTGTGGGTAGAGACACGTTGGTATTACTGTCCTTTTCTACAAGTAATGTATATTGCAAGCACGCATATCGGGGCAAATTAAGTGTATACCAGAGCGGGTACCTGAAAGTAGATAGGCTCTCAGTTGAGTGTGCCTTAAACAATTTGTGCGCGTGCACGCGTTCTATCACGCTTACGTCCAGGCCTAATGGCTCTGATAAAAAAAAACGCTGTGTGATTTATAAAATGTGTCACAGACGGACACATATATATTGCTGCTTGTGAGACTGACACTTGTATGTGCAATATAGCACTTATACGCCTTATTTGAATGAACAGAGTACAGCATTGAAGGGGATTTTAACGTACACAATCACACGCACCCACACCCACACCCACACCCACACCCACACCCACACCCACACCCACACCCCCACCCCCACCCCCACCCCCACAAGCATGTGCTGGAGAGCTCTGCAATGTGCTTATGGGAACCAAAATTCAATGCAACTGCTGCACACAAAGAAACGCACTAAGACCTGCATCTGCGTACCTGCACTGGCCGTGCAGTGTGTGGTGGCAAAGATCTCTGCCCTCACGGCTGCTGCGATGTGCTCGGGGTCGCCCAGGCCTGTGACGTCCATGTAGGCCTCGTCACAGCTCAGGGTTTGCACGCTTGCGGTGTGCCTCATGAGGATGCGGTACATCTGTGCGTGTGCGTGTGAGTGCGTGTGCATGCGTGTGTGCATGTATGTGTGTGTGTGTATGTGTGTGTGCGTGTGTGTGTGTATGTGTCAGCGTGTTTGTGTGCGTGTGTGTGTGCGTGTGCGTGTGTGTGTTTGTGTTGCAGAGCACAAAGGTCTGTGTTAGTGCATCATATCCAAGCAACCCGCTGTTAACAGGCTCAGCGACCTCCTCAAAACCCGTTTTTAACAGGCTGATAACTACAGACTAATAATTAAACCTGCTTTTAACAGGCTAAATAAATTTTATAGCTACAGGCCAACACGCTTTTAACAAGCGAATTGACCTCCTCAAAACCTTTATAAACATCCAAAGAATTCACGTTGCTTCAAGCAGCTTCCTTTGTTCAGGCATAATCAGCAGTGGGCACTAAGGCTGGCAAAACTTTTTCATACCTACTTGGCTCTTTGGCAGACTTACTTGCTCAGAGACCTCGGTGTACTTCCTAATCATATAAGCATATAAGCCAATACCAGAAGGTTATCAAGGCAGACTTACTTGCTTAGACATCACGGTGCAGTTCAAAAACATGTCAGGAAACCACCAGCAGGTTGTTGAGGCCGACTCACTTGCTCATAAACCATGGCGCAATTTAAAACATGTAAAGGAACCACCAGCAGGCTGTCAAAGCAAACTCACCTGTTCAGAGACCTCCGTGTACTTCTCAAACATACAAGGCACCACCAGCAGATTATCAAGGCAGACTTACTCACTCAGAAATCATGGCGCAATTTAAAACATGTAAGGGAACCACCAGCAGGTTGTCAAAGCAGACTCACCTGTTCAGAGACCTCCGCGTACTTCTCAAACATATAAGGCACCACCAGCAGGTTGGGGCACAGTCGCTTTGCTTCCCCTATGGGCATTCCCGCACGCACGCCAAACGGGCGTGCGTTGTAATTGGCAGCAGAAACCTGCCAAGACGAGACATTTTGTGCAAGAAAAAAGAATTGTCGTATGGACATATGAAAGCTGCACGTATGCGCACCATGCTGGAGGTGCTGCTCTGCGACAAGGATAAACGCAAGGTTGTTGGCAATCAATATATTTTGAGGCAAAGCCCACTTGTCAATCCAGCGCACACGCATAAACGCTAAACACTAACACACACATAAAACAACGTGTGAAGGCTAACTTGCACACACTCACAAATCCAAAAAGAACACCCGCCCTACCTCTCCTGTACCCTAGCAATGCTGGAGTGGCGCAGACATACACATCACACACACACTTACACATCCCAACTCTGTTGTGCCCTTTGCACTGTTGAAATGGCACACACATGCCCATTAACACACACACATCCCAACTCTGTTGTGCCCTTTGCACTGTTGAAATGGCACACACATGCCCATTAGCACACACACACATGCCCATTAACACACACACACACATCCCACCTCTCCTGTGCCCTTTGCACTGCTGGAGTGGCATACGACCAGTGGCTTGTCACGGAGTACTGGGTAATCCACAACCGCTGCCGCAGCAAAGAAGCAGTCCATGTCAATGTGGATGATGGCACGCTCTGTGTGTGTGATATTTGTGCACGTGTGTTTTGTGTGTGTCTGTGTGTGTGTGCTTGTGTGTGAGTGCTTGTGTGTTTGTATGTGAGTGTGGGTGTCTGAGTGGGTGTGTGTGTCTGAGTGGGTGTGTGAGGGTGGGTGCGTGGGTGCGTGGGTGCAAACTTACACGTGTAGAGAACCACAAGCACTCATGCACAGGTTCAAATTCTCGTCACGTGCACAAGTACGCATCACACTTCCAGCTACAGACGTCTGCAGTACTAATGCATGTATATCCTACTTGTGAGCAGAGCAGGTATTCCCTTTTTTGTGTGGTGCTAGCAGCTCTGTGACCCTAACTGTGGGGAGAGCAAGTGCTGCATTTTTGGTGTAGTGTCAACGGATTTGTGACACTACCTGCTGCAGAGAAAGTGCTTCAGTTTTGGTGTGGTGTCAGCGATTTCGTGACATTACCTGTGGGGAGAGCAGGACGAGGGGGGGCAGCAACACCCCCTGTGTTGCCCGTAGTGCTGGCACTGAGGGCTGTGTCGGTGGTGGGCGTACTGGGAGGGCGTAGGAACTGCAGCAGAGTTCCACCTGTGAGCGACGCATGGAGCAGGTGTTCAGTAAACCTCAAGGGTTTGATGCTTGGTTCATACAGTGATTTCATCTGACAAAGCAAATGTGCAAACGTGTTGTGAACGTGTGTGTGTGTGTGCCTGTGTGTGTGTGTATGTGTGTGTGTGTGCCTGTGTTTTGCGTGTGTGTGTGTGTGTGTGTGCATCGGCGGGGGTGCTGGAGGTGCTGCTGCAGGAATGGCCACCATAATGTAGTTCTCTGTGCCACCAAATATGTACACTGACTATCTTGTACTCCTCTGTGCCGCCAGCACTGTAACAATGTGTGTATCAAAATGTCTCAGGAGTGGGGCCCTGGCGCGTGCTCTAAGGGCTTGGCCTATCAAAATCCCCAAGGAAGTGGCCTGTTGAAATCAGGCTACGCATGAGGAATGTCAGGTGAACAGTAGAGGTGGCTGAATCGGTCAAGGAGGATTACTCCATTGCATGCAGACATATAGGTGTGATTACTTTGCCAACGCTGCATGGCTCAGACAAAAGCATGAAAGGCTGGAGAAAGGATAAAAAAGGCCAAGACCCGCATCCTCTTGATCTCAATATGAGTGCAAACTGTCCTGGGATTCCTATATCAGGTTCAATTCCATCTGTCCTGATATGTCCATACGGATGTCTATACATTCATACATTCATACATCAGCATCAAAACAAACCTGCCCTGAGTCCGAGCTCACCCACCTTTATGGCACGGTCCTTGTGTGGTGGGCAATGGGCATGGACCCCAGCCTACTCCCTCTGCCATCAAGGCCTCGTTCCTGCTCGTCCACGTGCCCATGAAGTGCATGCGGCTGGCCCTGCGTGGTGTGTGCGAGTAGAATGCAGAATGCATAGGCTCAGGCATTGACTGTTTGAGATATGCTTTGACGTGATATATGTTTGGTTACAAGTATAGCAGTGCTTTTGTGTGTCTTTTGGTAGTTTGTGGTATTTTTGGTAATGTTTGGTTACGAGTGGCTGGCTGTGCTTTGTGTCTGGCAGGCAGCACCGGTGCTGCATGTGCATGTGCATGTGAGGATAAATCGTCCACGCACCCAGTGCACCCACAGCTGACGCACCTGTAATTTGCATGTGCGCTCACATGCACACTTCTGTGATGTGTGACTTAAATCTTATATCTTATGAAATGCAGGTGGTTGTGCCGAGAAGACACACACACCCTCATACAATTCTGCGCACACACACACACACACACGCACACACACACACACGCACACAAAAAAAGGTGTGGCAGTAGACACAACTCTTAAGGCATCTTCAACAGTGTGCTACAACGGAAGCAAACCTTTGCATGCGCAATTGCTTACAGGTGCTGGGCGCAGAAATTGGAATGAAGCACGATCCTTGACGTGGCTGTCTTGCAGGGTCAGTAGGGTTAGAGGAAATGAAGGAAGCAAAGGAGGGAAGAAAGGAGACTTTGACATTTTCTGGGCACTAAGGCAGCCTTCTACCTGACTCACAGGAGGGAAAAAGGAAGGAAGGATCAGCCCTGTGTTTGGCATTTTCCAGGCACTAAGGCAGCCTTCTACCTGACCCACAGGAAAGAAGACAGGAAAGGAGGACCAGCCCTGCCTTCGACATTTGTAGGCACTATGACAGCCTTCTACCTGACCTGCCCCTGACTCACTTGGAATAGGGCTCCATGAAAATACACCTATAATAGGACTCCATGAAGGCTCACTTGAAATAGGACTCCAAGAAGACTCACATGAAATAGGACTTCATAAACTTGGGGTCCTCACGGCTTGATTTGGGGGCGCCCTTCAGCAGGTCGCACTCAGAGCGCAGTCGTGCGCACAGGGTCTGTGCTTCCTCGTAGTCCCCAGCAGTTCCAGGATGGTGATGGCTGAATGGCTGCTGCTGCTGCTGCTGCTGCTGCTCATACGGGTGATTGTGTGGGAAATTTGATTGTGGCTGCTGCTGCTGCTGCTGCTCATGCGGGTGATTGTGTGGGAAATTTGATTGTGGCTGCTGCTGCTGCTGCTGCTGCTCATGCGGGCGACTGTAGGGGTGGTTGATTTGCGGCTCCTGCTGGAGAGGCGTCCGGCAGGATTGCTGGGGATACGACTGCTGCGGCTGCTGCTGCTGCTGCTGCTGCTGCTGAGAAGGGAGTAACACATAAGCCTGCTGGTGCTGTGCACTGGACGAGCATGCCTGGTCGGGTTTGTGATGACGAATTTGCTGCTGCTGGAAAGAAGGAAGAAAGGGAGCCTGCTGCTCAGACGATTTGATGCGCTGCGCAGCACTGGATGAGCATGCCTGGTGAGGGTGTTGCAGGTGGTGCGGTGGGAAGGGTGGCTGGTGTGACAAGGATGAGGGTAGATCGCGGGAGGTACCCGGGTTTAATTGCGGTTGTTGCTGCTCTTGCTGCTGCTGCTGCTGCTGAGGATTCAGCTGTGGGTACAGCTCTTCCGGAACGATCTGTGCGGTGGCATGCTGCGTGAAGTTGGATAGCAGACGTTGGCCGGGAGTCTGCACTGCCATGAGCTGAAAGTCTTGCACCTGCTGGGCCAGAAAGGTCCATCAAAATACGAGTGTGTGTGTGTGTGTCTGTTTGTGCAGGTAAGTGGTAGAGCAGATGCGATGGAAAAAGCGAGGGGGCAAGAATCGGTGGCCACAACGTGGATGAAAATGCACACTTAAGCAGAAAGTTCCCACCTGAGAAACCCTAACATTGCACAACCATAACACAACTAACACAATGACCACTGTGTTAGCTCACTGTGTAGTGACTGCACATTGCAATGTTTCTTGCAGCGGTAACATGAGGTACCAGACCTATTCAAAATTACCCCTTTTTCCAATATATGATCTAGTGCTTATAATTGCAACAGATTGCAACTGCGGGCGTTTCATCTCCTCTTTTGGGTGATGAAATAGCAGCAGGGGCCCAAATCATCTTAATACAGGACTAGACAGCTGTGCACTTACCGGGAGCAAACGGCCTGCCTGAAGCGATGCCGTTATCCAAGCAGGCCGCACTATGGGAAGGGGGTGCCTGTTGAGAACACACACACACCAGTGTACACTCAGGCATTACAAAGGCATCCTAGATCATTCTTTTGAGGAAGTTTGCAACATGGGTCTTTAATTTGTTCTTCACTTGAGTCATTTTTACGCGTCGTACCGTTCATGGCCCAGCATCTTGATCTTGACATCCGGCAGGTTTTGGCACACGTAGTGCGTCACGTTGTTGCGGTGCATGTAGTTCTGTGGACATGAGCGGCGTTTTGTGTGCAACATGTGAGTGTATATGCACGTGTGTGTCTGTGTGCCTGTGTGCCTGTGTGATCCACACAGGGATCACACATGTTACGTATAGGTAGCCTAGAGTAGGTCAGCAACTTGTATTCAAACAAATTGCACACAGCTGCCATCAACGACTTGCCTCGAATTTCCCCCCGTGCATGGCCATGAGCTGCCGCAGCTCTGCGTGAGTGGGCTGCGTGTAACCGTTGACGAAAATGGACACCTCCTGAAAGATGTTGCTGTGAGGTGCAGACTGGAAGCTGTGGGCTTCATACTGCTCACGCAGCTTGGCATTCTTGAGCTGCATGTACCTGTGTGTGGCATGGAGAGTATGGGGAGGGTGTGTTATTGTGTCAAACATTGTTGGGCGTTCATACACTTGACTGCTCACACAGCTTGGCATCCTTGAGCTGCACGTACCTGTGTGCGAGAGAAGGAATTATAAGCGTCCTTTTTACTGACTTGACGCAGCAGCAAGAAATGAAGGGGTGCCAAATGCTTTTTCAAATAGCAACAAGCAATTTTTCACACGCCTGTGACCTCATGCAATGTAATCAGAGCATACGTATATATGTAGGGTGGGCCAGAACCATATATATACGGTGTATATACGGTGTTTTTGCCAGGGAAATTACCAAACATACGGGCATGTACGGCATATATATATACGGTTCTGGCCAACCCTATATATATGGCGTACAGTACTTTTGGCAGGGATATTACCATGCATACGGTCATATACGGTGTACATATACGGTTTTGGCCAACCCTATTTGTATTGTCATGTGAGAAGCGTGTTCCTCACTCTGAACATTCCCTCACCACAGCAATGACACAACTACAGGAACTACCCTCGCATGCTGTTGCCTCCAAGGCTTTTCAAAGCAAACACATACGGTGTGTGGCATACCACATACAAACAAATCCTGTATGTTTGGAACCTACCGACATTGCGCACTGCATGTTTCTGGACAGATTAAGATGCAGCATGTAGGCTTCTTGTATTTGGATCTTGTATTTGGATCTTGTATTTGGATCTTGTATTTGGACAGATCAAGATGCAGCATGTAGGCATCTTGGCTCAGAGATATGTTTGAATAAAGAGTGGGCAAAATAGGCACTCGATTGGCGGTGGTTGAGAACACTGACAGAGACTGCACTGTTGCGTTGTCCAGGATCTAGGTCCAGATCAAACTCGTAAAGCGGCACATTTGTTCAGTGCTACAGCGCGATGTCTAAAAGGAATGGCATAACAGAATGATATGCAAAGCGAGGAGCAGCTCACGTTCCAAAGCTGCCTCCGTGGTGCATGGAAGGAGCATCCTCTTCCTTTTTGTCCTTCCCCTGCTTGTGCTGCTGGCCTTCATGCTGCTGGCTGCCTTGTTTTCCCTCTGAAGTTGAAGAAGGGGAGCCCTTGTCTGTCTGCTGCTCCTGGACGCTTGGTTTTTGGGGTGAGACAATTACTTGCATGCAGTTTTGCTCCCCTTTGCTGGCGTTGTACTTAGGCCGTGGGGGGGGCGGGGGCCCTGGTGGTGGTAATTTGTGTGTTTGCGTGCACGTGTTTGTGTGTGTTTACATATGTGTGTGTGCACATGTGTGTGTATTTTTGATTGTGTGTGTGTGTACATTTGTGCATGCTTATGTGTACATGGCAATCCGTCGGCACTTTCTTGTAGTTTTGTGCACAAGTATGCATGTTTGCATACACCAATTTTTTGCGTGCATACATCAATATGTGACGCGTTTAGGATCCTACCTCGAGGGGCAGGGTTCCATCCACGAGCTGAACCGGGCATTGCGCTCCCGGGTCCGGGAGCACAGGCTGAGGCTCAAACTCCACTTTCTTTTAGGGGCATGCTAAGGAGCACTTTATGGATCTGAGTTGGACAAGCGTAGCATGTCATGCTTTGGTGTTGACCGGTCTGCGCCGCTCAGAAATCAGGGCTGAGGACCGTTAAGCATCCTGCTTTCCGCGTGCACACACACACACACACACACACACACACACACACACACACACACACACACACACACACGCACACACGCACGCACGCACGCACGCACGCACACACACACACACACACACACACACACAAGCACGCACACATGCACACACATACACACACAAACACACACACACGCGCATGTGAACATGTTCGAGCACTCACGGACAATGCTCTCCCATTCTTAACGCACGCACACACACATGCACAAACAAACACACACGTGCAAATGCATTTTACTCAATTGCATACAGCCTGAAAGCACTTACTGCTGGAGCCCATCTCTCCGTGCCATGGTATGCAGATAATTTAATTAATAGGGGACATAGTATAATATTATAAAGCTACTCATGTGAATGTAAACAGTCACTAGCCAATGGATCTGAGCCAGGTAGGGAAAACACATATGCAACCTCTAGAGAAGGCAGGAAAATCACCAAACTGGACTTCTATGCATCCACAGGGTTTCCCTGTCAAGACCAAGCTCTACAGCCGCGGTGTCTGTGGCACGTCCACCGACTTTTCCTTCAGCGCCTACGAAGACCACCTTCTCCTCATCATCACACAGCTTGGGACAAGCGGCACAGTCATCTCCACATCTACGGTAAGCAAGATGACAAAGTTCCAGCTTACACGAGCGCATGCGCGTACACACGCACACACATACATACACACACACACACACACACACACACACACATGCACACATGCACGCACGCATACACACAAGATGACAAAGTTGCAGCTCCACGTGCACACACACACACACACACACACACACACACACACACACACACACACACACACACACACACACAGCACACACACACACATAAACACACACAAACTCACATACACATACACACACACGCATGCACACACATGCACGCACACACACACACACACACACAAATACACACACGCATGCACAACACATGCACGCACGCACACAAAAATACACACACATGCAAACGCACACATGACCACATGTATGTAAGCAACCCCACACATACGCATATAGGTATATGCAAAGTAAATGCTCATCATTCACACAGACACACAACACATATACACATATAAACACGTGCATACACCCAACGCACAAACACAAACACACACACACACACGACCACACACACAGGACACTGCCTTCAATTCTTCCACACCCACTTTCTCAACCAGCATCTTGATGGGCAAGCGTGACGAGCCGTTGCTCACCATTTGCGCACGCCGTATCGTGGAGGCCGCCAGCCATGCGGGTTGCATGACCCCCATGATAATCTGCCTAGGCCTGAGGGAACACAGTCCTGAGGTCTTGAGAGAGGTTTGCAAGGCGGTGGGGGAAGATAACGTGTGGTTGTAGGCAGAGCGTTGCTGCAAGCTTTTGAGAGAGCTGCAACAGAAAAAAAGGTGCACGAGGAAACTCCCCCTTATTGTGATGTTTGAAACATGCCAGTTATATCTGCCACTGTTTTAACTGATGCAAGCTGGACGGAAGGCAGTAATGGTCCTTTGCTTCTTGGTAATTAGAGTCAGGGGTAGCGGTGCACATGCACGTTGCTGCTGCGTTTGTTGCATGGCCTGGTCTTTCATTCTGGGCGTCACTTTTTGTTCAGTTCCCGTTGCTAGAAAGAGGACCTTGCACGTCCAGTTTAGCTTAATGTTATGGTGGTGCAGTACACAAAATAGTAGCCATTCCTGATGCATGCGGGTAGTAATTACGCTACCTGCACTGACCTGTTCATCTTTTGTTTACCAACTGGAGCCCGTGTCTGTAGCATAAAACCATTTGACTACTTACTCCTGCAGGATGATGTTATTCTCAATGAATGATTACCTTATTCTTATACTCCATTCTTTTAAATAGACGATTGCTTCTAGGTTGGGCCTGATCTGAACAGCTGCAACACCCCTTTTGTCTGTTTTGGTCAAGGTGCCTCTTAGCTCTACCCTTTGCCGCCCAAATGCGTGCTAGGTGCTTTCCAGCACAGGATTTAGGAACCAACGGGTTCTTGAGAGTGGTGGCGATTGGAAATTGTCTCCACCATCATTCTTCACATCTAAAGAGCTGTCTGATACATCACAGTGTACAGTGTACAGTGTCTGATACAACTACCGGCGTCAGAGTTTCAGAGTTTTACTTTTCTTTTTGTATTATGAGCAATGGGTACATTACCACCATCGACTGTCCTCATCTGCCAGAATCGCTCACCAATCCTGCCATTAGTGAGCCACTGGCAGCAAGATCTCGGCAAACAATTTCAGCACGGTATCCACCTCATGAGTTCAAGTGCTATGAAGACAGGAGCCAGAAGGAGCTGAGAAAGGCAGCCAAGTTCGTTCCTGCAGGCTTTATCATGCTGGTGTGTTTGTCACGCCCAGTAACATGATGTGCTGAGGCTTGTAATTTGCTGTGACAGCAATTCGATTTGACACGATAGAATGATTGGGATGTTCTCCCCTTTTCACGAAGGGCCAGCGATAGACAATGCCATTCCAGCAAACAGCTTGCATCACTGCCGCCCTTGGATGCGTTTGCAAAAGCCCTCCCAGATGCGCAATATATCAACCTCTGCACTTTTTAAACAAAAGATAGGCAAGGTAAGGTTACATCGCTATATATGCCTCAGGGGGCATCTGAGTGGAAGCCAGGAAGAAGCCTGCAACCACGTCTACTGAACAGAAGACTGTTTTCAATAGCAAATGCATCCATTTTTCATACACAAACACGTCCTGGTTGACAATGATTACAATGGGGGGTGACCTTCAGCCAGGTTGTTTGGCTGATCGGCTCCTGACTGGTCTCAGCCAGCCACAAATAAATCCATAATCTCAGAAAGAAGAAGAAAAGTCTAGTGTTCTGCTGAGAAAGGAAGGGGGTAAGGGGGTTAGGGGTTACACAGCTATAGAGAGAAAGGAAATTGTGAACAAGTTGGTTGTTGACCTGTTGCAGCAAAAAGGGTTGGGCTGATAAAAAGTCCTCAAAAAAAGGTGTAAACAGAACGGAAAAATGTTTCCTCGGCTCACAAGCTCGATGGTCTTGGCAAAATAAAAGAGCATGCACTTCGTTTTGAACATGTAAGTTTGTAGGTTTGATGGCCACTGGCTTTTCTCAGAGAGTGTATAAATACTTCAGCACTGTTTTTCCTCCTTCCTGGGTGCGGCAATTCTGCCTTACTGTCGTCAGAGATTTTTGGCCCGCGGCTGTAAGCGTTTCACCCAGAAATGTCTGGCGTTCCCCTGCACGCTAAACATTGTCAGCGCAGACTTCCATTATTTTCAGGCCTATTGGGGGCCTTTTTGCGAACCTAAGGCCTAAGGTAAGGTTTGTAAGGTTACATCGCTATATATGCAAATGTGTGAGTGAATCTACGCTAAGGTTCAAGCCATGCTTCCAAACCACCATCTTTTCATGCACCATTCTTTAAAAAAGGCAAAACGACAATTGCGAGGACGAGGAGTACGCGGGCAGCCGCCTCCAGCCAAGTCATTCATGGCAACAAAAAAGGCATAACGAACAGTAACAAATAGCAGAAAAAGGCAGCTTCACAATTTTTGTGCCCCACAAGGCCACGCAGAGCCTTGTCTTATGAAGGTCACCTGTCCAGAAATGAAGCTTAGAAAGTTAACCCTGCTTACTAACTACTACAGCCAAGCACAGTGGAGCCCTTGATTGCGTGCCCGCTTCCCAGTCTGCCTCAAGCTGTGATGGCTTGCCCCCCTCTCCCCTTCTGCCGGCGTGCCCCCATTTGTACCCCCTTGCTGCGCCCCCCCCCCTAGATTGAACACCATGCTGCCTCCACCCATCTGCCC
>Ga0307945_1002890_pt1 | contig 13952 bp, 11 predicted proteins | sample OrgLakmetagen228_FD_201818 | JGI IMG/M metagenome (GOLD analysis project Ga0307945, IMG submission 201818) | Saline water microbial communities from Organic Lake, Antarctica - #228 | ecosystem: Environmental > Aquatic > Non-marine Saline and Alkaline > Saline | place: Antarctica: Organic Lake...
TCTAAGAAGCTTGCCTCCAAGCTCCATGTGCACTCTGTGAACTTTGCTGCTAAACTTGTCCATACCAGACGTGCCCTTTTCAGTACTGTTATCAACTCTCATCAGGAGCCGGTACAGGCCAAGCCTGCAACCCTCCTGATCCCCATTGATATTTCCTTTCCTCTTCGCGGTGGAGGAGCTTTACGGTACTCGGTACCAAAGTGGCTCCTTTTCCTTAATTAATGTGGGGAGTGGCTTTCACTGCCTGCGTAGTTTTTTCTTTTTTCTATTCTTATGACCATACTTACAAGCAAGATGCACCTGAATTTGCCGCATGCATGCTCACACGGGAGTGCAAGCATATAACACACATACACTCATGCAAAATGAAAATGAACAAACACACGAGCAGGACGCACCTGGGGGAGCAAGATCACACCGGAGTGCAAACAAACAACACGCATACACACACACTCCTGCAAAGTGACAACCAGCACACACACACACTCAAGCAGGAGCACCTGAATTTTCCGCATGCAGGCTCACACGGGAGTGCAAGCAAATAACACACATACACTCATGCAAAATTACAATGAACATACACACGAGCAGGACGCACCTGGGCGTGCAAGATCACACCGGAGTGCAAACAAACAACACGCATACACACACACTCCTGCAAAGTGACAACCAGCACACACACTCAAGCAGGAGCACCTGAATTTGCCGCATGCAGGCTCACACGGGAGTGCAAGCGAATAACATACATACACTCATGCAAAATGACAAATAACATACACACGAGCAGGACGCACCTGGGCGTGCAAGATCACACCGGATAGAAACAAACAACACGCATACACACACTCCTGCAAAATGACAGCCAGCACACACACACTCAAGCAGGAGCACCTGAATTTCCCGCATGCAGGCTCACACGGGAGTGCAAGCAAATAACACACATATACTCATGCAAAATTACAATGAACATACACACGAGCAGGACGCACCTGGGCGTGCAAGATCACCGGATAGAAACAAACAACACGCATACACACACTCCTGCAAAATGACAGCCAGCACACACACACTCAAGCAGGAGCACCTGAATTTCCCGCATGCAGGCTCACACGGGAGTGCAAGCAAGCTTCCCCCTTCAGGCGTGCTACTAAGGCAGGAAGTGCCTTGGGGATTGGGCGGAGTGTCGATGGCACGTAGGAGCAAACAGCTCTGCAGCTCATACACAAAGGCGACTGACTGCAGCACGGCCACCAACCTGCATGATTGTGTATTGATATTTCAACGTTGGAGTGTAATAAAGTTCAACGTTGCTGTGTATTAAAAGTTCAACGTTGGAGTGTATTAAAAGTTCAACGTTGGAGTGTATTAAAAGTTCAACGTTGCTGTGTATTAAAAGTTCAACGTTGCTGTGTATAGAAAGTTCAACGTTGGAGTGTATTAAAAGTTCAACATTAAGGTGCAGGTCTCTATGGCATTTCAGAGCTCTGCAGCTCATCCATTCAGGCAACATACTGCAGCACGGCCACCAACCTGCGCGGATGTGTGGGCTGTTCTTATGAGACACATGCACCAACCTGCACGGATGTGTGGGCTGTTTTTATGATTACCTTATGGTTTTTACCTCATTTTTATTATTACCTGCGCGGAGACACATGCACCAACCTGCGCGGATGTGTGGGCTGTTTTTATGAGACACATGCACCAACCTGCCCGGATGTGTGGGCTGTTTTTATAAGACGCATGCACCAACCTGCACGGATGTGTGGGCTGTTTTTATGATTACCTTGTGATTTTTACCTTATTTTTATTATTACCTGCACGGAGACACACGCACCAACCTGCGCGGATGTGTGGGCTGTTTTTATGAGACACATGCACCAACCTGCCCGGATGTGTGGGCTGTTTCTATGAGACACATGCAGGCGTCGTTGGCGTGAAGCAGCAAACAGCAGCTCATTCCATTGCTGTTGTGGGATTGTGTAGGAAAGGTTGCCCGGAGTGCTTGAGTGTTACCAAGTGTGCTTTTGAAATTGAGCAATGACCAGAATGTGCAGGTCTGTGTGGCAGGCAGCGAAACCTAGGAACCCTGCAGTGCAAGGTTGTTGAATTCAAGGAAAAAGTAGAAGCTTGTGCCAGCATGGGTCTGGCATGCTTATGAAACTCAAGCAAGATCCCGGCTGGTTCTCAAATGTGCCCAAGCCCTGGTCTGTTAGGCTTTAATTTATTGTGGTCACTGGCCTGCACACACACACACACACACATACACACACATACACACACACTTTTTTCTGCAATGGCTTAACGTGGTCACAGAATATGAGCCTGAGCCCCTTTCTAGAAAAACTGTGTTCTATGTTAACCAGCCATGGCGTGCTTCGTTTGCAATGGCTTTGCTCATTGTTGGACTTTGAATGCCAAAGTGCGGTCACCTATTTCTCACATAGCAGCAAAGGTAACACAGCTGCAAAATAACAGCACAACAGCATGACGTGATGCAGCAGCTCACGTACAAACAGCATAGACTTCTCATAGGCAGCTCACAAACACACACACACACACATCACGTTAACGTTGACACAAGCTCATGTGTACATCGGCACAGGACTGGATTGCATGAGTAGGCTAGCTATGAGTAGGCTAGGCTAGCCAGGCTATGGTACTAGCTCTGTGGCTGTACGTGTAAGAAATGAATGCCCCCTTGCACAGCTGAGCATGAATGGCAAGGCTGATCCCTCCAGGTAGAGGGATTTGGGGTTGTCGCTCTTAAAGCGTCTCTGTGTGTCCTTAATTGGAAGCAAGGGTTTTGCTTGTGTGCTCTGCAATGTCATCGTCGCTCACCATTGCCAAAATGTGTTCTAGTTCCATTTCAGTCTCATCCTGTGAATCCTTTTAATTTTTCAGTCAGTCTCCAACACAAAACCTGGAAGTGCTGCATGGGCTGTGAGCTAGGACTGTAAGCATTCACAGCGTAAGGATGTGCAAAATGACATCAGCAGAAGGTTTCAAAAGCTAATACATACAAAGTCACTTGTTCAACAATTGGGGTCGTGTCTAGGGTAGGCCAGAATCGTATGTATACACTGTACATGACCGTATATTTGGCGATTTCCCTGCCGAAAATATCGTATATGCACCATATATTTTTATGATTCTGACCAACCCAAGCACACATAACGCTTGCGTGCCTTGATTGCAAAGACAAAGAGCGCAGCAAAGGTTTGTCTGAATAGCAGAAGAGCAAGCCAACAGAAAGGCAGAACATTTTGCACACCCCTGCTTGTTCACACCCACACCCACACGCACCGCTGCTTGTCCATGTGGACCGCCAGAACGGCGGTGGTAAAATTCAGGCTCTGGATGGTGCTCCTGTCAGCTTGGTTCATGAGGATCAGCTTCCTGCGGCACAAATAAGCAAATGAGGAGGTGCAAAATTATAAAGATCAGCTTTGTTAGGCAAAATAAGTGAGCGAGCAAATGAAGGCCTTATTTTGTAAACCTTGTAAACCTTGTTAGGCAAAATAAGTGAGCGAGTGAATGCAGAGGCGTGAGAATCAGCTTTGTAAGGCAAAATAAGTGAGCGAGCAAATGCGTAGGCATGAAATCAGCTTTGTTAGGCAGAAGAAGTGAGGAAGCAAACATAGAGTCATGAGGATCAGCTCTGTTAGGCAGAGAAGACTAACAAGCAGACACGCACACACAAAAAAGGTTGGGTTTGGTGTACTGGATGACTCAGAATAAAAGGTTGGCTCTGGTGTACTGGATGACTCAGATGTGTGCACATTTGCATTTGCTGTGTAAATATCTAGTTTAAAAGGATCGCTGCGCAAATAATTTGGTAGGGCTTTGGCTAAAGTGGGAGCTGCAAGTCGAAAGTCTACCAAGCGATTGCAATGATGTAGGTGAGACACACTAACAGTCGCTGCCTTGTACCGAGTGGCTCCTTCTCCTTGATTGATGTGGGGAGTGGTTTCCTCTACCTGTGCACAAATTTTCCGTCTTCCTTCCTATTCCTCGCATGCTTTTATGATTTGCAAATGATTGGGGGACAAAAAAAGGACTTGGGAATCTAGGAAAAGCTTCCTGGCACGTGCTGCAAGCACTTACCAAAATTACTAGGACAAAGAGCAAGGGGGTGCACCCTGCATTGACTCCTGCTAAATATGATTAGGGCTGGCCGTACATACATTTGTACATACCATTTATTAGGAGGGTATAGCAGCTTGACATACAGCCATATGCGGTGTATAAATGTAAAATATGATTCTAGCAAACCCAACCTGAGCGCGCCGTTCCATCAAGGTCCTGCACACAAAGTTGCTCCAGTTCAGACAACTTTCAGGTATGTTTACCGTCGGTCGGCTGTCTTGACTTTGCAAGCTTTTTGTACACCTTTGGCGCTCACGGGTGCAAGCGCAGTTTACTGGAATGTTTACTGGACTGGAATGGTGCGGCTGCTGTTTATAGGTGCCTGATGCAAGCACAATATACTGGAATGGTTTGAAGTGCTGTACACGACTGCCTGACGCGAGCTCATATCATTAGGTCGGTAGTAATAAAGGATTAAAGCAATAAGAACAAGCAAAATTTGAAAAGATCAAGGGGAAAAACGGAGAGTGACTGCTGCTTAAATAAGTGTGACAGCTGCTTACAGTCCTGCCTGCAGTGCTGCTAGGCTGCCCAGCGTTTCCTGACGCACAATGTGTTCCTCACACGCACAATGCAGACTTGCTGTACACACTACACACTACACCCCCACCTGGGGGTCAAGCTTGGCTGAAGCCCGCTCCCCACCACTGCCAGCAATGAGGTGCTGTACAGCAACTCTGCAATGCTGCAAGTCAGTGACGTGCGCACAGAGGCATGTCATATGGTTTGATCCTTAGAACAAAAAACAAGGTAAACCTGCGCAGCGCAGGCAGTGAAAACCACACTCTTGGATCCTATTGGAGCTGTGTTCATATATACATTATTTTGTAATCATCGCCTGTGTACCTCCAATATTGTCATGGGTTTCGATACGACGAGGGACGTTTCTAGAGTTCACTCCTGACGCGATTAAAGGAAAAAGAAGGCACCGTTTGGGGTTCCGGGTACTGTAAAAACCCTTCTCTAAACTTTAGCCCAGAAGAGCACTGTCCCAGGATATAGAAGCATTAGGCTTTGGTGTTTGGATCAGCATAGAGTTTAGACGTTTAGACCCCTCAGACGTGTCAAGTGTGGGGGAATTCAAAGCCAGGTGTGGACAATTATTCAAGATCAGGTACTCAAGATCAGGGGGCGGCCGGTAGGTTAGTCTTTCGAGATAGCGGGAACAGTCAAATACATGCAATATCTCAGTTATTTGGGCATGCCAAATCTGTACAGGCAAACACATCACATGGTTATCTGTATTCAAGTTTGAAGATACACACAGGGATCTGGCCAAACATGCTCCCCCAAAAGGGTTCCACAGCGCACTCGACAACCTGTCCCAGCGCTTGTAAAACGCCTTTCTCGTTTCAATTGTTGTTGTGCCTACCTGATGGACCCCATGACATAGCTGTAAATGCATTTCCTATTGTTGCAGCAGTAAATGACGATGCCTGTGCAAGTCCCTAAACAGATGCAAGTGCTGTCCTGTGCACAAAAAGAAAACATAAATAGGTACGTAAATTTTATTACAAGGTGCAGGTGCGTTGTATGTATGTATGTGTATGTGTGTGCGTGTGTGTGTGTATGCGTGTCTTGCGCATGTATGTGTGTGCGTGTGTGTGTGTGCGTGTGTGTGTGTGTGTGCGTGCATGTGTGCGTGTGTGTGCGTGCGTGTGTGTGTGCGCGTGCCTGTGCGTGTGCGCGTGCCTGTGCGTGTGTGTGTCTGTATGCGTGTGTGTGTGCGTGTGTGTGTGCATGTGTGTGTATGTGTGTATGTGTGTGTGTATGTATGTGCGTGTGTGTCACCTGATTGAAGGCAAGACTTTGCACCGTTTCAACTGTGTGCATACCTACATATTGTTCTAAATTTTTCTAATCAAAATTATAATAAATAGATACCTGAATCTGGAGTAGGCATGTCTACATTGCAATGGTTGTTGGCTTGAATTAACAGTTGTCATGGCTGCTTTGGATCCCAACCCTGGGAATCAAAATTATAATAAATAGATACCTGAATCTGGAGTAGGCATGTCTACATTGCAATGGTTGTTGGCTTGAATTAACAGTTGTCATGGCTGCTTTGGATCCCAACCCTGGGAATCCTGGGCAGGATGAGTACGAGGGCGTCATTGATTTTGCCAAGGACCAGTTGAACGAGTGCAGCTTGTTCTTCTCTGGGACCTGTTGGCAGAGGCCCTCCCCTGGGAGAGGCTACATTATATGGAGCGTGAGTGACTGAGGACCGCGTGCTGCGCATTTGTTTGTTTGATACGCGTACAGGTTCAGCCTACGCGGTTGCCTGTGTGTGTGCACATTCCGCGGACATCTTAGAGGCTCTTCTGTCACTTACATGTGTTCCCCTATGACTTAAACTTATATACACACACACATGCACACATGCACACAGGATGCAAGGGCAGACTGCTCGGACTCTATCATTTTTGTGCCCGGCTTCAACCTCATGCACCGAGGAGTGCTCATCGGTGAGAGAGCTGTTATGTAATTGTCAATACTGCAATGTAACTAGCAAACCTAGCGCTCATTATTCCGGTGGTCGAAGTCTCGAAATAGGTCTATTTGCCCCTTTCCCCGTCTTGCGCACATCTGCAGTGGCGTATGCATTGTTCTTCGTGTGGCTCTTCTTCGGCATCGCCATCACCTCAGGTGGGTACCCCGTCCCGCTTTGAAAGGCTACCTAGAGGTCGTGTGGCATGTCCACTTTTTCTTACATGTTTCCTTTTCTTACCTCATGTGCAGACATATTCTCTGAGGCTATAGAGGTGAGAGAAGGAAGGAGAATGACACGTGCTCAGCTCCCTTCCTCTAGATGGAGGCATTTCACCTTCAAAGCCACATGCCGCTCATATCTACTCCTGTACATCTGAACACGCAGAACATCACGAGCTCGACCAAAAAAGTGCAAAAGAAGCACCCACGGACAGGAGGTGAGGGTGTTCTTTGTACCTGACGCGCACACATGTGCACATGTGCTTGCATGCTACTAGCCACAACTAATTGGTTCCTGGTCCTGGCAGTCTGCTTTCTAAATGTGTAAACTGTGTTTCTTGCATGCAGAAATCATTGTTGTTGAGGAAAAGGTCTGGAATTGGGTTGTTGCCAACATCTCGCTCATGGCTTTTGGCACCTCAGCCCCGGAGATCCTGCTCTCGTGAGTTAATGGGAACTACTCCTATGTTCTTGCTCCTGGTTTTTGGCAGGAGCCTATTATTATCTGCTTAACAGATCTACTGCAGAACATACAAAATCTTTGCAATGCTGCGTCTTCAGTTGCACATGTGCACAAACAAAACAACGCTGTCTTTGTCGGAACAGGGTTGTGGAGACGCTGACGCAGCTGGGTTCTAAAGGGGGGCAGTTAGGGGCGAGTACAATCGTTGGCAGCGCAGCCTACAATGTGAGCGATTATGTGCCCTGCACACTGCAAATATTTACATGCCATTCGCTCAAAAAATACTGGGCACACAGAGTCTGAGTTTGGTGTAAAATGAGGAAGCAATTAGTGTCACCTGCGCTCTTCCTATTAAAACACCTGAAATGCGCACACACACACACTCACACACACACACTCACACACACACTCAAATACTCACACACTCAAACACACGCCCCACTGCCTCCAGTACTTCCTTATCCCGGGGATCTGCAGCATAGCAATTCCTCCAGGTGCGAAACCCACACACGCACGCGCGCACACACACGCACACACACACACACTCTTAAGACACTTACGCACACGTGATAAACTTGTATACACACATAGACTCAAAAAGCCGATTTACACAATACACACGCGCACATGCATCCATGTTACAGCACTCAATTATAAACGTCATGCAAGAAGTAATATCATTGTGAAAACTGCTTAAAATGCATATCCCTCAGTTGCTTAATATAAACACCACATGCTGATAGACCATTGACTGATGCCACACTTGATTAGACTATCGTGGGTGAAGATGTGGGTGTATGAGATGATCATGGGTGGAGATGCGCACATTGGCATTACTTAAGGTTGGCCAGAACCGTATATACAGCGTATATTACCGTTTATTTGATAGTTTTCCTGCCAAAAACATTGTATATACACTGTGTATGGTCCTGGCCAACCCTAGCAACAGCCCTCAAACCCTCCTCGTGTATGTGCACCTGTCTGTAGGGGAGTTTAGGAAGCTAGAGCACATCTACGTTTTCATAACCACCGCCCTATGGTCTGTGTGGGCGTACATCTGGATGTTCATCGTGCTCGCGGTGAGTACCGAATGATGAAAAAAGAAAACTGCGAGTCTGTTTCAGGCCCTCTACGTGGGCATATCTCGTGCATCTAGTTATTTGCGGACTGGAGTAGCCTAGCTGCAAGTCCTGCACTTGTACCGAATCTCAGATTTGACCCCCTACACCCAAGACCTTGATTGCTGAGGTTGCGTGTGCAGAAGTGCAGAGAGAGAAAGAGGTACTGTGCAGAGAGAGAAAGAGGTACTAATCCTCTTTGAGTGCTCTTTGGGTGCCTCGTGCGCAAGAAGCAAGAAGCCATTGAAATGTCACCACGTGCTTTGTAGGCTCCTAAAACACTCCAGGACACTCCAAACAAGAGCTTTCTCCATTTAAACTGATGCGTATGTCACCATGTGCTTTGTAGGCTCCCTATAACATTCCAGGACACTCCAAACAAAAGCTTTCACCATTTAAACGTTTGCGTACACACATGTTCTCAACAAGTACATACTCCCACACATGCATGCAAGCCACACCAAATGATCATGCACATGCATGCCAGTTTTCAATTCGCTCCGCCCCTCAAAAAGGACACGCCCCCGCATCCGCTCTGCATTACACCTGTCTGCATGACCACGTGTGCCTGGTGACTGATGATCCTGTATGACTGATGATTCTATACGACTGATGACTGATGATTCTGTATGACTGATGATTCTGTATGATTGATGACTGATGATTGTGTATGACCACGTGTGCCTGGTGACTGATGATTCTATATGACTGATGACTGATGATTGTGTATGACCACGTGTGCCTGATGACTGATGATTCTGTATGACTGATGACTCTATATGACTGATGACTGATGATTCTGTATGACCACGTGTGCCTGGTGACTGATGAGAGATGATGAGCGTTCTGGAAGCCTGCCAAGGCTCCTGTCCTCACACAACTTAACGACTACTCAGCAACCCTGCACTGTGAACTCAGTAATAAAATCCCGTAATAAATCCACTGTTAATAATAAAATCCACTGTTAATGCGCATGCGGCAACCCCCGCAGATCACTTCGCCAAACGAAATAGAGATCTGGGAGGGGTTTGTGACGCTGGCATTCTTCCCTGCTATGCTTATTACCGCGTACGCTGTGGACAAAAAGCCTTGGCTGTGGAGAAGAGGGCAGGCGAGTGATCTGGTAGGCAGATGCTGCCTCTATGTGCATACAAAAGTGTTGGTGGATGTGTGACTGTCGTCAAGGTTCGTAATCGGAGGAGTTGGGGAGTGTGCAGGAAGTACCCACGTACACACACGCTCGATTAAAGTGCTTAAAAGTGCATATTCCACGAGGCACGCAGACAGGCATCGGTAACAAACTGCTGCACCTAATCGTATTCAAGTATACAACGCACCTGGAGTGTTTGCGTGTGTGTGTGTGTGCGTGTGTGTTATAGACATTTGATGCGTGGCCTCCGCCCGCCATCACCGTTATGTGTTCTGGGCACGCCTTGTTCAGCTGACTTGCTAGCACTGCCTGCACACTGAAGCCATCGGCGTTCAAGCGTTTCTGGCACGCCTTGTTCAGCTGAACTTGCTAGCACTGCCTGGCACACTTGGATCAGCAGGTGGCAGATTGGCCGTACGATGTGGAAGAGAACGCGGACGGAGCAGACGGCACAGACAGCAAACAAAACGCCACAGGCAGTGGAGTGTGGACAGGTAAGTTGGGGTCATGCTAAAGCTTGAAGCGAGGTGGTCGTGGCCGACCCTGCATCCGTACATACCTGAAAATCTCCAGTGTGTACAAAAAGGTCCTTGGCTCACAATGGCTCCATTGATTCCACGCGCGGATGCTAAAAAATCCACACACACACACACACACTTTACACATACATACACACACAAAGAAGCTTGATGTATGGTGGTCGTGGCCAACCCTGCATCCATACACACCTGGAAATCTCCAGTGTGTACAAAAAGCTCCTTAACTCACAACGGAGCATCAGCCCCGCACGCGATTTTGTAAAAAGCGTGCACACACTATGCATACACACACTCTCACACTCACACAAGCTAACGGCAGCAGGTTCCATTGCCCACAACAGCTCCATCACCCCGTGCGCGGATCCCAAGAGTTCACTCACACACACTAAATGATCGCAGGCTCCTTAGCTCACAACGGCTCCATCAACCTCACCACACCAGGAGGGTCTATCCCCCCCAAGCAGAAGCACTCCATTCTGTACTACCGTATGCTAGCTGTGCGGCGCATGGCAGGTGTGTGCGGGGTGTGCGTCTGTGTGTGAGCGTGTGCGTGTGTGAGCGTGAGCGTGAGCATGAGCGTGAGCGTGAGCGTGAGCGTATGCTAGCTGTGCGGCGCATGGCAGGTGTGTGCGGGGTGTGCGTCTGTGTGTGAGTATGTGCGTGTGTGCGTGTGCGTGTGTGAGCGTGAGCGTGAGCGTATGCTAGCTGTGCGGCGCATGGCAGGTGTGTGCAGGGTGTGCGTCTGTGTGTGAGCGTGTGCGTGTGTGAGCGTGAGCGTGAGCGTGAGCGTGAGCGTATGCTAGCTGTGCAGCGCGTGGCAAATGTGTGCGGGGTGTGCGTGTGTGTGTGCTTGTGCATGTAAGTTAGTTTGTTTTTGTAAGCGTGCGTGTGTATGTGCATTTGCATGTGCGTGCAATCAACTAAACAAGCTCCTTCCTCTCTCCCCTTTCATGCACTTATGTGTGCACATGCATGCACAAACACACACACACACACACAAACACACACATGAACACGCCAACACACACACATACATATGCAAACACACACATGAACACGCTAACACACACACACAGGAGAGAGCAAGACCCCGGAAATGTTGGCCTACGCAGAACACCAGCCCAGGGCCATCCCAGACTACCAGGATGAGGTGTGTACGTGTGTACGTGTGTATGTGTGTGTGTACGTGTGTGTGTACGTGTGTGTGTGTACGTGTGTGTGTTGAAGCAGGACAGAAATAGCAAGCTCAGTCTGTCCTCTCCGTCCTGAAGCACGTAAGCGCAAGAGGGAAGGTGCTGTCCTCGTCCTCGTTCCCTTCTTCTACGCGCCAAACTGTGCATGCTCTGACGAGAGGGCTTGTGAGATCAGGTGCTGTGTCAAGAGAACCAAACTGTTCATGCTCTGATGAGAGGCCTTGTGAGGGCAGGTGCTGTGTCAAGAGAACCAAACTGTTCATGCTCTGACGAGAGGGCTTGTGAGGGCAGGTGCTGTGTCAAGAGAACCAGACTGTGCATGCTCTGACGAGAGGGCTTGTAAGGTCAGGTGCTGTGTCAAGAGAACCAGACTGTTCATGCTCTTTCGAGAGGGCTTGTGAGGGCAGGTGCTGTGTCAAGAGAACCAGACTGTGCATGCTCTGACGAGAGGGCTTGTAAGGTCAGGTGCTGTGTCAAGAGAACCAGACTGTGCATGCTCTGACAAGAGGGCTTGTAAGGGCAGGTGCTGTGTCAAGAGAACCAAACTGTTCATGCTCTTTCGAGAGGGCTTGTGAGGGCAGGTGCTGTGTCAAGAGAAGACTGCCGAGAAACTGGCCCCGCCACGTTTTGTATTAAACAAACGCTAGGACCTTTTCAAAAGTCACACGCACACACACACACACACACACACACGCACACACACACACACATACACACACACATACACACACACACGCACACTCACTCACACACGTGCAGGTGAACACACTGAGTGGCCGCTTTGTTGAACACTTGAAGGCAGAGCAGGCTGCGCCCCCAGGATCCACCAAGCTAGGATTCAGCTCCATGCACTACTCCGTGCTGGAGGCACAAGGGGTGGCTAGGCAAGTGTATGTGTGATTATGTGTGATGGCCTTGTGTGTGTGTGTATGTGTGTGCTTTTGTACTCCAGGGCCCTGGGTGCTTGTGTGTATGTTCATGTGTGTATGTGTGTGCATGTGTTTGTTTTGGAGAAAATTGGGTTAAATTTGCTGCATGGGCTGTTTCATGCTGGGGACTCAAAGGATACTGAAGCAATTGCACATGTGATGGTCGTATTGCGCAGAAACCTAGACCTGTTTCAGCTTCTACCTTGTTGAGATGATGCATTTTGTGAGGTGCGAGGTGCGCTTGATGCATTAACCATCCCTTCTTGCGCAACAACGCACCCCAGAACACAGAAGGGAGCGTAGAAAAAGCAGGGTCGGTGGTGCAGAATTCCAATAATGGCCTGTCCGGTAATGATGTGCGTGCTGGCTGTTTATGCAAAATCAGTGGTGCAGAATTCAACAATGGCCTGGCCGGTTTTTATGTGCGTGCTGGCCGTTTATGCAAGGCTGGTGGTGGGAAAGTTTGGCAATGGCCTGGTTGGTAATGATGTGCGTGCTGCCCGTTCATGCACAAAACGTGACAAGGCTCAACCTGTGCCCAACTTGTGCTCACACAGAGTACGTTGTGGTGTGGAGGTATGATGGGGACCTGGACATAGATGTTCGTCGGCTATTTGTGAAACGCAATTGTTTGTCCAGACATGTGTGCATGCATGCAGGGTCGTGGTGCAGAGGTATGATGGGGACCTGGACATAGATGTTCGTCGGCTATTTGTGAAAAGTAACTGTTCGTCCAAACATGTGTGCATGCATGCAGGGTTGTGGTGCGGAGGTATGATGGGGACCTGGACATGCCCCTATCTGTGAGCTACGCAACAAAAGATGGCACTGCCATTGCAGGCCTCGACTACAAGGCCGCGCAGGTCTGTGGACAAGGGGGGGGGGGGCAGACTGCAGTTCCTTTTGCCTGACAGACGTCTAGTATGAAGGCAGACTGCAGCTCCTTATGCCTGACAGACGTCTAGTATGACGGCAGACTGCAGTTCCTTTTGCCTGATAGACGTCTAGTATGACGGCAGACTGCAGCTCCTTTTGCCTGACAGACGTCTAGTATGACGGCAGACTGCAGCTCCTTTTGCCTGATAGACGTCTAGTATGACGGCAGACTGCAGTTCCTTTTGCCTGACAGACGTCTAGTATGACAGCAGACTGCAGCTCCTTTTGCCTGATAGACGTCTAGTTGACGGCAGACTGCAGTTTGCAGCTTCTGCTGGCATCAACTAGAAAGCAGGACAGGATGAGCTGTCCTTTTGGAATGAAATTGCTTGGGGCGTGCATTACTCAGCAAGAGAGGGTCAGCAGCAACCGAACGTGTACACGCACGCGCACAAGCACACATACACATGCGCTCACACATGAACACACACCGCACACAAAACAATATGCGCACGCACACACACACACACACACACACACACACACACACACACACACACACACACACACACACACACACACACACACACACACACACACACACACACACACACACACAAGCACAAACACAGGAATTAGCACAAACACCCACACACATTGCAGGGTGAGCTTAAGTTTGGGCCCGGGGAGGTGGAAAAAGAGGTGGAGATCAGCATCATAGATGACGACATGTCTGAGCCTGATGTCACCTTCACCGTAGTGCTGAGTGACCTCAAGGGCGTGGGCGTGTTCCTGATGCAGGTGTGAATGTGTGTGTGTGTGTTGG
>Ga0307945_1002896_pt1 | contig 13943 bp, 16 predicted proteins | sample OrgLakmetagen228_FD_201818 | JGI IMG/M metagenome (GOLD analysis project Ga0307945, IMG submission 201818) | Saline water microbial communities from Organic Lake, Antarctica - #228 | ecosystem: Environmental > Aquatic > Non-marine Saline and Alkaline > Saline | place: Antarctica: Organic Lake...
TCTGGCAGAGCAAAACTCCAAGCGCTACACGTTCTTGCTGTACAATGGGTCTGTACACCACTGGCATGTGGTGCAGCCTCTGCAGGTACAGGTTTTGTTGTATTGCTTGTAGAAGGGACGAGTCTGATTGCAACCTAATGTAACGTACTGAATGTCGTGCATGCGCTGAGGTAGGCTATTTAGGTTCTCAAGGCATTTTTCTCTGGCAATTATATGGCTAGCTTTTGGGAGGGAGACATGGCTGGTAAATCTTTTTGACAGAAGGGACTGGCACGGCAGCAAAGCCATACTGGCCACTGATCATTGCTTTAACCCTTTTGTGCTGACCGCCATTGCTTCTTGATTGCTTATGTTTACGTGTGTCACAAACCGCAGCGCCAAGGCCTGAGGCACTACATGCTGCCTTCCATGCTGGCTGTCATGGCTGCGTTGAATAAAGTGCCAGGGCACGAGGAGTGGAAGGTGGGTGGTCGTTGTAGTTGCTCTAACTACTCGTGCCCCCATCAATTCAAGCCTGATTTTGCAGCCAACATGTGAACCAGTTGAACCCCTTGTATTTTGCACTCAGTAGTTTGGCACAGAGCCAATCTCAACAGCCCTGCATACGGCCCTGCACGCCCTTCAAAAAGACACATGGCAGCCTTGTTGCTTTCTAGTACACCCTCATGCGTGTCTTGTGCACTTTTGCTGTATCCATGACAATTGAAGTTTCATCGTTACGCATGCCTCAGGTGCGCAAATGGAGCACGGATCATTACCCCTTCATTTGCTTAATTCTCAAATGAGTGTCCCTCATTTTTGCACGTGCCTGAGGTACATAAACATGGGCCTACTTTTGTCAGCCTGAATCGTTAAACTGCGTGTGCCTTTCCGCTGTCTTACCACTTTATAACAGATCCGCAACATGATGAGCATGGCGTTGTGCCTGGCAGACGGGGGTGGCACAAAGGCGGCTGACACCACAGAAGCAGGGCGCATCCTGCAGCGTGCATACGATCTGGCAGCTCAAAACAAGCTGGTCAATATTCAAAAGGAGGTGGCAATGCTGCAGGTGTGTGCATGTGCATGTGTGTGTGTATGTGTGTGTGCGTGTTGCGTGTGTAAAGCAAACGTGTCAGTGCAGTGAAAAGTGCTTTTTCACCATTTGTGTGCGTGCAATGCTGCGCTCAAGCACATCACAAAGCACTCAGCTCTCTCATTCATATACATGCGTATGCCTCAGTATGAGCTTCACGGGTGTGCTTCGAGCCATGGAGGTTCCCCCTTTCTCTCTCGTACTGAGAGCAAACATGGCTGCTCATTAAAATTTGTAAAATTCTGCACGCCGTTTTGTGGATGCCTTGCTGTTATTGGCAACGCTCATGCTACACACAAGCTGCAGGTGTACTTGTCCTGTCAAGGGGGGGACATCAGCAAAGCTGGACTGGCTGCTGCTCGTGGGCCTGGTCCTGCGCCCTCCCAAGGAGGTAAGAGTTTGAAACCACAACCTTGGAACAGTGATGGAATGAGAACACTCCCAAAGCGGCAGAAGTGGGAGTTGATAAAACAAATAGGTGGTGTGGTTCCCAATAAAGGCCCTTCTTTCTAGACGCCAGGTGACCAACTCTGAGCTAGTAGCAGGCCGCTCCTAGCGGCATGAACTGATGGGGGGTGGCGCGCTTGTGCATGTGTGCTCTCTCAGGAAAAGGAAAGGCCTCACCGAGAGGATCCCCTCAACGTGCACACGCCATATTGGATGAGGAGGGTGCACTGCGCATGATACAGGTGTGTCTGTTTGTGTGTGTCTGTTTGTTTGTGCGTGTGCATGTATGTGTGTTTGTGTGTGTGTATGTGTATATGTGCGTGCTTGTGCACATGTGCTTGTGTGTGTGTGCGCATGTCAAGGTTTGTGAAGATGACGTCTTATGTCAAGCCACCCAGGGTCATGTTGCCAGGGAAGTGTTTGTTGCCTTTTGGTCCCGGGTTTGAAGCATTGCCGGTGCAGATAAGACGAGTGCTGCTTAAAGGGTCCAGGCAGCAGCACAGTTTCAAACGTTGTTGGGAAAGGCGTATGCAGTGTCCCAAAAAATGCTGCTCCTACATGAGTACAGGCAGCAGCACAGTTTCAAACGTTGTTGGGAAAGGCGTATGCAGTGTTCCAAAAAATGCTGCTCTTACATGAGTACAGGCAGCAGCACAGTTTTAAACGTTGTTGGGAAAGGCGTATGCAGTGTTCCAAAAAATGCTGCTCCTACATGAGTACAGGCAGGCAACCCTTTTCAATTGAAGTCGTGTGGCTGTGGCTTTAAGGGGGGAGCCAAATCCATGCATGTGATGAATTGGTGTTCCTTGTGCCACTCACTGGTAACTGCAGGCTGTCATTACAGCAAAGCCTGCGGACATGGCCGCATCAGAACAGATGCTGCGAGATGCTGTGGCCAAGGTATGTCCTGATCGAAAGCTTTGGCTTGCAGGATTTTTAGCTACTCACCCTGCTAGCCACAGCACACACATATGTGCGTAGCTAAGGATGCAGACGTGACAATGCGTGTCAGGGGCTGCTTTTATCTCAGCATCAGTTGAGTTGCATGATTCAAAGGTGACCACATGCCAGTTCATGTCTGCCTGGCGGCTGCCGATAATTCTACAAGATACCCCGCAATACGTGTGAAGCTAAAGTAGCATTGTACAGCAATGATAGCACGACCCAAGCGCGAGCCACGCAGCCAGGTCTTACCACTCCTGACCCAACTTTCTTTTCACACAGACCCCAGTTAGTCTACACTTTCTTGTTTTTTTAGCCCCACTTGCAGTCCCAGTCCTACTGTGCAGTAAAAGTGATTGGACATACAAATGTGAGATCTGAAACACACTGTTCAGTCAGGCATAAGCTCGTAAGCTGCATGCCGCCTACTAAATATTTTTGTTATCTGGTCATCACACAAATACCGTACATACATGTATTGAAAAATGTCACCCTCTTGATGGGGATAATTGTTTTACAGCAAACGCCCCCTATTCCATGGAACCCAAATTTCTGTTGAAGTGTCATCAGAGTTGCTTTCATGCATCCAGCCATACAACTGCTGTTGCGGGCCCGAATTCGCCACTTCAATCCCTGAAATCAACAAGAATTAGAAGCTTTTAAGGTCTTTCCTCTAGCAGCGATCATTTCTGTCAAAGGCATGCTGTTTGGCGGTCAGTTCATCTAGAACCCATCCCCTTTTTTCCAAACTTTTGCATTATCAGGTCGACCCAAACCCAGAGGGCAATGCCAAAGGCGCAAACCTGGGACCCGTTGCGCGTGCAGCGTGGGCAGCAGCAGTGTTAGCTGATGGACCTGTGAAAGGACCAGGGCCCACAAGCAGCGCACCGCCTAAGCCGCCAAGAAGTCCCCCGTCAGGTGAGTGATCCATTGCGTGTGTTTTGGTTGATTGTACTTAATTGGTTGTGCGTTGCTTAATGTTGCCCAGCACCTTCTGTTTTTTGGTGAATAGGGGGGAGGGAAGCATTCTTGCCATTTTGTGGTCGAGATACAATGCTCTGATGTCACAATGTCCTGTGACTGGTTAAGCTATCTGAATTACATTTTGTCAAACCAGTTACTAACAGTCTAGCTTGAAACTAACACTATTGTATGAGGTAGATTATTGAAGCCCAGCAGAGGTTCTGGATGTAATAGAGAGTGCTGGACTTCTTCCTTTCCCACGCCAGTAGAGTTTTCCTACCACCGTAAGGGCAGCGAGGATCATATTGCACTGCATAAATAAGTGTGATTTGTATACACGCACAGGGTGCTTGATACATGCATATGCAGATCTTGTAATCGGCAATGAGCCTTTGTTCTGTAATCATGTTTTTGGCAGGTGACCGAGCGACCACCCCCAACAAAGGACAGCCAGGAGCGGAAGTGGGCACCTCACTGGCAGCATATGCAGAGAAGCTTGCCAGCCGTGCAGCCATAAGCGGGGAGCTGCCGACTCGGGTCTGGGCAGATCTTGCTCGCGTAAAGCTCAGCCTGCGGGTGCGTACGTGTTTGTTACGATGGTCATGTTTGTAAAGGGTTGCCAGAGCCGTATATATATACGCTGTATATTTGGTGATTTCCCTGCCAAAAATATCGTGTATATATGGTCCTGAACAACCCTGTGTTTGTGTGTATTTGTTGTGTCGTGTACGTGTGTGTATGTAAATAATTGTGTGGATTTGTATGTGTGAGCGTGCAGCAAACCGTGTATGTTGTGTAATGTCATGCATCCGATCCTGGCCGAATAGAACCATGCTCTTGACTCAGAGATATGCATGGGGATTCAGTGGAGACTTAAAAGTTTCATGGACTGTGTGCTCCTCAGACCTTTTCATCTCACGTGGAGCTGTTTTGTATGGCAAATGCTCTCGCACAGTAAAGACGCTGCCTTACTCTGCTTCCTGTGCACCTCGCACAAACAACAGAGCTGAAGCGTTCTGTTGCAACAGCTGTCATGGTCACCATTGTATCTGGAACAAACTTCAAATGGAATCGGAACAAACTCCAAACTTCATTGTACTCATCAGGTAGTTTGTGAGCAAAACTCTTCAGAGGCTAGAGGCAATAGACTGTCAGTCAGCTGTTAAACCTGTGCACCAACCCTGCTACAGTTCATCCACTCCAGCACTCTAACACAGAGTGAATCAACCCGTATCCTCTAACGCGCCTTTCACGCAGTGCACTGTTATATCTACATTAAAGGGAACAACCTTTTTATGACAATGGATCATGAAATGTCATGTTCCGCCCACCACCATTTCACTGCAAGTGGTATGTACCTCAAATTGCTCCTCTTAATCAATCTGAGAATTGCAGAACGCACCCCAGTCCGCCATAGAAGAGCTGGATGAAGCAGCCTTGGAGGTGCACCAGCGTTGTATGGACTGTCTGGATGACGTTGTCACGGCCTTCATGAAGCTCAAAGATGTGGAAGGCATCCACGAGGCTGCAAGGTCAGTGTACAGCTAGGTTGCACGTATATGTGATGCACTGTGTCTACTTTTCACCTTGGCGCCCCGTGTTTTTTACTCTATATGCTGTATGTCTTCATACATGTTTAGCATGCTACTTCTCTCTTGCATATTTAGTGCGCCAGACTCCTTCAGACTTCCTGATGCTCTTCTTACATACGCAGCACGTATCCAGCAGACGTGTCGTGAATGCTTTGTAGGCTTTGCTGTTAATGTGCATCTTACACTGCATTGTGTAAGCATGCTTTGCAAGGCTACTCTTCTCACATTGTGCGGCCTCACACTGCCTTCCTGTCACACCCAGGCTGATTTGGAATGCGGGCATTGTGCTCTTGCAGCCCAATAAACGCCGCTTTGTCAAGCGTGCCTTCAACAGTGCAGCCAAGGCACTGGAGGTGCGTGTGTCTAAGCGTTTGTAAATTTATGAGGCATGTGGCGTTCTCATCAGTCTATGCTCCGTCTGATCTTCAGTAAGAATTCGTGTCACATGCTGAGGCCAATGATCATGACTTTGATGATTACGTCTCTGGTGCGTTTGATGCGACAACTTTCCCTCAAAATACACTGCCCTCCAAACCGTCCTGCATGCTTGAATGCACAGCGCGTAAGCCTACCACTCTTTGGCTGATTATGCTCAAGTTAAGCAGATTTGTCGCCTCTCAAATCAGAACAACCATTTGCAGTAGTCTCAACACGTGTAAAGCATCGTCACCATAATCCCAAGCATGGGCAAACCCTCTGTGCTCATGCCACCGTACATACGCACACAAACATACGAATACACACACGCACAGGTTATCTCGTCACCCCTTCATCGGCTCAGGGTGCACCTGCACCTGGAAGTGGCAAAGTGTGATGCAGGGGAGGATTCCCTCATTAAGGTGGGCACAAAAAGCAGGGGCGTTTAAATCGTGCAAACTTGCTGGTGCTGGCAGGACGACTGTACCATTCAGCCAGACAGCCTGTAGTACAGGATCCTCATGCATTGTGAGCGTTTCTTAAGTGCATGCAGCAAAAACGTGGCAACTCATGCACTGTTTGCTCGCAGGCCTCCCAAGAGGTATCCAAAGCCGCCTCTCTCGACTACGTTGCAACTCCTGAGGAGCGCACGCAGCATGCGTTGGAGCGCCCCTTGGATCGTTACTTAATGCCGTTAGCCACAAGCTTGGCCCTGCGCACATCTCTAACTCAGGTGGGGACTTACATACAGGCAGACATAGTGCATTGACGTATCATCTTTGCGTATTTGTGTGCTCTGGTTGAGGAACTTTACAGTACCGGATGCCAAAGTGGCTTCTGTGCCTCTGGTTGATGTGGGGATTGAAATAAACTGTCTTTCTGATTTCTTTTCAAAAGAAGAGGGACATGAAAGCAATGCTTGTTTGTGCCACAAGGGAAGAGAGGCAGATTCATGTAGCCATGTCTTTTTATGTCCATTTAATATGTGTTGTTGGGAGCCCTTATCAACTGAGTAATAGGTAGGCATGCTTGGACGGCAATCGTACCAACCTTAGCTCAGCACCAAGCATGTGATAGTTTTCCGAGACATTTTTGGCGTCCTTCCATGTCTCTTCCTTTAACTTAAAGCTTGCTATGCAAATCACTGGGCCTGCACACATAATTATTGGCACGCACAATCTTAGAAGCCGATTGCGCATAAAGCAGGATCTTCTCATGATTGTTACAATATATAATTGCTTTTTAGTGTAGTAGTTAAATGTGAAGAGATTGTGCAACCTCAGGAGCCTAACGGCATTGAGGAGGAGGCTGTGCTACTTGTGGAGCGCTCCAAAGAATCACGCAACCCAGCTATCAAGAGAGACCTTCTGGCACGGTGAGGGCTGGAGAAGGAGATGAGCGCCTTACAGCAATGAAAGCCTTGCCATTATTTGAAATTGCACATGAGGAAGTGTCGGTGATTTTCTGAATGGAAGGTTGTACAGGGTGTACACTGTTTGTGGTGTTGGACGGATAAACTTACTAGCAGCACAGAAAAGCCGTGATGAAAATTGTGAAATTGTTTATAGTACACCTAAAAAATGCCAAACTTGAGAAGTCCACATATGCAACTGCCAGGTCAAACACACAGGGGTTGTCGGCATATACACGCAACTGTTGTCGAAGCTACTTGTGGATTGACAATACCTTTGCTTACTTATTCATAGCCAGCAGCCTTTAATTTGCTGTTTTCGTGAACTGCATTGTCGAATGTACATGAGCACAGAGAGCGGGCCACCCTTGCTTTGTGTTCTCAGGGCTATTGAGAAGCTGAGCGCACTGCCCCTCATCCAACCGCCTGCTCCAACTGACTCTGGGGCACAGAGAGCAGCCGACCAGGTGATATAGCGAGATCAGATGCTGGTGTGTGCTCATGAGTCTCACATTACAACAGAGCTGTACTGCATGCGTACCACAGGCGGTGTCGGCGCTGCTGTGAACGACGTGGTCAGTCCTCCTGCAATCACTTTTGACTGCATGTGTGGAATGCAGCGTGATACAGGCATATGCCGATGCCGCACAGTTGTCTGATCTGACCTTGCCATCTGCTTGGGGCGATGTTGCAGGTACTTCGCGCTTCATTCGTTTGTATTCATTTGCCCACAGGTGGCATGCCGGTGCCGCACAGTGGTCTGGTCTGACCTCCTGCGATCTGCTTGGGGCAATGTAACACGAGGAGGGGCAGCTGGGTCTGGTACTAAAGGCGGCAGCGGAGTGGGAGCAGCACCTAAGATGGAAGACATGGTGAGAGGGGAGGGAGGAGGTTTGAAGAGTATTTGCTTCAATCTCGGCCTTAGGAGGGTGCAGACATTTTTGGATGATGGAAGACTATCGATGATGGAAGAGATCGCTGCAATTGTAGGGTAAGGATTTGGTTGCAGCACTGCTTCGGCAGCACTGACACGGCAGCAGCTGTCTCTGGATGCCAGCTGGCTCCATATTTATAAGCAGTTGTTCCAACATAAACGTTCCTAAATCATTGCAAAAGAGTTGTCCAGATCCTGCTTCCGTGTTTCTTCATGCACCAAGTCACGTTGTATGCACATGTGTTCTCTATGGCTTAAGGCTTACTATCTCTGTGGCTTAAGGCTTACTACTACTGACTGCATTCCTTTCTTGCTTCCAGGTGCGCACGGCAGCGCCGTACTGCCTACATGCCGCATGGAGCCCTGATGTGGATAAAGAGATGGTGGTGCTGCAGGTGCGTGAGCCACACTTTGTGCGTAAAGTTGGAACAATATATTTACGCGTATGCGTCCAACCTGTACGTACTGCAGAACACGTTTCACACTTACGGGCATGTATAGTGTCATTTTCACGGTTGGCCAAACGTCATGTATAAGACGTCTGTCGTGCAGCATACGCACAATGGCAAGGCTGTCATATTTGGGTAGATTCTCTGAGCAAGGTGCCAGCTTTGTTGATGACCTGTAGAGGCACACAGGGGGATCTGCTGGTGTAGCGTACGTGCAAAAATTGTATGTGCAAAGACTATACTGAGCCTGCCACTCTGCGTTTGTGTACAGTGTTGTTATGTGTCGTGTTGTTATCTCAGGCTTAAGCATGAGACTTCATTTGCTTGAAGTATGCAAAAAAAATGAAACACTCACCCACCTCTGCACAGGCTGAGGTCGCTTTCATTGAGGCAGAAGCAGCAGTTGCAGCCATCAAGCGCCGAGGCTATGAGGTCCTACCCCCCTTGAAGCAGGTGTGTATTTGTGTATGTGTGTGCGCGCATGCGTGTGTCTGTGTGTATGTGTAAGTGCACGTGCACGTGCTTTAGCCTCGGTGCTCTGATGAGATGTGCCTTTCCAAAAACATTGCATCCTGTTTGCACAGATAGTTTCCTCTGCCTCGTTCATCCAGCTCTGCACTGTACGACGATATGACGATGTTGTGGTGCACTGTCTGACAATATGACGATGCTGTGGTGCACTGTATAACGATATGACGATGTTGTGGTGCACGTTGTGCCCTTAAAGTGTGCGAAACATTGCTCTTCATCATTTTGCCCTTATGTGTGCAAATGGTGCACTTCATCCTTGTGCTTTAAAATTGTGCGAAATGGTGCTCTTCACCTATGTGCCCTTAAAGTGTGCAAAACATTGCTCTTCATCATTTTGCCCTTATGTGTGGAAAATGGTGCACTTCATCCTTGTGCTCTAAAGTTGTGCAAAATGGTGCTCTTCATCATTGTGCCCTTAAAGTGTGCAAAACATTCCTCTTCATTACTTTGCCCTTATGTGTGAAAAATGGTGCACTTCATCCTTGTGCTCTAAAGTTGTGCAAAATAGTGCTCTTCATTATTGTGCCCTTATGTGTGCAAAATGGCAGAGGGGGTCAACGGAGGAAATGCCTAAAAATGCTCATTTTTGCATTGAGAAGGCAGCCACTCACAGCCACTTCGTCGCATCGACATCATTTTAGAACCAAATTGTAGCTGGCATTGAGAGCTACTCGAGCACGTGCCCAGTGTTACGTGGGTCGCTTTGCGTGCTGAGATAGACTGGATTAAGCACACATGGTGCACGTAAACCCTAATGTGGTGATTTCCATGGGAAAATGGCTCAAATCCTGATAAAACACCAACTCAGCCGTTTTCTTGATTTTTGTTGCAATGACATTTTTTCTAATAAGGATTCTATACCATACAGAATATTCCTGATTGGTGCAGTGGGTGATCTGGTATGAAGAATTTGTGGTAAAAATGGCCTGCACGCCACAGCAAACTGAGTATATGCGCCCCAATTGCTTAGCTCCAAATGTTACACTCACCTTCATGTTATGTTAAAACTGGAGCTAAGCAATTGGGGCGCACATAAGCCAAATAGCATACAAAAACTTGCCCATTTTGGGCCTCAGTTAGCCCTCTCTGGCAAAATGGTGCACTTCATCCTTGTGCCCTTATGTGTGCAAAATGGTGCACTTCATCCTTTTACCTTGTGCCCTTATAGTGTGCAACATGGTGCTCTCCAACCAGTAGTGCTCCCCTCTGTTGCAGGTGGTACCAACTACAACCACGACTGCAGATGGCTCTGTGATCCGGTGCCCCTCAACCAGCAGTGAGCAATTGCAAGAGCTGGTCGTTCAGGTAGGGCACCCACACTGGTAAACACCTACACTGGTAAACAACCCATCAGGCAACCCATACCAAGACTCTCACCAGGGACGCCATGATGGGCCCAATGTGTGCAAGTGACCAACAGCGGGTGCTGTGCTAGTTCACAGCCAAGCTACACGAAAGTAGTGATTCCACTTCTTGCATGCCGTGAAGCAACTAAACATGCTGATGTGGATTACGTTTTCCAATCATGTGCGTCTTGTTTGCATGCTGATTTTGCCACTTTCCGTACAACCATTTCATTCATTAAACGAGCCAACTGATGGATTGCAAACACACACTCTCACACTCACCTTTGAGCATACACACGTCTCCTCCTTTGTAGGCCATTCTGCGTGGCATGCGTGCGGGTGTGTCTGTGAAGGAGCCTTGGCTGGTGCTGAACGGAGCGGTGTTGGCTTGGAATACGTAAGTGGTGCAATTTCACACGTCTAACGTGACAGCAGCTGTGCCATTTCACTTTCTGCTGTCAGTAGTCCTTTCATGTCTGCGCCTTGCTGTTTTTTCTCTAGTCCTTCCCATGCGGAATCAGTACATACTCATGCACTCATGTGATTGATAACTCACACTCACATCTTTTGGACGGATACCTACTCAAGCACTGACATCGTCAATACTTCACGCTCACACATGTGGACAGGTACCTTCCTATCATGCATCAGAACCGGTACTGTGAGCTTCACCGAGTGCTCAATCCAGCAGTGGAGCTGCTGCTGCAGGTGCGATCATTTGCGCACACACCCAAAGCTGTTGCTACACTTGTTCTGCAGTTCCATGGATGAATGTCGCATTGTATGAAGGCGCAATTGGGGGACCTGTGTGGGGGTACCAAAAGTTATCCCCTTTTTCGTTTTTCCTCATTACCTGTTTGTTGTAAATGTCTGCAAGGTTGCATGGAAATAGATAGAGCAGGTTATAGGCATGAGCCACTTTGGCATCACTGGGTTTAGTAAAAGGTTATTGCACACTGTATAAACTCCCTCACCGATTGTCCCCAAGTCAATGGTCTGCCGCATTTTTGGGCCACCTCTATGGCAATTCCCTCCAATTGCCCAGGTTGGTATCGCAGGCGATGGCGTCTCGTGAATTTTTACATGGCATGCAGTGTGGCTCTCCCTTATTTAATTCAACCGCCCACTCTCATGTTGCGCACAGCTGGATAGCCCAGAAATCAACGGCTCCCTCGTGTGCATCATGGCAGAGGCTGCTGCCAAAGCCCTGGAGCACACCCTGCTGCTGAGCTTGCTGCTGCCTCCCAAGAACTCCATACCTTTAGACCCTATAGAGTCCACCCCTCCCCCCAAAGCTGGACAGAGAGGAGCGGCTGGGAAATCTGCCCCTGTCCAGCCCCCTGTCATTGAGCCCTTGCCTGCCTACCGCTACGGACTCACACATGGCTATGAAGTCCTGCCTGCCGCACGTGCAAAAGCAGGTGGGGCTTGGTGTTAGGTGTGACGTGCTGTGCTGTGTGGTCTGTGGTGTGGCCTTTCGGCCTTCCTGCCTAGTGGTGCTGGTGCAAAATCGGGGGTGCCCAGTGCAAGTCTGGTACATTTTGCATCTGCCCAGACGCTGCTCCTCTGTTCTGCCCCTGTGCTCCGTAAACTTCAATTTCTCCTAAAATTATCAGCTGCTATAAGAGACTGCAATAAATCATTTGATGCTCTGCCACATTACTCAACTTCCAGCCCCACGACCTCACCAAAACATTGAAACGCTGCCGCACACAACAGACATCACACACAGCCCTTCTTTAACAATGCAACGCAGCGGGCCTTTCTCCCCAGTCCAACTCTGCCTCCGCTGCCATGCTGCTCACGCACCTGCCCTTATGCACCTCCAAGTGTGAGGCTGCTCTTAGCAAAGCAGGTAAGGCTCCTTCCTGCTTGGGAGCGCGTTGTTAGGCTCTTTCCTGCTCATTTGGCCTTTGGTTCTGCGCTATTGTGCCAGATATAGAAGAGAGGTTAGACGGCTAGGCAGCTGTTCGTTGTATAGCCTGCCCTACCTCCCCCAAGCCTATACCCTGCTTGGACCTGTGCTTGGCCCTTGCATCTCTCCACTCCTTCTTTCTCGCCAGCCATACATCTTTGCCCTTGTACCTTCGGCCCATTCTTTCTCTCCTTCTATAAACGTGTCTTCGCTATTCCTATTCTCAGCAGCCAGCTATCGTTTTTGGCGCCCCCCCTATGAATCTACCCTCTTTGCCTCTCGTTAACATCCTGTTTCCCTTCTTGCACTCCTGCCATTATCGCTCCTGGCTGCTGTACCTTTTGCTCACCTTGATACAGAACATCATCTGCAGGCACGGCACAGTCACAATCCCTGTTTGAGGCGTACGCACGGCTGCAGCAGCTGCGGGGGCAGGCGGTGTCCATCCCTCATGGCACTGCCGCTACAAGTGAACGCACGAGCAAGGTGCGTTGGTTCTCTGTGCATCTGGCATGTTTCATGTATTGGCAAAAATGCTTTGGCAGTTTCTATCACGGTCGCGCATTCCATGTGGCGCCGCAGCTGCAAGTGAGCGCACAAGCAAGATGTGGCCTCATGGGCACCTGTGAGCTGCTGCTAGCAAAGATGTTCCCCATAAACATGACTAGGACGTGACACTGCTGCTTCAACTGTGTCAAGCACACTGAAAATGACCTGAGGATTCATGCCCGCGCAGCATTGTCAAGCCATCTGCATGTCTTTGTTTTGAGAAAGGCGTCAAGTGTCAAGCTTGTACTTTCACTTCCGAATCCCCACCAGCATCATACTCGTACTCATACTACGTACTATTTAGTATACTGTGCACCGTTGGTTCATGTGTACTGTCATGCTTATTATACTGTGCACTTAGTAAATGCAAAGTGCTGCAGACAATTATCTTGTTCCTATTAGATTTCAGAGCATTGTATTTGCCATGCAGTTAGTCCAATGCACCCTGCAATTTCCTGTTCCTGTGCAAGAAAGCGTTGCATTCGCCACGCATTTCCTTTGCAAAATGCACCGCCACCTGTGTGTCTGCATGATTAGATAACAGGGCGGAGGATCTAAAATCCCAGCTCGCACACTTACACACATTCTCGCAATCTGGCGCACAAACTGGAATCTGGCACACAAACACTGTTCCACATTTGTTATTGGGCATACACGTTCTAGGTTGTGGGTGTGGTAGAGGCACTTGCCCGAGGGTCTGGAGGGGAGCCTGAGCTACGAGAAGCCATGGACATCCTCAAGGTGAGTCAAGAAAATGATAATAATTCTACCATGGGGCTCTGGACAACGCTTAAGCTATCATTCTTCTTGAATGCAGGTCTGTCTGTGTGTGGGGCTCAGTGCGCGTGCATGACATTAGGTGGCAGCAGTTGTTCTTCCCTTATCATGTGTGTCAAGAGCCTCCTCTTGCCTACATTGCTTTCTGAATCTTGCCTGTGAGTGCAGGGCCTGCCCCTGCTGAGTGTGGAGCTCTGGGCCAAGCTTGCGCGTGCTGCTGCTGGGGTGGGGGTGTGGAGTGTGGCCCTGGAATGCTCCCGTGAGGCAAAAAAGGCGAGTAGGCTGCAATCGCATTTCATAGCTGCAGTACCATCTAGCAGTATTCCATCCATCATCATTCCAGCCTTCAAGCACAGATGGAAACTGTTTCAGCCAGTATGCTTTATGGAGGAGCCTGCCTGCACTACTCCACTTGCGCCAATGTTTGTTATGTTGGTGATTATGTGTGTATTGTATATATATATATGTATATATGTATATATATGTATATATATGTATCATGTGTATGTGTATAATTCCTAACGAGTTTGGCTGTGCCATCCTGTGGTTTCATCCTTTCCATCATTTCCATCATTTAAACAGAAAGCAGATAGGC
>Ga0307945_1002899_pt1 | contig 13940 bp, 20 predicted proteins | sample OrgLakmetagen228_FD_201818 | JGI IMG/M metagenome (GOLD analysis project Ga0307945, IMG submission 201818) | Saline water microbial communities from Organic Lake, Antarctica - #228 | ecosystem: Environmental > Aquatic > Non-marine Saline and Alkaline > Saline | place: Antarctica: Organic Lake...
CTCACAAAACCAGGAGTATCAAGAGAACAAGCGCAGCGAAGCAGAAGAGAGAACAAAGGACGCATGCAGCCCCCAAAAAAGCATCAAGGAGAACGAGAAGAAAGCATCAAGGAGAACGAGAAGAAAGTTGTTGATATGTCTCAGGAAGTTTTCTAAAGGATTGGCAACCAAGTATGATGAGTGGCCTGTTTGTTGTTGTGCGTGTTGGGGTCCACCAACTCAGCGTCTCTCCAAACACCTCTCATCCTATGCTTCAAATCCGCAGTAAACTCTTGCATGTAAATAGCACGCCAGTTTGAACAGCTTGTACATACGACTCACACCCAGGCAGTCCTTGAAAAGTGCTCAGCAATTGAGCACTGCTGCGGCAGGCCTGCAGGCATTTGAACGAGGCTGTAAAATGAGATCAGCCTGGACCACCCTATACAAAGTGACACTATTGGTATTACGCATACTATTAAAAAGCTTGACAGCTGACCGAAACCAGTATAACTGCAACGGCACGGATTTTGCGCGTTCTCGGAGTATAGCCTAGTTAGTGGTATTTGTAGACCGCCGTGAAAACCTAACTTGCCCTTCAGAAAATGAAAATACACAATGAAAAAGGTCTTACATGCTGACATGCAGCTGAGTACACAATCCATATTATCTACAAGAAGCAAAACTGTGAACCCATTGATCTCAGCCGTTTTGTTGTAGACCTCAGGGAGAGGTACCTGGAGTACTGGACACCTTATTCTGACATGCGTTCGAGAGAACACAACAGCAAACACTCTACTTATCACCAATGGTGTGCTCTTCCTACAAGAAGGGCGCTGGGAACTCATTCGCCTTACATCCTTTGCAAATACATGTTTCTCAACCTGCCTGGTGATGTCATCCGTAGTGCTGCTCGTTTCAGACTTCGTGTTCACACCCTATGTTTCGAGACAGCGACATGGAATCGTAGTAACTCCCCCAACTGTGACATGTGTGATACTGATAATGTCCAAGATGAGCAGCATATCCCTTTCCACTGCGTCAATCCCCTAGTGATTTCTTTCCTCAGGAATTATGCATCTCTGTTTCCCCCAACAGGAGCCCACGATATGTCTAATCTTCTTTCTTAAGCTTGTACAATAACAAGCTTTGTTTTTCCTCCAAAGGTGAATTAATTGCTTTTTATGAGCAGGCTAGCAGTCGCACTTCTTGACTAAAGGCCTTTTTATTTTTAAAACCTTGTAAACGTGCCAAGGCTGACATGCTTCCTGCTGTCTCCAGCTCCAAACCCAATTAAAGAAACCACGTATCCATTATTGCTCAGATAACCTTACAACTTTTCACCACTGACTAAGAGAACAATAACTTGAGAAACCCCTCATTCATTAAAAAAAAAACCTATGAATGCAAGGCTATAAAGGCCTGAGCAAACAGCCCAACAGCCCTCTCCCTGGTGGCCATGCGTGCGGCCTTAGCTGCACCTCTACGGGGACCCCTCGTCTCAGGAAAGTAGTTTGCACAATCCTGCCCTCATGCGCTTGAAGCACCTGCATGGGTGGATGACAAATGTAGTGGTTATGTTAGGGGGGGACCGCTTTGACACATGTGGAAATGGAGAGGAGTCGAGTGGTCTTCCCACAGGGCAGCTGCCTCAAACTCCTAGTGGTTCGTCATGTTGGGGTTGTCCAGGGAATACCTAGAGGATAACAGAGTCAGCTCGTACGACAGGCCGACAATAGAATATAGAATAGAACCCCGCTGGTGAGTGACAGGCAGCATGAAAAACTGGGTGTGGGGAGGGGGCTATGTGGTTGCTTGTTAGAGACCACCACTTGATGCCGTGCAAACAAAAGTCTGATGTAAGCCAGGGGGCTTGTTTGCAAAGCGGAGGCCGAAACAGGGACCGAAAAAAATGCCTTCGCGTACACGTTGTCTTTGTCACAATGATTGATCACGTTATCACAACAGCCCTCAAACGAGTTTTCAAGGTATGTTGACTTTCTGCCTCCTGATTACATTGCAGTGGCACCCCGCTCAAGATTTTGGTTCGAATTTAACAGGCTGCGTCAATTATCCAAATATGACAGACCATGAGCATGAGCACTCTTCCAAACAAGCATATACAAACACGCGCATGCTCACACACACTTGCACACACACTAACTTACATACACACACTTACTAACACACACACACACAAATAGAATAACAGGCTGTGTCAATTCTCCAAATCTGAAAGACCATGAGCACTCTTCCAAACAAGCATATACAAACACGCGCATGCTCACACACACTTGCACACACACTTACTTACATACACACACTTACTTACACACACACTTACTTACACACACACACACACACATACACACACACACACACACACACACACACACACACACACACACACATAGAATAACAGGCTGTGTCAATTCTCCAAATTTGAAAGACCATGAGCACTCTTCCAAACAAGCATATACAAACACGCGCATGCTCACACACACTTACAAACACACACACACACACACACACACACACACACACACGCACACACACACAAACACACACACACAAATAAACAAATCACCTGTGCAACTTGCTGCAGCAGCTCAGAGGACGCAATTTGCGGTTGAACCTGCACATGGCCAAACTTGACTAGTGAATCGCCCACTTGAATTCCCGCTTCTTCTGCCGGCGATGCTGGTGACACCTGCCGAAGTGAGAAGGGGAGATGCATAGACAGTCAGTGCCTACACAAAAATCAGTATGTACAAAATATCTTAGGATGCCGGTGACACCTTCAGAAGCTAAAAGGGGAGATGCATAGACAGTCAGTGCCTACGCAAAAACCAGTATGTACAAACTATCTTAGGATGCCGGTGACACCTTCAGAAGTGAGAAGGGGAGATGCAAAGACAGTCAGTGCCTACGCAAAAACCAGTATGTACAAACAATCTTAGGATGCCGGTGACACCTGCAGAAGTGAGAAGGGGAGACGAAAAAGCAGCCAGTGCCTGTGCACATAGACCTTGAGGCCAAACCAAAACCATGCAAAAGCTCACAGAGTTACACTAGAGGCGACTCTCCCTTATTTTGTTGCATATATACTAGAGGCGACTCTCCCTTATTTTGTAGAGGCGACTCTCCCTAATTTTGTTGCATATATACTAGAGGCGACTCCCTTATTCTGTAGGGGCGACTCTCCCTTAATTTGTTGCATATATATACTAGAGGCAACTCTCCCTTAATTTGTTGCACACTCTGCTGAACCCAGATCGTAAACATCCAGTGCAACATGAAATATCTAAGCACGGAGATGTGGAAGTGCCCAGTGGGCCTTGGCCCCATCATTCCTTAACCTGAGCACTCATTTCCCCCACCCAAAAATGCGTACGTTTTGAGTAAGGCACATTCTACCTACATTCCATAAAGTGAGCGTGGTAGGGAGAGGTAAAAGCAAATGTGGTTTGAGGTCACGAGAGAGGGTTGATCTGGCGGGGCCAATGAGCTACGCAAAAGTTCAGCCTTGTGACATTGTATGCGCGTGTAATCATCATATATTATATGATGTGGACCGCATGGTATTTACAATGAACGTGCACATAAACATGTGCAGTGCATACTAAAATGAATGTCGTGTGCAGGCGGTACTGACACTCCCCTATCTCGATTTAAGGCCGAAGGTGTTGCTGCCGGAATAGGCTCTATTGCTCATTTGTGGCAGATTAGCTTCATGTAATAGGCTTTAGCTGCAATAACAAGACAAAGCTCTGTCATCCAAAATATATGCTGCTCGTTTTGTAGCCATGTCAAACCTATATACCTTTTACCACAGCAGAGATCAGCTCCTTTGACCTTAAATGGCAAGAGCCATAGATATATAACTGTGTATGCGTGCATATAATGTATTATATATGCAGATATATAATAATAGTATGCGTGCATATAATTGATAGCAGGGATAACTCCAGGCACACTCAACACAAACGGTCTATGCTTACGGTATTGGCCAACCCTACAAAATTAAGACGCTCGCACTTCAGACGGGACCCCTTCACGCACGCACGCGCACCCGCACACACACATACGCACACACTCACTCACACACACTCACTCACACACAAACACACACACACACACAGACACAAACAGACACAGACACGCAAGCACGCACGGACCACCCCCCCCGCCCCCTCCCACACACACAACACACACACACAACACACACATGCCCTACCTCATGAACACGAGCGAAAGGGATTAAAGAGGGCTGGGCCTCGTCATCCACTTCCATCTGCCGCCCACTGCCTCTTGATGCTGCAGCTTCTGGGGCCAAAGCGGGCGACGGAACAGCTGCTGAAGCAGAGACAAAACCGTTTGCAAGGACCGGGTGCTGCTCTGAAGGGGTTACCTGAAAGGAGCCGTTGGATAGGGTGGGTGGCGCAGGGGTCGCTGCAGGTGCTGTCAACCCTGACGAGCTGCGTAGCTCGGCGTGCAAGCGCACGAGGCCCTCATCTAACTGCGCACGCACGCACGCACGCATGTTTGTGTGTGTGAGTATATTATGTGCATGTGCATCCTTGCGTATGATGTGTGTGTGTATGTGCGTGTGTGTGTGTGTTATGAGCATAATAGGTATGTGCACACAGATGTCTCCTTTAATGGTAAAAACGCGATTGGAGCACAGACCTGTTTCATGATTTGCTTGTGGTCGTTTATGAGGCATGCCAAACGCTGCCGTTGGGCGCGGATGGTAGGGATGTCAATGTCCGCTCTTGGAAAACCCTTCGTGTGTGTATGTGTGTGTGTGCGCTTGTGCGTGTGTGTGTGTGTGTATGTATGTGTGTGTGCGAGTGTGTGTGTGTTTGTATTTGTGTGTTTTTGTATGTGTGTGTATGTGTGTGTGTCTGTTTGTGTGTGTGTGTGTGTCTGTTTGTGTTTGTGTGTGTGTGTGTGTGTGTGTGTGTGTGTGTGTGTAAGTGTGTGTGTGTGTGTGTGTGTTTGTGTGTGTGTGTGTGTAAGTGTGTGTGTGTGTTTGTGTGTGTGTGTTTGTGTGTGTGTGTTTGTGTTTTTGTGTGTGTGTGTGTCTGTGGTGTTTTTGCCGTGCAGATCAAAAAAACAGCATGCCTGTGGATCCAACAGGCTGCCGGTTGGGCCCGGGCCAGCATTCAAGTTCTCTGAAAGCACTTCCACTTCTGCCTCAATAGCATCCTTTTTGGTTGAGAGGCTGCGCAGCTGAGCTCTAGTTTCCTCCGACATCCTGAGATAACAGTTCAATAATTCAAGGTTCAAATTAAATGTTATTTAAATTCGTATCCACCCACTGGAAGCTCCGCCAGCATTGATCGAGGGAGTACATCCATTTAAGTGCATTATTAAACATAAAGAGAGCAGCAAATACGTCTGCACTGGCCACAGCAAATGCACCAGTCCACAATACGAAAGTGCGAAAATACGTAGCAGTCGGCGTGAAAGAAGATGAATCACAGCTTGCAATTTATGACGGCTTGCGTACACACCAGGGTACCCACACGCATGCGCACGACACAACCCGCCTAACAATTGCCTACTAATAAGATTGCTGGCGTTGTGTCAAAACGGATACAGAGCCCTTTTTCCTGCCTAACAATTGCCTACTAAGATTGCTGCTGTGTTGTGTCAAAACGGATACAGAGCTGTCTCTGCCAAGCAAACTAACTTTTAAACAGCATCCCCTCCGAACCGTCCCCTAAGTCCTTTTCCTCTCCTCCTCCTCCTTGTGTTTTAGGTGGTCGGACCTGCCCCAACTTGATCCGGAAGTCAGCGGGAAGGCGCTCTGCAACGCTTTATGCACAAGCAGGACTAAAAAGCATTGCAGAGTGCAGAGGTAAATCAAAAAAAGCGTTGCAAAAGATAAAAAAACATTTAGAAAATTGTAGAGGGGTTACTGTGCTTACCTCGAAGATTCAAGTTTGTCTGTACAAAGTAGTACACAGAGGTCTCATTCATGGTGACGCTTGCCTGAGCGCAACCAGCAGTCCAGGGAATTCTAGAAGAATGTTATGAACAAACATCATTACATCTTGGCTGCTGCAAGGTGGTTCCAAGACAGACATAAAGAGTCCAAATACGCCGTTTCAATTGAACTAGTCCTTGGTTCTGATTGTGCTTTGCTGTGAGAGGTGTTGAAAAAACGACAAAAAACGGGAGGTGCCTGCTAAGCTGCTTTATTTCTGATTTCAATTTCGCTCGTTATACACGATTTTACAGTCTTAGCCAGGCAAGTGCTGGTTCAGAGTTCATCTAGCAGCAGGGCCCGCCGCAAAATAGTGATGAACCAGACCATGTTTGATTCCAGACCCTATTGTTTGTTGTGCAGGTGCAGCTCCTCACATAAAAGAGAAAAAAGATAAAGAAGACTCCGCTGGTAGTGATGACACAGTCAGCATGATTAAGGGAGGGGGTTACTTTGGTGCCCGCACCAGGCAACCCCCCACCGTGCAAATAATTAAAATAAAAATTAATGTGGGTCAGGGGGGTTGTGTGCCATAGCACCCAGACCCAATCCTTGACTGTTGTTGCTTGTGTTATATTGCAGTGCATACCTTGTTCTTATGAGTGCAGATGCATGTCTGATGGAGTGTTCGTTCAGTTTGTGTGTAAATTTTTAATCTTATGGTAATCCAGGTTATGGTCTGCCAGAGGTTTGTCTGTATAGTCTTTGTAGATAGTCCCCATAGCTCCAACGAGAATCACGTGAAACTTGACTTCCTATATTTTTGTTTGTTTAGGTTGGCAATAAGCATGCTGTGCTGTGCTTTTGCTTTTTGGAGCTGGGGATCAGGCCTAGTGTCTTCACAGAATTTAAACTCAATCAGGTGAACCTCCCACTGGTTTGGATATAATTTCTTGTCTTTAGCAAGCTGTTGAAAGTTTGGGTTGCAGGTGGTTACACGAGAGGAACACACAATGCTAGGTAGAAATAGGATGGCGTCAGGACGAGAAGAGGCTTATAAAGCATGTGCTGTTAGTTCTGGTAGCAACCAAGAGGGCAGTGTTTTGTTGGCAGTGTTTCTCAGATCTAGGCCTTGCTCTGATAGTTTTTCTGCGCTGCCTACGTCAATGTAGGCAATTTGGTTGGCTCCACGTGGTCCCTTTTGTAGGGCTTGGACAATCAGCACACTTGCCGTATTATGGCGTTGTATAATCATGTTCCTCATTTTAGTGTGTTGGCAGCCTGAGAGTATGTAACGCGCACTATCAGGGGCAGTTTGCATTGGGAGAGAAGCCGTACCGGTAGCGTGTTTTTGATTAAAAATTGTACCAGTGCGATACCTCATAACATTACGCTTTCGTTTCCTCACACATGAGTTTATCATAATAATATTTGCCTCCCTTATTCTTGGTATCCTCAGGGTGACAGTCCATGATTTTCATGTGCCTAAAACACACATACGATTTCCCCTCTTTGATTAAATGCGGTCGGTTGGTCCTGGCAGATGCTTGATTTAATTCAGTGCTCCAATGTCACAAACAACGTTGTGGTTTTTTCCCCTTTCCAGGTATTTTTTGTAGGTGCTACAATAATTTATGACAAGTTTTTTACATGTTTCACATACGCAGCCTAGCGGTTGCAGGTTTTGACGGAGGGCTTTATCTGTAAACTCTATAAACTCTGTCTGTCAAAGAAATGGAGGAAACATGCTTCTAGTAGGATGCAGCGCTTTAAACCAAAATTTCATTACTCATCGCACGACCCTCATCACTCGTAGTGATCACCAGGCTCAGAGAGCAAAGAATATCGGTGGGTCTGATAACAGGAGGAGCAAGTGCAGAGCCAAGGAGCGTGTCAAAAGGGAGCAGGCTGCGGCAAGGGTCTGTAAGTCATTTGTATTAAATCAGTTCCATCCCAATTTTTAGGCACGCCACAGCAGCCCCGTTAGTCAGAGCAGGAGAGCGGCTGGAGATGCAACAATGGGGGTGTGCATCAATCAATCAATCCTTCCTGTTAGCTTTCAACTGCGCCTCCAAGCTTGCATAATCCACGGGCGGCCCCCGCCGCCTTCGCTTACCCCCGCCCTCCTCCTCTGCCTGAGGGCGGGCAGCACCTTCACCCGCTTCCCTCTTCACTCCACTCCCTGCAACGCCTTCATCCACAGCCGTTACTGATGCACCATCACGACTGCCACCTCCACCACCACCACCACCACCACCACCACCACCACTGCCTCCAGCATCAGGGGCAGAAGCTCCGCCACCTTGGGCTGCTGCACCAGGAGGTACCCCTTCAGAGGCAACAGATGTGGTAGGAGGAGTTGCAGCAGCGGCAGCAACAGCTGCTGGTGGTGGTGGTGGGGCAGCAGACAAACCTGCAGCAGCCAGCTTGGCTTCCAACTTGCGTGCCTCTGCCTCACGCTCCAGCTGCAGCAGTGGGAGGAGGAAACGAGGTCTTAGATATGAGTGTGTTGACAAGAAATCAAGCACATTAGTTACGTGCGCCTAAGCCTCACGCTCCAGTTGCAATAATGGGAGGAGGAAACGATTGTCTTAGTCTTTTAATATTACGCTATTTCTGATCAGAAGTAATGTAAGCATCTCACTTCAAGCTATTGATTGCTTTGCAGTCCACAAAATCGGACAAGAGAAAGAGTGAGGGCAATTCATGCCTTGATAAGTGTCTGTCTGCTTGCAACAGTTTACCATCCTGCTGCATACCTTCTTCAAGCGCAGCATGATGCATGCATTAAAGCAGCAGGAGGAGCCAGTTCATGTGTGGCCGTGCATTTAGTTGCTTAGTCGCGGCGGAAGAGGTAGAAATAGATTGCATTTCAGCAGGACGAAATACAGCTTCAGCACCTTGAAGATCCTCATTGTCTGTAACTTAAAATAATTGCCACAACTGCACGTAGGCCCTTAGAATGTAAATGCTAACCTTAATCTCTCCAAGGTCCCATCCCACTGCTGTGAGTGCACCTTCCCACAACCGGCACGCGCAAGATAGAGCAAGCCATGCCAACGCAGTCTGTGCAGGTACACTCCTAGGCAAACCAGTAGCAACCTACCTCAGCGTCTCTGGGGTCCCACTGCTGAGAGTGTTCCTCTCCCAGAGCCCGTACGTGAGCAGCCACACTACGAGCAAACGGGCTGACTATGCTGCCTTGCAGGTTGTACCCACCCTCCAGCACGGACACCACACGCCCACCACAGCACCTGCATTGCAAGTTTAGTGTCACGACTTATTGTGTGATTGAGTTGCCTTCCAGCACGGACACCACAGGCCCACCACAGCACCTGCATTGCAAGTTTGGTGTCAAGACTTATTGTGTAATTGAGTTGCCTTCCAGCACGGACACCACACGCCCACCGCAGCTCCTGCTTTGCAAGTGTGGTGTCAAGACTCATTGTGTGATTGAGTTGCCTTCCAGCACGGACACCACAAGCCCACTGCAGCACCTGCTTTGCAAGTGTGGTGTCAATCCTTGTTGTTTGATTGAGTTGCCTTCCAGCACAGAAGTCCATCATAAGTTGTGTGCATTGTATGCTTTGGCGCTACAACTGCTACAAAGGGTACGGACGCCTAGGTAGCCACAGATCTGATGCTCATGCTTGCATGCAAATGCAAAGGTCTGCATGCTTGTACATGTATTGAATGCAGTCGCGCTGGGCCCTCGTTTGCTACTCTTTAGCAAAGGTCAATGACACCATGCAAACGTACGCACACACCTGCTTGCAACTTGCATGATCTGCACGTACACAACCACATCCACGTGCACACACAAGCACACCAGCACACACACACCAGTTTGCAGCTTGAAAAAGCGTGAAAGATCTTGTCCGCCCATCCATATACACACACCACACACACACACACACATACACACACACATACACACACACATACACACACACACACACATACACACACACATACACACACACACACACGCACACACACACACACACACACATACACACACACATACACACGCACACACACATACACACGCACACACAAACACACACACGCGCGCACCCACCTGTTTGCAACTTGCATGATCTGGTCCGTGACCCACTCGTAGTCTGCCTCCACAATGCCCACGTACCTCATGTTAATGTCTTCCTGCATGCACACAATGCACACAACTGGGAACAATTGTGCAATGCGGGCAGGGGCGTGGAATGTACCGTACCCATCATGCCCGAAAACAAAAGTTTTCTTGCACACCCACCCACACGCACGCACATGAACACGTGCACATACACGACGCATACACGCACAGTGCACACAATGCATGCAAGCGAGAAAGCGTGTGCAACGTGTGCAGGTGCATGGACTCTATCCACAATGCCAATACACTGCAATATTGTTGCTCTGCTACATTAACAGACAAAGTGCACACACACATCCTTTGTTTGAAAATGTTTTGGAAAAACACACTTCATTCTCTCACGAGCAGACTGCAGCAAACAATTGATGAACATGTGTTTACAACACGGTGCCCAACAGAGCTGATGCGCACTTTGCAACCGCACGCGCATAGTTTTGTTGCCAGGGACACACACATGTGTTCCTACACACACACACGCACACACACACATACACACATAAACACACAGGCCACCACCTGCGCCTGTCAGGAATATGAGATTGAGCTCCCACCTTTTTATGTGCATCAAAACCCGCCGAGACAAAAATCATGTCTGGGTCAAAGTTGGCGAGGGCGGGCAAGATCTGCGTAGAAGCATGCGGACAAACCAATAAAATCTTAAGGTGCGCGTCTCCTTAATCCATGCTTGTGGTGTTATCCCCCCTCGCGTATAATATGTTTACTTTTAATAAGCTGCGCGCAGTTAAGCCCCTTCCATTTGTAGGTCAGCTTCATAGGGCTTGAACGGCGCAGCATGGCACAATTACAAGGTGTAATGAGATGGCACAATTACAGCATGGCACGATTACAAGGTGTGATGAGATGAAGGAACAAAGCCCTTTCAGCATGATGTTGTGTGGGTGAACAATACGGTTTTAATGTGAGATGAAGGAATCAGCATTTCACATGAAACACCTTGACCTTCAGAGGCAGATTATGTTCTGTGCCAGTCAAGATACCTATTCACTATTCACGCCAAGCTCAACGCAACCTTTCACGAAGGGTACGCGCCTTTACGAACAGGATGGGAAACTCAGGCTTGAAATGCTTAGACTGTTCCAAGAACGAACATCAACATCCCCACCTTGTCTCGCCATGCTTGACGCCACCTCTCCCAAAGGAAAACGCGCCTTTCCAAACAGAACAGGAATTTCAGGCCAGAAAACGCCCAAAGAATAGACATCAACATCCCCACCTTGTCTCGCCACGCTTGACGCCACCTCTCCCAAAGGATAACGCGCCTTTCCTAACAGAACAGGAATCTCAGGCCAGAAAACGCCCAAAGAATAGACATCAACATCCCCACCTTGTCTCGCCACGCTTGACGCCACCTCTCCCAAAGGATAATGCGCCTTTCCTAACAGAACAGGAATTTCAGGCCAGAAAACGCCCAAAGAATAGACATCAACATCCCCACCTTGTCTCGCCACGCTTGACGCCACCTCTCCCAAAGGATAACGCGCCTTTCCTAACAGAACAGGAATCTCAGGCCAGAAAACGCCCAAAGAATAGACATCAACATCCCCACCTTGTCTCGCCACGCTTGACGCCACCTCTCCCAAAGGATAATGCACCTTTCCTAACAGAACAGGAATTTCAGGCCAGAAAACGCCCAAAGAATAGACATCAACATCCCCACCTTGTCTCGCCACGCTCTACGCCATATCTGCCGTTTGGCCCCTGGGCCTGGCACTCCTACATTAATGATGCGAGGCCCTGCGGTGATGGAGCATGCCACAGGTCGTTGTTACAACATTGTGATGGTGCGTCTTCACACGTCGGTTACCACACAGCCTGCCCCTTTCGTTTTTCTTCGCCTTGGCGTGCCTGCGCTGATGGTGCGAGGCTCTGCGGAAGGAGGCTCACAACAAACGCTTAAAACATGGTACGGTACTCGGTACCAAAGTGGCTCCTTTTCCTTAATTAATGTGGGAGTGGCTTTCACAGCCTGCGTGGTTTTTCGTTTTCATGGTACTGTGTCTGTGCCACTTTATGCAGGTCCTGGATCCAAATCCTTCTACCTCGGCAATCCTGAGTGAGGTGGATAAGCAGTTACAAATATATAAATAAACATCCTGGAGCCAAATCCTTCTGCCTCGGCGATCCTGAGTGAGGTGGATAAGCAGTTACAAATATATAAATAAACATCCTGGAGCCAAATCCTTCTGCCTCGGCGATCCTGAGTGAGGTGGATAAGCAGTTACAAATATATAAATAAATATCCTGGAGCCAAATCCTTCAACCTCGGCAATCCTGAGTGAGGTGGATAAGCAGTTACAGGAATTACAGCGTCATTGTGGGAGATTTTGACATTAAATGTCTTGCTTTGGTTCGAACCACGCGCAGCCGTGCAAAACGAATGTACAGCCTTTGCCTGATAACGCATGGGTCCTGGTCAGCAATTTCAAACTACAATTTCAAACTGCTAATATTACAGGCACAATTCGTGGTCCACAATTAAAATTTGCGATTAAACATACCTCCCTGCGTGGCTGGTGCTGTGCGCAAGTCTGCTATGTGCATGTCTTTCTTAGAAAGTAAGTGTGCATTTTCTGTGTCGTGTGTGTCCTGTTTGACTGTGTGTGCGTGTGTGTGTGCGTGTGTGTTTGTGTATGCACGTGTGTGCACACACGTGTCTGATCGCACAGCTTACAACACTTACCAGGATTGCTGCCATTAGCAGGCAAAGCACCCCCCCCTGTGTCGCTGGTGCTGTGGGTAAATTCGCCGTTGGGATCCTCAGGAAAGGGGGGATGACCTACGGACTCAATGCACACACAAAACAGGTATATTTCCACGTCAGCACATCAGTTAATAAGAGGCATAATGTGTGCACATCACCGATTTCCACTTTCAGCTATTGCAGCTGTGACTCAGAGTTTCCAGGAGCAAAGGAGGTTATTCGAGGCCCGAAATGAGCACCACGCTCGTGCAGTGCACACTTTCTGCTGGTCATGTGTCCTCAAAGAAAACAGCTCTAGTTCAAGGTTCTATAACGTTCTGTGCATGTCTGTATGTGTTACTTTTTTGAAGCCTCCCGGGGTGGGAGGGGCTACCAAGCTTTTTGCAGTACGCAAAACAGCTCCAGATCTCATAAACAAGAGACCCTTGCAATGTGTGTACACAGTGCATGTTTCTCACCCTTAGCGTTATTATAGTGTGCAATACGGATACATTTGCGTTTAGCTCTGTTGCTCTCAGCCCCTCCTACCCAAGCATGTGTTTGTGCTTGGACGTGTGTGTGTATGTGTGTGTGTCTGTGTGTCTGTGTGCGTGCGTGTGTATATATTTTTTTGTGTTTGTATGTTCGTGTGTGTATTTTTTCTTGTTTGCACCAGAGCTGTTATTAAAACTTCTCTTCCGCCCTTCTCTGGCTGTTCTGGTTTCTCGTATCACCTTTAAAATCATATAATTCTCCCAGCCTGCTCAACAAGCTGTGCTGTTAAACATGGTATTTGTTGGACGTGCATGAATCCACAACCCTTATCATATCATCCACCGTCCCAAAATTTGACAACTACTATGGAGTCTGAACGTAAGCTATACCAGAGCTAAAGAAAGTGAGTGAAAAGATGCTGCAGGTGGTCAAACAGTGGATGTCAACCACTGGACTTGTGCGCAAATCGGTCCTACACGGCCATTTATTGATAGAGTTGGCCAGAACCATATATATACGGTGTATATACAGTATATTTGGCAGGGATATCACCAAATATACGGTCATATACGGTGTATATATACGGTTCTGGCCAACCCTATTTATTAACCTCCTTCGAACCAACATCATATAGCCTTGAGTACAGCTTGGGGGGTTGAGTACAGTTTGGGGGGTTG
>Ga0307945_1002901_pt1 | contig 13933 bp, 11 predicted proteins | sample OrgLakmetagen228_FD_201818 | JGI IMG/M metagenome (GOLD analysis project Ga0307945, IMG submission 201818) | Saline water microbial communities from Organic Lake, Antarctica - #228 | ecosystem: Environmental > Aquatic > Non-marine Saline and Alkaline > Saline | place: Antarctica: Organic Lake...
ATGCTTTTCTCGTTTCTCTGCTAGGAGGGCTCTTTTAGCCAGTTCAGTGTCTCTTTTGGTATTGGGCACAAGTGTAAAAATCCCCCTCCAGCAGTTCGGTGGATACGAGCCGGAATAGAACAAACTGTTACAATGCCAATGAGCAAGAGGCTATCGACACCAATGACACAAGGGCCTGCCCAGCCAGTGTTAACCTAAATGAAAATGAAAAGAAAGAACGGACCTTTAAATCCCTCAAAAGAGAGCTGGTGAAAGTCTCGTGGAACCTAATATAGGAACCAGAAGAACTGCAAAATACTTGTGAAAGTTTAGGACGCAGCCTCCAAAAGTAAGAAAGCATATCACAACACCAGACCTAATGCATTCAGCACCGGGCATACATCTTAATGATATTCAAAAACAAGGGTTTTCAGCTAACTAAGAAAGAAACTCCTACCAGCCCTATGACATCACTCCGGAACAAAGTCAATTTTGATATCCAGCTCACCAACCCTCACGCAGACATTGTAGCCACTGGGCGCTGCAAGTACTGGACCACTGACGTTGACGAAAAAAACGACATCAAGTTCCCTCAGATGACCCTATACTCCCAGAAGTGTACACTGCCACAGTAGCTGGCATCTACAACGTAGACGGAAAATCAGTCAGATGTCTACTGTCTACAATGCATAAATCACACATGGAGTTCGTGTTTCAGGAGGGAATACAGCAGTGCAGACTTGCACAGCTGCTGAGAAGAACATGCCAGCTGGCTTCATTGCCCTCTGCACGTGCATCGAAACAAGCACGAATTGCTCTCTCGTGACTTCTTGAAGCTGTAGAAACTCATGCGTAATAAGGATAGCTGTGTAAACTCGGGCACATGAAACCCCTCTACCTTTCCCCTGTTTCCTTAATTAAGCAGCTTTTTTGCAGTAGTAGGTGCAATACTATGCAAACTCAAAGGCAAACTCAAAGTTACTTTTATGATGTGATGTAGTCCTGTGACATTGAATTCTTGCTTTTCTTGGTGCAGGAGGTTAAAGTTATAAGGGTTATTTTTATCAGATTATTGAGGTGGTTCCAATGCCTGCGTTGTTTTTTCCTTCGCCATTTCTAACTGGTAAAGGAACAAAAACTGCCCATAGTTCCTCAGGAGGTGTGTACGTCCTGACCAAAAGCGAACCCAGTCTTTTCTTGACCAGTCAGGTATAGTTGCAATGTATTCCAGGAAATGCAGCTGTTGTACGATATATTGATTTTCATTCCTAAGCTACACCTCTTTAGATTTAGGGAAGTTGACTCCGGCTTACTAAATAGTTTTAGAATTTCAAGTGCTATAGTCCATGTTCACTCTTGGAACAAATAACAACTTGCACGCTCTGCTTTTACAGCATCGGCTAAATAATGCTGTCCTATTCCCTTTTCTATTGCTGGTTCAAAGTCATCGTGTATGAGGAACAGAGTAGCAGCAACCCCCAAACAAGGCGCTAGATCTTACATCTGGAACAAGGCATTCAAATGTTTATCTCTTGGTATGTACAGAACTACTCAGAGCACCTTAATCAGAAGGAAAAGCTAGGTAAAGGTAAGTTTGGCCACGCAAAAATACAAGCTACTAACAAAAATGAAGAAAAATACGACTAATTAAATCACACACGTGCCAGATCGCCTAAGTTTGCACAAAATCATATCCATTGCTTAACGTAAACACACACTTGCCACAAAAAGACTAATATAACTTGTAGGAGGCAATGATTGAAAGCAGTTTGTTGCTGTGAAACCTTGTACGTCTCCTTATCAAGCTAGATCGCACTCTTAATTGAGACGATGTGCTCGTAGCACAGCAGGGTCAGGAAGTCGGAGTAGGCACCACCCTGAAAAAGCAAGGAAGTGTTTTAAACCATAGCAATTTATTCCAGTCTGTATTGTGAGACGGCGGTGGTGAAGCCATTTCTCAAGGGAATTCGCAATAACTGCTCACAGCCCTTCAAAACTTCCTCCAAGGAAGGGAGCAAAAGGGACAACAGATAAACTTTTTGGTAAGTTTGCCAGAGTTTAATGATAAGAACCAAGTGGTAGAAGAACAGAGATGTCTACTATTATCAAGGCAATTTGTTAACACGACAGAAGAGAAACACTGGTGAAAAGCATTGATGGAGGAGCGACATGTAAAAATAATGTTCTGCAAGAAGTGGAGCGCCAAACGTATCACACCCTGGACTCAGCAGAAATTGCCATAGCAGCCTGGACAGCTGCGGCATTAACGGGTACAACATAAGGAGTTTTGCTGAGACGCCTGCCAGTGCAAATAACTGCTACTTCGGTCCTTGTCCTTGTATACCTAAGCAATAGGTTCGTTCAGCAGGTGCGCGAGTAGATATCTTAATACCTACACATATTACCTGGATGGTTGAGGCAATCAGACGCTTGGCCAGATCAAACTTGGAGCGGCTGAAGCGCTGCTCGCCCAAGGCAGTTTTTTTTGCAGCCACCTGGACAGACACCGCAGTTTTGGGCCTCTGAGCAGCTTGTTGGACACAAGGCAACCTATGCAAGGAAGGCATATTTGCTCCAGCTCATGTTTTGAGCACAGACTCCAAAACGCGACGTATCAAAGGCTTCTGGATAGGCAGAAGCAATGTCACATTATACTAAACAGCAAAGAGATCACACAAACACCCCATACTGTAAAACTCACTTCTTCTTCAAGCAGGGCTGACACCCACGAGGGGGTAATAGCACGACCTTCAGCAGTGCGCACGTTGTGGCGCACCCACTGCCAGATTTGGGACCTGAGAATAGAGGTTTCATATTGCCAAAAGGAGCGATTGCATGCAGCTCATGAGTTCAAAGTTACGAACAGACAGTTGTGTATTCTGGCTGTAAGCGTGCTGCAAGCAACGAAACCCCGGAGAATATATGGATTTGGTAGTAAAAAGTGAACAAACTGGAAAGCAAGCACACTTTGGCCGTAAGGCAGGAAAAAGTAGTCAGCCACGGCTCACCTGGAGATCTCTGCTGTGGCAGCATCTTCCATCAGACTGCGGGAATAGGAAGGTATGGAGTACACAGGCACTGAAATGCAAGGTTGGTTAATACATACAGCTGCGTATAAAGTTCAACAACACTGAGTCTGTATTTCGGCTTTCTCGTTGCTCACTTGTGAATAGGAACGCATCCCACTCCACGAAGCCAGGCTTCCATGTACTGCAGTACATGCATGTGGATGTGGGTTTGAGAGAGAGAGAGAGAGAGAGAGAGAGAGAGAGAGAGAGAGAGTGTGTGTGTGTGTGTGGAATGTACAAAAATATATCTAAATTGTGTCATGAATGTGTATATGCATGAAGTGCATGTGTGCTTGTGTGTGTGCTTGTGTGTGTGTGCGATCGTGCACAAATGTGCGTGTTTCAGTTGTGTTTATGGTAGGTTACTGAATATGGTTTCATGTACATACGCAATCACCTGCAGGCCCACATCCAGATTGTCACGCAGCCCCTGCATGCAGGTGCAGCATAAACAAGCTTGCAAATGCACAATAAAAGGAAAGAGCTGCACATGAAGTGAGTGCTGCAAAGCTGCGCAATTGACAGGGTTTACAGGGGCAGGAGAAAAGGTGTGACCTTGCTTACCACGACATGTGTTTACCTTCTCTGTGACTTTGCCTGGCGTAGCTGGGTTGAGCAGATCTTTAGCAGTCACAACTACGTCCTCACGTCGGATGTGCAGCTGGTTGGGAGCGGGCATGTGTCTGAAAAACAGGGTCCGGTCGGATTTTAGTTATGAATTGAACAGATCATGTAGTCAGCTACCTACAAGCCCAGTCTTCTGTTTCACTGCACAAAAAAACTCTGCACATCCATAGGCCGACATGCTTCAAAATTGGTAACAATATATGCACACAGATGTTGCAAAAAACATGCTCATGTAATATGCTGCGGCGTTCCTAAACGCATTCCATGAACTGGACTTACTTGTTGAAGACCTTGAGCGCCAGCTTTACCTAAAGGCAAATATGTTTAAAACAGGCTTGATTGGATGGGAGTGGTGAGAGAAGATGGTACATCAAGAACGGAGAAAATAACTGTGCACATCGTATGCATCATCTATCCATCCCTCATTATGCTAAACCAAGTTCGTAGCTGCAGAGTTTAATTAATTATAGGGATAGGGAGACTTTTGGATATATTATCAAGCATGCAGAAGAACTGCTGAGTACTCTGCAGCATGCAGAAGTACTCTAGTTCTTGGAGGCAAGTGCAATTGAACCTCAGTTGGTACTCTCTTGGCACAGCTTGGGCTGTGCTAACCATCCTTTTTATGCTTGTGCCTTAGATAGTTTGCAGCTTAGTTTTAAGCCCCTGCTCTTGCTGTTTTTGTTGGCAGGTATGGGTGTCAACAACCCAGATGCTAAATTTCTTGTTTCTCTTCTAGGAGGGCTCTTTTAGTCAGTTCAGTGTCTCCGTTGGTGTCGGCACAAGTGTAAAATCCCCCTCCAGCAGTTCGGTGGATACAAGCCGGAATAGAACTCCAGTTCTTACAGGTGAATTACATGTGTGATGCACTTCGCACAAGGGCTCTTTTAGTCAGTTCAGTGTCTCCCTTGGTGTCGGCACAAGTGTAAAATCCCCCTCCAGCAGTTCGGTGGATACAAGCCGGAATAGAACTCCAGTTCTTACAGGTGAATTACATGTGTGATGCACTTCGCACAAAGTGCACGCTTTCCGTTCTTAGCCAACTCTCTTGCACTGTGCATATGAGGGACATTTTAAGTATTTGCATTCCCCGCAGATCCTGCGACTACTGCTTTCCGGTGCCTGTTTCCAAGTCCAGTCCACTTCCTTACTTTTTTTCTTCATCTAGTCTTATAGGCCTCGCTGGTGCTTTTGGCTGGCCTGCACGGGTGGCATGGCGTCGGCGGCTGCTGCTTATTTTTTGCCGTTCAGCTGAAATTCAGGCAACACATCTAAACCAAAGCATACCCGAGGTCATTACACTGGCCAACTAGTAAGTATTAAAAGCGTCTTTCGGCTGTTCCCCAGACAATTTCCTTTTTGTTTTGCTTCCAGTCAGGCCCACCTTTCCTGTTTAATAAAAACCAACCTACACCCTGCACGCTTTTCCACTTTCAAGTAGTCAGGAGCCTAAGTTAGACATAACTAAATACCCCTGCACACTCAGTTTGTGCAAATGAGTGCCCAGGTGGGCAGGGTGGGAATCCCTGCCAGAAAATGGATTTCCAAAAGCTCCTCCCTGGTGCCATCAACTTCATACCAGGGGTGCAATAGTATTGGGGACAATTTGGTGAAGGTTTGGGAATCTGGGGTGCAGGTTCAACTTTGGACCCCCTTTTGGCAGGGGAAAGTGTGATTTACAATCAGGCACCAACCGCTAAACCGTTTGGGGTTTGCTGAATTCATAAAAAAATGTTATTAATGTCCACACTTAAGTATAAGTCTGCCCCCTCGAATCAGTCTGTGCTCGGAGGGGCTGACCAGAGCCTGATGTTGTTTGACTGTCGCTGCCCACCACGGCCCAACCCCAGCATTCCAGACCATAGTTCTTGACAGGGCATGCCTTGGGAGCGTACTGAAGGTCTCCTGACAATCAGATGGTGGCCAGAAAGCGTTTTCTAGGGTTTCCAGAAATGCACCAAATTTGCCCAGCAAACAGGCCCACGCACCAAGTCCTTTTGAGGCAAATTTCCACCCCCCTTTTTTGTTGTAATGGGCATGGTTTAACCAAAAAAGTGTCTGGGAACCAAAACATGGCGAAATTTGGATTTGGAGTCACATTTCTGTACCCATGCATGGGGACAACCACCTTTTTGGCAGGGAAATGGCACAAATTCAGCCCCCGACGCACACAGCGGACCCCAAACCCTTTTTTTTGGTGCAGAAGTGTTTCATATCTTCTTTCGTACTATCCTGCACCATTAAAAATCAAAAAATGATGAGGTTCGTTTTAGGGACGGAATTTGGCTGGGAATGGTGGGCCTGACTTCCAGTCACTTTGTTATACTCAGTACATTTACCTATATCCCAAAGAAGTGGCCCAGCTGCCTTGTCAGCCAGCCAGAATAAAAACATAGTTAAACTCCATTTACCTCAACCAGCTTTGTCAAACAGAAAAATATCAGCCACATTGGAAACAAAGTAATGTCAAGTTGAACAAACTCACCAGTTCAGGGTGCGCCACCCATGTTCCATCATGGCCAGCAGCAACCTCCTGTGCCTTGTCAGCTTCCACCTTTGAACAACAAACAATGCACCTTGGGTCAAGCTCGTTGTGTAACCCTTTTGCGCTGTTATTTCCTCATTCATAAGAATGTGTGATCAGTCTAAAGAGCATATGTGAGTAACATTGCTGAACGTTATCAAACATCTTGCCAAAATAATGAGCCTTACCTTGGCCATGGCAGCATCGTTGGCTGCTTTGTTGTTTTTGATTGGAATGAAGGCAGCCATGCCTCCCATTGCGTGCACACCACGCTGCAGGAAAAAACAGGAAAGCATAACAAAGGTCTCAACGGGCACACTCTAATATAAAAACAAAACGTTGCAGAGGCATGAAACCAACATTGCAGATAGCAAACATTATAAACTTTTGACTAAAACGCAGTACCAGATCAAAGACTGGGGTCGGCTCTGGCAGAGATTTTGCAATAAAATGCATCACGCATCACGCAGTAAGCCCAAACCAAACTTGTTAGAACATTTAATTCAGGTGGGACGCTTCATAGTAACAAGGTCCTCTAAATATTATGCTTCATAATATAAATCTATCAGCTTTAAATTTTGAGCTGGACATTAGCAAGCAAGGGATTACCTTGTGGCACGTGCGAATGAGGAGGCGCACGTAGGCAGCCATGAAGGGGCTGGACATGGTGACATCCTTACGGTCAGGAAGCACAAACTGAGGATGATTACGGAGTTTCTTGATGTAGCTGAAGATGTAGTCCCAGCGACCACAGTTGAGGCCTGGTGCGCAGCCAAACAGGTCGTGGTGAGTAACATTCATAATTGCTAATTTACTGAACAGCAACTCAAAACTTTTCATGACAGTGAACTGTGATATTTGCACTAGCATGATCAGGATATTCTGCAGCACACTCGTAGTAGAAGTAGTGTGAAAGTTTAAGCTTACCAGGGAAACAAAAATAAAGACAGTATCAGCCTACCTGATGAATGCTCCCGCAGTTCGTAGATGATCTCTTCCATCTCAAAGGCAGCCATGATGGTCTCAATGAGGACTGTTGCCCTGCAGCAAATAATAAGGGCCTAAAAATTAGCAAGGAATGAATGTCAAAGATACGTCTTCTGTTTGGAAGGCAGTACGTAGCCTCCATTCCACATTGTGCTGAAATTATTCTACTCCGGCTCGGCTTTACCGAACGGAGGGGAATTTACACTTGGCCAACCAGAAGAGAACAAGGAAGTTGGCAGCTGGGCCGTGAACACCCATACCTGCCAACTAAGACAGCAAATACAAAGGTCGGGAGGAAGAGGGGGAAAACTAAACCTTAACGTTGACTAAAGACCAGGTGTAAAAAGGATGGTACCCCACAACTCAAGCTGTGGCAAGACTGTTCCAACTGACATTTAATTGCACTCGCCTCCAAAAACATGAGTACTTCTGCAGCAAGCTGCAGAGTACTCTGCAGATCACTGTTTCACCTGATTTATTTTGGCCCTGCAAACTATGAACGCTTTGCATCGGATGCATCCATCTCGTATGTGGTTGGTTATGGCAACAACAAATTTGGTCTTTAAAGCGCTTACGAACTGTCACCTGATTGTGCCCCGTGGCAGATTGATCATGTCTTGTGCCATGTTGAACACATCATTCCACAGCCTGTAGGTCAGGTTACAAAAGCAAAGTTAAGCCCTGGTTTTAATAAGAAACTAAAAAGGCTGGCAAATGCTAGCTGGCATGGGCACCAATGCAACAAGTCCGTTATGGGGGCATACATGTTGGGCTCACCTTGCCTCCAGGTGGCTCTCCATTTTGGGAAGGTAAAAATAGGGGCCTGCGCCAATTGCTATTGCCTGCAAGGCAAAGTATATTTGCAAGACAGCCATGCTTCCTTACAAGCTACTGCGCAGACTGACTTCCCTAAAAAGAAAAAAGGAGGACAGACATGCGAGAGATGTAAACTGTATAGGAAATTTGACACACCTGTTTGGCGTTGTGGAAGAAGTATAGCCCAAAATCAAACAGAGATGCGCTGCAGCGCTCCCCATCGACCATTACATGTGCCTCCTCCATGTGCCAGCCCCTAGGCCTGCACGGACGCGCATGGACAGTATGCAGGTGCCTAGCTAGACACGCGCAAGAAGGAAACAAGGAAGACACGCGTGCGCCGCAATATTAAGATTACTGTCAGTTTGGCGAACCAAATCAATAACAGCCTAGTAGCACTTCTAACAAACAGCATCCCTGAAGTACCTTACAATCAGGGTTGCCACCTTGCCGTCTTGACGGAGCTTATAGTATTTTCCTGTGGCAATAGAGGGGGTGACCAACGCAATTTAGCATTTTCACCTTAAAGCATCGGCCCTAACAAGTACGTCTTGTGTAATAAAGAGGTGGAACGTTGACAAACAGATCTGCTTAACTTCAATCTAGCGTTAACTGTTTTGGTAAATAAGTACATACCATCAGCTTGTGCAAAAGTGAGGGTGCGGCGGAGAAGGTCTCGCATGTTTATCTGGCCATCCAGGTTGTTTTCCCAGGTGGGGGAGTGAGAGTCTGAAATTAAAGGTAAAATTTGCAGAGGGGAATGTCTGGATAAAAGTCTTTAATTGTTGCTTAATTAATACAAAGTGTAAACAAATCATCCCTTATCGAATTGAGATCCAACCGAAACTAACGGCAAGGTAAAAGCTACCAAACCCTTTTAAGCCAAGTGGCCTGCATAAGGATTGACAGGAGGAAACGCGCATCCACACCCAAGTATGTTGCCTTCCTTTAAAAAATGCGACTTAGCATCTCAACAACTACATAACCTATTCACTCTATTTTTATAGCAGTGATTTTGTTGATTTTATAGTTTCCAAAGCTCCAAACTCAAGAATGATGCTCTTGCTCAGTCTTGCTAGTCAAATATTTGCTTGAGAAGTGAGCTCACGCTGCGACCGATAGGCAAGCTTTCCATAACTAGAAGATTACCAGAGGTGAGCCTAAAAAAAGGGTGTTTTTAAAATGTGAATTGAGTACGGGCCCCCCAGCTGGCACTTTCTAGGCTGAGCACCCAGATATAGCCCTTGCTCTGAGCTGCTGAGAACACCTGAGCTTGAAAAGTGCCAGTCCGGGGGCACATGCCTAATTGCCCGCGGCGTGAACCCTACTTTTGGCATGCAAACCTTCACACCAGATCACACACTGCACCAAACTGGGTGATTTTTAGGTTCTTGTAGTCCATGTAATAAATAAACATCACTGCAAAAGAAATGGAGTGATTTGGCCCAGTGGTTGGTCAGATGTTGATTTTCAGCCGTTTACCTTATAAAAAAATCAGCATCAGGGGTGCCAAAAATGGTTAAAAAACACCGACCCCCTCTAAACCAGCATGTATATACCCACGATTACTTTGTAATACATTAGAAATGTCTTGATAGCATTTTTATTAAATTTGGACCCGTGGCTGGGCCCTGGTGAGCGCAAAATGGTGTGATCTATGCAAAAAATGAGGCCAATTTCCACACTGGTGCACCGAGGCATCCTATTGACACCATAACTTTTCCGCCCACCTCCTTTTAATGTAAAAAGACGATTTGTATCAAGAAAGTCACATTTCAGGAGTTTCACTCAGTCGACCATCTCTGGAAAATTACAAGCTTAATTGCTATTTGGAACCTTCATTTATAACAGTTCTGAGCTTTAAAACTGTGAGAGCACCCAAGGAGTATGTAAACAGCATGCCCAATTTGGGCATGAGATTGCCCTCATTGTAAATATGAAAAATATGTTCTGAAGTATTCCAAGCAAAAACGCAGTGCAACAAGATCATATAATTTGTGGCAGCTTACTTCTATCGTAGTTTGGTGTTTACCTTCAAAGTCGGCCATGAATTGCGTAGCACCAGAGTTGCTTGCATTGATCACCATCTTGCTTGGGGAAACTGGACCGGTTATTTCCACACGGCGATCCACAAGGCCAGGTGCAGGCTTGGCTCCCTGCCAACTGACCTCCTCGCGCACCTATACACAACAAGACAGCAGAACTCATCAGAAGGCAGGCAAGCTGATCTACATTCATAATGCACGGCGGCCAGCAGCATCCATCCAACAATATGCTTTGCATGCCACTGTCATCCTCCCCTACCGCTTTGGTGGAACCTAGAAAATCTGGCAGCTTCCCGGCGTCTAGCTCCTTCTGCCTGACTTCCCTCAGGGCAAGCAGCTCCTTGCGCCTGCATGCAAATACATAAACAAAGCGGACTGCAGTGGTACTCCTTTGCATGATTTGGCACGTGTACGCTGCAGCAGGTAAGAGCTGTAGTCTGTTTTGGCCCATCTGAGCTACATGCAGCACGCATGAAAGAGCGAAGAGCGAATGAAGTGTGGATTGCAATTCGCAACAATCTTCCTGCATGAAGAGGAGCAATTCATGTCGCATGGAAGTCCCACGCATGGCGAGAGCACTCATTTGTGTCGTTAAGAGGCAGCATCTGGTGAGCTGTGTATGTGTGGTGGCGTGAGAGCGAGCGAGGAAACAAGAGAGGTTAAGCAGAGCGAGAGCTGTCGTCCGTCTTTCTCGGCCTTGTCCCCCCCCCCGATTACTCGCAGATGCTCCTGAAGCATAGTTACAATTTACCTTGAGTTGAACGCACGATGGAGGGAACCGACGAAAGCCAGGGCATCAGGCGTAAGTATTTCGTCTGCCTCTCTGCCTCTTACCGCACCGCACACCTTGATTCCTGCCATTATGAGTTGAAGATGCTATAAGAAAATTTTTCAAAATGAGCATGCAGACAAACACTCCTATTCGCCTGCTTTTCCGCAACCATACATAGATCATATTATTTACATCATTTGTTTACCAATTGATTCAAGGTGAGATCCTGAGGAACACACCTGGCTGTTGGAGGCATTACGGATGCTGCTCTCTCGCTCTCCTCCTTACTGTAGTATGTACTGACAATCATTCATCCGCTGTGCCTGCATGCTAGCAGCTGCTGCTGCTGCTGCTTATAAGGGGATCCCTACCTCTGATGTAATATACCCTGAAACGAGAAGAAGTACTGCTACTGCCAGCATAAAATATATGCTGATTAAAGCGGCCACGGCCGAAATCCCCTTCGATGGCGACAGAAGTCATCATCACGCTTCACGCGTGAAAGTGCAACACATGTTTACACCCCCTGCTGCCACCGCTGCATAACTAAGAACGATCACCTGTTATAGCTGAGGACTTATGCACTGCCGACAAGCTGACGCGCCGGCATGAATTTTCCTATCATGCAAGGCAGCTGCTCTTTGTCTGATTTTAGCCAACAAATCCGTCTTGTGCACAATCATGTGCTCAGTTGCACTTTCCCGCCAACTGGAAGCAGGGGCAGGACTACCCCGGACGATGACCAGAGGGCGCTATTAATTATTGAATCAGTAGGTGTCACTGATTCGATTGACATTCTAAGGTTGCGAAGAGGCCTAGAGGGAATTTGCCTGTAATTTGCCAGGCCTGAACTTGCTGGCATGCTTTTTTTTAAATCAGTAGACACAGACACCCATATTTTAGGTCTCCATCGACGCTTTTCAATTTTTTATAATAGATACGACGAATGAAGGGAAGGCGAGATTCAATATGTAGACATTACAGGACCCGTGAGGGAGGCCCCCGTGAGGGAGGCCAAATCCGACCCAATTCCGACTCTACGAGCGAACCTACCCTCCCGAAGGGGGGGAGCGACGATCCCCTAAGGGGATCGTTCGCTCGTACGATAAAAGGGGGGTCGAAGATCTGCGAGTTCCCCTCACATTCGATTGACATTCTTAAATTGGGGGGTTGTCCCGAACACACCCGCCCGGCGGTTACTGGGTTAAGCACTTAGTAAAATTGAGCTTCGAGGCAGTGTTCGAGGCCCAAAATTGAACTTCATGGAAATATCTGAAATGTCGTTTGCCGGGTAATAAGAGTGTTTCGAGAACATCTGCAAGCTCAGATTTGTATTTTGGCCAATTTGGTGTTGGGTAGGTTGAGCTGCCTGTCCTGGGCCCCCTAAACGCACTCGGAACGGCCAAACGTTGGCGCTTTGTGTGTTGGGTATTAGCATTAGGGGTGTTTTCAGATCATTTCCAAGCTCAGATTTATGTAAGGGTTTTGCCAGTGCCTGAAAGCAAATTTGGTAAGCCACTGTTGTACTCTCCCTTACGTGCGTAAAGCTATCAGACACGTGCGCTTGTAAGATCAATTTATCGACATGATTCTTCTTCCCACCTGTGGGAAGGACAACACACACATTCCGCCGCACAGCTTGTGCAGTACACCATTCTTGGTATGGCCTGTCACACATGTATCCTTTTGTTCGCTACTGCTGTAGCTCCGCCTACAAGAGTACGAGGGGATGTGCATCTCATATGCTGTGTTTACAGCGCGTTTGTGGAAGCACGCGTGCACATACGCCCTGAAAAGAAGAACAAAATACGCAGCCAACTTCTTAATTTGGCAGCTAAATTTAACTCAGATGGAGAAATTTAGTTAGTTGCAAGGAAATAGCTTAAAATATATAGTCTGGTTGCTCAATTGTTGTAATAATTTTATTTGAGCATGGTTATAGCATAGTCTAAGGTCTACTCTCCAAGACATCTACTGTATGTGGGCGAGCTATCGACCACGGAACGAGCGCTGTGCAGCGAGTTGCTCTTTGTGGTGGCGCTTCAAATATACTCCTAACTCTGCGCAAAAATCCTGTAACCCAAAGTCTTCAAGCCATAAACAGCCCTCCACCATGAACTTGCCAATGACCTGGTACCGACCAGGTCGACCAGACTTGGTGGAAATCATGGGCTTGTCGGCCTCTGCGTGGTGAAAGAGAGCACCCACTTGCATTTTAAATGAATGCACATCAAAGAGCATATCAAATCTAACAGTTTCACACTAGGACCTGTCACTCAACTCCATACAACATAGTTTCCGTGACGTTCAAACCGGTGACTGTACCGCAGGCGATTATTTGCTTCAGATGTCATGCATAATAGCAAGAGATGCGCTTTGGATTTTGGATATCTGCATCGGCGTGCAACAGATTGTGTGTTAGAAAAAGTCACCCCACTCCCTTCCCCCGGCACGTACACACGCACGCGCATGCCTGGCAGTGCGCGGTTCCCCCCCTCTTCCCCAATGGTACACCCACTTGTCCTACCTCCTTCTAATACCCTACCTCACCTTTAAAACCCTATCTCCAATGGTCTACCCACTTTATGCATATGAAGGGAGTAGGAACCTCGAAACACCTCCTCACAAGCACGTCAAAAATTTATCTTCGAAATTTAAACTTTCACAGTCCTGAACCTGCCATGAAACACAGTTTCCGTGACTTTCAAGCAAGGGTTAGTCACTTATGATGCGGCTTGAAGTGCTGACGATGAGCTCGTACTCTGGGCTCACGGGGCTATGTTGCATACCCCGCCCGTTGTCCTCCCACCCCCCTGCCATTGCAACCTCGCGGATCTGGTGGGTGATGATGGGGTACTGGTTGTTCTCATATGCAGCTTTGGCAAACCGGTTGTTGCGGCCTCCAATCGCACCTGCGCAGCAAGCTAAGGGAGGGATTGTTAGAACTGCTGTGACTCTGGCACTCAAGCGCAAAGCAAGCAAGCAAGCAAGCAAGCAAGCAAGCAAGCAAGCAAGCAAGCAAGCAGGCAGGCAGGCAGGCAGGCAGGCAGGCAGGCAGGCAGGCAGGCAGGCAGGCGGGCGGGCGGGCGGGCAGGCAGGCAGGCAGGCAGGCAGG
>Ga0307945_1002904_pt1 | contig 13925 bp, 14 predicted proteins | sample OrgLakmetagen228_FD_201818 | JGI IMG/M metagenome (GOLD analysis project Ga0307945, IMG submission 201818) | Saline water microbial communities from Organic Lake, Antarctica - #228 | ecosystem: Environmental > Aquatic > Non-marine Saline and Alkaline > Saline | place: Antarctica: Organic Lake...
GCGATGCGTCCTGCTGTGACTTGTGCTTGAGCGTAAACAACACAATTTTAGTGCAGAGGTTCACACAACTACAACTTCCATGGTGCAGCCAGAGGCAACAGCGATGCGTCCTGCTATGACTTGCGCTTGAGCGTAAACAACACAATTTTAGTGCAGAGGTTCACACAATTACAACTTCCATGGTGCAGCCAGAGGCAACAGCGATGCGTCCTGCTGTGACTTGTGCTTGAGCGTAAACAACACAATTTTAGTGCAGAGGTTTACACAACTGCAGCTTACCATGGTGCAGCCAGAGGCAACAGCGACGCGTCCTGCTGTGAGCTTGTGCTTGAGCGTAAACGACACGATCTTAGTGCAGAGGCTCACACAACTGCAGCTTACCATGGTGCAGCCAGAGGCAACAGCGATGCGTCCTGCTGTGAGCTTGGTGGCCATGCCTCCCGTGCCCCACTGTGTGCCTTTGGTCTTTGTGTCCGCATTAAGGTGTGCGAAGTCTTCAACGTCTAGGATGGGCTGTGCATTAGGGTCATCCTGAAACATGCACATACATACACAAACACACAAACATAGTGGTTTGCAATTGATTGGGCGTATACGTCTGTACGCGCACAAGCAGAGAGCTGCGTCAGCGCCCATTACATGCTTGCGATGTGTGTGAAAAGGTATGAAGCAGGTGTTTGAGTAGCTGTGTGCTCAACTGCAAGAGGAGCCATATGCTGCCTATAAAAGCGGCACATCAGTGGACATTAATCCTGCAAGTCTATCGTAGCAGTGGACATTGATCGTTCAAGTCTATCGTAGCAGTGGACATTAATCGTTCAAGTCTATCGTAGCCACTCACTTTGGGATTAGATGTATACAAGCAATCTACGTCGGTCATGAGGAACAACCAGTCAGCTTCAACAAGAGTTGCCACCTGAGTACGTGTGTGCATGTGTGTGTACGTGTGCGTGTGTGTGTGTGTGTGTGTGTGTGTGTGTGTGAGGGGGGGGGCAATCTGTATGTGGCAGCTGAAATTATCTTGGTCTGCACGGCTAATGTAATGACTAGTGTACCCATTTAATTTATTGGAAGGAAAAAGCAAAGAGGAAAGGAAAGTGGCTTCCATCCCCCTATTCATTACCTCTGATAGGCACTGTGTTACACAGACAATTGTTACATGTGTGCATTCATTACCTCTGATAGGCACTGTATGACACGGACAATTGTTACATGTGTGCATTCATTACCTCTGATAGGCACTGTATGACACGGACAATTGTTACATTTGTGCATGTAATGAACCGACACGCTTGTTGCTTATCCACGCTTGTTGCTTATGCATGTAATGAAAGGGGCATGTTGCTTATCCACGCTTGTTACATTTGTGCATGTAATGAACTGACACGCTTGTTGCTTAGCCCTAACATGTATTCCATGCTTGCATACTGGGGGGGCTGCAGCAAACCCCTAAGAAGCAGGAACAAAATGCTGCAGGATTGTCCTCAGCGGACTCCTGCAAACAGATTGCTGTTTTGGAAAAAATTACGCCTTCAGGAGTGGGCTGACTTGATGAATCAGCAGGCACGAGGGCATCCTGTCTAAATTGCCTAATCATAAATTGCCAGGCATGAGGGCATCCTGTCTAAATTGCCTAATCATAAATTGCTAGGCATGAGGGCATCCTGTCTAAATTGCCTAATCATAAATTGCTAGGCATGAGAGCATTCTGTCTGAATTGCCTAATTATAAATTGCCAGGCGCGAGGGCATCCGGTCTAAATTGCCTACTCCTAAATTGCCAGGCGCGAGGGCATCCTGTCTAGATTGCCTACTCCTAAATTGCCAGGTGCGAGGGCATCCTGTTTAAATTGTGACTTGATAAATCAGCAGGCACGAGGGCATCCTGTCTAAAGTGGTGAATCAATTCCTGTTTAAATTGTTAAATTGAGTCAGGCACAAAGGCGTCCTGTCTAAATAGTGGCAAGGGCCTGCATCAGCATGCTGCCCAAGAGTCTAGCAAATGAAAACCGGATGCACCTGTGCGGAAAGAGTGTCGTTGTCCCCAAAGCGCAGCTCCCTCACGGCCACGGTGTCGTTCTCATTCACGACAGGAACCACGTTGTACGCAAGGAGCTCTGAGAATGTGTTGCGGGCGTTCAGAAACCTGACAGGTCATTTGCACGAGAGCACAGATAGGTTTTGCACATTACGAGCATGAGCATTTTAGATTGAGCTTGAATGAGCAACCACAGGGGCAAACAATCAGGCGTTCAATTTAGCAGCCCAAAACAGCAATTTACTTGACAGAAAAAACAAACCTTTTGGCTCTGCAGCACTCCATCTCAAACATAAGCAGTGAACGCGTGCTGCAAGCAAAGCCATCTACAGCGGGCTGCAAAGTTATCTACTACTGCGGGCTGCAAAGTTATCTACTACTGTGGGCTGCATGCAAAGCTATCTACTGCAGGGCACGCGTGCTGCACGCAAAGCTGTCTACTTTTTGCCGCTGCGTGCTGCTGCAAACACTCACTTGGGGGACGGAAGGGCTTTAGACGTACAACCATCTAACATTTACCTGTTTTAACCTGTCATTATTGCTTTCTATAATGTGAGCTCCTAGTGCCTTTGAAGTGAGCAGCAGTCTTGCTACCATCTATCCTAACTCACCACTTCTCTGCCCTCGCCGCAAACTTCTTACATTGAAAAGACAGCAACTTGGATGCCTGAGCAATATTGATGAAATGTATTGATCCCCACTGCTCACTGCACATGGTCTGATGATGTAGTCCAGGGTGGGAACGTAAGCTAACATTTCCGTCTTTGCTCAACAACGCCTTGTGTCTAGGCAGCTTCCACTCATCTCCTTCATCATCACCTGACCCTAATTCTTCTTATACGTTCATGATCCCACTCACTGCTCGCGGTCCGAAAGGTTGTCAAGAGTGAGCAACACTTGAGCACAGACCTGCGCAGTGTACAGTGTGTGCCTGGTTGTCAGTCATACAGGCAAGCTATTGGGCGACATGACGCAAACTTTTGGGTTTACGACCAACGACATGGCACATGTTTGAAGATCTCAAGCGTCATTGGACTCGAAAGCAAACAGCCTGAACCAGCTCCTATTCATGCGTTGACGTAGACAGAGCGCACTGAAACAGTACAGCAAACACAAGGCACTCACGATTCCGAGTGACGACAAAAAGTCTTCATAGTAGCGCATTAGGTGTCCCTGCCCAACGGCTGCCAGGGCTTGTTTCTTGGCCAGCTGCTGTGGACTGAACGCAAAGACAAGCACGTGCTATGTGTTATGCGCCTTTGTTAATGTGTTATGCGCCTTATTAATGTGTTATGCGCCTTTGTTAATGTGTTATGCGCCTTTGTTAATGTGTTATGCGCCTTTGTTAATGTGTTATGCGCCTTGTTAATGAACAAATGCACGCATTGAGCGTGGCCATGCCCAACAGCTGCAAGCTCTCGTGCTTTTGGCCAGCTGCTGCGGCCCGGAGGCAGCAATACGTACATGTATGTTTATGAACAGTTATAAGCATTGCCACGGCCTGCCATGGCCTGATGGTTGCCAGGGTATGCTTCTTGATTGGTGGCAGTGTGGTCAGACGCGCTTTTGTGCACCATTTTGTACTAAGGTGGGTAAGCCTGTTCACTTTGACTGATAGGTGCGTGCAAAATCCCCATGGGAATGTGAAAGGTATTTTACCTCGTTCGTTGGCCAGCTGCTGTGCGCGCAAACTCTGAGATTGCCAACACACACAGCCAGGTTGGGAGATATGGGCTTGCACTATTGGTTCAAGCGAAGAAGGTCTAATCGGCACTAGAAGTTTGAGCGAAATCAAGCGATCACGATTTCCTATGCGGTTGACCGGCATCTTTTGAGTTGGAAAACAATGTGTCAGTCATAGTTCCAATACAGGCATGTATTGGCGCAATTTCTATTTCAGGGTTTAGTGTGACCTGACCGAGGCAAGAGGTTGTGATCCTCTCACTTTTAGCTGGAGCAGCACCTGAGGGGCACCTGAACTCCTACAACCAGCACATCCAATTCCATCTGTATGGTCCCTGCACTCTACACCCCTGTTTGCACCCCGTGTGTGTATATGTATCTGTGTGTGCGTGCATGTGTGCGTGCTTGCTTGCCTATCACTCAATAGCGTCATGCAGGTCAATCTGCGTCTTTATGGTGAAACAAAGGACTGGGTGCTTCAATTCACTAGCTGGTAAAATCAATGGTTTGCCATATACTGGCAAGTTGAAAGAAACTGGTTTACTGGCGAATTGAAAGAAATCCTACCGGTGCATGAGACCCAGCTTCTGGCAGCCCACTCCCACGGCACCACTGGATACCACAATGACAGCGTAGCCTGAGTGTGCATGTGTGTGTGTGCGTGCGTATTCCATCGTATACTAGGGCAATTTTTTGCGCAAGTGTGCAACGTGTGTTACAGTGTTTATTGCCAGAGTGGCCACAGCGATGCCGTCTGCTCCACGTACGATCAAACCTGACGGCAGGGGAGCCTACCTTGGTCGTGCAAGGTCTTAATGGTCTCACAGATCCTGGCCAGACTGCTAAGATTCAGTGTCATCTGCTCGGGGCGGACAAGGCTGCACATGAGCACACACGCAATTTGAATGTATGAATGTGCATGTTTGCGTGCACTCATGTGCCGTGTGTCTGTGCGCATCTAGGTGCAGGCATGTGCCTGCTCGTGTGCTTGTGTATTTACGTGTATGTGCATGCATGTGAGTTTGTGCTCGTACATTCGTGCCTGTGCGTGTGTAATTTGAGCATACATCGTAGAGTTTGTGCTCGTACATTCGCGTCTGTGTGTGTGCGTGTGTTTTGTGTAGGGGGGAGGTGAGTGTGTATGTGTGTGTGTGTGTATGTGTGTGTGTGTATGTATGTGTGTGTGTGTACATGTGTGTGCAGGTGCATTTGTGTCTGTCCATGTGCAAACATTTACCTGGACGTGCCCACCTTCAGCACCTGGTGAGAGGCACAAAAACACATGTTCAGTGCGGGTGGGAGAGGCAAGAGAAATGGAGGAATGAAAGGCCTACCACTGTGGTTTTGGTGACGAGGGATGCTTTTGGTTTGGGTGGGAGACCTGGAGAGGATCCCCTCCTAATTTCCATGTTGCCTGTTTTTGCAGGGCCTTAAAAGTGAGAAATTTAAAAATTGTGGATTACCAGTCAATGGCAGTGATGATGTAAGTCTAATCATTCCTGTGCGCCACTGCACTTCTAGCTGTCTTCTAGAAATTGGGGAAATGTGTGTCCTTGGAAATACATTAGCCTGATGGCTAGCAAGGAGCGCCAACGCTTAGAAAGACCTGTGTAAGTACACACACACACACACACACACACGCACACACACAAACACACACACAACGCATACACATACACTCAAGCACACACACATACACATACACACATTCACGCACACACGCACACACGCATACACAAACAAACACATACACATACACACACACGCACACACACATACACAAACGCACACAAGCACACACACAAACACACACACATATACACACACACCGTGTGCAAACACACATACACAAACACAACTGTACTGCAGTGGTCCTGTCAAGTGGCGCTCCTCCCTCCGCAATGCCATTTACGACGTGCTCAGTGCTCGCCCCAATTGGGTGGAAACTGACCATGAGACTGAGTGGGACTTCTTTTGGGCTGACAAAGGGTAGGTTGGTGTGTTTGTGGGTGCTGACAATTGAAGAGTGGTACGTTTCCAATTGTTGCCAGGCATAGATGCAGTAGGTGACCAAAACATTCTTCTTCTCATGTGACCTGCTTAAATACAGGCTTGCTGCTTAAAAAATGGTGGTCAGTGAACGCGTGGGAGCACCTGGCATTAACTTGGTATCTCTGCAATTGTGCTCAAAGGGGCTTAGTGCGGCTGTGTAACACGCACACTCACGTACACACACAAACTCACACTCGCACACACACGCACACTAACACACACACACACACAAAACACACAAGCACGCAAACACCCTTTTGCATGCACACGCACATACACGCACTCACACACACAGCTGGATCCACCACGAGCTTGACAAAATGCACCTCAATGACTGGCAGCGCATCAACCACTTCCCCAACCACTACGAGCTAACGCGCAAGGACCTGCTCATCAAGAACCTCAAGCGTGCAAAGCGGCAGCTAGACAGAGAGGTATACACAAGTGTAAAACTTATAACTTATAAATCATGCTTGTGGAGAGCAAGTGCGTGGATGTGTGTGTGCATGCGTGTGTGTTTGTGTGTGCGCGTGCGCTGTAGTGCACTCCTAGCTAGAACCAGGTGCTTGCGTTCTGCGGCCCACTTGCTATAGATGGAGCGGCTCAGTGGCTCAGAGACAACACGTTGAGATACTCCTGCCCACGATCAACTTGCTTTGCTGCTCCTCTCAAATTAGTGAGCAGAGGCGGCACAATACTAGCCGTTTAAAAAACTGCACATTCCGCAACAAACCATTGATGCGTGCAGGAGCGGGTATGCAGAGGCGGCGCAATAAAACCAACCCGGGACTCTGTACTTCGACACAAATTATTCGTGCGTGCAGGAGCGGTATGCAGAGGCGGCGCAGTACAACTTCTTCCCGCAGACGTTTGTGGTTCCCAGCGAGTACCGCATGTTTGTGGAGGAGTTTAAGCGCAGTGGGGGCACCTGGATTATGAAGCCCATTGGCAAAGCCCAAGGGGCGGGCATCTTTCTGTTCAACAAGCTCAGCCAGGTAAGGCAGTGCATTGGTCGATCTGACAACTGGCCAACTGGCCTTGCTGGCAGTGTGTGTGTGTGTCTGTGTGTGTGTGTGACTCTGTGAGTCTGTGTGTGTCTATGTGTATGTGTGCATGTGTGTGTGCGAGTCTGTGAGCCTTTGTGTGTAGTAGTTAAGGAACCAAATTACTGCGCTGGTAGTGTTAACACATCCAGCGTAAATAGGGGAAGGAGCACTTGGGTGCCTAAAAGCCCCTCACTGCAGTCTGAGCGTGTAAATTAAACCGCCAAGTCGACCAGGTGGTTGTGCAGGCTGTACGTGCCACTCAGCTATGTGCTATGTGTAGGGTTGGCCAGAACCATATATATACGGTGTACATACGGTATTTTTTGCTTGGAAATCACCAAATATACGGTGTATATATACGTATATATACGGTTATGGCCAACCCTAGCTATGTGCGTGCTTCAGTGCTCTGATTAACATCTTGCTGATCACATCACGCTTCTTTGTGCCTTATTTGCACCTGGACATGCTTTCACAGGTGGAAGTCACACATACTTACAATTGCAGGAATAATTGGTGCACATATGCACTCAGCCTCACATACACACATATACACACGTACGCACACACATAGGGTTGATAAGAACCGTATATACTATATATACACCGTATACGACTATATGTTCAGTGATCTCCCTGCCAAAAATACCGGATATACATATATTGTTCTGGCCAACCCAACACACATATACACACACACCCCTACACACACACACACACACGCACAAACTCACACAGATCGCAGAGTGGAGACGGGGTTGCAATTGGCGTCCTGATGCAGAAACAGAACAAGAGGCCCCGGAGACTTACCTTGCCCAACGCTACGTTGACCAACCATACCTGGTATGCTAGACTAGGTGGTACGCTAGACAAGTGGTACGCTAGACTAGGTGGTGCGCTAGACTAGGTGGTGCGCTAGACTAGGTGAAATGTTACACTTGGGGGTACGCTAGATTAGGTGGCACGCTAGATTAGGTGGTGCGCTAGACTTGGGAAATTGACAATTGGTGTGTAATTTCTTTCTTCCACATTTAAGGTTGCGTGGTGTTATTGGTAAGGCGCCATGCTTGTGGTAAAGAGTCACACACACTTGTGGTCTGGCATAGCGCTCTGGATAGAAGTTTGCCTGAGGAAGGGCACAAGGGGCAGAGGACAGCAATTGAAATGACCACCGACATGTTGGGTGATGCGGCACACAACGGTCTTGAGCAACGAGGGTCATCTCAAGTGTGAAACGGAAGGGAACTCTGTTTATATACCTGATGCAGGTGGGCGGCAAAAAGTTTGATCTGCGCATCTACGCGCTTGTGGTCAACTATTCCCCCCTACAAGTCTACCTGTACAGGTGAGCGCAGGTTGTGGTGTGTGTATGTGTGTGTGTGTGTGTTCACTACCATTAGAGGGTGTATGCGCGCCTTTGCCACCTGTGCCAGGTATGCTCCTTTGATGTGTGACCTACAAATGGTATGCCTGGGCGTGCTCATATTATTTAGTGTGAGCACGCACAGGAGAGGCGGTATGTAGTACACGGTGAAAGTGGGGAAGGGTGTGAACTGCACATGTCATCGTTCTAGTGTGACTAAGCCCGGTAGAGGCAGCAAGTGGTGCACGGTCAAATTAGGAAAGGGCGTGTACTGCACACGTCATTGCTTTAGTGTACCGTGTATTGTGTTCTGCACATGTCATCGCTTTACTTTACCGACCACAATCGCTGCAACTTATTACAAATTCCTTGCAGACGCATGGCTTCAGCCTGTAAGCATTACGACGCTGAGAATTCTCAACCTACATCCTGGGTTTGAACAGGCGAGGCAGTTCTAGACCAAATCTGGATCCATTGCCTGCATCCACACAGGAGTGGCTTTGGGCGCTTTACAAACACGCGCTACAGCACACGGAAAGAGGACATCTGCAACTCCTACATGCACCTGACCAATGTGGCCATCCAAAAGCACGCCCCTGGGTTTGACTCTGCCAAGGTGTGTGTGTATGTGTGCATGTGTGCGTGCGTGCGTGTTGTATTAAAGAGAGGAAGCACAGAGAGGCTGAGAAGAGTTGCAGTGGTGGCTGAGCACGGCTCCTTTGTCAAGTTAAAGCTTGGTGCCTTCTTGTAAATGTAAGCAAAGCTGAGGAGTGTTTTACTTCGATGAGGAATGCTTCGATCAGGAATTCTTTGCATAACGACTTGCACGTGACACCTGTCAACGTCAATTTCCAGCGGCTACGACCCAAACTGCGCGTGGCACTTGAACAAGCAGCAATTACGTTCAAATGCTGCAACGCAAGTATGCAGTGTGCGTCCTTAATTTGCACGCAAGTATGCAGTGTGCGTCCTTAATTTGCAACGCAAGTATGCATTGTGCGTCCTTATCCTTTGCAACTTTTAAGTACCTAGGGGTGCATGCCTTTCACACCAATGAAGCAATGAATCATTGCATGTTTTGTGCGTGCAGGGTGTAAAGCAATAAATGAAGCCCTGCATGTTTTGTGCAGGTATGAAGAAAAAACGAAGCCCTGCATGTATTGTGCATGCAGGGTATGAATGAAAAAATGAAGCCCCGCATATATTGTGCATGCAGGGTATGAAATGGTCCATCCGCAGCTTGCGGATGTTCATGGAGACACGGCATACCGCTGATGGGGCCAACGAGCTGTTCCACAATATTCAGGTGAGTGGATGTGTGTGTGGTTTTGTGTTTTCTGTGCTTGTATACTGTCGAATCAGACTGGGTTCTGTACATGACCTGCTGTGTGGACCGAAAAAGTTAGGAATGGGAGTGCGATTTGGATGGTTTGTATCACTGTCGTTTGTTCAGCTTTTGCAAGCCTGCATGGTTCTGTTTGCAGACCCGTCATGTTGCATCTTTTGTTTTGCAGAACCTCATCATCAGGACACTGCTGGCTGTCCAGCCGGCTATGATCAACGACAAGCACTGCTTTGAGCTATACGGGTGGGTCCTCGGTGCAACTTTGTCTGAAGATGTGTTGAGTTCAGGCGTTTTGGGTAGCAGCTTCAACTACCTCACTGCCTCCAACTGCAAAGGAACCCTCCCTGTTTCACTCTCTTCTTTTCCTTCTCCATACCGGTATTCACATTTCGGTATTCACAATTCTAGCTTGAAAGCTCCCTCCGATGCTGGCCTCCTCACGACCTGCGCTCTTCGCCTTGAGCTCAAGTGTTTTCCATCACGTGTAGGGTTGGCCAGAACCATATCTATACATGGTGTATGTATACGGTTCAGGCCAACCCTGATCATGTGCTCTAGTGACAGGGTTGGCCAGAACCGTATATGTACACAGTATATTTGGTGATTTCCCTGCCAAGAATACCGTATGCTCACCGAGACACCATTATACACAGAAGGCACGGTTTCCATCCTTGTGGCCCTTGCTGTGATCCACCTTGTGGCCCTTGCTGTGGCCCTTGCTGTGATCCACCTTATGGCCCCTGCTGTGGCCCTTGCTGTGATCCACTTAGTGGCCCTTGCTGTGATCCACCTTGTGGCCCTTGCTTGTGGCCCTTGCTGTGGCCCTTGCTGTGATCCACTTTGTGGCCCTTGCTGTGATCCACCTTGTGGCCCTTGCTGCGGCCCCTGCTGTGGCCCTTGTTGTGATCCACCTTGTGGCCCCTGCTGTGGCCCTTGCTGTGGCCCTTGCTGTGATTCACCTTGTGGCCCTTGCTTATGGCCCTTGCTGTGATCCACCTTGTGGCCCCTGCTGTGGCCCTTGCTGTGATCCACTTTGTGGCCCTTGCTGTGGCCCTTGCTGTGATCCAAACTCCACCCTGATTGACCTTTCTTGCTGTACGCTGCGCTCTGATGTACACTGCACCACACCGCACTGGAGCTTTGGCTCTTTGGAGCGTTTGTATTCCAATTGTTCCTAACAATGGGCAATGCGCGTGGTTGCAGGTATGACATCCTGATCGACGCTGCACTGAAGCCTTGGCTCATTGAGGTCAATGCGTCGCCATCCCTCAGTGCCAGTGACAAGGCAGATCAGGCCCTCAAGTTTGGACTGCTTGAGGTATGGCACGATGCGTGAAGCAGCGATTGTAATTTCTTGGACTGCTTCGGGTGTGCCACGATGCATGAATCATTTATCTTTAAACATTTGGACTGCTTCAGGTATGGCATGATGTGATGATACGTGAAGCAGGAAAAACAAATTCGTGGACTGCTTGGGGTGTGGCATGGTCTGCTAAGCAGGAATTTATAAAAATATAGACTGCTTGAGGTATGGCATGATGTGTGAAGCGGCCATCTGCGAAGTCTTGGACTGCTTGGGGTGTGGCATGGTCTGCTAAGCAGCGATTCCTAAAATTAGACTGCTTGAGTATGGCATGATGTGTGAAGCGGCCATCTGCAAAGCCTGTCTGGCAGCCAACAAAACGATGGAGCCGATGCAGTGTCTTCATCAGGAGGCAAGCACTGACTTGACTAGAGTGCAGTTTTAATATTTGACTGATTCACTTGAGAGCGACCTTGAGTTTCAGAGTCTACAGAGTTTTCAGAGGGCGAATTTGAGCCGCGGACCGTTTGACTGCAGCCACTGTCTCAATTTTGACTGCCTTTGCTGCATGCTTGTGTCAGGTCTGGTCAACATCATAACATTGCTGCAAATTATAGGACCCAGCACATGAACTCATGCCTTTCTTAGTCCAAAGGCACCACTGATTATCAATAAGACTGGCACACCCAGATTATTGGACAAGACAAACAGGAATTCTCGACCGTCAACCAACTCACTGTTTGGCACACAATTTGTTGCTGCCACTGGTTGGGTGTGACGCTGAACACTATGCTTTGACGAGGGAGGCAGTGGTGTTCCCAATCGCATCCTGAGCAATCATACTCACGCAATTGTGTGTGTCAAACACACAACTGCTTCATCGCTCACTTACAGCATGCATGAAAGCGCGAAGGAGGGCTCGTGTGCACTTCTGCACTCAGGGCGCTTACACAATAAGCATGCCTTAGTAAGGCGCGAAAAGCCTCAATAAACGTGCTTTACTAAGAGGCACGATGTGTGTTATTGAACGTGCCTTACTAAGGCACTTTATTTGTGTGCTTTTGGGAGTTTGAGAGTCTTTCAGAAGCGTCACACAGATCGTGTAGGAAAACATGATGTGGGGCAGAAGTAGCTGACCCAGTCCGAATTGCAGTGATCCTAGTGTATAAAAAATAATAAATGTTAAATTTGTACGCAGGACGTGATTGATGTGGTGGACTTGGATGCCCGACGTGACCTGACAGCAAAGCTTGCCCTTAATGTGGGGGGATTTGATCTGATCTGGGACGGAGGCCCTGTGATGCGTTTTGACAAGCCCACGAGCTTGCCTTCCATGCTGGGTACGCGCAGAGGATTTATTACAGGAGGTTGTGACCATGAAGAGAGGTTGTGACCATGAGAAGAGGTAGAGGAACAAGCTTAGACACTTGCATGCAAACAGTTGGTGATGGGGTGTTTTGTAGCGTTGGGAGATATTGGTGGGGGTAAAAGCACGGCTGCCAGTCTGCTGGGTAGATGCAAACAGTCAGTGACAAGAAACGTGGCTACAACAGGCAATTGTTCTGGTCAGTGCTTAAAGGGGCTACAACCGGTAGTTTTGCTGGTCAGTGTTCAGAGGGATGAGGTCTCAAGGGCAAAACGATCTTGCAAGCTTCCCCACTGCTCAGAGTTTTGTGAACAAGGCTATCAAAACAAGTGCGTTCGCGTTAATCAGTCACCTTTCTAACTACCCAAAACATGTCCGACCACCCCTGCAGGCGTCTTCAACGAGCTTGACAAATCACAGCTGCGTAAAAAGGGCCCGCAACCAGAGCAGAGCAGCGAGCCAGCAAGACCGCCCCCTCAATCTGCAACTATAGTGACTGCGTCAGCTTCACAGCAGCACCAGCTTTCAGCCGCAATTCAAGATGGCGTGCGCGAGAACAATGCAAGTAGGGCACCAATGCAGCAAGATTTGAAGGCAGGAGGCATGCAGCAGCCCCAACAAACTGGCCTTGGGAGCACAGGGAATGAGGATCGGCAGACACTTGCTGGAAATCAGAGCGAGGGTCCAAGTTGCGCTGCCGTCTCAAGTCAACCCTCGATACCTGCTGGTGTATCATTATTTTGATGCTTTAAATATAAGGAGGCACTCCTTACGTGCTTTTTGCTAAGAAAAAGCTACGAAGCTTGATGATTACCAAATTAAGTTGACAAACGCTCATTGGAGGAATTAAGTTGGAGTAATATGCTGAATGAATTAACGCCTAATTACCCAGCTTTGATTGTTCACAACTGTTGAAATGGTGGTACAGCCACCTATGCAATGTGGACGTTAATCGTACTACTACAACTGAATCTTTTTCCTTAGGCCTTCCCCCTTGCCTTCTTTTTTCGTCCAACCAGCCCCTTCTGCTACTTTCCCTTCCTTCCAGCGTAGAGTTTGCTACTTCCCCAGATTGATCAATGTAATACCCACATAATGCCATTCAAGTCAACGAGAGAGGGGGCACAAACTCAACTGAATTGAGCAGAAGCGTCTTCACACCTGAGGTGCCTTCTTCAAGGTTTGCAAGGTTTTACAAGAAAAGGCCTTCAGTCAAAGCCTGCAACTGCTAGCCTGCTCATAAAAAAGAATCAGTTCATGTAGAAAAAATAGAGTTTGCTTGTTGTTGTTCTGGTGCGAAAAATTAGAAACATCCTGTGCTCTTGCCTCTGAGAATAAGGACTCATATCTCCTGCAAAGAGACACTGTAGGGGGGTGTTTGCAGTGTAAAGTAGCATGCTGGATATCATCCTGGATATCATCATCAGCCTCACACAAATCACAGGTAGGGGAGGACCTGGGGTTTCATGTTGCGGTCTCAAAGCGAAGGGTGTAGACACGCAGTCTGAAATGGGCAACACAGCAAATGACATCTCGTGGGAGGTCTAGGAATATGTACTTGAAAGGCCGTAGGGAGGACTAGTAGCCAGAGCCTTTTTTGGGGGCAGTGCACACCATCTGTCACAAGTGAGAATTTTGTCAGATCAAAGTACCGTCATTGCAAAGTATCAGCACATCTACTAATCGCTGCCAACAATTGGGCGTGACAGTTTATATCGTGCTGTCGTGGG
>Ga0307945_1002911_pt1 | contig 13909 bp, 14 predicted proteins | sample OrgLakmetagen228_FD_201818 | JGI IMG/M metagenome (GOLD analysis project Ga0307945, IMG submission 201818) | Saline water microbial communities from Organic Lake, Antarctica - #228 | ecosystem: Environmental > Aquatic > Non-marine Saline and Alkaline > Saline | place: Antarctica: Organic Lake...
TCCCATGCACATTCTGTCACTCTCAACCTCATTGACCATCTGCAGGGTCATTTCCTGTCATCAGCGCTCTCACCTCTGCTGCAAGATCTCTTCATTGTGTCCCATGCATACTCTGTCACTCTCAACCTCATTGACCATCTGCAGGGTCATTTCCTGTCATCAGCGCACCACCTCTGCTGCATGATCTCTTCATTGTGTCCCATGCACAATCTGTCACTCTTAACCTCATTGACCATCTGCAGGGCCGTTTCCTGTCATCTGCGCACCCACCTCTGCTGCAAGATCTCTTCATTGTGTCCCATGCACAAAATGTCACTCTTAACCTCATTGACCATCTGCAGGGTCATTTCCTATCATCATCGCACCCACCTCTCCTGCAAGATCTCTTCATTGTGTCCCATGCACATTCTGTCACTCTCAACCTCATTGACCTATCTGCAGGGTCATCTGCTGTCATCAGCGCACCCACCTCCTCCGGCAAGACCTTCATCGCGTCCTATGTCATCGCCTGCGTACTGAAGGCCAGCAAGGATGGGCGTGTCGCGATTGTGCTTCCAACCAAGGCTTTGGTGAACCAAGTGGTGGCCCAGGTGAATGTCGAGCAATACAACGTGCCTGGAGTATACCCTGATCTAGTTATGTTTACAAAAGGCAACAAGAGCTGGTATTGAGACTCAAGCAGCAACAATGCTTGGCATAGAAGCACAAGCAGCAACAATGCTTGCATAGAGGCACAAGCAGCAACAATGCTTGCATAGAGGCACAAGCAGCAACAATGCTTGCATAGAGGCACAAGCAGCAACAATGCTTGCATAGAGGCACAAGCAGCAACAATGTTTGCATAGAGGCACAAGCAGCAATTGTGACAAAGTTCTCGCCCTGGACGCACACTTGCTACTTGCTACTTGCTACTGAACTAAGATTCCATGTAGGGAAGCAACGTTTTGCGCTCTCCGTTAATACTTTTTCTTTTGTAAACTGGTCTTACTCCCGATAGCATGTTTTTATGTCAGATACATGTTTTTATGTCAGATAAAAAGATTAAAAAAATGGGGCAACAGTTCTATTGTGTTTGCATCGTGAGATGGCGGCGGATTGTTTTCAGGGACCGATCACTGCTGCTTAAACACAAGGGACCTCAAAACTGCGCTAACTAGAAGATAGAAACACAGCACATTAGTGTCAAGCTAAGAAGGTGGAGCGGTTGTGAGGACCAAAGAAACAGAATAATGGAGTTCATTGAAACACAGAGAAAAAGCAAGACTGATAACTCCAAGAACTGGAGTTCAATGGCCACAAACTTAACTCAGCATTTTTGCTGCGTGCAGATATGCAATAGTATTGTCATCGTTCTGCAGCACTTCAGCTACTGAGCAGTTTTGCTGCGTGCAGAGTGTGCAACATTATTGTCATTGCTCCGCAGCACTGGAGCAAGGTGGTTTAAATGCGACCTGGTTAAAAAACAACTTGCATTGGTCTAGCCATTATAGCCCTTTTAATATTCTACCCTCATTACCAAGACCAGCCCCTCATTTGCAGTTCATGTGGGGCTGCTCGTTGCTTATGTCATTCTACTCTTTCTATTTTGCACACGCAGATGTACCATCATTTTGGACCCGAGGTCGTTGGCGTGTTCACTAGGGACTTCAGGCAGCGAATGGGTACATGCAGAGTCCTGGTCACGGTCCCGCAGTGCTTGGAAATAATGACCCTTTCTTTGGCTAACAGGGAGTGGGTGAGTCCAACCCGATCTCTGTGATCTGTGTACCTTGAGGATCTCAGCGTACACACACATGCACACGCATGAACGCACAGACACATACACGTAAACAAGCATGCACACAAATACGTAAATGCAAACGCATACACACATACGCACACTTGTACATTACACACATGTTTGCACAAATACACTCATGCATACACACATGCACGTAAACATTTGCTGCTGCACCATTCCCCACACCTGCAGCACTTTTTAAGCCTATCTTCCTGCTTATGGTTGTCGATAGACTTTTCCCTCACAGATACCTATCTACCTACCAGCTCAAGAATGCCCTTGCAATGAAGCCCTCCTCCTTCCTCTTTCCTTATTCCTCCTTGCTTGCGCCTTGCAACACGCACAAACACACAACACACACTCCACTGCTGCACCTGTGTTCTTTCTTTGCTGCTCAGGTCCAGAGCTTACGCTACGTGGTGCTTGACGAGGTGCACTGTATGAACGGTGCGTGGTGCTGCTGTGCATTATGAATAGAATATGCTGGTAAGCAAGTGGTATCAACACGTCACTCTACTTCGCCTGCATTGAACGTGTTCAATCCATAACAAGCCTGGCGCACTCTTCCTGCACACTCAAGACCGTGCCCCCCCTCTTTGCCGATGCTGCTTGATTACTTCACTGCTGCATGCTGATTGCAGAGCGGGGAGGTGGAGATGTGTGGGAGCGTATCATGCTGTCCCTCAGGTACCCCGATCATATCCAGCCAAGCTGCTACTAGGGGGGAAAATGATATTTTGTGTAAACAACTGCTTGAACAACTGCTTGTGACCTGTACTAGGTTACTTCACGTTCTTATTTAGTTTATACAAGCAGTAACCAATTACGTGATGCTTTTTCCACTTTCTTGTTACATGCATCAACTGTTAATCGGTCCCCTGCCTTCGCACTTTCTTGTCACATGCATCAATCGCACTTTCTTGTTACATGCATCAATCACACCTTGTTACATGCATCAACTGTTAGCTGGTCCCCCTTGCCTTCGCACAGGTGCCCTCTGCTGGCTTTGTCAGCTACCATTGGTAACCCAGAGCCTTTCACACGGTGGGTTGCAATGCACAGCCTCTGAAATCCTCTCGTTCATCCTTGTTCCTTTAATTGAGGTCCTAGGCATGTTTGACTAAAACGCAACGATTGTGTTTGTGTCCTGGATGGCATGAAAGAGTCAAGGTCATTATTATTTCTTTGCGAGTGTTGACGGCATGCTTTGATGTGTCCAGGTGGCTTGAGCGGGTTAAGGAGCAGCAGCGGGCTCAGGACAAAGCGGCTAAGGGCCCATCATACAGGGTCCATCTGGTGGTGCATTCTGAACGGTAGGCTAGGGGAACATTCAAACAAGCAGGGGGAACACTTAGCACAATCAAGGTGCAGCACTCTAGACAATGCAGTACATTCTACGTATCAAGGGTGCAGGGATGCAAGGGTGGCACATTATGCAACAGCAGCATTTTTGCTTCTCGTGAATCAGGTGGCTAACCACTACATGTAGTTAAGAAACAGTATTTGCCTCACTGCTCAAGGCGTTTGTATCACATGCTCAAGGCGTTTGTATGACATGCTCAAGGCGTTTGTATCACATGCTCACCTGCAGAATTTGTACGGTACTCGCAGGTCAAAGCATGCTGGTGCCTCTACATCTGTGAACGGCACCCTGCACACGTTGCATGGGCATGCAGCACAGTGTAGCACACTGTATATGTGCTTATGTGTATCGTGTTTAAATGCGGACAGGTACAACGACTTGGAAACCTCGGTGTATGTACCCCCGCTCGGCAAGACGCGAGATGATCTGGCATCTTCCAGTGCCTTACTGGAGCCTGTGCACAGGGCCCCAAACTCAACATCACGACAGGGCGAGGACTGTGGGAATGATTTAGGGTAGGTATCGTGTAACGATTGCCATTTTGACAATACCATTCATCATCACAAAAAGAAAATTATTACAAGCGCACGTGGCTCCCTGGAATATCACTGAACATTGTGGGAGCAACAATCTGCTAGTATGGTGTGGTAAAGAAGCAAAAAAGGTGAGCATGAATTCTCCTTGAGTGCACTTACCTTTACTGCCCACAAGCAGCGTTTTGACCATTACCACATCTGGTTGCCAACACAGGCAGCTACTGCGGCTGCACCCCATTGGCAGTGTGGATCTTCAGACCCTGCAAGGAGAGCGCGTGAAGGACAACTTGGCAGGGACGAGCTCCAGCATGACTCCTGGTGAGGGGATGTGTTCTGTGTGGTTATCACGGGTAGAAAGGCATGACTCCTGGTGAGGATTTGTGTTCTGTCGTTATCATGGGTAGAAAGGCATGACTCCTGGTGAGGCTTGATAGGGCATGGCACCTGGTGAAAGGCATGAATCCAGGTGAGGGGATGTGTTCTGTCTGGTTTTCACGGGTAAAAAGGCATGACTCCTGGTGAGGCGTGATAAGGCATGACTCCGGGTGAACGGCATGACTCCAGGTGAGGGGATGTGTTCTGTCTGGTTTTCACGGGTGGAAAAATGGTTGAACTCGGCAAAGTATACATACCTGAACATAATTCCCAACCACCTTTGTTCAACGAGGGAAAGAGGAGGGGGAGCCAGGCAGATCAAATCAGTATGCCTTTTAAGCAAACACTTCCACACCTTCACCAAGCCTGCTTACAGTCTCATTTGTTTGCTTCTGCCTGCACTTTTTCCTGCTGCAGCTGAAGGCCTGGCTCTATACAGATCCATGGAGGCAGTGGCCAGGAATGCAGGGGCTGCAGCAACCGTGGACACCTCTGCAGACACAGCGGAGCTTGGGCAGCAGCTCCAGGCAGTCTCTGCTCAGATGGCACAGCAGTTAGAAGCATTGGCGCCTGGATCAACTTTGGTCAAGGGAAAGCTCCTGGGCGAGTCATCACTGCTGACGCGGCCTGCTGCAAAATTGTGGACCAAGCAAGTGAGTGTTCATACCCGCTCTACAGGCACAAACAGCTGTGGTCTCAACGTGATCTGACCACTGAGTCTGGTATCAGCTCGTACCAAGATGAATCAAATAGGTTGACGTGCTAAGTACAGGTGCCTTCAAACAGACATGCTCTTGGACTGTGAATACACAAACATCTGCAATATGAAGCCAATACGGAAAAATGCTTGTGTAAGGGTACGTAAAGCTCTAATGAAGGGTGCGGTGCGTGGTGGTGCAACCATCACCTACTCAGGTGTGGGCAGTGCTAACAAGCAAGCATTGAAATGCAGTGCTAACAAGCAAGCATTGAAATTGAAATGCATGCTGTAACAAAACGCTGCCATCATATGGCTGTTGCTGGACCTCGCTGCATGCGGCATATAGTCACCTCTCCTCCAGACATCATTATCTTCTTGCTTAATCAAACTACTCCCGCAAGGCTAACCACGGGTTGTACAGACTCGGAAAAGCTAGCAAAACATAAGGTTTACAAAGAAAGGCCTTCAGTCAAGAAATGCGACTGCTAGCAAAACATAAGGCACTCGATCTGAAACACTGAGACGTTCCGTTGATTTAAGTTACTAACGTACTGCAAAGATACGAGACCAGAACGTCAACAAGACAAGGCAGGAACTTAACACAAACTCATCAAGACCTACTTCTAACAGACATAGGATACAACAGGTAAACTCCAAGTGGTTTGTATCGGAGTATTGGGCACCATCTACAAAATACACCAATCAAACTCTTTTAGACATAGGACTGGACCTTTGAAAACCAAGCTTAGTGAACACTCTATCAAGGTGCCTCCTCACAAATTCAAGAAAGGCACGCTTCCACAACAATAATGTCTACAGCCAAGGTGTTGCTTAAATACTTCTGCACACAACCCCCTGATCCTCATTAAGTAGCTAAAGACTAGATTGCAGTGGAGAGGGGCTTCAGGTTCTGGCACCTCAATGCTCATTTCCTCAAGTCACTCTGGAGGAATGTCAACATTGCCAGCATAGCCTCTTTTCTATTCGTTGACAAGATGAAGGCCCCTTAGACACGCACACAGAGTCTTTGGGCACACAGTTTTTGTGCTCTGAACCTCTGCTACAGGTGTGTGAGCTACTAGGGGATTGGTGCTCCAAAGGTGGGAGCTGGGCTGCAGCTGCTGCTGCAGTCAAGGAGCGGCTGTGCTACAAAGTAGAAAGCCAGATTGCTGCCTATGAGCGGAGCTCGTCTGCTGAAGGCGGGCCACACGGGCGTGTCGCACAAGACACGGTGAGGTGCATTTTCTCACCGTAATATTGAGATTCACTGAGCCTTGCTGCAACTGAGACATTTAGCCTTGCATTGGCTGCCGCACTGTCACATCTGGAAAAGGACCGGCTGAACTTAGCCAAGTCTGCCTGCAACAAAGGTTGCTGTGCACTCGCAACAATAAGGTTTGGCACATGAGCTTTGTCAGGGATGGACAGCCAAACCACGCCAGCTTTGCACCGTATTCAAAGGACAGTTACTGCAGCATAGCGGCCAAAATGGTTAACCGGATGAGAGAGCGATAAGCAAATTGTACTTTACTTATGCATGCTACATTTACACTCCCTTCATTTGCTCCTGCAGCATTTGGTTCTGCTGCTGCTTGCTATTGTACGGCAGGGGGCATGGCCTGTGATCTTGTTCAACTTTTCCAAGAGGTGGGCACATTTCATTGTTATGATGTTTGTGGGCAGCTGCCTCTTTCTAAATTAATTAGTACGCCGGTGCAGTCTATACTTGTGCAGCTTTTCTAGACAGGCAGCCTTCCTTTTACGTTGGGAGATGCTGCTAGCCCTGATCGCTATGCCTGTATTTCTTTGAACTGGTCCAAACAGAACACATTCCACTCCCTACCTAATTTTTGTGGATTTAATGAAGGGCTTGTGAGAAATATGCTGTTCTGCTGATGGAGCACCTTTGCCGTGCTGAGAGAAGGAGCCGCAAAAGGCATCAAGATGCACTCTCAGACAACTTTAGGCTCAGGCAGGAGCAGGTGCGTAAAAATCTTGAGGTTCAGATAAGCAGTGCAGCCTTTCTTGTACTTGAACCGAATTTCTTCATAGGATTGTGTGTGGTACTGCTGCCAGCAATTAGAAGAGAACACCTGCTTGTTTGTCATAGTAAGCAATCCACTGCCTGCCTGATGCAATCAAACTAAACATCGGACGTGTTTCCAGGCACAAACAATGGCTGACCAAGCCAAAGCAGCTCAGCGGGCTAACAAGAAGGAGGAGGGGGACGAGGATGCATCTGCGCCACAGCAGAGCGCACCTTACGTTGTCATTGATGGCATCATGTACTCTGTGGATGAAAACTCACCTTCCCCATCTTTCTCCTTTGCGCAACTTGACAAGGGGGGCAGTAGCGAGCTGGACGAGGCAGTCAAGGTGGGCTGGCAGGTGTTCAACAGTTAGAAGCTAAGAAGTACGCGCATCCTTTGGGTAGAGATACTCTTTTAGAATTGTTTCTGTGCGTGTATGGAAAGGCTGCTACATGTTTGTGGAAAAGCTTGAGTCCTTCACCCCACACCACTTCAAACAAATGGCTTGACAGTTGTGGTGCTCACAAAATATGCAGAAATTGGAAACTGACATGGGCAGTGTTATGAGCAGCCCCTTGCTCCGTGCCTTGCAACGTGGCATTGGAGTGCACCACAGCAGTTTGCCAAAGCAGTACCGCCAGGTGAGGCTGTGACAGAACCAACCAGTGAGGTTGTGACAGAACCAACCAGTGAGGTTGCCAAAGCAGTACCGCCAGGTGAGGCTGTGAAAGAACCAACCAGTGAGGTTGTGACAGAACCAACCAGCAGTTTGCCAAAGCAGTACCGCCAGGTGAGGCTGTGAAAGAACCAACCAGTGAGGTTGTGACAGAGAACCAACCAGTGAGGTTGCCAAAGCAGTACCGCCAGGTGAGGCTGTGAAAGAACCAACCAGTGAGGTTGTGACAGAACCAACCAGTGAGGTTGCCAAAGCAGTACCGCCAGGTGAGGCTGTGAAAGAACCAACCAGTGAGGTTGTGACAGAACCAACCAGCAGTTTGCCAAAGCAGTACCGCCAGGTGAGGCTGGAAAGAAAAGAAAAGGATAACTACGCAGGCAGCTAAACACTCCCTTCATCAATGAAGGAAAAGGAGACACCTTGGTCCGAAGTGCCATGACTGCCCGAAGTGCCGTGAGTGAGGCTGTGGAGAGCTTTTGATGAATGCTTGTGGAAGAAATTGCCAGAAATGATAAGTCAATGGGGATCAGAAGGGTGATTAGCTGGCCCTGGATTTGGTCTTTTCATCAATGCGTGTCTGGTAGTAGTGGTCGGGACAAAAGCTGTTCCAATGACAGTCACTGATGACTCGCCAACAACAGGAAGCTAATTACAAGTGTATGGCTGAATACAAGAAAGAAACCTGTCTGTTGTTATCATGCAGGCTGTGGAGACCCTTTTCCGCGCAAAGGTCTTGCAGGTGTGTCCATCCGCTTATTGTTTTTTTTATGCTAAAATGCGTCATGCTGGCATACGGGGCATACACATTACACCCTGGCAAAAAAGTTGGTGAAAGAGGTACCAGTGATTGTTGAAATCGCAAGCTCCCTTTTGGTCTTTCTCTGTAGCAGCATTTGTGTTGTTCCACAGGCATACATGCGCGCCAACGTACACGTACCTCCACGCACAAACTCACACGCACACACATGCACATACACACACGGACACAAAGTTTCTTCCTGACCTGTCGCACTCAAAAAATTATCTGCATTAGCCTGTACTGGTTTGGAAGTCATAGGCAAAGCATTATAAAACACTCATGTACCAGCGAGCTGATTGTGTTATTGTCTTTCATTCCGTCTTGTAACTAACATACACAACAAGGTGTGCCAAGCGCACACGCTTGCCTACAAACAAACCATCCCTCGACTCTTGAGCAGGTCGTTATTGCCACTGGGACTCTTGCATATGGCATCCACATGCCCGCCAAGACTGTCGTGATGGCAGGTGACTATAGCCCTCTTTACTGCCGATCTAAAATGTGTTGTGCATTTGTATGACTCATACAATAATACAGATGCATCAAATACGATACAAGTTGTTTTGATGCACACACGTTTGTTGCAGGGGATTCCATTTTTTGTGATGCGCTCAACTTCAGGCAAATGAGTGGAAGAGCAGGTCGCAGGTAATTGCCCTAGCGTGCATAGCCAGGTTACGTACTGTACCTTAAAGCCAAATTGGTTGAATGTGCATACAAACAATCACACACACACACACATACACACACACACACACACGTAAACAATTAATATATATAGAGGTCTGGACAATCTGGGCCGCGTTGTGTGGTATCACGTGCCCATGCACAAGATTCACCGAGTGCAGGCAGCCCCACTGCCTCGACTCAGAGGACAGTTCCTGCTGACTCCAACCCTTACGCTGAGGTACGTGAATTGTCCTTGCACGTTGTGCTGCCTCTGATACTTTCACTTCAAAAGTATGGTTTTGGTATGTGTGTGTGTACGCGTCAAAGGGCATGATGCTGTCCCTCTGGTAGGAGACGACGAATTGCATTATTGCAGGAGATTCAGGCTTTGTATGGATCACGTCTTCACTCGTACAATCTCCACTCTCTCAGGTTGGCACTTCTGGCCCAAGGCAAGCCAAGCAAAGGAGTGAACACAGACAGTGAGTGAGACGTGTTCGTTTGAAACGTCCTGGATAAGAGGACAGCATGTCTAAAGCAGGCTGTGTTTTTTCACGCATGCCCTCTGTACCAGGACTGCGTCATGGTCCCTGCTCCCTGCTTCTCCACCCCCACCCCCTGCGACCTGTTCTGTATTTGCCGGGAAATTGGTCCCACCCTTGCAGCCCTTTAGCTTTTTGGTTTTAGAGAGTCATGACCCAGTTACTTGAAAGGATGTTAAGTGTGGGTGTTGTAGAAGGCGCCACCCGCACCCAAAAACATCACGTGGAGAATGATGGAGGCTCCTTTAAGACAAGGACAGAGATATTCCAGCACTCATTGCCTGCAATACTCATGCAGGCAACCGAGTAGCCCAAGACATTATGGCCTGCATCATTGAGGAATCCTTTCTGCGTGACACACTTCACGGTGGCAGCAAATTTGAGGTAACACCTTTTGTATCTTGCCATCCCATCATATTCTAGTATGCTCACCAACCAAGCTTTCTCTTTGTGCCGTAAGGACGACACGTGCAGATGCACTGCCACCTTGTGTTGTCACCTTGACAATCACTGAAAATAATGACTGGTAAAGCACCCCTCCTTGCGGCTTTCCCTTCCAGTCTTTCCTCTTTCATTCTCTCTCTCTCTCTCTCTCTCTCTCTATCTCTCTCTCTCTCTCTTTCTCTCTCTCTCTTACTTTCTCTCTCTCTCTCTCTCTCTCTCTCTCTCTCTCTCTCTCTCTCTCTCTCTCTCTCTCTCTCTTTCACACACACACACACATACACACACACACACACACATGAACAACACACACATGAACAACACACACATGACCACACACGTATACCATCACAAAGGACGCGGATCCGCTGCAGCAGCAGCTGCTACATTCATTTTGCATGACCGTACGGCTCCTCATCAACAGCAATTTGATGAACAACAAAGGGGAGGCAACAGGTCTGGCTGGGTTGGCCTCGCACCTGTGAGTTTGGCCTGTCCCTGGGATGGGATCTTACTGGCATGGAGCACTGTTTTTGTTCTGTGTGTACAGCAATTAAAAGCCAGCACTGTTGTCTTGCTCGTGGTACAGTTTTGGCTCTGTAATGTTTGCATTCTTATATTCTCAGCTCAACTTAAACTGCTTTGGTGCGGACATGCATGAAGTGCAGTTGATTCATATCCGTTGCTCTTTGTCCTTAGGTTTTGGACTGAGCCTGCAAACTTCGCCCTGGTTGTGCTTTTGAGTTCTGGCGCGCTTTCAGATCTCGTCTCCAGAAAACAGGTAAATAAAAAATTTGACTCCTAGTATCTGTAAAGGTCTTGTGCAAGTGTAGGAGGAAGCTAGCTTTCTATTGAAGCCCATCGCTAAAAACTTACTTACCTGTGCTTGCGTGTCTACCAGCAAATGATGATTTAGTACAAGCAAAACCTCCTGCGCTTAACTGCCTTGCCAGAAACATAGTCATACCTGCCAAGCTTTTTTATCTCTCAGGACCGCCAGTCTAAGCAGAACGACCTGGCACTCGTATTGGCCCACCTCTTTGCTCGAATGCCAATCCTTCCCACACAAGCTCAGCACATGAGGCAGCACGCCATCGACATCACAAGCTCCTCCTTTGTTGTGCTCCCCCCCCTTCCGCCCAACTGCGCGCAAGTGCTGGACGATTACAACGACATGGTGGGAGCAAAAGCAGCTAGTTTGCTTTGTTCTGCATCAGAAGGAAAACAGAGGAACTGTCAACAATCTACAGATTAAGGAAATATCACGTATATAGTGAAACCACTCCCTGTACAAAGGAAATAAAGGAGCCACTTCCGTTGATATGGACTGTAAATAGCTAAACAGTAATTGCTCCTTCCCTCCTTACTTCCACTAAACAGATGGATGTAGGGATGGACAATCAGTACATGTGTATTTGCACGCAACAAAGGTGGCGCCTCCGCAAAAGAACTAGCACATTTTCCCCCCTGTACCATTGAGGCAAGCACATGCCGATCTTATTTTGTCTTGGTATATTTCAACAGCTACAGGCTGTAGGCCATCCTTGTAACCCCCTTGTAACCCCTTTCCTTCAACAACTACAGGTCCTGAACACTGCCATCAGCTGCACCATCTCATACGCAAGTGCTCTGATCGCTGAGAATTGTAAGCGCCCCCAAGACAATGCCCGGATGCAGCAGCAGGATGCAACACTGCCTTTGTCTGGCTTCACTCATTACACCCCGCTGGCACAGCACACACTACACATTGAGAAGCAGCAGCAGCAGCAACAACAGCTGTCCAAGCTGGCCCTGCTTATGTTTTTGCCAACATCTCCCTTGCTCCTTGACTGCGTAGCGGCAAGCCCGTTCTCGTGCTTGACAGGGAAGGTGCGTCGTACGGTGTGCATCCATCCAAGGCTTCCTTCATCTTTATACAAAACAAGTGCCAAACTCAGTGCAGCACATACTAGAAGAGATCCACTTTTCGCAGTGCAGCAAGAGTGACCCTCTCTCGTTTTTCTGCGACTTCTGCAGTCCTAACAATGCGCTTGGGTTTTGCTTCCTTTTTGTGTGTCAATCACTACTTGAGCAGTCACAGTTTACCCTAATTTCATTCCACTTGCATTATCATGGAAGGTGGTGGATTGCAGTAGCCACTGGCAACTGCTCCAAAAGCCACAGACCCTCAAGAGTCATGACTACTCGAACAAAGAGGAAAGGAACTTGAAACTAGTTGTAAGCTACGATATAAGAACAGCGAGGATCAAGGAAAGAACAAGGGAAATATACTATACAAAGCAAGAGTGATAGAGCTACATGCCGGTTGTTGAACCTAACCATAAATCAGAATTATTGTGTCAGGCTGCTGAACTCTCTGCTTGTGTAGGGCGACTGCTTTGCCAGCGTCGCAGAGCTTGCGGACGCTACAAAGGCACGCATTTGTGTGGATCCTTCAGCAATCCCAGTAAGTCTGGTGGCACGCCTCTAAAGCATTCACAAACTCAAGATGACAAAGAACAAGCAGGATGGCTTCCGGATGTCTCCTATACAGCCGTCATATGCATGCCACATGCCACATGCCTAAAGCATTCCTTGTTTCTTAATCACCTAGGCATAGCAAACTGTGAATCGTTTGCTTCCTCATTTAATACAAACAGCCACAAAAGTCAGGAAATGTTGAGATGGCACATTCGGTTTTTCCTCCCATGTCCAGGTGCTGAACTTGTGTGACCGACATGGCGTACAGTACCCTTTAAATGCTTATGTGTACGATTTTTTCAAGCACGGGCAGCAGCAAACAATCATCGACGACAACAAGGTGGGTTTTTCTTTTCCTAGCTGTGTCTTTCCTTTGCTTTACTCAGGTCCTGTAACTTCATCCGTTCAACACAACGACAAACGCAGATTCGTCTGCTGTCTGCTGGTATAGATAAAGGAAACGGCCAGTGACGGTTCAATACCGAGGCTGGAATCCATGGTCTTTTCCTTTTCTGTTCAGGTGCCAGACGGAGATGCGTGGGAAGCTTTGCGGTCTGTTCAAGGCATCATCCAGGCTACCTGCACTTCCCTTGACCTAATTATGCAAGAAGGCGGTAGGCAAGGCGATGGCGAGCAAGGAAAACAGATGCGGGAGGTTGTAGAGTACTTCAAGCAAGTGCAAGCACTCTTTAGCGAGAAGTTCCGCAACTTCCATGCCTACTCTGCTAATGACCACGGGGTTTGAACCGCCCGCTCTTGATTACTTATGCTGAACATGTATGGCAAATCCCTTGTCTCAACCATGTCGTAGCATAACATCGGCTGTGTTATCGATATATAAAAACACATCTTTGCTGTCTACTTGGCTATTGCATCAGCATTTGTCACAATAACTATATTGCTAAGAAGTGGAAAGGCAAAGTTCAAGTAACTTAGGGTGCTGGGTGCGTCACCACCATGTGGTACATACTTAAATTTAAAAAAAGGTAGACTGTGCAGTAAAAATCGCTCCCCAGCCATATAAGTAAAGGAGAAAAATAAAGCCACTTTAGTTAGTACTATGACATGGTGTATTGGGAAATCTTCCACCAAATCATGGAGATCAGGAAGTCTGCAGGCTTGGCCTGTAGCCAACTCCGATGATAATTAACAACGTTATAAGAGAGGGCATGTTTGTGGATAATGTTAGCAGCGTAGTTGACAAAATGCACGTGGAGATTGGAGGCTAGCTTCTTATGTGATTGAGGGTAATACAGATACAGATCGACAGGTGACTATTTTAAGGAAAACTGAGGCCTGGACACGTAAGGAAGTTAAGTTTACGTCTCTAAATGCCTTATTAGGGCATCTGAGCGGAAGCTTGGAAAAAGCCTGCTGTAACCACATCTAGTTAGATAAGGTAAGGTATGGTTACAAGCCTCCCGCTGCCTCCCGCCTAGACAGGTTCCACATCTCCCACCTCCTCATGCCCTTCACTGAAGCCTGCCATCCCTCCAGCCCGGCCGCCCCTGACCACCGCCCACTCCTCCTTCACCTCC
>Ga0307945_1002914_pt1 | contig 13906 bp, 6 predicted proteins | sample OrgLakmetagen228_FD_201818 | JGI IMG/M metagenome (GOLD analysis project Ga0307945, IMG submission 201818) | Saline water microbial communities from Organic Lake, Antarctica - #228 | ecosystem: Environmental > Aquatic > Non-marine Saline and Alkaline > Saline | place: Antarctica: Organic Lake...
GGGCCTTGAAGGAGCAGGTTAGGTGGATGGCTCGCCTCTGAGTTGGTGCCTTTGCTTGCAAAGCTGCCAGCTTGGTAGCATGCACGGTGGGAATTGCAGGCAGGGAACAACAGTGAAAGTCGCATTCCACGTCATTAAGCACAGCTCTACTCGCCAATAACGCCATTTTGCACAAAATGTTGCAGGCAGACATCCAAAGCAAAGTTCTAGGATCCCTACTGCGGTTTTTAAACTGTTTGCAGGTGGGTGCCTTGTATTGCCACGGACGGTCCATGCACAGCTGCGCTTTGCTAGGGAGATGCATGTAGGTGTGCATTTGTCTTTGCGCGAGCATGCATGCATGCATGCATGCATGCATGTGTGAGCCCGGCACGTGGTCTTGAAGAGCTTGATACGCATCGGAGGAGATGATGCAGTCGCACATGCGTGCACACAGCTCGAGCTCTCTTACCACACACATAAAACCCTCCCTTACCACACGCATAACATCCTCCAATTTGCCAGCTCTCTTACCACACACATAACATCCTCCAATTTGCCAGATAAAGCACGCTCTTCTTTAAATTGTGGGTCCATGCAAGCTGTTCACGCACGCGTGAACAAGCATACGCATGCATGCATGCATGCACACGCATATACATGCCCTATTGCATGGACAAACGCACACGCATACACGTATACGTGCCCTCAGCATGCAGAGCAAGCTCTGAGTGGTGGTGGAATGATGAGTGCTTCGGCCGACCAGCAAAAGTAAAAGTAAAAGTCTACAATGGAAGTCACCAGCGTGCATTAAGGAAAGGCTCTTAACTAGTGCTCACACTAGCCAGAGCCCCACCGAAAAACGAAAAAGAGAAACAACAGAGACTATTGAGGATCCGGCGGGTTGTCAGCCATGCGATTTGGTCTGAGCCTAGCCCTCCTGAAGCCAGTCGTTCTACCAGTAACCTCCCTTCCAGATCCCCCATTATCATTGTTGTTGTTGTAAAAGTGTATTTTGTGTCTTGTTTTTGTGATCTTGTTCAAGCTTTTTATTGCATGGCAGTGTAGTTTAGTAGCTAGTTGGTGCACTTTGTGCGTGGGGATGCCCAAGTTTAGTAGAGGAGCTATGGTGTACTGATTGTAGACTGTGTCCCCAACTCCAAGAAGTATAACATGAAGTGTGACTTTGTTGTTTTGAGAGGTGCCTCGGAGGCTCCTTGTTTGTAGACGTTGGATAAGAGGTTGATGTTGGTTGTGCGCTTTTTCTAATGTCTGTTGCGGGTTTATGTCTGAGCAGAATTTGAATTCCACAAGATGTATGTCTCTGTCCCTAGTGGGAATCTGTTTGGGATCCAAATGCCTGCCTCTTCCCTCAATGGGCAGATCTAACACGCCATCTAGACGGCTTTGATGTCTAGTTGGAAGGTTTTGTTGTGTTGAGAAAACCCAGTCAGGAATGTTTCTTTCAGTGTCATCGGGGATAACTGTTCACTGTTACAAGCATCCATAGTAACAATTGCTGAGCCCAGCTCGGCTGACTAGCAAAGTAGTGTAGCATGCGGCATGATACGCATGCATGAGCGATGAGTAGCATGACTGCATTGCCAGAATAGTGAAGCGCAAGGCGTATGCGCAAGAGTGCCCATCCTTCAAAGAGCCTCCGTTACCCTCCACACCATCCTTTTGGGAGTGGGTGGCACCACCATCTACAGCAATCACACACTAGAGCGATTGAGGGAGCTGGGTCTTGACGGTCAAAGAGCTAAAAAACTTGCTTCGGGTACTGTTAAATACTCTGCCATACATATCCATACATGACATACCCTTTCCAGCACTATTATCAACTCTCATCAGTAGACAGTTTCAGGTCAAACCTGCAACCCTCCTGATCCCCATTGATCTTTTCCTTTTTCCTTTCTTGGTGGAAGATTTTAATGGTACTCGGTACCAACGTGCTCCTTTTCCTTAAACAATGTGGGGAGTGATTGTCACTGCCTGCGTAGTTTTTATTTTTCCTTTTTTTACTTTCCTCAAGAGCCGGTGTTAGGTAAAGCCAGCAACCTTCCTGATCCCCATTGATCTTTTTAATTTTTTTGATAGAGGAGATTCTTCCCCTTCATTATCATGGAGAGTGTTTTGCCTGCGTAGTTTCTCTTTTCATACTCGGCAAAAGCAATTGTGCAACAGTGGATGCACAATACCATGCAAGGTCACACAAATAATGTCCTTGCAAGTACCAGAGCGTGAGAGTGTATATTTTTACAACCTTAACTGTTCAATGCACACCTTACATATCGAGCATCACATCAGGCAAGAAAGCAATATGGAAGCAGGTCTTGTTGAGCCTTACAGCTTGTTCCCTAGACATGGTTGGCATCAAAGCTTTGCTTGACAAAACAAGTGCACACAGAAACTTGCGGAACTTGAACGGAGTCTAAACATACACATAGATACGCACGAGCCAACATATTCTCTAAGATTCCAATCATAGTCCACCAGTGGGAAAAAGAGACTGTCCAGTCACAAAAGAAGAGTCCAGGTCGCTGGCCAAAAACACTGTGCACAAAGGTGAGTTGTGCAAGAAGCTCTTTATTGTATATAAATAGGTGGTCTTTTTGTTGTTGTAACTCTATAAGTGGCAGATCAGGTGCAATCAACCATTCCGTTCCATTTTCTTCAAATGTGCTGTATACAGTCAAATAACGCCACAGCGTAACACTTCCAACATGGATTTGGAAAGAACATATTTGTTGTGGATGAACACATTTTGCATTTTACCAAGTCAGATTAGGGAGAGAAAAAATTCCTACGGTCAGCCAAAAACAAAAATTGTCGAGAGATTGGTGTACAAACTGCTGCACACACTGTCAGACATGTCAGACAGCATATTGGCTGCAACCAAACATCTAACATTTGTAAACAGCTAGAGACAAACATCTAACATTTGTAGACAGCTACAGACAAACATCTAACATTTGTAAACAGCTAGAGACAAACATTTAACATTTGTAAACAGCTAGAGACAAACATCTAACATTTGCAAACAGCTAGAGACAAACCGCTGCTACCCACCGTAGCATGGAGCCACCTCGCATGGCTGCCCGACACGTTTCATAGGACTGACCTTGGACCACTCTGTTATGTAGGACTGCAGACATACACACACAAACCACTCTGTTATGTAGGACTATTTATGTGCATACATATACCATTATGTCATGTGGGACTTCAGGCACACACACGCACACACACTACTCTGGTATGTAGGGTTAAAAGCTTGCGCACATGTTGCCACACAGCACGGCACTGTAATGTAGGGTTAAAGGCTTGCGCACATGTTGCCACACAGCACGGCACTGTAATGTAGGGTTAAAGGCTTGCGCACATGTTGCCACACACACTACTCTGATATGTAGGGTTAAAGGCTTGCGCACATGTTGCCACACAGCACGGCACTGTTATGTAGGGTTAAAGGCTTGCGCACATGTTGCCACACACACTACTTTAATATGTAGGGTTAAAGTCTTGCGCACATGTTACCAACAGCACGGCAGACATGCACACACGTTATGTTGGAATGCAAACGTACACAGAATGGGAAGTAGGCATGAAGTGCAAGGGTACACATTTGGGACTGTGCGTCAGATCAAATTACTGCCACAGCAAAGTGAAAAAAGACTCAGCACATCAAAGACTGTTATTTGAGGAGTGATTCAATCCAGGGTCAAACCTCTTGAGCAAAGACGGGGAACTGCATTTCTGATAAATGGAAATTCTCCTTTTTCTCCTGCTTTTCTACTGCAGCTTTTAACAGACTGGACTGCTATCACACGCACACACACATATACACACTAGTCGGCTTCCACGCCACTCCTCCCCAAGGCAGGTAAGTTTACTCAACCATCCGGTTGTGTACTCAACCATCCGGTTGAGTAAATCACTGAGCTGTATGAATGCCGCAACACCAAAACCAGAAAACGCTATCTTCAGTAAACTGGCTCCCCCAGCCCATTGATCAAATAGTCAAAATACCCCTCAACCGAAAACTTAACTTATCGTTTATTGCACGATTCGTCTCTGCCATCAATTGGGCAACACGCATCTTCTCGAATTGTTTTGACCTCTGTTGCGTTGCCCATAAGATCAATTACAAAAAGCCTAATATGGGTGAAACCGCCAGTTTGCCTGACAGATCGTAAATCACCTTTGGGAACGTAGCTGGAATGAAGGGCGTGTAAATGGTCCTGAGCATGTGCGCATAAGCATGTGTGAGAGTGTGTGTTGTGTGTGTATGAGTGTGTATTTGTGTGTGTTTGAGTGTGTGTGCGTGTAAATGGTCCTGAGCATGTGCGCATAAGCATGTGTGAGAGTGTGTGTTGTGTGTGTATGAGTGCGTATTTGTGTGTGTTTGAGTGTGTGTGTGAAAAGTTAAGTGCATACTAAACATGCTGTTCTGCGGAATTTTATTACCTTGCTTTATTTGTCCGCTACACTGGCATGAATTGGGCAAAAGTGCTGGCTCAAGCCGTAACAAGAAAACACTCACCCAGGACACACTGCGTTCACGCGAATTCCTGTGCAAGCCAGACGGAGAGCATAATGTGTATTGTGGAAAGTACAACTTGCTCATAACACAATTTGCCAACTCTTAGTTTCATACATATAATTTGTGTTCCTTCCTCTTTTGTCTTACTTAGTGAGCCCAATCCATTGTTTTGAGCCAAAGGCGTTTGATTTGAAGATCACTACTTTACTTGATGCACCCGATAAAAAAACAGATGTCTGTAAATGCGCATATCCAGCAATTTTCCCAGCTTATATGGGAAAATAAATTTCCCTCGAAGACATACCTGAACATAAAGGATCTAGTGAATGCAGACTGTTTTTTACACTGCAGCCGCACCTCGATCTGCAATCTGCAGGGATAAGCTTGCTACAAAGCTTAAGTTGGCACCCTTACTTGTAGAATAATCCACCGTGTTGGGCTGCATGTGGCATATGTAACAACGCACCTTTATCTGCAAGCTGTTGAGCAAGACTTGTAACAAAACTTTGGTTGGCGCCCTTGGTTGCTGCATAGTCCACGATGTTAGGCTGCAAGATGAACAGCAAGAGTCATGACGATTTCTCGACAATTTGGCAAGGCTGGACTCAAAAGATTTTGCATTCCCTGTCACGATACCCTGGAGACTGGAATGGCCATGCAACAACTTTGCTCTGTCTTTGAATAAATTCTCGACTGCCTTGTCTGTCAGATACAAACACCTTTATTCTAGGACTATGTGCAGTGCTGCGCAAGTGCTGCGCAAAATTATGAATGAATGGGAGCTGTCAGGAGTACTGCTGCACACAAAAGACCGACGCACAGTGACCAGGAGGTGTAAGTCCATAATTCAGAGTGACTTGCACATCTTTGTATTTACGGATGCCTATTACTCACACTGCTCCAGCACGTGTGACAGAAAGTCTGTGATACTCACATTGCCCTGCAGACCAGCAACACTGCTCGTGACGATGATCGAGGATCCTTTGTTTAGGTACGGCAACGCAGCCTGCAATTCAGGAACTGCTGCGTCTTAAAGGAAGGCTAAAATCCAGGCACAGCAACGCAGTCTGACTACAAGTGCTCAAAAAGATGATTGTGTACAAACACAAACCCTAAAAGACGTCAACGTCACTTGCACTCTGTTGACATCATGAGTGCGTGTGTGTGTGTATGTGTGTGTGTGTGCAAGGATTGAATGGGGAGCATCATTGTAACTGTAATTGTAAGTATGTGTTTGAAACATACAGTTGCACAGATCTGACAAAGTCAGCAGATAATGGGAGAAAGCCAAAAAAACTGACTGGTACCAAAATATAGCAATGAATGACAGGCAAGGTGTCAGGTGCTACTTTTCATGACAGTGCTTTAATACTCACACTCTGGTCGCTATTCAAACCTATTGTGGCACTTTCAGGGATAAAACCAATCATTCCGCAATTTTGTGCGCCTGTGTGGAGGACTCCAGTACACAAGCCAATGCATTTGAACACTTAAGTCCAACTCACATCAGCTCACCTGAGTCAGGTAGAAATGTGCGTAAACATTGACGGCAAACACACGGTCCAGATCTCAGGTAGAAATGTGCGTAAACATTGACGCCAAACACACGGTCCAGCTCACCTGAGTCAGGTAGAAATGTGCGTAAACATTGACGGCAAACACACGGTCCAGCTCTCGTGTAGTGATGTCTGCAATAGATTCATGGAAGACCTGGGCAGGGCAGGGCACAGAATTGAATACAGAACAAACATAAGACTGCAGCGCACAATGTAAGCAATTGTCACGTCAAATCAATCGGTTTTAAAATGGTTTGTATGAGCTGCAACACCTAATACATTCACCATCCCCTTAAGAGTAACATATAATCGTCACTGGGCTTCTAGCATAAACCATCTCGAGGAAAAAGGGAGCAGGACTCTTTGTCTATTTAGCAGCACTTCTGCAATACACACTCATCGCCGTATGAGATGAGTTTATTAAGCCTACCTGAGTCCCAGCGTTGTGCACGACAATATCCAGCTGATTGAATTTACCAATGGTCTTGGCCACAATGAGCTTGCAGGACTGCAGGAATTGCAGCACATGAAAATGTCTGCTATTATGTGAGCGTTGCAAACAGCTAAGAATTCACTTCCTCTTAAAACGATTGGCAGCTTGACCCATGGCATCAGCTTTGTAGGGAGATTCAATGAATTGCTAGCATCGCACAACAACAGACCGATTGATACGACAAGGGAATAAAGATGCACTATGCAGGCAGAGAGAAACCACTCCCCACATTATTTAATACCACCACATAAAAAAAAACACTATGCAGACACAGAGAAAGTCACTTCCCACAAAATTTACTAGCATCACATGGATCACACCTCTGGGTCACTGACGTCAGCGATGAGATCCAGACACTGTCCCCCCTCAGCCTCCACACGCTTCACTGTGTCTTGTGCATCGTGGTCTTCTTTCTTGGCCAGGCGTGCGATGGTGATGCCTTTGCACCCTGGCCAGATCAGGGAAAAGAGGGATTCATGCACTTGCAGATTTGAGTGTGTATGACCCTGCACCACTGCTGACACAAAATGACGTGGGGAAAGATCTGAAGTAAGGTTAGGTTACTACCCCTGGGTAAGGCAAGGTTACTGCCCCTGTAGGGGCAAGTAAGGTTACTGCCCCTGTAGGGTAAGTAAGGTTACTACCCCTGTAGGTAAGGTTGCTACCCCTATGGGCAATGCTGAAGCAACAAAGGCCTACATTTTAACTTTTGAATTTGTCAAACATTGCCAGGCTGTCCAGTACTAGCAACACTCACCTTCCTTGGCAAAGTAGGCTGCAACAGACTTGCCGATCCCTGAGTCCCCGCCAGTTATTATGGCGACCTTTGCAAGTGTTTGAACAGAGGGGCAAAGTAACGTGAGCACAAGGGATTTCTTGATGAGTACACCCTCTGCATGATAACAAAGTAAATGAGTACCAAGGCACCTGCATTTATTGCTCATTTTATAAAACAGGGGATTGCAGGTACGGACTCTTATTAATGCAGAAGTGAGTTCAAGGCTGTTAAAATATCACCTTTCCCTTTAGCTTCTCTGATCCCCTGTACCCCTCTGCCACGTAGACCGGCAGCGGCTCAAGTTCTTCGCTAACTCCAGGAAAATCTTGGTGTTGCTGGAAACGTGTGTGAAACAAAGCGAGGGCCACTTGAATTCATTTTTATGATTGCATCTGTTTGCTACACAGACATGTTGCTTGCTATGTTTGTTATCTCCCCTTTTAACTTACACACCGAATCACGCACACTCATGCGTACCATCATGAAATGGCAACCTCCCTGGCCTTCAATATCATATTCGTACGGCTCAATATCACACTCTTGAGATGATGAGGTGAGCAGTACGTACCTGCTCACCTCACCTGCTATACCAGAACGCAAGGAAATAACAGCTATTTACGTAGTAAACCAAATTGTAGTTGTGCCGACCCAGCAGCCTTGCCCTAAAAGCAAAAGAGACCCCTGTGCATCACTATATCTGCCGTCGATGCACGAAGACAGAGCTGCCACACATTTTGCAACAAATCATTCCTTAACCGCTTCCCAATTGACCAACCACGCAAGGTGTCTGTGGCTCAGCCTATTTTCTCCCTTCCTATGCTTGTGCGGCAGATTAGGCTCAATTATTCACGTCAAAAGGCGCCGATCGTCTATCAACTGCCAGCGATTTATCGCATTGTAAGTAAAGTGTACTTATGTTGCTACAATAAACGAATAACTCGCCGAGCGACAACCAGCACCAATGGATGAGTTGTGCGGTGGCAATGTTTATCATTTGGGTATCTTGGTGATTGAACTCGTGAAGTACACCCTGCCCTCGATTGAGCAGTGCAGGCTTAAAGATGTGGTTATTAGAGGGGGGAAAAGGACGCTTTTATGGAGTGTGCCAAATAAATGATTGGCTTTCATCAGGTAAAGGTTTTATGTCCTAGCATTTACAAATTCCACCAAACACACAGCCGTGTGTGGACGTATCGTTTGAGGATTCAGATCTATTTACCTTGATTAGCAGAAGACACCGCTCTTAAATTGGCACAATACACATGCATCATGTCACTTATTTGCTGCCGTACCGGAGGCGGATGGTTAACATCATGAGACAGCTTCTTGGTCACAGCGTCTGGAAGAGCGTCTACCCCAGAGGCGATGACCTACATTCATACCAAGCAAATGTTTTGGGGTGCTGACGATTATCGTGGCCAACTATCGCTAGATCCTGATCTGGTTGGCCTCTCTAAAATTTGCAACAATTGAAATCATATGTTATAGCCGAGTCACCTTGTGAGGGATGTCCGCCATTTCTCACAATTTATGAGGGAGCGCTACGCTAGAGAATCTACTATCGTCGATAGTTTGGCGCTTTTAAAATTAATATTTTAGGGTTAAATTGAAATCGAATGATTGGGGTGCAAAATGCAGGCTTTCTCGTGCTTTCTTCGCTTAAACAGAGCAGCTCTCCTTTCAAGATCCTGCATTGCAAATGACAGCAGCAAAAAAAGCAGCAGCAGCAGCAGCAGCTGCAGCAGCTTCACAAGGCATGACGGAGCTGCCATTCAGGCTTTGCAAACCGCTCACATTGGACGCATTCTAATCGCAAATAGAGGAGAGATTGCGGTGGGTAGTCTGCGCGTTTGAGTAGGTTTGCTCCTTGATGCATTGGTCACCACGCGCAGTGATATGAAGGATGGCCTTTCTTATCCTTATGTTAGTTATTGCAAACAACGCTCGAGTGCCGACATCTTGTGGCACCATGGTTCGACCGAGAGATAGTGCATGCTTCTGTCCTATCTGTCTTGTTTGCAGTGCAGGGTCATACAAACAGCTCGACGACTTGGGCTGGAGACTGTGGCTGTGTATTCCTCGGCAGACAGGACAGCGAGGCACGTTCAGGTAACAGGCAGGCCCCTTAAAGAAAGTTACCGATAACATCCCGCACATTATTTACAACCTACACCTTAGTAGCAAACTCCACACCACCAGGTTGTTTCGTTTGGCATCAACGTAATATCACGGTACTACTGCACGCACAGCTTGCGCATGAGGCGTGCCATATTGGTGAAGCACCAGCAAGGGACAGCTACTTGAAATCTCAACGAATCTTGGAGGTGGCTCAGCGCATGGGCGTGCAGGTGTGCTTCCCAGGCAGCTGATACAAATACAATATTGCCTGTGCATGTATTTGGCCGTTCAAGTTGGTTGGAAATATACTAGGTGCTTTACTTCACGCATTACGCACAATACACATTCAAGTAGCAAATTTGCACGAGGAATTCTCACAAAAAGCCTCTCACCTTATTTAAATGCCTAGGCCGTTCACCCAGGGTACGGCTTCCTGTCAGAAAATGCAGGATTTGCAGACTCCTGTAAACAGGTGAGCGCTAGACAAAAGCTTGTTTATTTGGCCACCCAAGGAATTTTCTATATCCTAACGGCTGGACCTTCAGACACAATGGCCTGTTGAAGGTCAGCACTGGAAGATTTGCAAACATCAGAGTGCAAGCTTTTTGTGTCTAAGCCACAGAGCCTAAGCATTCTCGCAAGCAGCCTTTCCACAAAGAGCTCCTGCCAACCACTGCAAACCCATCTAGAGAATCGCATCGTGCAGTGCGTGTTTGTACCTGTCGTTCATGCGTTCACCTCAGGCGGGCATAGCGTTTGTTGGTCCTCCTGCCTCAGCCATTCAAAACATGGGCGATAAGGCCCTGGCAAAAGCACAGATGGCGGCTGCAGGAGTCCCAGTGGTGCCAGGCTACCACGGAGTTGAGCAGAGTGACATGAGGTAGAAAAGTAATGCTCCACCGATATGCTGCATTTTAAAGGGCATTTGTCGTACTAGGCAAAGCAGAGAGGATGGCACTGCAAGATGAGCATGATGTTGCACCTGATCTAAACCCAATGCTCACCGTCTCTAGGATGGGACTGCAAGATGAACATGGTGTTGCACCTGATCTAAACCCAATGCTCACCGTCTCTTGTCTCTTTAGGCTTACCGCTGAGGCAGAGCGCGTGGGGTTCCCTCTTTTAGTGAAAGCCGTGTCTGGCGGTGGTGGCCGGGGCATGAAGCTAGCTGCTACTCCAAAGGTGAGGAGCAGAAATCAAAAGAAGTAGGCTCCTACTTCCAAAATGGACGACAGAAGGCTTGAAATGTTTTGGGCAATTCCTTGGTACAAAGTAAGTATACACTGGCTCTGATCATCAATTCATGTGCATCATTGTGTGCAAAACAGTGCACGGTCACTGGTCTGATGAGCTTGCATGGCCGCCTGTGCATCACAGGACCTGCCAGAGGCGCTGGCTTCAGCACGAAGGGAGGCCTTGGGAGCCTTTGGGGACGACCGGCTCCTGCTTGAGCGGTACATCAGCAAGCCGCGACATGTTGAAGTGCAGGTATGATTGTGTTGTAAGATTGGTAAATCCAGACAGATACGTGTGCACATGTTGTAACAGTAGCCGGGTCAAGCTGCACATGACTACAATTGTTAAGTAGTAACTCCTCTTGAGTAGATGAACAGATGATTGCTCTGCAAATAAATGTCTGTTTAGGGCATCAATTCAAGGTGGGAGTGTTGATTACTTTTCTGAAAGGGCATCGCATAGACAACTGTCCCATTTGAAGGAGCAACATGGCCTGCAACTATTTTTTCTTCTGCTAATCTTAGCATAAGCCGTTATTCAACTTTGTTACATTGATGTATGTACTTGTTAGAGCTCAGAAGATCAGCATACCATAGGTTTTAACTGCATTACAGTGATGTGCGTCCCTGTTAACAGACAGGTCCTGTGATGTGCGTCCCTGTTAACAGACAGGTCCTGTGATGTGCGTCCTTGTTTACAGACAGGTCCTGTGATGTGCGTCCCTGTTTACAGACAGGTCCTGTGATGTGCGTCCCTGTTTACAGACAGGTCCTGTGATGTGCGTCCCTGTTTACAGACAGCTCAGCAGTTGTGTGGCTCTGCATCCATTAGGTGGCTCAGGACACAAAACAACAAATTGTCCTTATCCGTGCCGATAATGTTTACGCTAACTGCGTTTTCTCCTCCCCCCCCCCCAACATCTTTTAGCAGATTAGTATCTGTTAGCAAAACAGTATTTTTTGGATGTCCAGGTAGTTGCAGATCACCACGGAAACGTCGCTTCCTTTTTTGACCGAGACTGTTCAATCCAAAGGAGGCACCAAAAGGTGAAGCCTGTTTTTGTGTCTAAAAGTTGTGTGCAAAGAAATGCTTCTCAAAGCGGCAATTGGGCAATCAGGCGAGTGCACTAGTGCATGTTATTCAGGTAAATTCACACGCAGGTTGACCTCCCTTCATGATCTGCACACTATTAATTGATCCATTACTAAATAAAATTTGCTTGTGTGAAATTACGCTGTTCTTCAACCTGAATTCCATGCAGACAATTTCCTTTGCCCACTATTATTTATAGATTATAGCAAAGAACGCAAACTGTGATGCTGTGGCAAGCCGTTGAGCATCCACTCAGAGCTGTTTCTACGCACTTGCTATAAGTGTCTGACAGGTTTCCACACATGCCTGCATTCAACAAAACAGATCATTGAAGAGGCGCCTGCTCCTGGTCTACTGCCAGAGTATCATGACGCATTGAGCAATGCTGCCATACAAGCGGCTCGAGCTGCAGGTTACACAAACGCAGGTGAATTTTCTATTAAGATCTGAGACATAGGTAAGGCTCGAGCTGCAGGTTACACTAACGCAGGTGAATTTTCTATTTAGATCTGAAACATAGGTAAGACTCGAGCTGCAGGTTACACAAATGCAGGTGAATTTTTATAATTAGATCTGAAACATATGTAAGTGTCTAAACACGCAGGGGGTTTGGCCTCCCGCACATGATATCGCACTGTTATCAATACTTTTTTTTCACTGGCTTTATAATTAGATCTGAAACATAGGTAAGTGTCAAAACACGCAGGGGTTTTGGCCTCTTGTTATTTAGACTTATTTTTCACTGGCTTTGGCGGGCATATGTCCTTTTTCATCTTTACAAAATCCCTCTTTACAACACAGGCACCGTGGAAATGATCCTTGACATGAGCCTGCCCCCACAGACAGCTCCTGCGGGGCCTTTGTTCTACTTTATGGAAATGAACACTCGACTGCAGGTAATTATTAACATGGCAAATTCATGTTTACTTTTTTCCAGCAAAACAGCATACAAAGGGCAACTAAGGACACCCTTTGCACCAATAGCGGTTGGCATCCCATAAATGCCAACACTTGCTATCCATGTTGGTTTACATCACTGCTCCATGTATTACGAGTAAGCCTCTTGCAACAGAGGCTGCACTTGTATCCAACCCACCTTCAACTCATAGAACTATGACATAGCCCTCTACGCCATTTATAACTGCATAGGCAGGGAATCGACCACAATAGCTTCATCTGAGCAGACCTTTCAGCTTTTATGCTGAAAGGTCTTGTTGTTTGTAGGTTGGCCAGACCATACATATATGGTGCATATACGGTACTTTCAACAGGGAAATCACCAGATATACGGTGTATATATACGGTTCTGGCCAACCCTAGTTATTTTCTTAATGATTTTGTTTATTGCAGGTGGAGCACCCAGTGACAGAGGCTGTGACTGGAGTGGACCTGGTCGCTCTACAGCTGCTGGTGGCTGCGGGTGGGAGGCTGCCTAAGCTGGATCAGCAGGTAGCAGTTGACTAGACCTGCGCAGATGTTTGCCTCTTTGTAGCGGGCAGCAGGCCTAAATTCCTAGTTTGGAGCTACGTGTGTAATATTAGCATGCCAACGGTTTCACTTCTTGTAGCTTATGACGTACGATTTCGAGCCCCCTTATTCACTTGTTGCTCTTAATTGGTTACCAACGAGCCATAATAATCTGAGCAATCAAATCGCGGCTTATCGAGAACATTCAGCTGACATATTCGCACCCCCCCCAAATGCCGCACAGCATGCCAATGGCCATGCGTTTGAGGCACGGCTATATGCCGAAAGCCCCGCCAAGCAGTTCCTTCCAGGTGGGTTGAATTGAAAGGCTTGCAATGAACTGGTAAGGAGAGCATTGCCTCTCTTTGTTCACAGGTCCAAATTACACAGTGCTTGTGTGCAGAGCTTCAACTTACACAGATTACAGGCATGCAATAGCCAGTCATGAAAGACCCATGCTTGTATGTCACACATGGCGTAATCCTATATACATTGCACACCCTGGTTTGTCTGCCTGTCTGTCTCTGTCTGTCTGTCTGTCTGTCTGTCTGTCTGTCTGTCTGTCTGTCTGTCTGTCTGTCTGTCTGTCTGTCTGTCTGTCTGTCTGTCTGTCTGTCTGTCTGTCTGTCTGTCTGTCTGTC
>Ga0307945_1002917_pt1:0-5000 | contig 13902 bp, 20 predicted proteins | sample OrgLakmetagen228_FD_201818 | JGI IMG/M metagenome (GOLD analysis project Ga0307945, IMG submission 201818) | Saline water microbial communities from Organic Lake, Antarctica - #228 | ecosystem: Environmental > Aquatic > Non-marine Saline and Alkaline > Saline | place: Antarctica: Organic...
CAGCAGAGTCGTCACTGGTGTGGTAAAGCAGCACAGTCGACACTGGTTTGGTAGGGCAGCAGAGTCGTCACTGATGTGGTAGGGCAGCAGAGTCGTCACTAGTGTGGTAAAGCAGCAGAGTCGTCACTGGTTTGGTAGGGTAGCAGAGTCGTCACTGGTGTGGTAGGGCAGCAGAGTCGTCACTGGTGTGGTAGGGCAGCAGAGTCGTCACTAGTGTGGTAAAGCAGCAGAGTCGTCACTGGTGTGGTAGGGCAGCAGAGTCGTCACACTGACGCGCTCCAAGCCCACCAGTCGTCACTGGTGTGGTAGGGCAGCAGTGTTGTCACTGGTCTGGTAGGGCAGCAGAGTCGTCACTGGTGTGGTAGGGCAGCAGAGTCGACACTGGTTTGGTAGGGCAGCAGAGTCGTCACTGGTTTGGTAGGGCTGCACAGTCGTCACACTGACACGCTCCAAGCCCACCAGTCGTCACTGGTGTGGTAGGGCAGCAGTGTCGTCACTGATCTGGTAGGGCAGCAGAGTCGTCACTGGTGTGGTAGGGCAGCAGAATCGACACTGGTTTGGTAGGGCAGCAGAGTCGTCACTGGTTTGGTAGGGCTGCACAGTCGTCACACTGACACGCTCCAAGCCCACCAGTGCAACTATGAGCGCTGCTGTGCACATATTTATTACTGGTTAACAAACAGTAAAGATGGGAATAGTCGTGGGGGTGGGTGCGTGCATGTGTTTGAGCCCATGTGGGCGTGGGGGTGCACACAGTGGAGGTGAGTATGTGGGTACAGCTTGGGAGCTTGTGTGCAAGGGAGATGTCATTGGTGAAAGCAGAGTGCTGCAAACAAGTTACATGTGCGTGCATGTGTTTGTGCCCATGTGGGCGTGGGGGTGCACACAGTGGAGGTGAGTATGTGGGTATAGCTTGGGAGCTTATGTGCAAGGGAGATGTCATTGGTGACATGGAAGGGAGCTTGTGTGCAAGGAAGATGTGTCATTGGTGACTTGGAAGGGAGCTTGTGTGCCAGGGAGATGTCATTGGTGACATGGAAGGGAGCTTGTGTGCAAGGGAGATGTCATTGGTGACTTGGAAAAGCAGAGTGCTGCAAACAAGGTGCATGTGCGTGTGCTGCCAATGAGTCACACACACACACATTTCTCTTATACCCTTTGCAGGTGGTGTGGTGCCACACACGCCAACAACAAACACACACATACACACACATACGCATACATACAAATATGTTTCCTCCTCTGTGCAGGTGGTGGCGCGTGACTTGCGCGTGATGGACGATGCATCCATCATAGTAGTTGACATGCTGCCCTCGGGTATGTGTGTGTGCGTGTGTGCGTGTGTGTGCGCGCGTAAGGTGCAATGTTGGAAACTGGGATGCCCTTTTTTGGACTCATGTATCCATCATGACAGTGTCCATGCTGCCCCCTGATGATGTTTGTGTATGCGCGTGCGTGTGTATATGCGTGCGCGTGTGTATGTGTGTGTGTGTGTGATTGTGTGTGTGTATATGCACGTGTATGCGTGTGTGTGCGTTTGTTTATGACTCCGGCCATCTTATGGTCAACTTGACTCTGTGCTCTCTCATCCACATCTCCTGCACCTCCATCGCTATCCACATCGCCATGCCCCTCGTCCACATCTCCTCATCCACATCCACATCTCCTGCACCTCCATCGCTATCCATTCGCCATGCCCCTCGTCCACATCTCCTCATCCACATCCACATCTCCTGCACCTCCATCGCTATCCGCATCGCCATGCCCCTCGTCCACATCTCCTCATCCACATCCACATCTCCTGCACCTCCATCGCTATCCACATGGCCATGCCCCTCGTCCACATCTCCTCATCCACATCCACATTTCCTGCACCTCCATCGCTATCCACATCCATCGCCATGCCCCTCCCTGCTCTCCCTCCTGAGCATGCCTCCCTGTTTGTTGAGTTACACATCAGAGTTCTTACACACCATTGGCAAGCAAACACGTCGGCACCCCTGAGCCACCTTGCTCTACCTCCTCAGCATGCCTCCCTGAGCGCGCCTACCTGCTCTTCCTTTTAAGCATGCCTCCCTGAGCGCGCCTGATGCCTGCTCTTCCTTTTAAGCATGCCTCCCTGAGCGCGCCTACCTGCTCTTCCTTTTAAGCATGCCTCCCTGAGCGCGCCTGATGCCTGCTCTTCCTTTTAAGCATGCCTCCCTGAGCGCGCCTGATGCCTGCTCTTCCTTTTAAGCATGCCTCCCTGAGCGCGCCTCCCTGCTCTCCCTTTTAAGCATGCCTCCCTGAGCGCGCCTGATGCCTGCTCTACCTCCTGATGCCTGCTCTACCTCCTGATCACTACCTCCTGATCATGCATTCATGCCTGCCCTACCTCCTGATCATGCATCCATGCATTCACCACTATCAGCACACTGTCCTCGCCTCTGTCCTCTTTTTCTCTTTTCCCTACTTTGCTCCCATCTCCACACAAACCGCACCTCCTCTGTGGAGAACCTGCAATCTTCACTGACCAAACATCATCCTTGCCTCTGTCTGCTCTCACTCTCATCTCCGTTTTCACTCCCACCGCATCACACAGATCGTACGTCCTTTCCCACTGTCGCCCTTCGCTCCAACCCGCAAACCGCCAAGAAGAGCGGCGGCGGCCTTTTTTCATGCTTCAAAGTGGGTCTGCTAGAAGAATGTGACAGACCGCTTAAGAGTGTGTGTGCAGGACGAGTGCTGTGTCTGTTAGGGACGTGTGTATGTGTGTGTCTTAAATGTAGGCGGTTGCATGTGTATGTGTGTGTGTGTGTGTTTTGAATGCAAGCAGTTGCAAGTGCATGTGTACATATGTGTCTTTATTGCAAGCGGTTGCAAGTGTGTGTGTACGTGTGTATCTTATGCAACCGGTTGCAAGTGCGTGTGTTTGTGTGTGTGTTTTACATGCAGGCGGTTGCAAGTGTGTGTGTATGTGTGTGTGTGTGTTTTAAATGCAGGAGGTTACTAGTGTGTGTGTGTTCAAATGTAGGTTACAAGTGTGTACGCTAGACACCAATAAGCTTCCCTTATCTATACGTAACTTTCTTAAACGTAACTTTCTTAGACGTAACTTTCTTTGACGTAACTTAGAAGTAGGGGATGTAAACATGCATGTGGAAATGTACAGAAATCGTATCAGGGAGCATTCCGTGTACTGTGTACTCTTGAAGCTGCAACCTACCCAGCAATCTACCCAGCCCACAAAATTGATGTTCGTTTTTGCTAGCTAATCAGAAAAGTGCACAGCTACACACACACACACACAACACACACATGTGCACGCACATGTGTTTTTTGTTCAGCTGCGGCAGCACACACACACACACACACACACACACACACACTCACTTTTATATTTGTGCACACACATACGCATACACATGCTTGCCTACGTGAACATTATGTGCGCAGCCTGAGCTCGAGGAGCCTGACTCAAGAGACGCCACCGGACATGGCCATCTGCAGGTGCATGCCAGTGTATTCATGTGTGGGTGTGGGTGTGGGTGTGAGTATGTGGGTGTGGGTGAGATCATGTGGGCATGGTCAATTGCAGGTGCATGTCAGTGTATTCATGTGTGGGTGTGGGTGTGAGTATGTGAGTGTGGGTGAGATCACGTGGGATTTGCAGATGCATGCTTGTATTCCAGTGTGGAAATGCGTGCGGGTATGAGAATGTTGGTGTGTGTGTGTATGTGTGTGTGTGTGTGTGAGATCCTGTGGGCATGGGTGGGGCTGGGGCTGGGGGTGTGAGTGTGGGTGTTGACGTGGGTGTGGGTGTGGGTGTGGGTGTGGGTGTGGGTGTGGGTGTGGGCGTGGGCGTGGGTGTGAGTACGAGTGGGTGTGTGGATGTGGGTGTGAGTATGGGTGTGGGTGTGGGTGTGAGTATGGGTGACGTGGGGCGGGCATGGGTGCGTGGGTGTCGGTGTGTGGATGTGGGGTGTGAGTGTGGATCTGCGTAAGTGTATGTGTGGTTGTGACAATGTCGATTGGTGTGCGTGGGCGTTGGCAATGGTGTTTGTGTAGTTTTTTTTAATGGCAGGGAAATACACGGTGTCATGTACGGTGCAAATATCACGGTCCTGGCCTACCCTACGTTTGTGTGTGTGTTTGTGTGTTGGCATGTTGGCAGCCATGTGTAGCTTTGGTATCCCGGCTGGCCTCACATGTGAAGGCAAACCCGCGCACAGACGCACACGCAGATCCAGTACTAATAATGCTGTGCGCACGCATACACACACACACACACACACACACACACACACACACACACACACACAACGTACACACGAACTGGCCACAGTTCTTGAGCAATGTGGACTGCCTACTAGAGTACCCTGGCTTGCGGCACATGCTCAATCGCTCCTCCCTCAATAAGTCTACCACGCGACGTTTGTCTGAGGCACGCCAGTCTCAGGTGGTGAGTCATATCCGCAGATTGTACGGTGTGGGAGTGTGTTCGTATCGGGCGCGCATGTGTGTGTGTGTGTCTGTGTGTGTGTCTGAGGCACGCCAGTCTCAGGTGGTGAGTCATTTCCGCAGATTGTACAGTGTGTGGGAGTGTGCACATTCCGCACGCACGCACGTGTGTGTGTCTGAGGCACGCCAGTCTCAGGTGGTGAGTCATATCCACAGATTGTACAGTGTAGGAGTTGGACGTATCGCGCGCGCATGTGTCTGTGTTCATGTTATCGCGTGTGTGTGTGTGTGTGTGTGTGTGTGTGTGGCGTCGCCATGTGTTGTTCAAGGCATGGTTAAAAGAAATGGTCAGAAACTTGGTCGAAGGATGATTGCAGGTCCCACGTTGCCTAGCTCAACCTCATTTCCATAATATTTGTGCGGTTTTGTGCTTGTGCTGTGTGTGTGTGTGTGTGTGTGCGCGCTTGTGTGTGTGTTAGATGTGCAGTCATTCTTGTAGGCACAAGATGTGTGGAAATGACGTGCACACATAAATACACACACACAATCACACAAACACA
>Ga0307945_1002917_pt1:10000-13902 | contig 13902 bp, 20 predicted proteins | sample OrgLakmetagen228_FD_201818 | JGI IMG/M metagenome (GOLD analysis project Ga0307945, IMG submission 201818) | Saline water microbial communities from Organic Lake, Antarctica - #228 | ecosystem: Environmental > Aquatic > Non-marine Saline and Alkaline > Saline | place: Antarctica...
GCACACACACATACACATACACACATGCACACACGCAGCAGCCCATCAGTGACAGTAGGTGAGAAAGGCAGTTTGGGCGCGCGTGGTCACACGCACACGCACACACGCACGCACATGCGCACACACACATACACACACGCATACACACACATACGCACACATACGCACACACATTCTCTCTCCGTCTCAATCTCACGCAATTCATGCATTGGTAGTGCACAAGCACACATGCACACACACATGCACACACACACATACATACAGAAAAACACACACGCACAAAACATGCAACACGCACGCATGCACACGCGCGCGCACACACACACACACACACACACGCACACACACACACACACACACACAACGCAGGAGCAACTCCGGCAATGCCCCCGACGAGTTCAGCGCGCTCTTTCCCACCACCTCCAGTCGAGCGCCAACAGACCTGCGCCAATCCTACCCAACAGGCTCTGACATTGAGGACAGTGGTAGTTTAAGGGAGAGAAAGCAGGCCACACAGCAGCAGCAGCAGCAACAGCTACAGGCCACACAGCCACAGCAGCAGCAGCAGCAGCAGCAGCAGACCACACAGCAGCAGGAGCAGCAGCAGCAGCAGCAGCAGCAACAGAACACGTTGCAGGAGCAAACTTCTCTTGTACACCAAGGCTCCCGGCCCGCGACGGGGGGGGAGTGTGTGGACGAGAGGGAGGTGTCCGTGCACGACGGGGGGGCCCTGCTTTTGCTACCCTAGCGTACGTGAGGTTGACACGCAGCAGCTGTGCTGTGCTCGCACAGGAACACAATGGGGGGGCGTTGTGGGCGAGAGGGAGGTGTCCGTGCACGACAGAGGGGCCCTGCTTATACTACCGTAGCGTACGTGAGGTTGACACGCAGCAGCTGTGCTGTGCGCGCACACATATACACAGGCGCAAACACACACACACACACACACACACACACACACACACACACACACGCGCACACACACGCACGCAAACACACACACTCAAACAAAAAGCGGTCCGTCCAGCTGGTGGATGCGTGAATGTGAGCCCCTGCTCAATCGTTCCTCTTATTTTGTTGGTGTCGGAAAAAAGTTGCCTTACACTCAGCATTGCTTCCCTTGTTGTGTTTGTTGGTTTGAAGCCTGTCAGCCTTGGGGTGTGTGAGCCCTTGACTTGAAAAAAGAAGGCGTGCGTGTGCCCTTAAGAAGGCGTGTGTGTGCCCTTAAGAAGGCGTGTGTCTGCCCTCAAGAAGGCGTGTGTGTGCCCTTAAGAAGGCGCCATTGAAAAGGCGTGGTTGTGCCCTTAAGGAGGCGTGGTTGTGCCCTTAAGGAGGCGTGGTTGTGCCCTTAAGAAGGCGCCCTTTAGAAGGCGTGGTTGTGCCCCTAAAAAGGCGTGTGTGTGCCCTTAAGAGCGCGCCCTTATGTAGGCGTGGTTGTGCCCTTATAGAGGAGGAGGTTGGAACACAGTGGACTGTGTGAGATTGTGGTGTGAGAGACACGGGACGCTGTGTGAGATTAAAGATTGAGTGAGAGACACAGGCACTGTGTTACGCTTGGACTGTGTGAGATCGTGGTGTGAGAGACACGGGACGCTGTGTGAGATTGAAGAGTGAGAGACACAGGCACTGTGTGACGCTGTGCACCAACTCGGACCTCAGAGGCCTCAAATCCAACGGATTTTTGTGCCTGCTCAGCCTGCAGGGATCTAAAAAAAAACAGTGAGCAACTGACTGGGTGAAACAGGAAGCCCTTTTGTGTGTGCTTATGAGAGAGACCGTATGAAAAGCAGTGAGCGACCGGGCGGAACAGGGAGCCCGTTTGTGTGTGCTTGTGAGAGAGACCGTATGATGAACAATGAGCGACTGGGCGAGATGAAGGCACTTTTGTGTGCTTGTGAGAGAGATTGTATGACTGCATGACTGTGTGGGTGTGTGTGCGTGTTACATATGTTAGGGGTTGATGTGTGACTGCATTGATGTGTGACCGCATCGTTGTGTGACCGCATCGTTGTGTGACCGCATCGTTGTGTGACCGCATCATTGTGTGACCGCATCATTGTGTGACCGCATCGTTGTGTGACCGCATTGATACCTGTGAGCTTGAGCATACCTCGATGAAGGCTCTGACAGGGCTGAACCGCATTGTGGCTTGTAGGGAGTGTGTGTGTGTGCGCAAGTATGTGTGGTAGGAAGTTGCGTGCACGCTCGCCCTGCAGGGATGCGCTGCTGTTACGGTCCACCTGTAACTCTGGAGTGTGTATTAGCTGCGAATCTTGCTGTGTGGTTGTCCTCCAAGGAACGTCAGAGGACAAGCTTGTATGTCTTGTTAAGTCTTCTTTGCAGGGAGCGGTTTGCGGGAAAGGAGGTCTTTTGGTGTTTTGGAGTGTCACAGCGCAGTGGGCAAAGTAAGGCATGTGCAGGTGTGGGTGTGGGTGTGTGTTAAATACGGCTGAAGAAAAGGATGGTTGAGTGTCCCCAGTTGTGCCTATTCTGTGTATTCCTCATCCCACTATTACGTATTTTGTGTATGTTTGAAGACATGCACATGCCCCTATGCATGGTCGTCGTGTGTATCTGTCTATATGTGTGTGTGCATGTGTATGTGTGTGCGTGTGTATGTGTGTGTTGCTGCCCTCGCTGCCCTTGACTACCTGCTGTGTCTGGACACCCGCCAGTGTATGCATATGAACGTTTTGGTCCATCGCATTTTTTGAAGTGTGCCAGGTTTGTGATTCACTGTGTCTTGTTTATTTTCCTGGTCCTTCTGCCTTTCTTCTCCCTCTGCTGAACGTAGAGTTATGGGCAGCGAACAGAGCACGCTGACCTGCACGTGTGTAGGGGCCCCCTTCTTGTTGTTTCAGCTCGCCTATGCCACCCACTGACTATTTTACTGTAAATTTGACTGACCTGTCCCTCTGGGTCGTATCCGACTCCTACATGTGCTTGCACATCAGACTCTGCTGTAGTACCCCCATGCTCCATGACTCTTGTAGTGCGATGTTGAGCTTGATTATATTTTTAGCATGTTGCGTTTTTAGCACCTTATGTATCATCTATGATGAGCTTGTGCCTGGAAGAGTATGTGCCTCATTTTATTTGAGTGTCATGGTGCAATATTTGCAGTAGGGGCTGACCTTCTCCAATCGGGTCATTTGGCTGATCGGCTGTGCTGGCTCCTCTGGCACCCTAACATTTGTTTTTTAATGTCGTGCGTCAATGGTAGTTTCTTGATACCTTATTAGCGGGGAATTCTTTTTGTAAAAGTAGGAAAGAGACACCACTGGTTGTCGATTCAGATTGGCCACAATATAATGGAATGATTATAAATAGCCTATATACCAGGACACCGTGAATCAAAGCCAGGTTGTTTGGGAGAAAGTTATGGATTCACGAAAAGACCGGCCACTTCATCATGCCGTAAAAACAACCTTAACATAGATGACAGACGAAAGGAGAATGCTGCGCTGCTGGTAGTGATAACATATAAAGCATGATTGAGGGAATTCGTGCTTAAAAGAGTACTTCGGTGCCAGCACCTGAGAAGTCGTAAGGCCAAAATTACAGGATTACAGATACCCATCAGTCAAAACGTGCTAGGCTGTGTAAATAAACGCGTAAAAACACACTTCTCACTAGGTGCTACAAAACACACTTCTCACAATATTTTACATGCGTAGCCTAGTAGCAATAAGGCAAGCTTCTTGACTCGTCCTTAAAATCGCTAAGGCACAGATCCTTGAAAGGATCCAGGTCTTTTACGTGCTGTAACAACAAATATAATGGTTACAATGGTTACAATGGGGGGTGACCTTCAGCCAGGTAGTTTGGCTGATCGGCTGCTGACTGGTCTCGACCAGCCACAAATAAATCCATAAGCTCAGAAAGAAAAAGAAAAAGTCTAT
>Ga0307945_1002919_pt1 | contig 13897 bp, 12 predicted proteins | sample OrgLakmetagen228_FD_201818 | JGI IMG/M metagenome (GOLD analysis project Ga0307945, IMG submission 201818) | Saline water microbial communities from Organic Lake, Antarctica - #228 | ecosystem: Environmental > Aquatic > Non-marine Saline and Alkaline > Saline | place: Antarctica: Organic Lake...
TTTGCCTATTGTAAAAACACACACATATATACACAAGCACACGCACACACACATACATACACACACGCCATACATAGGGTGTGCCCTCCGCTGGTGCGCCTGGTTTGCCCTGGAAGCATGGAGTCAGCAGAGTGCTCTAACGTAAGCTGCTCTGGGAGAGGCACGTAATGTTTGATAATGATGAAAAGAAGGGAGGACGACATATAATTTACTAACTTTAACAGAAGTTGCCTGCCTGTGTAGGTTAGTAGGTTATAAAAAAAGGCTTCATGCGTACACTGTTGTCCATTCTACACCCTGCTGTTTAAAGCACACGCAGACTGGTGTTCCTTCTTAGGCGCTGATATTCAAGCTGCGGTGTTTGAACCAGTACGCGCTGGCTTTCACGTACCTACACCCACACTGTTGTTCATACTCGCACCCTGGGGGCATGCAGGTGCGGAGCGTGCTGTTTGAGGTGGTTGGCTTAGACCCAGACACCGGGCGCTACAGTTTGTGTAGTGGCAGCGGATCTGCATCGCCTTACACAGGTATGCTGTCAATCTTTTACGAGTAGATATGTAGGTCTTGCTTACCTAAGTGCACTCACGCAAGTCTCTGTGAGAACATAAGCAAGAAAAGTGTGTGGGGATCCTTGAGTGTACACAGTCCAGGCTAAGCGTGTGTGACAAAAAAAGTTGGTGAAGTTTAAGTCTGAAGAATCTGTGTACGGACAGAGTGAGGAATAAAAGTACTAGGCTGCCGAACGCTTGATGGGAGGTAGGAAGTAATTTATCTGGAATTGGGAACAGGGAGGCTGGCTGTGGGACTGGTCGGTAAAGGGAGGTGTCAAAAAATGATGTGGGGAAGAGATAGGGAAGGTTCATTGTCAAAATGTATCTGTGTCGATCAATTTAAGTGTGCTTGTATGTGTAATATGTCATCGGTTCTGTGGTCTGTTGCATGAACGTCTGCGTATCAAGATAGTAATTACCTAAGCTCAAAATTGATCGAGATCCTGGTTCACTGGAGCAGGGTTGGTTAAACTGTGTTAATGCATTAATGGTGTGCATGTAGGGTTGGCCGGAACCGTATTCTTATTTGCACACCGTGTACGACCATTCCCAGAGGGGGGACACTGGGCAAAAGCCAAAACATGCTCTGCTCCTTTTTGCATGAAAGGTGCAACTACTCACACGTAACTTCATCAAATTGGACCCAACCTAGCTTCAAACTGATGCTGACTTTACAGGCTACCAGAGCATGTGCTCAGATTTAGACAAGTCACCTTGCGTACAGAACGACAGGACTAAAAGCACAAGTCGTGCACATGTACCCTAGATGGGTGCTTTCCAGGGTGAATGGCACTTTGATTTGCATATCTCGCCAACCACTTGCTCTTTTTGCTCTGTTGTTTTTGCAATGATCTATAAGGACTTCAAAACACAAAAAATCACTCAATTTGGTGTGCTGGCTGGTCAGATACAGCATATGGCTGCTCAAAAAGTAGGGTTCACGCCGCGGCTGCTGAGGCAGGTGGTCATAACTTGCAGGTTTCAAGCTCAGCTGCATTGGAATCTACGTAGCAAAGCTGAGCTTGAAGCCTGCAAGCTATGGCCACCTGCCCTAGGAGCATGCAAAAAGTGTACCCATTTTGGGCCTTAGTGTCCCCCCTCTCAAAAACTCTCAATTAAAAGTATCGTAGATTCTCCGTAAGTGCGTACCTAATTATGGTTGACAAACCCTATGTGCAAAATATCAGCAGGGAGATCTCCGAATTGGATGGTGTAAACCTGGTCCATTTAAGTAAGAATTAGTGTGTTTGTCCGCACTTCCTGGCGCATTCAAAATTTGATACTGAGTTACAGCTCCCATCTATCGGCTTTACCGATCCTGTTGACGGTACCGAACAAGCAGTATAAAACCTCCACCCTAATAAAATATTCCTGAGCACAGCAATCATTGGCTCACGTTGGTCTTTGGACCAAAATACACTGGCACCCTTCAACCCTTGCAGGAAGAATATTAGTGGGTAGCACTGAGGGGGGGGGGGGGTTCATTTTGGAGGGGTTTACAACAGCCGGAGATAGCAGCACCATTGAGCAGCTGACTATAGATTCTCCCCTCAGGTGTGTGTTTGTGTGTGTTTGTGTATGTGTGTGTGTTTGTGTGCAGGATGAAAGGGCAACATGAGAGAGGTCTGTTGTAAAGGTTTATGTGTGCGGCGTGTATGGCACCTCAGTGCTTCAATCTAACATTACTTTAAGCAACACGCATCTCATTCGATGCTACTAAGTCATGCGTGCACATATTGTACTGTACACCTGTTTTGATCTGATGTATAAATTTCCTTTGCCCACGTCATGTGGGGCTGTGCTATATGTGTTGATGAGCATGCGTGCGCACCTCGTCCATTATAAGTTGCCTTTATACGCATCATACTTCCAGGTTCTGCTGAGCTGCACACTCATACACACACACCATCTTATTTGCAAGAAGTTCCCATGGGAATCTAACTACTCACAGCCAGGCTTTGTCCTCTTTCCGTGTTTGCAATACCAATAGTAGCTCCTTTTTCCAGCTGTTTTGAAGCAGCTATTTTGAGGACATAGGATAAGCTGACTGCTTACTTGTCTACATCTTCCTTTTTTCCACAGCGTGGACCGGGATGCTGTGGATGCATTTGTGGCTGATCTAGTGACCCGCTTCAGCAGTGAGGACTACATAAGCCCAGAGTAAGTAAGGACACGCAGCGCTATGTATACCCCCGACTTCTGTGTACACATCTTTCCCAGAAGCAAGTCTCCGTGATTAGTTTTGTAAGAAGTTGCAAGGCTTCATACAAAATCAATCATACGAAAACTGGAAAATGGACAGATCCAAATGACACAGATGTAAGATGTAATGTTTGACTAACAGAGAGGCACAGAGGAAGGACTGACAGACAGGACAGACAGAGACAGACAGGCAGACAGACGGACAGACTGACTGACTGACTGACTGACTGACTGACTGACTGACTGACTGACTGACTGACTGACTGACTGACTGACTGACTGACTGACTGACTGACTGACTGACTGACTGACTGACTGACAGACAGGACAGACAGGACAGACAGGACAGACAGGACAGACAGGACAGACAGGACAGACAGGACAGACAGGACAGACAGGACAGACAGGACAGACAGACAGACAGACAGACAGACAGACAGACAGACAGACAGACAGAACAGACAGACAGACAGACAGACAGACAGACAGACAGACAGACAGACAGACAGACAGACAGACAGACAGACAGGCAGGCAGAGCACAAGTGTTTGATGCATGTTGCACACTGGGTGGTGTGTGCCAAACTTTTCACCTCACAGGATATCCAATTCTCAGATGCAGCTACTAACGCACATACACACATACACACATACATCATGCATGCATGCACACAATCAAACACAGGGTGCGCCTGAGCAAAGCCCTTAGTTTAGGGGGCACCCCCGTCACCCTGAGGCTAGGTCGGGAGGCTATCGCTATGGATCGCATTCCCAAAGACATACCTAACCCAGATTGGACAGTGTTTAAGAAGACAGAGGGACAATGTCCAGACACTGCCATGAACTCAGAGTGGGCACTGACTGGTGGGTGCGGGTATAGGAGGGGGGGGTGATGGTGAGTTGTGTGTTGTGTGCTTGCGTCAATTTGCTACAGCTTCTATATTGCTGTGCGTGCTTGCACACAAGAACAAGGCCTGGATCCTTTTTTGAATCCTTGTGAAAGACAGTGTGAGGGCAGTCAGACGATGCACAGGGAAAAGGCTGCTTGGGCGAAATATTATTGAGTATATTGTACCTTGAAAACTTTGACCTCGCAAACATGCGCCAGTCCGTCGCACGCAAGCGCTCGCACCCACAAGCAAAGGATACCCAGACTCGCGCTCACGTAAAACCGCACTTTTTTCAACAGGCACATGACGGCTTGCAACCCACCTTTGCAGGCTCTGTGTCCATGACTATTCCTGCTCTGAATTACTTTGAGCCGTCCAGCATGCTCACCCGTTTGGCCTTCCTCAACGATGAGGCACTGGTGAGCGATGAAACTGCACGGCTGTTTGTTGCGGCAAAGCTGTGTGTGATCTACAGTGCATCATGCTTTCATATGAGGGTTCCGTAATAAATCAGAGACAGAACCTGGCTACGCAAGGCCTGCAAATTCTTGAGGCGCTTGTAATGTTGAGAACGACATGACATATGATTGAGTAATAAACGTGACGGGTCAAAAGGGATGGGTGTAACAAATGTATGCAACAACTCACATCAACTTGCGCAAGTGCAACTCTCTTTTACCATAGTTGCGCTCTGAGGACGTTGAGTGTGAAGGACAACGCCAACTAGAGGTCCATGCAATGACAAAGACTGTGAATAAAGCAACTGGTGGGCAACTGGTATAATAGAACTACAACCCTAAGACTTCCCACCAATTAACCCGTCCCGTGCGCTGCTGCAATACATAGGCTCAATTCCTACGTTGTTCCCTGTGTGCATACACATACATTACAAGACACGCATGCACGGAGCGCAGACTGCGTCTTGAGCCGGAAATTACAATAAGTTACACACGTGCGCGCGTACAAACGTGCGCACGACTGAAAAGTACACACTCCCGTCTATATGCCTTTGTAAGCCGCTGCGTTGCTTTTTTGCTTACTGGAGCGAAAACCCACTTAGGCACGGCATGTAGGTGGCACATTGACACCATATGGGAGCACATGTGTCTCGACAAACGTCTGTGACTGCACGACACAGTGACACTACATTGGAGCGCATGTGTCTCGACAAACTTCTGTGACTGCATGCAGGTTGCAGCTTGGCGTGTGGACCTCCTGGAGCGAGGCAGCGATGACACTGATGAAGATGGGAGCAGGGCAACCTCCCAGGCTTCAGAGCCTTTGGACGAGGTGGTGGTCAGCGTCCTGGATAGTGTAGAGGTGAGCATATGTTTGCTGGGTTTATCCATAGTGCATTTGCATACTCTAGGTAATGGATGGTATTACAATGAATTGAACAGGAGTATCCCAAAACTGCGGTTGAAATGAGCCAAAGTGGTGGTCATTGTAGTTATCATTGTGAGATATGCTGGAACCCTGCCTGACGCACACACTTCGGGTGTGCATTCCTCAACAGAACGCTTTGTTGTTATGGCTTTTTATTTGTCAATGAGGTAAGTGAATGGTGTCGTTTTGATAGTGATGTTGGGATGAATTGAGAATTAGTGCTTTCATTCGAAGTTGACTAGTGGGCAAGTAATCCTGGAGGGCCTGGTCACAATCCACCAGTCAACACGCATATGCAACTCACACACGGAGGTGCGCTTGTTGGGTTACTTTTATGGACGTGTTTGGTGCTGTAGCAAGTGGCAATGCCTGGAGGCCTCACACATGTTATTTCTGGACATGTTTTTGATAGACACGCAAGGCAGACCCATAAATAACCCTAGTTACAGGTGCACTAGTGAGCATGGAAGTGCCTTGAGGGAGTCACAAGTCGCCAACATGCATTCATCGTATGTAACGGGATATCAAGTTGCTTGCTTGCGGCGAACGTCACAACTGATCACGTCGTAATACATGTGGTCACAGGTGCAAGTGGGCATGGCAGTGCCAGGAGGACCTTGTCATGGGTGGATAATCGACACAGACACCCCTGCTTCTGGTCCCCAGGCGCAGTACTCAGAGGTATGCCAGGCACTTTTCATTTGTGTCAGTGGTGTGAGTCAGGCCTAGTTTTCAAATTCGTCAATAAAGAACAGTCAATGCTCACAGCACAAACGCACACACATATATAGACCTACACGCATGCACACACACCTACACACAAACACACGCACACACACGCCAGGTATGGCGAGGGCCTTTTTCACAGCTGAGCAGTGCACCCACAGGGTCCAGGAGCAAGGTGCGAACAAATATTTGATGCCTGCAAATATTTAAGTCTCTCACACACAGCAAAGACTATGCTCTCCTTTGTTTTTTTATGCAGCAGCTTTGTGACAAATGAGGAATTAGTGTAATTATTCATTTGTGGCCCTTGTACTGCACCTGTTTTACCACCTTACCACATCTGCAGTGTGAAGGAAGACTGGTTGTGTCTGGTCATAACGTCCTGTTTCCGTTTTGTAGAGGACAGCTACCCCTCCACTTTCCTTTTTTACCTCTAACACTTGTCTTCCCCCAGCGCACTTGGTATAGAAGGGGGACTAACAGAAAGGGTCTTGACATGGTCATGTATTTCTTGTATGCAAACCTTTTGCTTCAGCCATTGCTGCTTAAGCACAAACTCTCCCTGTACAAGGTTTTTACAGGGCCGATTGAAATATAGCTGCACCTTGCTGGGTTAAAGGTTTCCAGGCACTGAATAAATATGCTATTATGATGATATAAAATCCCTTGTTAGTGCTCATCACCATACAGAGTGCAAGCACGTACACGATATGCTGCCTTTTTAAAGAAAGCTTTGCACATTGCCATGCAGAGTGTGAGCGTGCGAGTGCTGGACCTTGCAAGGCCAATGCCTATCAGGCTTCCTCAATATGGGGGCATTTGGTGCGTGCATGTTTTCGGTGCAACCTGTAGCACTTGGACGTGTTTGCTTAGATGTAACATGCCTAGTTGCCAGTAATGTGTGCACGCCCCTGATATTGCTGTGCATGTCTGCGTATCTGCCAATTGGCTTCATGGCACACTTTAAAACAAGAATACCAGCAAATTAGGCTTTGAAGCACAACTTTTATGCCATTATGGGCTCTGTATTTTTTGCTCTCAGTGACTTGTGTACCAGACTCCAGACTTCTTCTTCCCTTGATCGATGCATGAAGCGGTTTCAGCCAGCTCCTTTTGTTTTCCCTCCTCAAGCCTATACTGGTCAGGGCATTATTACCGCTTGCGTAAAATGATGTACAATGTCATCTTTGTGTGCTTGTCAAGTAAAAGCAGGAGTCTATCCTGATAAGAGTCAACATTTTCGTACTCATAAAGGCCAAAGCCCCACAAAATTGCCGACAAAACAATGCCTCCAGGTTTTTGGCAGCGGCTGCGCTCATGGCCATCATCTTTGGTGCCACACTCCTTTCGTTCATCATCTTCATTCCATGCCTCCTTTGGGTAGGTGGCCCTTGCTCTTGGCCTGATATGTGATGGGGGTAGGGTTGCTGCCCTGATGTGTGCAAAGTCTGTCGAGCAAGCATCCATAACAGCTGTGTCCAGCCTTGTAAACTTCCATGAACATTCTGCCCAAAACTGGGTCGTTTGCTGGCTGTGCGCTTGAAGTCCCAAACTGTAGAAACTGTGATAAATAATATAGATCATTTCTTTGCCAGCAGCCAGCAGCCAAGTGTGCAAATGGCAAGGCCTGTATTAAATTTCTATTGCCAATGCAACGAGCAACAAAACGTCCAACGGTCACACCTGTGCTCACGCAGAGCAACGCCAGGCGCCGTGCTGGCGCGCCGCCCATGTTTGATTGCCAAGACTTATTTGACATGTGCAACTGCACGTGCTTTGACGAAAACGGAAGCTGCCTCCCAAGTCATCGCTGGAACAGGAATCTCAGGGGGTGGTAGCTGCTATTAATTTTGCTTTCAACACCTCTGATACGAGTGCTTCCCCCTGTGGCCACTGACTTGTGGCGTTATTAGTTATTGCACAGCGACAGTGTTCAAGGATGTGGCAGAAGAAGATTTACCTGGTGGCTCCTTTTTTTGGTTTTGTGTTATGTGGAGAGTGGTTTTCACTGCCAAAGCTTTTCCTCTGCATCTCTGGCAGGGAAATCAAAACATCCTATTGAAGGGACTAGATTTAATGTTCATCTCTCTAAAAGACCATCTCTAACTTGAACAGGTTAGTGCCCAATAAGCCAAAAATAATATTAGAGATGGACCACGGAGGCCCAAAAAGATTGGCATACTTTAATATGCTCTTTGGCTTATGTGCGACAAAATTGGCAAGCTCCTATATGCATCCTGTAATAAATGCCTGTTTCAAAATCTTGTTTTAAAAGCTGTGTTTTGGTGTATGAATCGGAGGTTGCCAAGCAGTTTGATTGCAAATGCTTGATTTGCTGTGACGTGCACTCCCATTTTCACTGGTCACTACCTCTATCAGATCAGCCACTGACTCTCGGTCGGACCCAATTCCAATACTAGAGTTGTTGCACGTTAACTAGATCACTGCTAAAGAAGCGAGTGGAAAGACCCACCAGGTGGTCAGGTATGGATGTAAGCCAGTCCCCCTGTGTGTAAAAGGGCGTGACTACATACACGATGGCTCGATATTAGTTGCATAAATTTCGTTTGAAGGGTGGGGAAGTTCTCTAATTGGTGTTCTGGGCCAAGCATTCAAATCTCTGCTAAAATAGAATTTGGCCTTGCTTGATGCCATAAAGGCCCACTGTCGCGTTCTACTCAAGCGCTAATTAAATGATTGTGCACACCAAATTGGGAGGATGTAATTTTTTTATGATCCTGCTTACCCTATCTCTCTTGCTTACTGCCCGCGTGTCTGAATTGACAATCTCTGATCAATCTTAATCTCGGTAATGATTACAAAGGGAGACTACTCGAAATTAAGTTCTAGACTCGACTGACACCCTGGAAAATTTCTCACCCAATACCTTTAAACAGATGAAGGACATACTTATGTAGACAAAAAAGCTTCAGAAAAACCAGGCTGGCGCACTGTTGATCCATTCATACATCTCACATGAATTCACACACAGTCTTCTAACACCAGGCTTGCTAAGCAAAACAGGTTGGGTTCTAACATTGTAAAACGTCCAATCAACGATCTTCCGCATTCAAAGCTGCAGCAGGAACGAGGACCTGCTGCAGCGTGTGACACCACAGCTAGCTTAAATTTTAAATTAATATACTTAGCTGTATCATATATGTACAATGCTTGAATACACAAAATAGCATAACATGGTCGTTCCATGGTTCCCCTCTGGGATATTTTCATACCATGCACGGGAGTGATCAATTACAACTGCTATGTCAACCGAACAAGCCAAAAGTGGTTTTCACGACGCATATTGCTTTTTTTATTCTTCAGGCGCCTTACCTTTCTCAATTTTCCAATCTGCTACTTTTGATTCTTGCTTGGCTGTATTACCCATTGTAACTTGGCCCTTTTTGAATCGCACAGTAAGGAAATTGCAATCTCACCTTTGTCTATGGTCTGTATCATCACCCTAAAAGTGAACGGCAAAATCCAAATAAATACATATTAAAATCAGCACCTCTCCTATCCAACAAGCAGAAAATAACAAGAACGACGTAAGGAGCTCGTTCGCTGGGACACTGTACTACACTTCGCACCATGCTCGGAGTGGCAGGTGTACCGTCAGCGGCCATACGACAATGCTACAGCCTTGGATGGAAAGGCATTCTTTAAACACAAATTTACATGACATCAGATCCACAACAAAAATCATCCAAACCAGACCTTTCGTACCTGAGCAATACTCCTGATGGCAGGCCTCTGCTTCCCTACCACCTGAACCCCATCGAAAATTTGTTCCTCTTTGTATCTACCGGTATTCTCCAGGTGGGATGCTGTGTGTCCCTCCCCATCCAATGGGTGGTACATGCAGGAAGCAAAACGACATCCTTTCCTGATCCATGCTGGTGGTGTCTACATCTGCTTTTTTTTCTGAGCAACAGGGAGGGCAGCGATCAGGAAACGCTTCTTTTTAAGGGATATATATATATATATACATATATATATTATGTGCGTCTGGCACGAAATAAGAGCCGAGCGTGTACTATAAAAAGGTATTCAATCCAGAAGCGTTGATCGCCCTCCCTGTTGCTCAGATCCAGTTTCCTGTAATATATATGTTTTTTTGCGATAATAAAAAAGGGAAGAAAAAGGGATCTTGGTAGTTAGGTTTTTCGTTGATTGATTTTTCCACCTACATTAATCTCCGGTATTAAGGTTTATTATCAATCGTGCGATAGGTTATAACTACCGGTGAGTGAGTATCGGACGCAGCACGTCTGATAAGTTCGGTCTTGTGGCACAGTCTGATGTCGCGGAATTACCGTCCCCTGCCCAGGACTTCTCTCACATCAGCGCAAACTCAAATTTACACCCCTCTGCGCAATGAGCAATGCACGCACACACTTCACACTGCACACACTTAACACGAGCCTGCTAGCTGGGCTTGGACCTGGACAACACAGACCTGTCTTCTCAGTGCAGACTTATTGATCTTCACTTCATACTTCAGGTGGCACAATGGACGCTCCTGCTCCCCCCATGTATGGCAGCCCAAAGGAGAGAGACATTGCCCTCATGGTAAAGTGCAAACAAGCGTGCACTGATGGCCCACTGTATCCTGTATGTAAGCGTGGAAGAGAAGGAAGGCTCATGCATGCGTTCACACCTGGTGGTCAGCCGTTGGTATCCCTGCCAGCTTAGCTCAGATGAGGAACACGATGTCAAGTATTCAAGTCCACAAAAAGGACAACACTAGACGCAAGATGTCAATACGATGTGGCTAACGCAGATAAACAAGGACAGTATGTCGTCCAGTATGTATTGCTGACTGAAAATCGCCGACAAATGTTGCCATATGTCCTGCAGCAAGTGCTGTAGAAGTCTTCTCTGCCCATTCTATCTCTGTCTTGATAACAACTTGAACCCCATTCTATCTCTATCTTGATAACAACTTGAACAGACACGAAAGTGAGGTCCTCTTTGGAATAATGGGTATCGCCTACACAGATTTCACTGACTAATCCCAAGCCTGCCTCCATTACACAAGAAACCTATCAGAAGTAAATGAGCACTGTATCAGGCATGCATTTCTGCACTCATACAGATCATGTTTGCATTGGAAATTGGAACACAGTACAAACAGCAGCCCTGCATAAATTGTTGTGAATATACTTGGAAAAGTATGTGGGCATTGAAAACCACTCCCGATTTCGATTGTCATGTCAAATAGGCTGAACATTAAAAGCATTGACATTCCAAATGTAGCACAGTTTGGGAGCGTGCTATTTGGTACGTTAAATCGAGAATGGTCCAAACTTTTTTGCTTGATGGCCTGCTTATTGCTGGTGCCCCTGTGCAAAAATGACGGGCATCGCAGGCCACATTGCAAAATTTGTGCCCTTCTGGACCACTCGGTTCATTTTTATGAAATGTATTGTGATTAAGAACACAGAAAGTAAGCCGTGATTTTGCAAGTAGCTAAAAGAGGTACAAAAAGGCTCATTCTTAAATCTCCCCTTACACGGATTTTTGTGCAGATGATCTGCACAGTTTGCATGGAGTGATGCTGCAACGTAATATTTCTGCTAGCTCCTTCTAGAGAGCTGCGGCATACATTGCCATAATTTCTGCTCACTGTCTTACTTTGCAGCTTGCAGCCCAATGTCACCTGGGGACCAAGAACTGCACCTCTGGCATGGAGCGATACGTATACAAACGGAACGCACAAACGGGGATCCACGTCATAAATTGTAAGCAACAAGTTCTGAAGCAAGCAGTGCAAAATTTCATATATCAGTCGCTCCCCATGCTGTGCGTATGCCCGTTTCCCTTTGCAACCGATACACCATTCTGCTTTATCTTGCAGTGGAAAAGACGTACGAAAAGCTCAAGGTGAATCAGGCTGATTTCATTGCAGAGGTCCGCACTAAATATAACCACGCTTCAGTCACATCATGCAACATTTCTCTTCTGGAATTGCAGATGGCAGCACGCATCATCGTGGCTATCGAGAACCCGCAAGTATTGAAAGCTTTCATGGACCACAAAGATTATGTTCGTGTCATACATGAAATTGCAAAGCCTCACCTCTCTTTTTCATACACAGGATGTCATTGCTCTGAGGTAAGAAAAGATAAAAACAAGACTTATCAACTTTGTCAAACAGTAATAAACAACACGTTTTTAATAGTATGTGAGCATGTACACAGACAAGCGGCTACGATAACACTTGCTGTTTTAGTGTACATTAACCTGTTGACATAATCGAGCTTTTGCTTCCGTTTTTTTAGTGCTCGCCCGTACGGCCAGAGGGCCGTATTGAAGTTCTCCCAGTACCTCAACTGTAAGGTGGGTTCTGAGAAGTGTGGATCTTGCGTAGTGAACACTGTATTCTCAGAAAAGGAGCTGCCAAGAGCTTTACCTTCCCACTCGGGATAAGTATTGGGTTATAAAGTAATAATAGGCACACACACACACACCTTTTCCCTTTACTGCAGTCAGAGGCTGGCAGGCACACCCCGGGCACCTTCACTAACCAGATCCAGAAGACGTTTGTGGAGCCACGAGTAATCATTGTCACTGATCCACGCACGGACCACCAACCAATCAAGGAAGCCGGTTACATGAACATTCCATGTATCGCGTTTGCTGACACTGACAGGTATATTTCTATTGCTACTGTTTTTGTGGCAGGTTAGTAAGTACATTTGTGATTGTGAGGGAGCAAAACATTTTAGGATTAAAGTTACTTTGACAGTGTGTGGGTGTGCCTCGGTCACAGTATTGATTAACAGAAAACATCGCTTTTTGTTGGGCTTCACAACGGACCTATAATACTACAAGCTTGCAATTTGTCCTGACAGCCCTCTGCAGTATGTGGATGTAGCCATTCCCGTCAACAACAAGGCAAAACTCTCCGTTGGCCTCATGTATTACCTTCTTGCAAGGATGGTTCTAGAGGTGAGCAAGGCCCGGGGACACACTATTAAGCCAAGCCAAGTCAGCACCACCAGCATTGTGTGCATGTTGCGCGGCATTATATGAAAAAGTAAACATCTTTTGCATATCACATATCAACTTAGTGCTTCATGCACTGCTCCGGCAAATCAACTCTAGCTCAAATCATGCCACAAAAAGCGCGTGTCTATGGTGACCCCAGTAAGCTGCATTGTTCCCCACGGCTTAATTCTAGTAGAATATAGCAAGAAGCCCAATTCTGTCTATGGCAAGCTCTAAGCCTTAAGTCAAGGGAATTAACACGGGGCTCATACTAATTAACTTGGCCTGCAGCTCCAAAGCAGCCCCTGCTGTTCATCAGGGTGCTGTTTGGTTGGGGACACACACACACACACACACACATCACACATTACATGCATCTTGCAAAAATGTTCTCTTGATGCTGGTGCCTCATCTACGACATCCATTCTCAAAATAATGTTAAAACAAAGGAATTAAAGTGACCTGGGTTGCTTGTACCTTACTTTCTTGAGCATGTTTGTTGCGGCAAGGAAAAGGAGAGCAAAAATAAAAGTCGCTGTCTTTTTGAGGGAGCCTCTGTGTCATCTGTCGGGGGCTGCTCAAGCAAGACTGCACACTTGTGAATGACCGGCATTCAGTGCAACTATCAAGTCCGATAATCCACTTAAATCACTATGGAAGCCCCTCTAATCAACCATGTTTGTTCTTTTTCGATTTTTAATGAGCTAGCATTACTGGCAACAGAGATCAAGGGAAACTTCACAGGACAGTACAGTAATATATCTGTTACACATCAGTTTAAACAAATCAATTTACATGCACAATTAAATCACACGCACAAAACACAACTGCTGCAGATGCGAGGCGTAGTGGGCCCAGAAAAGCCGTTTGAGGAGATCTGTCCCTCTGTCGATCTCTTTTTCTACAGGTAAGGCCTGCAGACAGTGGTGAAAAACACACAAGCCTTTGTCTTTCCTTGGGGCTGGGGTGGTACCTATGCTGGACTGGATCTGCTGAGTATGCGATTTCTTATGTGTCGCTTCAGACTGATCTTATGAAGCAACGGTCATTAACAAGCTGCAGTACCTTATCACAGTAGTGCCAATGCACGCAAGGCAGATGTGCAGTGAAAAGTGGGCATGCCACACTATTTGAGAGTACCCTACAC
>Ga0307945_1002920_pt1 | contig 13897 bp, 22 predicted proteins | sample OrgLakmetagen228_FD_201818 | JGI IMG/M metagenome (GOLD analysis project Ga0307945, IMG submission 201818) | Saline water microbial communities from Organic Lake, Antarctica - #228 | ecosystem: Environmental > Aquatic > Non-marine Saline and Alkaline > Saline | place: Antarctica: Organic Lake...
GTGTGTGTTTGCGTGTGTGTGTGTGTGTGTGTGGGGGGGGGGTATGGTTTAAGACTGCAGCTGTAGGTGTGTGCGCATGCCCTTGCGTATATTTCGTTGCAATCGTACGCAATCACCTTTTGTATGCAATGACAAAATAAGCAATACAAGCAACACGCCTACACAAGCAACTCACGCAAGCAACACACGCAAAACACACACACAAGCAATACATACAACACACCTACTTCCAAACATAAACATACCCACACTTGCACATCCACCCATCAACCCGCAGAAACACACTTACACCCACACCTACACCAACACCCACATCCTCACCCACGTCCACACACATACCCACACTCACACTCACACCAACACCCACAATCACACCCACACCCGCACCCACACCCACATCCGCCACCCACAACCCCCCCCCTCTACACACACACACACACACACACATACACACACACACACACGCACCGGCATGCCATAGGGGGTGGCTGCAACATGCGAGCCTCCTGCCCCTAAGCTCCTGCCCCCCGCTGCAGTGCCCCCTTGGCACGCCTGCCCCCCTTGTGCACTTTGACACACAGCCGTTTGCTGCTGTGCGGCTAAGGGGGCGGGCGGGTCTGAAGCAGGGCCTGCCGCTGCTGCCGCTGCTGACGCTGCTGCTGCTGCTGCTGCTGCCGTTGCTTTTTCTGCTGCTGCTGCTGGAGTTGGTGGTGGTGCTCCTTGCTGCTGTGCTGCTGCTGTGGCACCCTGCTGCTGTTGCTGCTGCGCCCACAGGCCTTCTTGATGCTCCACTTCTGCCACAGGGTTGATGGACCAGGGCACGGGGTCCGTGTCAAAGCATGTGGCGTCCTGTGTGTGTTAGTGAGTGTGTGTGTGTATGTGTGTGTGTGTGTGTGTGCGTGTGTGTGTGTGTGAGTGTGTAAGTGAGTGCATGTGCGTATGTGAATGAGCATACGTTTAGGCAAGGTTCAAGTGCATGAGAACTGCGCATATGCCGCTGTCTCTGCCTCCTGTTTGTGGACTACAGGTCAGGAAACGCGCACACTTCCCTGATACATGCAATTGTCAGATGAAAGCCATTTTGGCGCAAAGGCTCACACAATACACTTAAGCCTCAAGTACACACACCCTTGCCTTCCAATCGTGGGACTGCATGTCTGTATGCACAGACGTGAAGTGATTTTAGGTGGGCAGATGTGCGCACACATACACACATACGCGCACACACACACGCGCACACACACACACACACACACACACACACACACACACAAGCAAGCAAGCACGCACACGCAAGCACAAGCACAATATACCAAACTTTCAAGCACTGGCACGCCAGTAACCCACAGGAACCGCGCGCCATTCACCCTATGGACAAAACTTGCGGTTGCTTTCCGTTCTTTGGATGCATTGTGCAGGAAGCTTTGTGTGAAGGGTGGGTGCATGGAGATTTGGGTGAAGGTTTCATGGAGATTTGGGTGAAGGGTGTGTGGAGATTTGGGTGAAGGGTGTGTGGAGATTTGGGTGAAGGGTGTGTGGAAATTTGGGTGAAGGGTGTGTGGAGATTTGGGTGAAGGGTGTGTGGAAATTTGGGTGAAGGGTGCGTGGAGATTTGGGTGAAGGGTGCTTGGAGCTTTGGGTGGATGGTGCAGAGAAGCTACGGCACAGATCAATAGTCACACACCTTACGGTCGTAGAACAGCATGTAGGCGCTGTTGGGCCGCTCAGCATTTTCAGAGCAGCCCCCAAAGCACTCAACCTCAATGTCTGAGGGGTCCCATGGGGACACACACTTGTCGTCAAACTTAAACCACCCCCCCTCGGCCACCGTTGGAGCATTCCCTGTGTGTACGTATGTGCGTTGTGTGTGTGTGTGCGAGTGCGAGTGCATGTGCGTGTGTATGTGTTGTCGCATTTTTGTGGCGTGTATGTAAGGCTGTCGTGATTGTGTGTGTAGCGTGTGTGTTGCTTCAGGGACTCAGGACTGTGCTGGGAGGAGGATGGTGTCGAAAGTAGTGAGTTAGTATGGAAGTGGTGAGCGTCCATGGGTTGACCTCATGGAGCTCTTTAATACACTCAGCCAAGTTGCTAGAAAAATTACAAATAGCTAACAGTGAAGTATCAAACAGCATAACGGCATTACGATGCAAAATACCGGACCTGTATCATTGTGTAATACACATTTTCTCACATTCACACACGCATATACGCACGCACACGCACACACACATCACACATCACACATCACACACACACACAAACACAAACACTAATCATACACCCACATCACACACAGAGCACACACCCTTTTCCGAGTAGCAGCCGCTCCTTGATGAACAGCAGGAGTGCCCCACGAAAGCACTGCCGCTGTGCATTACCACTTAACACACAAAACTTCACGCACACGCACATACATCCACACTCAAGCACACCCAAACTTCCAACAACACACACCCTTTCTGACCACGCATGGCTGCTCCCTGACATACACGTAGTTGTGCCCTGCAACAGCGCTGCCACTGTGCACCACCACTTTGCACACATAGTCTCACGCACACGCACAAACACACACCCACACTTACAACAACACACACCCTTTTCGACCACGCACGGCCGCTCTCTGATGTACGAGTAGTAGTGCCCCGCAAAAGCGCTGCCACTGTGCACCACTACGCCTGACAGCTCGTACAGGTAGGTTGAGCGAGCAGGTGAGCCTCCCACACCCCCAGGAGCTGAGGTGCTGCCACTGCCCTCTGCGCTGCTGCTGCTGAGCAGGGCCTGGTGTGCACATGTGGGCTTGAATGAGTGTGTGCGTGTGTGTGTGTGTGTGAATGTGTGAGTGAGTGTGTGAGTGTGTGTGTGTGTGAGTGTGTGTGTGAGTGAGTGTGTGAGTGAGTCTGTGTGGGTGGGTGTGGGTGGGTGGGTACGTGTGTGCACAATTGTTCAGAGGGCAAGGTCAACACATCTCAACATCACAGCCACATTAATTGGTGTCCCCACGCACCTGCAAACTTGAATGAGCGTGTGTGTGTGTGTGTGTGTGTGTGTGTGACTAATCAGGCGACAAAATCAGCAGCGTGTCTCAGCATCACAGCCACACCGAGCAGCACCTGTGCGCTGCTGCCCTCCATCGCGGCCAGGCCTTCAGCTGTGTACTTGTACATGTCTAGCGCCATAGGGAACTCAAAGCGGTCTCGCACTTTGAACCTGTGCACACAGGCACACATGAAGTGGCAGAAGTAATAGGCGAGAGGGTGTACTTGTCCAGTGCAATGGGAACTCAAAGCGGTCATGCACTTTGACCCTGCACGCAGGCACACACAAGGAATGGCATGAAACTTGGGCAGGGGGATTCACCGGTGTCTTTTTGGTGATGTTTTTTGGGTGGGTTCGTTCCTTGATGCCTTATATAAAGAATCACCCCTCCTTAGGCACAATTCACACCCTCGTTCATCTGTCCCATCGCAGCTATTGCAATTACATTCAGCCGACAGCTTTTTACGTCAGTGTCTCAAAAGCGTCTGGAAGAAGACGTGTCGCCTAATGCCGTGCACCACCACGCCTGCTGTTGTACCACAGAACAAAGCATAGAGGCAGTCAAATATTGTTTGCGTCGTGAGATGGGGTGGGTTGCTTCCAAGGAAACCCAAAGGAGCTCAAGTGCTAACCCTAGCTACCCACTGACCTCAGCAGTTCTTTAACTACACAGCAGGTAAATTAATCTATTCATAGTCCCCCCCCCCCCCTCCCCCTTCAAAACAATATATACCCTCTTCCTACCTGAGAGTATCTGCACCTTCCACTGTCATGGTCTCATTTCCCCCCACCACTTAAAAGTCAATACAGCCATAGTCCCTCTTCTCCCTTGCCTGCCTACACAACAAAACGGACAGACTTTGACAGGCCTGCCATTCTCTAATCTCCTATTGTCAGTCAGAGATCAGGTTCCTGCAAAATTTTGCGGTGGACCACCTTTTGCTGTGTAATGGCATCAGCACACACACACACACACACACACACACACACACACACACACACACACACAACACACACACACAAACGCACACACACACACACACACACACAATACTGCAGGCCAATAACGACGACAGTTGCATGACAGTCCACACACAACACAGTATATTCTCATCCTTTGTGCAATGAGGATTCGTTGTATTTTTGGTGAAAAACAAACACTGATATTACGATCACTACTGAGCACTGAAGGTAAACATGATAGTACGATCACTACTAAAGGTAGACACTGGTAGTACGATCACTACTGAGCACACTCAAGGTAAACGCTGATAGTACGATAACTACTGAGCACTACCTTCCAGTTGAAGTCTCCTGGCCGCCTCTCCACGCAAACATGCAGTCACACATCTCCACGCAACCATGCAGTCACCCATCTCCACCCAAACATGCAGTCACACATCTCCACGCAAACATGCAGTCACATCTCCACGCAAACATGCAGTCACACATCTCCACGCAAACATGAAGTCACACATCTCCACGCAAACATGCAGTCACCCATCTCCACGCAAACATGCAGTCACCCATCTCCACCCAAACATGCAGTCACACATCTCCACGCAAACATGCAGTCACCCATCTCCACCCAAACATGCAGTCACACATCTCCACGCAAACATGCAGTCACACATCTCCACGCAAACATGCAGTCACACATCTCCTCGGAAAACCCTCTTGTCGCGCCAATCTTGGAAAACCCTTTTGACGTCGTGCCAAGATTCAAACAAGTCCAACCTGTTGCTAAAAGACCACACCAACTCCTGCTGTCCAACTTGCCTAAAACCACCTCCGCCAAGATTCAAACGAGTCCAACCTTTTGCTCAACCCACACCAACTGTTGCTGTCCAACCTGCCTAAATCAACCCCCCACCTCTCCATGTTGATGTGGTCATACTCAAAGCGCTTCAGATGGATGGCCAGGGTCTGGGGCAATTGCTTGATGCAAGTGCGTTTGGTGGCAGCCATGCGACGCCCCACTTCTTCACACAGCCACGCATTCTCTCCCTCCATCAGCTCACCCTGCAGGACACACGTTATAGAACGTGTGTGTGCGCGTGTGTGCGTAATTGTGTGGGTTTTTGGTGATAACATGCGGCGCCCCACTTCTTCACACAGCCACGCGTTCTCCTCTTCCATCAGCTCGCCCCGCAGAAACACACACAGGTACCCCCCCACCCCTCCCCCTTTCAAGCACGCACACTCCAGGCATTCCCACAGCAAGCATTACTTCAGCTCACTCACCTGCACGTACGACTCCAGGCTCTTTTCCAAGCCCCCCTTGCCTCGCACATCCACACTGATTTGCAGGAACTCGTCATCACGCTCGCTGCGGTAGGGCCCCTCCCTGCAAATGACCTGCTGCGCAAACGTACCCCCTAGCACCGCACTCATGGCTAAGGGCGAGCCTACGCTGCGCATGTGCGCGTCCACACCGTCCTGTGTGTGTATATGTGTGTGCATGTGTGTGTGTTTGTGTGTGTGTGTGTGAGTTTGAGAGAGGCGCTCTTTTTTAAGCACAAGCATAAATGGCAGCAGGTGAAAAAGTAAGGAGTGAGTGTCTCTTGCGTATGACTTTACAAGTACGTGCTTTTTTTACGCAACCCTGGATAAATGCGCAAACACACGCTCAATCCCCACCTATCTGCAACACACCGACGCCCACCCACCCACCCACACACATACCCCCCCCCCCCCCACACACACACACCTGTAGGCGGGTGAAGAACTCATACGCATCTTGGTGCTCCCTGATGTTGATGGGCTCTCCATCATAGTCACGGAAGGACTCCCAAAAACCAGAGGGGTTGTAATAAGAGGATCGGCCGAGGGCTAGATGTGAAAACATGGCCTACACATAGGGGGCGAGCAAACACATGGGTGAGAGCATAGGCACACACACACACTCACACACACAGGTGAGGGCATACACACACCCCCACACACTCACACGCGTGTGAGTGTATGTGATGAGAGCTTGGCTGACAAATTCACTGTGAAGTGAAACAACACAAGGTGAGCACACAAGGCACAGCTGTGGTGCTCTTGAGGAGAGTGGCTGAGAGCTGGGTATGCAACAAATGGACTGTGCGCACTCATCCACAAAAGAATGCGCATAACAAGCGTGACAGTATCGACATATGAGAGGCCCCTTTAACAGACACGAGTCACCATATTTACATGCAGCTGCCAAAGGTGAAAACATTCCGCAAAAAATATGGATTCCTCTTTTATGGACACAAGCCATCACATGTGCATGCAGGTCTTTGGTCTCTTTTGGCACACAGGCTGAATAACGAAAGATTGCAAAAGAGAGAGAGAGAGAGAGAGAGAGAGAGAGTGCGGCCTTCTGTTTTCCTTTTACACCTTGTGTGTGGACTTGTACACACACACATTCATACACCAGCTGCACAAACACAGTCTCACACAAACACACACATATCCACACACACACACACACACACACACACACACACACACGTGCAGCTGCGCAAACACACTCTCGCACATTTACACACACCCACACCCACACACCTGCAGCTGCGCAAACACACTGCCTGCAGCCTCCTCAGCAGCAGTGGGCACGCACGCCAGCACCAGCGCACGGATGCGCGGCTGCATGAACAGCTGCTGCAGCACGCTGTTCATGTAGCACGTGGCGCCTCCATTGCGTAAGCCCACGTACCCACGGGAGGGGCGCAAAGGGTCCAAGGGGCCCATGGCGACCCCACCCGCCTGTGTGTAAGTGTGCGTTTGTATGTGTAGGTGTGTGTGAATGCGTGCGTATGTGCGCACATGCTTGAGTATGCGTGCGTGTACGAGTGTGAGTGCATGTGTGTGTGTATGACTGCAAGGCCACATAAAAACGTGCAAGCTCCAAGTTGTGAGGCTGCACACTCCCGTTTTCTGGCGAACCTGCCTTCATCCTGGAGCGTTACAGCGTGAAGGCTACACCCCAACTTGCACGTACAGGTCCTGAAACGCATATCATCACACTCTACTTGTGGCAGGAAATCCCACAGGCACTATACAAACGCCACAGCTCCGCAGCCAATGTGCATACCCACAATTGTACGTGAGGACAATCACATGGACACATCATGGACACAAACACACACATAAACAAACAATTACACATACACACAATCTTGTGGTACACACAAATGCGCTCCAGGAATGCAATCTACAACAAAGCGTTTTGATATGTAACCTGCGTCTGCTGCTTGGTGTAGCAGTAGTTATTTGACAGCACATACGTCTGTGTCGTACACAAATGTAAAATGTGCTGTCAGCATGTATCTTACAAAACTGCACGCACATGTTGCAGGCGGGTTTACAGTGTTGGGGTAAGCTAATGGTATGCTGTGGCATGTCATGCACAGACGTGCATGCCTCATACAGGCGCACACACACGCACACACACATACACACATACACACACACACACATACACACATACAAACACACACACAAGTCTGTGTGATTAGCACCTTGGGAGGCTGCTTGGGAAGGGGGCCCTTGCCGTCCTTGAAGTGCAGGCTGCTCAGTGTGCTGTAGCCAACGCCCATAGTGGAGCCACAGCCTGCCGTTGGGTGTGTGTTTGTATATGTGTACATGTGTGTATAAGTGTGTGCGTGCGGTGGTGCGATGTGCGTGTGTGTGCGTGCGTGCATCATGTGCGTGTGTAAATGTTTTGTGAGGATGTGTGTGTATGCGTGTGTGTGAGCATGTTACCATTGATTAATTCATGAGGAATAAAACAAGCTGCCAATATGAGCTGCCAATCCAGAATAAACACAGCAGGCAGCTTGCAAACACTCACACGCCACAACTACACTTCACACCTGCCATGAGTTCCGCTACCAGATTGAACGCAGCTAGCCGTGCAGCTGGATCACACGCACACACATCCAGGGCCCTCCTGAGCATCGTGTTGCAGAGAGGGTTGTAGGGCACAGCGTTGAAATGCGAGGGCAGGAAAGGACCTCTCAGGACGCTGCACAGCCTAATTGTTGATTCACCGTGTTGGAACATTATAATACTCTAATGTGAGTGAAATTTATATTATGGGTTTCTTTGGTGCTGCAGCATTGCGGTGTGGCTCACTGTGCTGCAGCAGTCCAGCGCAAGCACGGTATATTGGCACAGGGAAAATAGCGGGTTATGGAGTTAAGAGAATGCTGACATGGAATATCACTGGTCTATACAGGGGGGAAATTGTGGGAGCTGTCTGCACACCACCCACCCACGGGATGCATGTGCCGCTCGGACTTTCAAAAGAGCTGGATGCTTTCTAGCATTTTTGCCGCTTTCTAGCACCTTTGCCTCTTTCTATCACTTTTGCCGCTCAGATTTTGATAAGAGCTGGATGCTTTCGAGCACTTTTGCCGCACTAGGGCTTGCATCTTTGGTTGCGCTTGCATCAAAGGAGGAACATGCAAAAGAATACTGTCAAAAAGGACGCCCCTGCTGCTTGGAGGGATCTCAACACATCACCACAAAGGAGCTTTCGGCCATCAGAAAGAACAGAGACTTAACACACTGGGGCAGTTGTAAGGAGAGGAGGGTTTCACCTACCTGAGGACGGCATGGCCTGGCCTGGGCATAGAAGAGTCTAAAGTCACCAACTGCACCACAGAAGATGATAGGAGCTCAGAGGGGGGAAGGGGAGAGGAGTGCCCAGCCTCCTGTTGCTGCTGTTGCTGTTGCTGCTGTTGCTGCTGCTGCTGCTGCTGCTGCTGCTGCTGCTGCTGCTGCTGCAATGCCCCCTGGAAGCACACACACACATGATATACGTACAGGGTGTGACATTCAGTGCCGTTATTGTGGAACTTAGCTGCTAGAGTTTTTGTGGTTCACACATGCTGCTGCTCCTGCAATGACGCCTTGAACCATACATGCGCACGCACATGCCCCCCCCCCCCTTCATCCCCCCCCCACCCACACCCACACCCAAGCACACTTACACACATTTTAACATCATGCCACGTGTTTACACACAGACAGGGAGCAATGTAGATTTACTTTCACACTAATTGGATATCGAAACCCTGCACACGTTCACTTGTGGAAAGCACACAGGTGGCATTCATGTACGCAACACACACGCACACACACACACGCACACACATGCACACAAATACACACACATACACACGCATACACACACATGGACAGTGGGTGGCAGGTGACGGCACACATGCATACGTAACCAAACTTACGTATGCTTATGGGCGCAAGCTTCTATCAACAAGTTGCAAATGGCAAATGCGTGTATGTGTGTGTGTGTGTGTGTGTGTGTGTGTGTGTGTGCACGCAAGTTTACTCTGCCCTACTTGCCTGCCTTCAACACACATCGGCTTTCCGGCAAAATTGGAACACAAGTGCACGCATGCTTGAGTGTGTATGTGAGTGCACATGCAAGCACATATTCGTACCTGCTGCTCAGTCAAGATGTTGACCTCCCGTTGCAGCTTGCGTTCATACATCTCCCTTTGTGCGATTTGCACCAGAACCCCTGTCTGGGGGAAGAGGTAGCTGCAAAAGAGGACAGGAGGAAGGAAGGGGGAGGAGTGAATGAGTGAGGTCAGCTGTTGCTGCAGAGGAGCAAAGCAAAACATTTACTTTGCGTGTGGAAGGGAGGAATGTAGCGACATACATTGTACACCGTGTTGGAGGGAAGTGTCTGCTGATCTGCTTTATATCTGATTTTAATTTCGCTCTGTATACACGATTTTACAGTCTTAGCCAGGCAAGTGCTGGTTCAGAGTTCATCGAGCAGCAGGGCCCGCAGCAAAAGAGTGATGAACCAGACCATGTTTGATGTTCCAGACCCTTTCGTTGTGCATGTGCTGCTCCTCACACTTGAGTTTTGTGTATAGCAATATTTGCCTTCCTCATCCTTGATATCCTCAGTGTGACAGATATTCAGCAACATGAAGTTGAAGTGCCCAATACACACAGATGATGATCCCCCCTCTTTGATTATTTGCGGTCGGTTGGTCCTGGCAGATGCTTGATTGGTTTACTGATAATATTCAGTGCTGCGTTGTGCCCTTTTTCCCTTTCCAAGGGTTCTTTTGTAGGTGCTACAAGTCTGGTGCTATAACAACAATTCACAATTCAACACGTTTTACGCACGCAGCCTAGCAGTCACACGTTTTGACGGATGGCTTACTCTGTGGACTCTGTAAACTCTGTACGTGTTGGAGGAAAGTGATCGTACTCCTCTTGTAGCGTCACAGGAAAAAACGGAGTTTTAACATTAGCAATGTTACATAACATTAACATTACATACTGCACGTTATAGCTGAAGGGGCAAGAGTATTGTTGAGCATGACATTAACGGGTGGGACTATGCTGAACGCAGCACCATGCACACACAAAGTACACGCACACCGATAAACACACTCAGGCATGACACACTGCACAAATCACACACACTCACGCATGATACACGGCACAAACCATACACATACACACACACACTCACGCATGACACACACTCACGCATGACACACTGCACAAATAACACACACTCACGAATGATACACGGTACAAACCACACACATACACACACTCACGCATGACACACACACACACTCACGCATGACACACACACACACACACTCACGAGCGTAGCAGCAGTTGCACCAGCGCCTGCTGAGTGCTGGACCCATCTCCTGCACGATCAAGAGCACGCACGAGGGCACGCACCACCTCCAGTCGCCCCCTCAGCACATCCTGCGTACATGCGTGTGCGTGTGTGTGTGTGTGTTGTGTGCGTGCGTGTATATGTGTGAGTGTGAGCCTTGTGAGCATGTGTGTGTATGTATGGTGCACATAATTATATGCATGTGTGTGCGCGCGTGTGTATGTGTGCATGCATACACCGTTGTAGGTGTGACGGCAAACACCGTTGCGCTAGCTGCAGGCTCGCTTCAGGTACTCCACGTGCAAACTCACATACACACTTGTACACAAGAACGTGAGTGTGCTCACACACACATGCACGCATGCATACCTGCCGTGCTCCATGGCCACTGACGCTCCCATCAGTGACGCTGGGTCCCAAAGCAGGCAGAGTGGCCCCAGTGGGGGTGGTGGTGGTGGCCAGGCCCACGAGGCTGAGATTAAACAGACATGTACGTGCACACGTGGTGTGTGTATGTGTGTGTGTATGTGCGTTGACTGGAGCCACCACGTTGGCCACAACATTGAAAACAAAGAAGCGAGCATGTGTGTATGTGTGTGCGTCTGTGTATAAGTGTGTGTGTGTGTGTGTGTGTGTGTGTGTTTAAGTGTATATGTGTGTGTGCGCGACTGCGCGTGTGTGCAACTGTGTGCGTGTGCGATACAACGCAAGGCTCACCTGTCTCTACGTGCAACACTCGTGCACACATGCACAAACACAACACACACAAACACTCACACAAGCTCGTACACACACGGACCTTTCTCCAGTCGGCATGCAGCAGCTGTCGACATCCTGCAGGGCCTGAGTCTCTAAGTGCATCACACCCTCTGCCAGCTGAAACGCCTGCTCCTCTACCTCAGGCTGACCTTTAAGGGCCAGATTGGGCAAGAGCGACACCACCTGTGTGTGGAAAGATGTACGTGTATGTGAGTTTGAGAGTATATGTTGATGTGTGGGTATGTGTGTGTAAGTGGTGTGAGAGCTGCACCCTCTGCCGTTGCAGTTCCGGCTGCTCTGTTGCCTTCAGAGGAAGGGTTTGTATTGTAGATATGGATATATACATAACATACAATCACATGAACGTAAGCCGGTGATGCTCAGTCACCTACGCTCACACGCACACCCGCACCCACACCCACACCCACACCCACACCCACACCCACACCCACACCCACACCCACACCCACACCCACACCCACACCCACCAGACGCAGCAGTTGCAGTATACAAAAAAGCACAGTTATTGCTCGTGAACAACGTACGCACACACACACACACCTGGTGGAACAGGGTGTAGTACTCCCCACACACGCTCGCAAATGCCACAGGCACCACCTCGCGCAGGGCGTGCAGCTGACGCAGCAGCCACAGCAGACCAGCCGCAGGGGCGTGGGGGCCAAGGCACAGATGCTGCATCTGCTCAGCAGCTGCCGCTCGCAATGTGGGATTGCTGGAGTGCAGTAGGGCTTCAGCCAGCACTTGGCCTGTGCATGCGTGTGTGTGTGTGCGTGCGTGCGTGCGCATATGTGTACGCGCGTGTGTGTGCGTGTGTGTGTCCGTGCGTGTGTGTGTATGTATGTGTGACATCCGTGCGTGCGTGCGTGCACGCGTGTGTGTATGTGTGTGTGCGAGTGTGTGTGTGTGTGTCCATGCGTGTGTGTGTATGCGTGCGTGTGAGTGCAAGTGTTGCTTCTACTCAGCAGTTGCCGCTCGGAGCGTGGGGTTACTGGAGAAAGCAAGGCCTTAGCTAGTAGCAATGGACCAATGTTTGTGTGCGCATGTGTGTGTATGTGTGTACGTGTGCGTGTGAGCGCAGATGTTGCCTCTACTCGACATCTGCTGTTTGCAGATTGGAGCTGCTAATGTTATAGGGCATTACTAACGCACCAGACGTGAGCAAAGAGGCACATACATACATTACTAACGCATCATACATACATGCATTACGCATTACTAACGCACCAGACGTGAGTAATGAGGCACATACATGAGCTTGAAAATGGACACAAGCATAAGCAGCACCCCCACAGGATAAAGCTTGAGTGCAAAGGGGCTGGGGAATGGTGCTTAACTTGTGAATTTGGCACAGCACGCTCACATTCAGAAAACGCACACGCACACAAATTACATCCCTGCCTGTAGGGGCAATGGTGCACAACACTGCAAGCAAAAGTGCAAAGCCCACTCATGCACACTTGCACACAAACACACACACACGTACACACGTACACACATACACGTTGCACCCCTCACCTGTGCGTGCCTCAGCCAACAGCACTGTGTAGAGGGGGGAAGCAGCCTAAGCGTGCACACTCACAACTTCCACCAGACAATGGTGCTCACGCACACACTTAGACAAATGCTAGAGCACACACAGCACACACACAAACACACACACATTGCACCCCTCACCTGTGCATGCTTTGGTGAACAGCACTGCATGCACAGGAAGAGAGTGGCCCCACAAGAGTCCTACCTGACAATAATGCACACTCACAGATGTCACACACCAAGACACACACACACATTACACACACGTGCACACACACGTAACACACACACACACAAGTAAACACGCATGCACACACGGAACACCCTCACCTGTGCGTGCCTCAGTGAACAGCATGGCGTGTAGGCGGGGGAAGTGGGTGAGCAGCTTGCCTAACAGACCAAGGCCTTCACGGACCACGCCCACCACAGCATCCTGCGAGAGTGCATATTGCATGGGCTGTAATGTAGAAAACATTGAACACAGTTTGATGGCATGCACTCTATACGAGATGCATCGCTGCAAAGGTACAGGAGCACACTGTGTCGTGTGTCGAATGATGCAGCAGTGCAACGATAGCGTGATGTGTGGAAAGCATATTGCATAAATTAACCATGGCCATGGAGGGCATTGGCGCTCGATTAAAGGATATTGAGATAAGACTACGCAGGCATTGGTGAACACTTCCCACCTCAGTAAGGATAAAGAAGGAAATTCCTTGATTGTTTATAAGGGTGGGAAGTAGATTTTTACCGCCAGCATATTATTTCGTTTCCTGCACACATAAACACAAATACACAAACATGCGCGGGGGGGGGGGCCGGGCCCCCCCCCCCCCCCCCCCCCCCCCCCCCCCCACCCCACCCACACACCCCCCCAACAACCCACCCCCCCAC
>Ga0307945_1002922_pt1 | contig 13894 bp, 13 predicted proteins | sample OrgLakmetagen228_FD_201818 | JGI IMG/M metagenome (GOLD analysis project Ga0307945, IMG submission 201818) | Saline water microbial communities from Organic Lake, Antarctica - #228 | ecosystem: Environmental > Aquatic > Non-marine Saline and Alkaline > Saline | place: Antarctica: Organic Lake...
TCCCCCCATCTAATCCCCTATTAACACTGTTGAATTGTATTTTGTCTTTTTTTATCTTGTTGAAGCTTTTTATTGCATGGCAGTGTAGTTTAGTAGTTAGGTGGTGCACTTTGTGCATGGGGATGCCTAAGTTTAGCAGAGGAGTTATGGTGTACTGATTGTAGATTGTGCCCCCGACTCCAAGAAGTATAACATGAAGTGTGACTGTTGTTTCGAGAGATGCCTTGGAGGCTCCTTGTTCGTAGACGCTGGATAAGAGGTTGATGTTGATCGTGCGCTTTTCTAATGTCTGTTGCGGGTTTATGTCTCAGCAGAATTTGAGTTCTACAAGATGTATGTCTCTGTCCCTAGTGGGAATCTGTTTGGGATCCAAATGCCTGCCTCTTCCCTCAATGGGCATAAATAGCACGCCATCTGGACGGCTTTGATGTCTAGTTGGAAGGTTTTTTTATAATGGAAAAACCCAGTCAGGAATGTTTCTTTCGATGTCATCGTAAGGTCAGATGGCTTTTCACTGTTACAAGCATCCACTGTAACAATTTCTGAGCCCTGCTTGCCTTTATTGATCTCTTCGCCACAAAGTCTAACTGCGTGGTGGTGTCGGTTTATATGCATTCTTTTCAGAGTATGGTTGTTGCAACTAAGAAGTATGTGTGGTGCACTGTCTGATCCTCTGCACAGAAGGCATGTGGCAGGCCCTGTCGTGTGGCTTAACCGTTTGGTGTGCTTTTCTGTGTGTATCATGTCCGTCCTATATTTAAGAACTTGTTCTTGCTCCTTATAAATCACATTTGGGCATGGACCGAAATCTGTTACTGAGTTGGGTGTGAGCAAGGGGCTTTGCATTAGGTTGCTGTGTGTGGAAGCAGGATGTGCTGCGCACTCAGGCGTATCATGCAACTTTTGCCAGAGCTTGTAAAGCAGTGTATCTGTGTTAGCTTCACCAAGGTAATGGTGGGCGTGCATGTGATGTTTTAACTTGTCTTGCAGGTTAGTCAAAACTCGTAGCTCTTCTGCATGGGAGCCAAATTTGTTAGGCACGCTTAGCCAGAACAGGTCGTAGAAGGGGACAGTAGCTGGCGGGAGGGAATGTCAGAATTTTGATTGACTGCTGCTTTGTGTGCTAGGTGGTCTGCACCTTCATTGTCAATAATATCAGAGTGGTATTTCTTCTTGTAGAAAGTGATGTTAGAAGGTTAGGATTGAATAAGATTTACAATGACCTCGAGTAGTTTGCAAATGGTGGAGTACAGCCGTTGAATTCAATAGCTGTTTTCTAATTTAAAAGAGGGATGAGGCACTGTCTAGAGCAATTTCAGTATAACCTTTCTGTACCGCTACTAGCAAAGCTGTAAGTTCTGCTCTATTGATGGTGAGCGTGGGGCAGTTGCCCCCAGGATCGATAGTGATGGCATAACTATAACCAGTTGCCTGTGGTGGGGGTGAGAACGCCAGCGCCTAAGACTTGCTGTTTGCTGATCTCATCTTGCATGGCACTACCATCAGTGTATGTGATTGATTTCCAGTTTTGTACTTTGGGAATGTGTGGGCTCTTGTACTGGTTGACGTTTGTGTTATGAAGCATTTTCCACTGGCTGATGTCAGCAGCGATGGAAGTATCTGGGTGTAGGAGTTGAAACCTTTTATCTGCTCGTTCTTGCATTTCACACGAGCAGTGTCAAGCGTACGAGCAGTATTACTAAAAGTCCACGTTGCTTCAGGAATTGTCTGCTTGAAATTGTTGAGCCAAGCTGGGTTGGATTCGTTAAGGGCTTGTTTCCCTTGATTTTTCCAGACGACAATTAGCTGCATTTTATTCTTGTTGTGCTGAGGTTGGGGTGGAGAGTCTTAACCAAACTTCTGTGGGGTTTAACAGCATGCTGTTTGCAGAGAATTTGGCCAGAATGCATGCATGCTCGGGATAGTTATTGATTCAATTTATGCAACCGTTCTTACTCCAACCAAGCCATTCAGGAAGGAGCTGGAATGTTGCTGTAGCTTCTTGAGTGCAGCATGCTGATTGAAGCGCATGTCCCACAAGTGCATGCAGGAGGCAGTCGCAATAGTTTGGGTGATAGAAGGAGAAGCCTGTGAATTTCGTGTCAAAGGCATTAGTGCTTGCTCCAAATATTGTGTCTCTGGTGTTTTCACTTCGATAGGCTATAACTAGGGTCAAAGGCTAGGGGGCTGACAAGTTGTTTGGTAACTAATGCCCATTGTTGCGGGCAACTAAGTAACCCCCTCTCTTAATCATGCTGGCTGTGTCACCACTACCTGTGGAGTCTTTTCTTTTTTCTTTTCTTTGGATTGTGCCTCGGGGTGCAGTACGTATTGGAACCTTTTGCCTTTTCACCAATGTTGCATAGTGAGCTCATTTGAAGTTTAAATGTACACAGAATACAATATGGGTGCCCGGTTTATTGCCAATTATTTGCCTGCAGGTTGGGATCAAAAATGCCCACAACGTGCAGTTCAGCAACCTCATCATCAAAGGCATGGGCAAGTAGGATTGCCTTGTGCACATTCGAGATCAAAGCTCTGTGCGCATGACCAGCTGCAGCGTCAAGGTGGGGGAGAAGGAGAACGGCAAGGAGAAGGATGAAAGTGATATTTCTGCTGTAAAGGTGGCTGGCGAAGGGCCGAGTATTTTGAGCAGCAGTTTCTTGGGTGCAAAAAGCTGCACATTTCAGAGCGCCAGTGGATCTGGTCTGGGAGTGTTAGAGGGTGGGCAGGCGGCACTGGAGGATTGTGTCAGTAGCAACAGCAAGGGGAACGGCTGGGTCGTTCAAGGGGAGGGCAGCAGGATGGAGGCAAGGGGCAGCAAGGCAGACGGGAATGAGCTAACAAATGCCTGGGTGGTTGCTGGTGCCTCTGCTGTGTTTTCCAGCTGCAGCATGGGGTTTTCAAGCAGAAGCGTAGGTCTGGCTGTGACAGGCAAAGGCAGCACAGCCACAGCCACTGCCTGCACCATCAGTGGCAATCAGCATAACAATGTGTGGGGGGTGGAGGGAGCATCTCTCACACTAGACGGCTGTGAGTGCAACAGCAGTAAGTATAAAAACGGATGGAACGCATCAGGAGGGGGCAGCAGTATTGTAGCAAGGGGAAGCAAGGCAGAGAGGAACCAGCATGCCAATGTCTTTGTGGGTGCTGGTGCCTCTGCTGTGTTTTCCAGCTGCAGCATGGGGTTGGCAAGCAGCAGTGTAGGTCTGGGCGTGTGGGGCAAAGGCAGCACAGCTGCAGCCACTGCATGCACTATCAGCAGCAACCAGGAAAACAATGTGCAGGTGACGGAGGGGGCCACTGCCACATTGAATAACTGTCAGAGCAACGGCAGCAAGAACTGCGGATGGCTGGTGACTGGGGAGGATAGTTGCCTAGTGGCAAGCAGCAGCACAGCAGTGTCCAATGCTGGTGGTAATGCTGTCATGCATGGAGGCGGCAAGATTGTGTGCTTAAGCAACTGCGATCTGGGCGGCAAAGACGTAGTTAACAAGTAGTGTATGGCAGCGGTTTCGATTTGCTTGCAAACGTCTAGTCTGTTCTCTCTTTGCCATCTGGGTCACAGGTTCCTCCAGGTTGCTAACCATTGTAGCAGGAAGAGGTACTTGAGTACACAGCGACAGAACACAAAGTTATTGCCTGACTCATCTTTGATTGTTTAAGCAGTATCTTTGAAAAAAGAGGAACAATGCATCAAATAATTGTCTGAACTATCCCTCATTGCACATTGCTACTCCCTCTTAATTGACATAGCTCGGTCACTTCCCCAGACGGTCTTAGTCTCTTTGTGCAAAAGACATTTGAGTGTAAAAATTGGAGACCTACTAGGACCTCTGTTACACCATCAGTGGCAACCATCAGTGGCAGCTTGGATGAAGGAGCCGCATTGTGTGACAGCAAGAGGAGCAAGCATTCTGCGCGGGAGGTGAGGGGGAGATTAGCTGCCTGGTAGAAACTGTGAGCATGGCGGCAAAGAAAAACATTACAATATATTTGAAGGGTGATAACGCTAAATATCTCATATTGGAGCATTATTATCAAATCTCATCAGGAGACGGTTTCAGGTCAAGCCTGCAACCCTCCTACCTTGATCTTTTTATTTTGATGTTTTTTCTCTTTTCATATGTACATTATCATAAAAGGCAAAGGAGTTCTTAAAAGGGGTCTAGAGCCACACACTCAAGCTTTACAACATCTGCCCTCATGCTCTTAGATTGTTCGCGCAGTATGATCAAGATTCGTAATAAAGGTGGCCCAAAAAAATGCAAGTTTACATTATATACATCATGCAGCTATTAGGAGGAAGACTTAGCGACGCAAGCATTTCTGCGCGCCGCACGCAAAATCTTGCAACAAAAGGTACAGTACAAGAAAATGCTGCCTGCAGGAAGCCGCCAGCATTACTGCCACCACTGTGTACCCTGATATTATATGCTCTATCATTTGTCTTTGCTAACTGGACTATGCATCAGATGTACTGTGGCAAATAAGAAACGGCATCCTCCACCCCCATCAGTAAATGGCACAAATATGCCAAACTGCTAGAAACCACCACCCCCCCCTTACAATGAGAGACGCAATTTACCTCACATAAGGTTTACAAGGCTTGCAGGTTAAGTCATCAGTCAAAACGTTCTACTGCTAGGCTGCGAATGTAAAAATTGTAAAAATTGTGACAATTGTTGTTGTAGCACTAGACTTCTAGCACCTACAAAAAGTCCTTGGAAAGGAAAAAATGGCACAATGCTGTTTGTGACATTGCAGCACTGGATAAAATCAGTAAACAATCGAGCGTCTGCCAGGATTAGCCGCAATTATCAAAAAGGGGGGATTATCATCTGTGTGTTATGGGCACGTGACCTTCATGTGGCTAAACATCTGTCCCACTGAGGATACCAGCATGAGCCAGCACTCTGAAGTTGAAGTGTGGCCACTCCCGTTGTAGACGCGTTGTTGTCGTGGGGGTGCTGAGCAGCTGCCGCAGGCTTGGTCGGCAGTCTGACTCGTGCTGCAGTGTCGGGCTCTGTTTTGGGCTACATTTTTCTCTAATATTTTCTTCTTTCCTCACACCTCACATAATGAATTTTAGAAGCCCATACTTTTTTACTCGAGTTCAAGGTGTATAATGCATAAATGTGTTCTGATTAAATTTCAGAGGGACTTTAATTTCTATACCATATTTCAATTTATGAGCACTCAACATTTAAAGGGCTTGATATTGTCTGATCTCCCTTTTGTTGCGATTCTGATGGCTGTGTCCAGATGGGTAAGCCTACCATGTGTTCTGTGGTGTGTAGATCAGTTAATCCAAGGCTGTTGAGACCAGTTAATCCAAGGCTGTTTAGACCAGTTAATCCAAGGCTGTTGAGTAAATCCCTTGTGCGGCTGCTGTAGACGGTGCCTGCTGCTCCTAGCAGGATGGTGTGAAGGGTTTTGCAGTGTCTGGGTTAGCGAGGCATTGGCAGCTTGTATTATACTTGTGCCTTTTGTGCTTGTTCAATAGGAGGAGAGATACACAGTTCTTAATTTCAATCAAACCTATGTTGTTACATTCGTTTGCAATTGGTCGGATGCTTTTTGGCTTCACAGCCTGGGGGTATGGATTGGCAGGGTCATCTGTAAGGTTAAGGGCAACTTTCCTTGCATTTATTGGCAGACCATTTTAATGTGTTTGTTGGGCTTCTTTGAGGCGCAGTAGTCACTGGGTCAGAGGCATCTGGCTTGCTAAATTTCTGCTGCTGTTGTGCATTGCTATTGGATGGTAAGAGCCAGGTTGGAATTATCCATACCTGTATCTCCTTTGAAAAGCATACCATGCCTTGTTATACCATTATTGCATGCATGCTTGTGAAAATGTTTGAGGCCAGCTCCCAACGCGCCCTTTTGGAATGCTTTTAAAATCATCTGGCTCGCAATGTTGTGCCATCTGATTATTCGATTCAAAGGATGACTGCACCCTGACAGCAATTTGCAGGTGTTGTCAAGCTTTTGGCAGATGTGGCAGGTTGAAGGGACTTCTATATGGTTGAATTGAGCGGCACGCCTTTAGCTGTACATCAAAGCGGCAGAACATGACATTTCCTTTTGTCCAGTTCGATTTAGCACCAAGCTTGCATGTGTGTTATCACAGCATACTATATCCGAGAAAATGAAGAGCGAGCCTTTCTGCCGAAGGCATTGATTGGCAGGTGTTAAGAGTATCAGGCAGGCGGCAGGCTGGGAGGAGATATTCCACCCTTGCTGGCCAGAAGATGGACGAGTGGAGATGGGTGTCTAGCTGTGTATGTCAATGTGGATGACCATATGACGACCATTTAGAAAATCAGTAGAGCATTTTGCTATGAACATTTGCTTTCTAGGATGCTAACATGGACTTTCTCTGCTTTTCTTCTTATGTTTAGTTTGGATCACAAAGGCATTCAACCTGGAATGGCTGCTCAACCTATGAGAACGAGGTAAACCTCAAAACAAACCAAGTAAAATAAGGGCTGTGACGCAACTGGAAAACGCTAACCTTAAAGACACGAGAAGAAGCTTTTCTTCTTTTGATCTCTGCTGGTGGTTCAAACGCTTGTCTATCTGGAGCCTCCGGTGGGCACCTGAATCCAGCCTCTTCCCGTCTGGCTGCCCCTCTGGATCACGTCTTACCTTTTTATTAGGCCGTTGCTAGTGTTTCGATTAACCGCAATGCGTCTCTTAGGTGTCGCCAAAATTTTGGCCATTTTGGGTAAGACACAACGACGCCCGGCAGGGTGTCGCTGAGTACCCAGTGTAGCCAAACGTTGCCCGGTGGCGACACCATTTTGTCCTGTCGACCACCCAGTTTAGCCAATAATCTTAATTTACAAGTTTTACCGCAAATGAGTCAAAGTCAACTCGACCCTGGCTTTGGACTTTTCTTCAATTAACTGGCTTCCCCAGCTTATTGTACGAGACTAGACAACAACAAGCTCAACTGAAAAACCAACTACCTAACCAAATCACACGAATCGTCACTGCTGACAATTGGGCGTGACAGGATGTGTACCAAGCCTTGAGGTAGGTGACTGGGCTGTGTTTGGGTCGTTTTGTATGATTCGATGTTCTTCATAATCTTTTGCAAACCAGTACATACTGTAAAAATGTTTTCCTCAGGACCAGCTGTTTTGATGGAGGTATCCGCAATCCGCAACTTCAGAGTAGGTTGTGATTGCTTTTCTAGCAAGAGCGTCAGCTTATTCATTGCCATAATACCTGTGTGGGATTTGACTTTGTGGAAATGAGTGGGCGATGGTGACTGGTGGATTGCTTTGGCAATGGATTGGAGAACATCTCCCTGGATGTGGTGGTGGTGAAGGTTTGGGTGTGAGAGCTGATTTTTACTTTGGTTCATTGAGGCTATCTGTGGATATAAATTTACTTCACAGTCTCGCCCTTCTTTCTTTTTTAAATACTGCCATCAGTGTAGGTCCAGTCCTGCCAATCTTGTACTTTACGGATCATCAGGGCTGGAGCTTTGTTGGGTCGCTTCGTCAGAGCTCTGAGGTGGGTCCAGGGCGCAGGCACCTGGGTACTTGTTTTTATCTTGGGGGCCTTGTGGGGATACGAAGATGGTCGCTGGGAGGCCAAGAGTGCTAAGTACAGAGGGGTTGGGAACAAGTCTTGTCAGTGCTAAGTGCAGAGGGGTAGGGATACTTTTTAGCACTATTATCAACTCTCATCAGGCTTGACCAAAACAGTGCCAATTCATTTTTATAATTCAATTTGTATTCAGGCATATTTCATGATTATTTAATCATGACGCAAAGAAGCGGTCTTGGTTGAAATGCGCATGCGTCTGCAGGCCACGGATAGCCAGAGGCGCATTAGCGCATATTTCCTATATAAGACAAACCCTCGTAGCGTAGCTATAGCAAATTGTGCAACCCTGGGTGGAGTTTTACGGTACCCGGCACCAAAGTTGCTCTTTCTCCTGGATTTATGTGGGGAGTGGCTACGTAGTTTTTTCTTTTTCTATGGTAACTTATGTTCTAATCTGAAAGCGTTCACACAACGCAACAAATAAAAAACTGAGATAATTCAGAGCTCCTAATGAGTGATTATGACAGTAAAAAGTGGTCTGGACTGAAAGGAGGGGCAAGAGGGGGGCAGAAGGGGGCAGAAGGGGGCTGTGAGAGGCTGGAAAGGACAACCCCGGTGTCCAACCCCGTAGGACATCATAAAATTGAATTACAAATATCATCTTAGGTAATCATTTAACGACGGTGTTCTTTTTCTTTGCAAATGTAGATGGGAAGTTTTACTTCTTCCCGATTTCTAAGTAAATTAGAATCAATTCAAATTGATATAAAAGCAGCCTGATGGAGGACGAGTGAGTAATAGCTTATTTTGAATGTGCTGGACTGTTGCTTTTAGATTAGGGGGAGGTTGGGGAGGAGTAAAAGTTGCAAGGAAAATGACAACAGTTTTGAAACCAAAACATGAACGTACCAAACCATTTCGCAGCACAGACAGCATTTCACAAAGCCGATATGGCAAGGTGCGATGCATCATGTGTCTTGGTATTCTGATCATTTGCTTGAATGAAAAAAGTCCATGATGAAGAGTGAAGAGTGATCCACCAACAATGCAGGAGTACAAGGATTTGAACAAAGAAGAAAAGGCCGATGTGGAGGGCTTGCGTGGAGGTAAGTAGGTAGTCAAGCAAGTACAACGCTGAATACATCGCCTCGTAGTGTATGAATAAAGTGTTGTAAGATCAAATCACCGTCACTGGAAAGTGAAAGACTCAGCACATCAACTAATACACTTCTCCTTTCCCCTGCAGCAGGCATATTGAAGGGAGAACGCAAAAGTGCTGATGCAAGCGCTCGTGGAACAGGGCAAGAGGACCCAGAGCATATGCTAAGTCCCAGCCCTTCTGTTCAAGCTGGGCACAACCAGTTCCACACGCAACGGCTCCCTGGATAATCTGTCTTATTCTTAAAATAGCACAATTTTTACCTGCCATCTTTAAGACTTGATGTCCTTTTACGGACAAAGCTTGAATTGCATGACTCGAGATGCGGCAAATCATATTATGGAGCTAAAGCAACTTAGCTATCAAATTTGATGGTAGAAAGTAAAGCAGAAGCTAAAGTCGAAATTGAAATGCGAGGGAGTACAAGTGAAAGGAAAAACCAGCATCAGAAGGAAGACAGTAATGCATTATACGAAAACTAGACTAGGCAAGGCACGCTGATTGATTGCAAAAAGTAGTGAGTTTTTCCCTTCACAACAGACGCAGCCCACTACTCAGGAAAGAAAGGAGCAACATCTGCTGCATAAAAAAAAACGCTCTTAGTATGTACAAGCATAATTCACGCTATGTGCGAGAGATGTCGGGTCAAATTATCCTTGCAAGAAAGTAAAAGACTCAGCGCGTAAACTAGCGCCATTGATTGGTTGTGATAACAAAGTAACTAACCACTCTAAACCCACGCTCCTGTTCTGCTACCTGCCCAAACCATCATGCACGTTCATTTTGTTGTGTAATGCCTGACTAATAAGAGTAGCAAAGCGTCGTGCAAACACGAGTTTGTAACCTTTGGAAACACATGTGTCAAGACGTCATTTCTACCAGTGTGGGAAAACACAGAAGGACAAATGCACGCAGCAAAACTAGCTTTTGGAATAATACGTGTCAGCGGGTGAAGGGTCATTCTGTCGTATCATCAGTTGGTCCAGATGAACACGGAGATCAAGGCTTTACATGCACAGTTCAGCAATCTTTAAAGACCAGCAGCAGCAGTAACAGTAGCAGCACTACGTGTTATTGGCCAGCAAACCCAAAAATGAGGAATAAGGAACGGCACGCGGCATTTATGATTAAACCACGCCTTAATCAGAACAAATCAGGATCTCCAAGACACACCCTCACCTGCACTCCTTTCACTGTACTCGTAACGCAGTCACTGTACTAGTACCTAGTCACTCTCACCCGCACTCCCTTCACTGTACTAGCACCTGATCACTCCCTTCACTGTACTAGCACCTAGTCACTCTCACCCGCACTCCCTTCACTGTACTAGTACCTAGTCACTCTCACCCGCACTCCCTTCACTGTACTAACACCTGATCATTCCCTTCACTGTACTAGCACCTGATCACTCCCTTCACTGTACTAGCACCTGATCACTCCCTTCACTGTACTAGCACCTAGTCGCTCTCACCCGCACTCCCTTCACTGTACTCTGATTCTGATTCGGTTGCATCATTGATGAAACCATCTTCCAAATCGTACTCTGAACCCTCTTCAGATATGCAGCCGCTGCTCACACCGTCCTCTTCCTCTGGGTTTGCTGCAAGCACCTGCAATGAAGAGCAAGGTTAATTGGCATGAGTTCGAGGGTAGGTATATCATTGGTGATGCATTAACAATGCATTGCCTACAAGCATCTAAGCCATCTAAGTCTGCACCATGCACCAGAAAATCTTTGCACAGCTGAGAACAGTCTGCTCTCTTGAAATGCTACATGATTTACATCCCCAAGTTCTATTAGCACCATTGGGGACATGGACTGTCAGAGCCACATCTCGAGTCGGGAATTGGCTCCTCTAGTATTTGCTCGAGTTTAATATCTCTGGGGGGAACCGTCGGGTAGCAATGCTGTGCAATTCCTATGTTTTCCCCTTATAAAGGTATGTTATGCCAGTCTGTTATGACAATCTTGAACGCACGATCTTGAACGTACAATCTTGATCATGAAGTAGCTTTGCACGGGACAGATAACCAAGGAACATATGCAAAATCATAACCCTTCGGGCCATCACTGTCCCTCTCTAGGAAATTTCTCCTCCTCGTAAAAGGATTTGCCTTGCTACAGAATAGGAAAGGACGACACCAACCTAGTGTCCACATACAAGCAACACACCAAACCCATCAGCCACCTTCTATAATGTGTAGATTTGAACTTGCGTTATTGATGAATGTAAAACTCAGGGCTGCTTAAAGACGTTATAAATGCTTCTGGTCATTTTTCAGGTACATATGACACACTTATCTCGAATCGCCTTGCAGGTCATGACGGCACAAATATGCTCGCACCTTGGCGACCTTTGATGCCTTGAGCTTGCTACATAGCGTTTGGCGTTGAGCCTCTGGGAAAGCTAAAAGGATGGCCTGCATATTGCGTGCATGCAGATTTTTGTGAGATTTTGTGATGTGGGACCAAAAGGTTATAACCTCAACGTTTCCAGCCAAAAAGAGGCCCAGCACAGCTGCCCAGCGCATAGAAAAGAGGAAACAAAAATGACAGTGGAATTAACTGAGACAAGCAACGAGCAATTAGGATACCTAACACCTGCACATTGCATATTTTCTGCAAAGCTTTCACGTGATTGGGCCGTTGGCCCGACATACCTACCCCCCCGAATAAAAAGGTCAATGTCAACCTGCTCCTTTTTATAGTTAGGCATCCTGATTACGCTATCGAGAAAATAAGGTCCATTAGGACAGAGCAAATATCAAATACTGATATGCCGCTCTTGCACTGAAACCTGATTGATGCTGCAATCCAGCCAACACATTGCCCAGTGCATTGAAGAACTGCGTTCATGCATTCTGTGCATAGTGCAACACAATAATAGAAAGTTCAGAGTCATTTGCTGGACATTTGACTTGATTTCCCCCCGTGGCCAGCTTGCGGCTATTCAAAATGCAATTCCTGTTGGTACCTCTACCTATTGGCAACAGTTATGATACTTGACACCTCCTGCTGAGTAGATATAAATTAAACAGAGGAAGTGCACGTTGCTGCATGGAAGCAATCTTAAAGTACAAAAAGGTTTAACTGCTCATGTCGCCATGACGGTGAGGTTCATAATTTAGATGGCATTGAATTTAATCAACAACAAGAAGAGGAAGCGGCTTGAAAGTGCAAAAGATGGCTTACTTGCGACACATTTACAATGGAGAGAGGTATATATTACGTCTAACAGTGATCGTAATGCTGCATGGACGTAGCCTATGACCACAAGATCCATTCACTCACGCGCGTATCCACGATGGACAGGTACGGGTTTTGGGCCTTGAAGAACATATTACGTTTAACAGTGATCGTAATGCTGCATGGACGTAGCCTATGACCACAAAATCCATTCACTCACGCGCGTATCCACGATGGACAGGTACGGGTTTCGGGCCTTGAAGAACATATTACGTTTAACAGTGATCGTAATGCTGCATGCACGTAGCCTATGACCACAAAATCCATTCACTCACGCGCGTATCCACGATGGACAGGTACGGGTCGCGGGCCTTGAAGAACATATTACGTTTAACAGTGATCGTAATGCTGCATGGACGTAACCTATGACCACAAAATCCATTCACTCACGTGCGTATCCACGATGGACAGGTACGGGTCGCGGGCCTTGAAGAACATATTACGTTTAACAGTGATCGTAATGCTGCATGGACGTAGCTTATGACCACAAGATCCATTCACTCACGCGCGTATCCACAATGGACAGGTACGGGTCGCGGGCCTTGAAGAACAGAGCTTTCAAGACCTGTGATTGGAGCAACGACCCAATTGTTCAGTACGGGAATGCTTTTCTCACTGAGTTATTTCCTTATTCTCCGCACAGAGTTATTTTGCAAGAAATATTTAGTGTCCGAAGTGACGAAGCTCTTGAGTAAAGCGTACTAAAGGGAATTATTCAAGGGAACAACGCCTAAATTTCTGACTACCGCCTCAGCTTACAACATGCGGAGCTCAAAGTCGAGCGCTTGCCACTCTAATTATAGGTTTGCAACAGCAATAGTAAGAAGGCTCATTGCACAAATTTGAGGGCAGCTCTAAGCCATGTGCAAATCTAGATGCATTATACACAAATACTAGATGAGTTAAACACACTCAGGCTGGCCGGAATGCGTTCTCGATGTGGCAAATTCTGTTTTGTAAAAGCGTACACGGCATACAACCAGGGAGCTTTGCATCTCACACCTTGCGTGCCACTTTAATGTCAAGTTTTGGAATGACTTCTACTAGGTCTTCTACAGTCCAGCTCTGCAAGTGTGTGTGTGTGTGTCTGTGAGTGTGTGTGTGTGTGTGCGTATGATGTCTCTGATATAGCTTTCTTGGGGGAATGTACACTCCTATTTAAATTGATTGTATTCTTGCATTTGTTGAGATTAATTAATATGTCCTAGAGCAGCAGGCTAGATACGGAAGTTTGATATCTGTCATAGCCCAAATGCAAAGAAAAGTGTCAAGCACACCGCTAGAAATACTTTCGTGTTAGCATATGGATGCAGAAACGAAATGAGTAGATTTCATACTAAGTATAAAGTATAAGGTAGTTAGAAACATATAGCAGGGCTTGCGAAGCTTCATGGGCTCTTGTAATCAATTTTCGTGTCACAGCTTCAACCAAATAATGGCTCAATCCGTGCGGTATTTATTTTACCGCGTACCACAAATATTTTCACCCCCTCGTGGAGTGTAGGGAACAGTTTAAATAATTAATACATAATATATACATTTAAACAGCGCTACCTTAAACACATTGTTACTTGCCCCCTCGTCCGCTGGGCAGGGGGGCCGAACCACCTCAGGCAAACAGCGAATCGGGTTCAGGGCAGCAGCAGGCGCACAGCAGCTTTACAGCAGCATCACACAAGCACGTAGTGGGACAGCAACCCCTTTAAACAGCAAAGCACACATCAGCGTCAGAGGGACCTTTGACGGCTGAGTTTGCAGCTTTTGAGGGAGGGACGGGAACCCTGTAAACAGCAAGCATACAGCATCAGCACACACCGGGACCCCAGGACGTCATTGGCCAAGGCGGTAATGGGGATGGATGGAAACCATGCAAACAGCACGACTCGCATTATGACCGCTCGCCTTGCACAGCATCGACGAGGGGG
>Ga0307945_1002929_pt1 | contig 13877 bp, 21 predicted proteins | sample OrgLakmetagen228_FD_201818 | JGI IMG/M metagenome (GOLD analysis project Ga0307945, IMG submission 201818) | Saline water microbial communities from Organic Lake, Antarctica - #228 | ecosystem: Environmental > Aquatic > Non-marine Saline and Alkaline > Saline | place: Antarctica: Organic Lake...
AGGAGGACAGCGCTGCCCTTGTGTGGCTTTTTTTCTTGTACATGCCACCCCTCTTGAGGTCTTTAGGGCGTGCGACGTTTCTTGCACAGGTTTGTGTGGCTGTTGTGTGGCTGCCCTTTTTGTACACGCCACCTATCTTGAGGTCCGTAGGACGTGCGACGTTTCTTGCACAGATTTGTGTGGCTTTTGTGTGGCTGTCCTTGACTGTACATGCGGCCTATCTTGAGGTCCTTTGGCCGTGCGGCGTTTTTCGCACAGGGTCACTTTGCTGGTGTGTGGCTGTTATCCTTGCACGTGTCACCCCTCTTGAAATCCTTAGGGCGTGAGACGTTTTTTGCACAGAGTCACGTTGCTGGTGTGTGGCTGTTATTCTTGCACATGCCGCCTATCTTGAGGTCCTTAGGGCGTGTGACGTTTTTCGCACAGGGTCACGGTGCTGGTGTGTGGCTGTCCTTTTTGTACATGCCACCCCTCTTGAGGTCCTTAGGGCGTGCGATGTTTCTTGCACAGGTTTGCGTTGCTGGTGTGTGGCTGTCCTTTTTGTACATGCCACCCATCATCAGGGTGCAGCGTATGCACTCATATTGACATATATCATACATGTTTCGGGCTGGCCAGAACCATATACATCCGGTGTATTTACAGTTTTGTCAGGAAAATCACCAAATATACGGTCATATATGGTGTATGAATACGGCTCTGGTCTCCCTTATTCATGTTGTATAACATACACTCATTGTATCCATTGTATACATGGTCAGGCCAACCCAAAGAGTATGACATACACTCAATGTTTCTGTTGTATCCAAGGATGTGTCATACGGTCATTTGGGACGTTCAATACGGTAAAATACGTGTTTAATGCGAAAAATACGTATAATACAATTGTATTTTTAAACAATTTTGGGAGTGCCGACTTTTGACCCGAAATTGACCCGACTCGCCCCAAAGTCACCCAAAACGTCACCTGTCCTTTCCTGCATATTATATGTTATTGATCTAATATATAGAGGGGCTTGCCGCCCGCCCAAGTTTTGACCCGACGAAGGGCTCACTTTTTTTGTGTTTTTCCTTTTTACACGCCTTCATTGCAATTGCCTGTCTGTACAACCCTGACGACCTTTGTCCTCTGCACAGAGCTCCACCTTGAAACTAAAATAAAAAATGTACAAGACCGCCGATAGTATGAGCGGTGTTAGGCTCCTGCAGCATGGAACTAACCTGAAAGATGTAAAAGACCGCAGATAGTGTGAGCGGTGTGAGTTGGCACAAAAACAGCTTAGGTTCCATTTTTCGTGCACGCTCATCCATTTGGGGGGTTGGAAGCAAATATTTTCCACTGACTTTCGACACACCTTTCTGTGCCCCACTCAGCCTGTATCGCCTCGCACATGTTCGTTGGTCCGTTTCAGCATAGCCCCCTCTTTGAAATTTGACACACCTTTCTGTGCCCCACTCAGCCTGCACCAACTCCTTTATGTGCGCTGGTCTATTGAGTATGTTTTCACTTTCAATTTGCATACATCGCCTGTCTGTGTTTTCTTTGGCAGCATCTCTTGTATGCTGTGGTCAATTATAGCATAGAGTTTCACTTCTACCGTGTGACCCCTTTAATAAAAATCCACCTCTGTATCCTGTTTGTGTGTGCAGCAACTGCTGCTGCCAAGTGTGGGTTCCAGAGGCCAGAGCCTGGATGTGAGCTTGCCGGTTTGCCCTGTGTCTGTGGTGGACTACTACAACCAAAGGTGGGTGTGGGCGTGATGTTGTATGTGCGCTCATATATACCTATGTGGACTACTACAACCAAAGGTGGGTGTGGGCGTGATGTTGTGCGTGTGCTCAAGTGTACCTATGTGCTTGACAGCCAAAATGTGCTTGACAGCCAAAATGTGCTTGACAGCCAAAAGCAGAGCTCGCGCTCCACTTGCCTTATAAATCGTTCCTCTGCATCCAAGCTGGCTATGTATCCTCCCCTACTCTTTTTCTCAATGGTTGCAATGGTTACAATGGGGGATGACCTTCAGCCAGGTTGTTTGGCTGATCGGCTGCTGACTGGCTCTTTTTCTCTAATCGCCCTATTTTTTTATTATTGTTGGCTTCTATTGCTTTTGTGTTTCTGCTTGCTGCTTCCCTTAATCCCATCTTAGAGATCATAGTCCAAGCAGCAACGTGCATACCCCAATCTTCTATCTCAGCCTTAAATTTGCTTATGCCTTTTCTCCCGTTTTATTCCCCTGCTCCCGATTTAGGCAAAAGCGCGCCAAGGCCCCAAAACTGGTTGGCCACGTCAAGCTTATGGGCAGGGGTGATGTGCCGACCGCTGTTGGTGCCGACCACGTGGACAAAATCCTCTCAAGGTGATCACGCACACACACATATACTCATACACGTACGCACACACACACTGATGTTCTGATCGCTGTTGGTGCTGACTACGTGGACAAAATCCTCTCAAGGTGAGGACGCGCAGACACACACACACACACACACACATATATGCATACACGTACGCTCACACACTGATGTTCCGATCGCTGTTGGTGCTGACCACATGGACAGAATCCTCTCAAGGTGAGCACGTACAAAAACACACTCACACACTTGCATACACGTACGCACACACACTGATGTACCGACCGCTGTTGGTGCTGACCACGTGGACAGATTCCAAGGTGAGCACGTACAAACACACACACACACACACACATGAACACACACATGCACACACATGTATACACACACAGGGATGAGGGGGTGTGGTTTCCAGATGGCATCCAACTCCAGCTTGCCTGGTCTGGCAGCGGTAGTGCTGCTGATTCCTATAAGGAGTCGTCTTTCAATCCGTTTGCGGACATCCCTGAGCCGCTTGTTGCACGCTCGTTTGTGGAAGATTTGGACTGCGATGCCGAGTCCTTGCAGTGGTGGGTCGGTTTCGGATTGGGCTTGTTGCACGCTCGTTTGTGGAAGATTTGGACTGCGATGCCGAGTCCTTGCAGTGGTGGGTCGGTTTTGGATTGGGCTAGTTGCACGCTCGTTTGTGGAAGATTTGGACTGCGATGCTGAGTCCTTGCAGCGGTGGGTCGGTTTTGGATTGGGCTAGTTGCACGCTCGTTTGTGGAAGATTTGGACTGCGATGCTGAGTCCTTACAGTGGTGGGTCGGTTTCGGATTGGGCTTTTTGCACACTCGTTTGTGGAAGATTTGGACTGCGATGCTGAGTCCTTGCAGTGGTGAGTCGGTTTCGGATTGGGTTAGTTGCACGCTCGTTTGTGGAAGATTTGGACTGCGATGCCGAGTCCTTGCAGTGGTGGGTCGGTTACGGATTGGGCTTGTTTCACGCTCGTTTGTGGAAGATTTGGACTGCGATGCTGAGTCCTTGCAGTGGTGGGTCGGTTTCGGATTGGGCTTGTTGCACGCTCGTTTGTGGAAGATTTGGACTGCGATGCTGAGTCCTTGCAGTGGTGGGTCGGTTTCGGATTGGGCTAGTTGCACGCTCGTTTGTGGAAGATTTGGACTGCGATGCTGAGTCCTTACAGTGGTGGGTCGGTTTCGGATTGGGCTTGTTGCACGCTCGTTTGTGGAAGATTTGGACTGCGATGCTGAGTCCTTGCAGTGGTGGGTCGGTTTCGGATTGGGCTAGTTGCACGCTCGTTTGTGGAAAATTTGGACTGCGATGCTGAGTCCTTACAGTGGTGGGTCGGTTTCGGATTGGGCTTGTTGCACGCTCGTTTGTGGAAAATTTGGACTGCGATGCTGAGTCCTTGCAGTGGTGGGTCGGTTTCGGATTGGGCTTGTTGCACGCTCGTTTGTGGAAGATTTGGACTGCGATGCTGAGTCCTTACAGTGGTGGGTCGGTTTCGGATCGGGCTAGTTGCACGATCGTTTGTGGAAGATTTGGACTGCGATGCTGAGTCCTTGCAGTGGTGGGTCGGTTTCGGATTGGGCTTGTTGCACGCTCGTTTGTGGAAGATTTGGACTGCGATGCTGAGTCCTTGCAGTGGTGGGTCGGTTTCGGATTGGGCTTGTTGCACGCTCGTTTGTGGAAGATTTGGACTGCGATGCTGAGTCCTTGCAGTGGTGGGTCGGTTTCGGATTGAGATGGACATGCACGCACTGACTTGCGCACTGTTTTAAAGAGGACCGAGTTATATGACACTGCATTGCTACCGTGGTGCGTGTGTGTGTGCTAGGGAAATGAAATGCACATACAGTAGTGTGTGTGCGTGTGTGTGTGTGTATGTGTGTGTGGAAGAATATACTGCGATGCAGGGTCCCTGCAGTGGTGAGTTGGTATGCACACATTGGAAGCACTTTCGTTGACCTTGCGTTGCAAATTGTTTTAGGGTCAATATGAAGAGTCACTCAAGGTGAAGATCAAGAGCCATTGCCTTGATCTTTTTTGCATACATATCGGCCAATGCCCAATGATACGTATCACATAGCGTATGTTCATACGAGATGTTTTGCTCTAAATAGATACTCCCCAACTACTTAATTTGCTATCTCCTGACACGCGAATATTAAATTTTTTTACATTTTATGTCATCTTGTGTAGCCTCTTCAGCACGTGCTTCTTAAAGTTGTTATATGTCCATTAAAGGAGTGTGGATAGCCTCACACCTGCATAAACTATGGCAATGTTTTTCCTCGTTGTGTGTCCAAATTATGCCCCCCCAGCCTACGCAGACCATGGCAATCAGGCCCTTGCCGGCCTTTCTGCTGTTGCTGTGCGCATGCAGTGCTTTGGATGCTCCCCCAGACCCCCACACCTGCACAGACCGTTGCGATCTGACCCTTGCAAGCCTTTTTGCTGTTGCTATGCGCATGCAGGGCTCTGGATGCGCCCCCACACCTGCACAGACCCCCACACCTGCACAGACCATGGCAACCAAGACCTTGCCAGCCTTTTTGCTGTTGCTTTGCGCATGCAGGGCTCTGGATGCTCCCCCAGACCCCCACACCTGCACAGACCGTTGCAATCTGACTCTTGCAAGCCTTTTTGCTGTTGCTATGGGCATGCAGGGCTCTGGATGCGCCCCCACACCTGCACAGACCCCCACACCTGCACAGACCATGGCAATCAAGCTCTTGCCAGCCTTTCTGCTGTTGCTTTGCGCATGCAGGGCTCTGGATGCTCCCCCAGACCCCCACACCTGCACAGACCGTGGCAACCTGCCCCTGGCAAGGCTAGCTACGAGGCCCTCCAGGATGTCAAGATCTGCTTTTTTGTGCTTTGGTGAGCTCAGAGCGACCCCTCTCTTGCAGTTACGGTGAGTTTCTGCAGCAGTAAGTGGTTGAGAATAAGGTGTTGCAGCGAAGGCAGTTAAAAGTGTCTTCTGCAGCTGAGGTGAAATGTAGCAGCAGCAAACGGGGGGAAATAAACAGTGGAGAATGGCAGTTGAAAGCTACTCTCTACAATAAATAAGGGAAAAAAGCACTTGGTACTGTTTCAATTGTGAAGACCAAAGCAGTGGAAGTCAGTCCCTACAATGATGAAGGAAGAGAAGCTGCCTAAGCTCCAGGTGTCGATCCTTACTATCCATGGAGTATGTAATTTTTGCTTTCATCGTCCTTTTTGCAATGTTGCTAAAAACCAGCTCGCCCATAATTTTCCCAAATTCCCCAAAAATGGCCAATTAATGGCACACAACCAACAGCTAATGCACGCACACCGATAACGCACAACCAGGTGTTGACACACAACCAAAAATGGTCAGCAGTTGACCCACAATTTTGCAGGGCAGAATCTAGAACGAGGGGAGTGCTCTGCATTTCAGCAGCAGGCCTGTGCCCCTGGCCATCATCTGTGCATATCAACGGCATGCTTCCTCCTTTTTCCTTTATAGTTTAAAGGAGGCTGTGCTGCATCTTACACACACGTGTGCATGCACACACACACACTCACAAACACAGACACACACACATACACACGCGCGCATGCATATCTGGCACACACACGCGCACGCACACACACACACACATACACACACACACACACACACACACACACACACACACACACACACACACACACACAAACACGTGTAAGCACGCACGCGTTGCGCGCGTTATGGACTTTGCCAAGTTTTCAGCGTATTAGCGCTGCTCCCTCACTTGTCGTTCCTTTTTTCCAGGAGGCTGTGCTGCATCTTACATACGAGATCCCTCCCCCTCAATCACCCAACTGTCGTCACTCTCATCGAGCAGTGCATGTACCAGATTGGGCCCACAACTCGGCAAGTGAGCCAACATGGTACGCAGGACCAATTCAAGCGAAATCTTAGTACGTCCACGCAAATGTATAATAGAGTTTGGATACAGAAATCTATGTACCAACTTTTTCTGCACGCTCCTCGTATTGCTCTTATTTTGATAATTGGGATTTCGTTGCTGCCAATCCTAACACGCACAGATGACAGTCTTTGCTTGCTCTGGCGTAGAGGGTGGGACGACAAGGGTGGGGTGCTGGACACGCTGCTCTATGAGTTGAGTCGCCTTGCTACAGATGTGGAGCACAGTCCTCGTGAGCATGATGCCGTGCTGCTCCTGGTGCGTGTGCTTGGCTGTTAAATGCTGCTGCACGTGGGCGTTATCGTCGTGAGTTGAGCCGCCTTGCTAGAGATCTGGAGCACGTCTTGTGTGCATAGTGCCGTGCTGCTGCTGGTGCCTATGCTTAGCTGTGTATTGATTTGCTGTTTTGGGTATTGTCGAGTAGCCTTGTTGATTCGAATTGATTCGAGTAGCCTTGTTGATTCGAGTAGCCTTGTTGATTTGAGTAGCCTTGAGTCGAGTAGCCTTGATTTATATCACATGTCTTGCTTGCATGGTGCTGCGCTGCTTCTTGTCGCGCAATTGTGCTGCGAGCAATTAATATTTCATCGCAGCGTTGTGATGTTTTTGGCAAGCAGGGCATCTTGATTATAAAGCTTATAAATCACATCAGCTGCCTTAAAATATTTTTTAGCGGTACAAGTGGCGAGTACAAGTCAAGGAAAACTCGATATACCTTTCATATGTGCACAAAACATGCGCAGGGGCCAATGGCTTCATACTTATCCGGCTGGCACGCCGCTTTTGGCAAAGTTGCACTACGTTTTGCACGCATGGCTGAGCATTCTGCAAACGAGCTGGTACGTTGTGAATGCTATTCGGCTGGCACACCGCTTTTGGCAAAGTTGCACTGCGTTTTGCACGCATGGCTGAGCATTCTGCAAACGAGCTGCTACGTTGTGAATGTAATTTGGCTGGCATGCCGCTTTTGGCAAAGTTGCACTGCGTTTTGCACGCATGGCTGAGCATTCTGCAAACGAGCTGGTACGTTGTGAATGGCGTGTCACGCACGAATGTGTAACTTCCCTGTTTGCTCCTACCTTGTCTAGTAAGCAGATTGTGTGATGCGTATGGGACTGCCCATTTTGCAGCGTGAGTTGATGATGATCTGTGCTGAAATGCTGGTCTCATATCCGTAGATACATGCATTTTGATTTATCAAAATTGATATCATTATCGTTACTCGTAGCAGGAGCTGCCTTGTGCAAATGCTGTTTAGTAATGTTTGAAACGTTATGCACCTGCTCTGGTTAGTATGTAATATCAGGACATACCAGCGTTTCTTCACACATTGTATATGACCATGTAGTGGCTCCCCTGCTGAAAATACCTTGTATTGTCTAAGTTATATAGGTACGCCATAAATGTATGGTTCTTACCAAATCTCGTGATGTGCAATGTAGAAGCTGCTGGCGGAAAACAAAACACGGTGACACAAATAAGTGGTATGCTAAAAAACGGTACGCTACAAATCAATGCGTAGCCCAGCACTGTACTTATTTATCATCCCTTTGCTCTTCACACTATTTTTTCGTGGAAGCAACAGGGCTTCAAACCTGCAATGCAAACACCCAACTCGGCAATCCAGCACACAATCCCCGCTTGAGCACACATTCGGCAATCCAGCACACAATTGATTCAACAATCCAGCACACAATTGATTTGGCAATCCAGCACACAATCGAAATTGGCAAACCAGCACACAATCCCTGCTGGAGCATAACATTAATGAGCATTTACGAGCACTTATGAGCATTTATGAGTATGAGCATGAAGTTATTATTCTCTCACACCAAAGGAACAGCAAGGCCTGTCTAATTGCCGCATGTGCTGTCTGTGTATCCTGCATGTGCTGTGCTGTTGTTTTCATGTTCTATTTTTCCCCTTAAATCGTGCGACAGGAACAGCAAATCCTGCAGCCTGGGCGCCATGTCTATCTGCCCACGGGTCCTGCATGTGCTGTGCTGTTGTTTTTATGTTCTATTTTTCCCCTTAAATCGTGCGACAGGAACAGCAAATCCTGCAGCCTGGGCGCCATGTCTATCTGCCCACGGGTCCTGCATGTGCTGTGCTGTTGTTTTCATGCTCTATTTCACCTTCTCCTCAAATTCCGTGACAGGAACGACAAAGCCTGCAGCCTGGGCGCCAATGCTACCTACGCATGCTCTCCGTGCTGTGCTTCAATTCTGGTGGGCCCTTGAGCGCGGAAATTGCTGGGATGCTTCTTAAGCTCATGGTCAAGATTAAAGACAAGGCCGCTACCGCAATCGAGGCCGGATCTATTTCTGGTATGGTGTGCTGAATGCCCCTGTGCTGTGGGTGGTTACCAAGTCAGGCATACTTGTCACCCAGTTAATTTGTGCTGTGTGTTACTGGTGTATTTGTAACTTGGTTGCTTGGTTAGAGGCGGTCGACACACACCTGGAGACAGATGTGCATGAGTGCTAAGTACACCCAATTTTTAATTACACGCAGAAGCCTACATTTAAATAGACAACGCCCTCGGCACCATCCTTCCCCAGCCTTTTTAAAAACACCACAGTCACGTGCATTTTCCTGGCACCGTTTTCAGCAACAGTCGCAGCTGAGCAGCTTTTCCCAAAACAAAAAAGCTTTTCCCAAAACAAAACAAGTGCAGCAAGAGCTGCGGCACGTCCCTCTCCCTGCTATCCTGTGTGTATCCTCATCATTCTCACCACAGCAGCACTCACTACTGTCTGCACGCTCCACGTTGCTTGCAGGAGTGCTAGTACTTTTCTGCTGCCAACAAGTCATGGCCCGCCACAGCAGCCAGCTGGTTGCCATCGTGCTGCAGCACCCCCACCTCTTGTACAACCTTCAATACCTGCACGCTCCACGTTGCTTGCAGGACCGCTCATTCTCCGCTGCCAGCAAGTCATGGCCCGCCACAGCAGCCAGCTGGTTGCCATCGTGCTGCAGCACCCCCACCTTTTGTACAACCTTCAATACCTGCACGCCCCACAATGCTTGCAGAGCCGCTCATTCTCCGCTGCCAGCAAGTCATGGCCCGCCACAGCAGCCAGCTGGTTGTCATCGTGCAGCAGCACCCCCACCTTTTGTCAGAGGCTGCTTCGTGTGTGCTTTGCCATTTGCCTCCTGGTTTGACCTGGCAACAGGGCAAGCAAGGCGCTTGCAGCTTCCATGCGCAGGCGCAGATGTTGCCACTAGGTAATTGTCAACAAGACCAACGGCAGCAGCAGCAGCAGCAGCAGCAACAGCAGCAGCAGCAGCAGCAACAGCAACAGCAGCAGCAACAGCAGCAGCAGCAGCAGCAGCAACAGCAACAGCAACAGCAACAGCAACAGCAACAGCAACAGCAACAGCAACAGCAACAGCAGCAGCAGCAGCAGCAGCAGCAAAAGCAACAGCAACAGCAACAGCAACAGCAGCAGCAGCAGCAGCAGCAGCAGCAGCAGCAGCAGCAGCAAAGGCAACATCAGCATCAAGCACCACACATCCGCACACACATTTACAGCATCTGCCTCCTGACGGGGTCTATTATGTTGGACGGACGTGCTCCTGGATGCTTGCCTGATTGTGTGCTGCACCACCCGCTCAAGCTGCGAGTGTTTGGATCCAAGGATTTCCGGGTAATTACCGAGCTCAGATCGCTACAAGGGTAGTGGGAAAAGTCGCTTGCCTGATGGATTGTAATTACGGTTGACCAAAAATGGTGTATTTACGTTATAAGTAGCAGGGAAATAACCATACATACAGTCATATACGGTGTACATAAACGGCTCTAGCCAATCCTAATTGTAGATATCTGCATGTCACCTGTTCAAACCGCAGGCATTTAGCTCGAAGGGGTTCCAGGGTAGGCTCCTTGAGAATGATGAGGGCATCATGTTTGTCTTCTAGTGTTGAACATGTATAATGAAGGGGTGTCATCTTTCAAAAAGGGCTGTGTGGACAGTGTGGAGAAGCATGTGCACGTAACCATGCTGCTCATTGTGCTTGCACAAGTGGTGTGGTGATCAGTTTCAAGTCTAGGCAGGCAGGCAAGATATACATGTGCAAGTTTTTTGCGCTTTCTCAGTTTTAATTTACATACTTTTTTGGATGCTACTGCAAATTAAACACACAAGAGCACGCACGCACGCACGCACACGCCACACACACAGACATACACATACACACATGCGCGCACGCACACACACGTACACACACACACACACACACACACACATGCTAACACTTAACACAATATACATTCACGTACTTCAAACAATATGCACGCACACGCACACACACACACACATGTTACACAGGTGGAAAGCACAGAAAGTGGGTCACTAAGGACCACTGAACCCTTGCATGGATGCCACTACACATTTGACCTACAAGGATCTCAACTCACTGTGCTGGAAGAGGACGACCAAGGTTTTATGAGCGGCCATGTTTTAGAGCTGCTCGATGGCCTGGTACGTAAAAAATAGACAGAACCTCAGGAAGAATAGTTGTCCATAAGAAGTGGTAGCTCAACTTGTGAATTGCACACATGCAGAGTGGATAATATAGATGAAGATACCAGACGGGCTTGTGCATGCATGCATGCAGAACGTAAACAAGCATGCTCACATAAACCTTCATGCACGCAAGTGTCAGTGTGGCATGGAGTGTGGCATGGAGTATGGCATGGAGTGTGGCATGGAGTGTGGCATGGAGTATGGCATGGAGCTGCTTTGTGGTTTGGTAGGGTGCGGGAAGCGGATTAGATCATGAACGAGAACCAAGCATGTTATTAGAAATTTAAAACGACATGCATACAGCAGCGTAATGAGGTTTTGGACTGCATGGCAAGGAAAGGGGTTGATAGAATAAAAATGTATGGCTTGGAAGTGGAAGGAGATACAAACAAGGAAGGCTTGTGAGGGAGGGGAATTATTATGGGAGCAGAACTTATGTGTTGGAAGTGGCAGGAGAGAAAAAAAAGTGAAGGCTTGTGAGGGAGAGAAATTAATATGGGAGCAGAATTTATGGGTTGGAAGTGGTAGGAGGGAAACAAAAATTGAAGGCTTGTAAGTAGGGTTGGCCAGAACCGTATATATACACTGTATATGACCGTATATTTGGTGATCTCCCTGCCAAAAATACCGTATAAACACCGTATATATATGGTTCTGGCCAACCCTACTTGTAAGGGAGAGGAGAAAGAAAAAACTACGCAGGCACTGAAAAGCACTCCCCACCTTATATAAGGAAAAAGATCCACTTTGGTACCGGGTATCGGAAAACTCCTCCACCAAAAGAAAAGGGAAAGGAAATAAAAATGGAGCAGACTTGGTGGTTTGGAAGTGGCAGGAGAGGGAACAAAGGCCGTGATCTGAAAGGGAAAAGGGTCAATAACCAGAGCAAGGCTTGATGGTTGTTACGAAAAAGGAGTGAGAAAGTGACGGTTAATGAAACGGCTCGGGATAGAGATCGCGAGATGATTGATAATGAAGCAGGGTTGATGATTGTGAGGAATAGGAGCGAGAAAGTGACATTTAATTGAATTTGCTTGGGGTAGAGATTGCAAGATGATCGATAATGAAGCAGGCTTGATGGTTTGGAGGTAGAAGGAGAAGCAATTGATGATTAATGAATTAGTTTGGTAGGGAGTTCCATGGAAAAGCGTGTCGTGAAGATTTTAATTGCAAAAGCGACAATTGGTCCTAGGAAAGATCTTTAGTGGCTTGAGCTCAGACAAGCCGGCTTTGCTGCAGTGACAAAAGGGTAGCACACATTCAAATGCACACACACATTCAAGCGCACGCGCGCGCACACACACACACACACACACACACAAGCACAATATCCACAAACTCAATGCTCTGCACAAACGCAGGGGAGCACCAATGAGGCCTGGAATGCCCAGCTTCCGGTGCGCTTTCGTGAGTTGTACAGCCACTGGCTATGCAGGTGAGTTACTGCTACGGGTGCAATGCGTATAGCTGGGGTGGCAATCAGCACATCAAAGTGCCCAGCTGCCGGTGCGCTTTTGCGGACTGCGCAGCCACTGGGTATGCAGGTGCGTTGCTGCTACGGCTGCAATGGGTACATTTAGGGTGGGAACTTGAATGCCCAACTTCCGGTGCGCTTTCGTCAGTTGTACAGCCACTGGATATGCAGGTGAGTTGCTGCTACGATTGCAATGCGTATAGCTGGGGTGGTACTCAGCGCACAAGGATACGCAGTTTTCGACGCAGCTCCATGAGCTACACAGTCAATTGTCTTGCAAGTGTAATGCTTTGGTTATGCACAATCATTTGACATGGTCCGTGCTTATGTTAATGTGTTGTCTTGTGCGGTCATGCTGTTGTGCGCCACCACAGCAGCCGTGGCAAATTAATTGCAACAGGCGTGGCGGCACACCGTGGGCTTGGTTTTTAATCCGTGGAAAAAGGCGCTGCAACAGAGGCAGTGTTGTCTGCACAAAATTAGGACTGGTAATAAAACATATTCACCGCAGGTGAAATACCGAGTGTTGAGGCTTCTGTAATGTATCCCAACATGTCAATCAACATTTGCAGCACGACGTCAGCATCAGCTACTATATATAAATGAATAATTGTATAAATGGTCGCAGGTCCTTGGGCCTCATCATCTTACGCCCCCTCTCATCAAACAGCCCCTGCACTGCCCACCACCTCATCCGTGTGATGCCAGCAGCCGATGGTGCTCCTGACACAAGTGCCTTTGAAGCACGTTACTGTGTAGGACTAACATCTCAAGGGTGTGCCGAGGGTGTGCCAGATAATGTGTCACAACCACCAGTGTCCAAACCAGCACCACTCCTCGGTGCTAAAAGCTCTGCACCTTTTGCGGTCCAGTCAAGATCAGGTGCCGTGTCGCAACCACCAGTGTCCAAACTTGCAGCACCTCTCAGTGCTAAAAGCTCTGCACCTTTTGCGGTCCAGTCAAGATCAGGTGCCGTGTCGTGTCCACCATTTTCAACCCCCACTGAGAGCTGGAAGCAGTCTTTTCTTGTCTGGAGGGTGCCCTCACACCTGAGGACCTTGCAAGTGCACTGGACACAGTTGTGGCAGCATCTGACAGGCCTTCCCACCAACAGTATTGCCAGCTGCAGCTTGCAACACACAGCAGCTGCGACAGTTGCTGAAACCAACGCAGCGAGCCTAGAAAACCACCACCAGCAGCAGCGGCAGCAGCAGCAGCAGCAGCAGCAGCAAGTCGATTTGGCAGCACCAGCAAGCCTGCAAATTCAGCAGCACCAGCAGCACCAGCAGCACCAGCAACCATCCGCATCATTTGACCAGCTCGTTTTGTGCAGTCCCGATTCCCGGATCATGTCCGTGCTCTCCAAATTTGAGGACCCCCGATTCATTCACACCTACATCACCCCCCCCACTCCAATGCCGACCAGCCACAACGACCCCCCCACAGATCAGTTTGCAGTTGGGCCATCTGCAACTGATCGGAGGACAAACTCAGGGACAAACTCAGGGGCAGCCACAATGAGCCACAGCCACAAGGACAAACTCAGGGATCGGAGGACAAACTCAGGGGCAGCCACAATGAGCG
>Ga0307945_1002930_pt1 | contig 13875 bp, 19 predicted proteins | sample OrgLakmetagen228_FD_201818 | JGI IMG/M metagenome (GOLD analysis project Ga0307945, IMG submission 201818) | Saline water microbial communities from Organic Lake, Antarctica - #228 | ecosystem: Environmental > Aquatic > Non-marine Saline and Alkaline > Saline | place: Antarctica: Organic Lake...
CCCACACACACCTTGCTCTTCTTCTCATCCGCCTTCTGCTGTAGACGAGCCCTATCCTGTCTCATCTCCTCTGCGCTTTTTGGAGGCCGTCTGCTGCTACTTCCTGCAATGTTGCCTCCGCCCCCCTCCTGGCGAAGATTGTTCTCGGTTTCAGCCTCAGCCATTTCCAGACGAGTGCGTGCCACAGAGCCTGCCATGTCGTCCAGCAACTGTTCAGCATGACGCCTGAGGCGCTCTACCCGCTCTCGAATGACGTCTCGGTCCTGCACACATGTTGATGTGTGAACCAAGGCACACACGTGTGAAATGTGTCATTTGTGATTCAAGCTACGCTCTACCCGCTCGCGAATGATGTCTTGTTCCTGCACACATGTTGCTGTGTGAACCAAGGCACACACGTGTGATTGAAGCTTCAGTATTATTGCGATGTGACAATGATTTCAATGATTTCAGGTCCATCGCTGCTTGTGGCATAACATGGTTTGATTGTTATCCATTGCATGTTGCAACTGCTGATGGATGTTGGACCCTCGGTTCATACTAGAAAACAACATTCTTATCAAATAGAAATGGAGGATCTATATCATGACCTGCATTCAAAGGTGGTTGGACTGGAGTTTATCATTTTCAGTTTTTTTACCTGACGGTCACCACAAACAACAGAATCTAACCTCTACGCTGAAGCAAAGCTTGCCTGGAGCTGGAGATGAAAAGTCTGTGATCGGAGCTCTGCGTGGGCTGTGCTGCTTTGGGCAACTCCAGACATGAGGTCGTCAAGCTCGTTCAGGCGGAAAAACACCTGTGTGGATTTAAAAGGTGTTCTCACCACTTTCAAAAAGTGCTATCAATTTGGTCACAATGTCTGCTCAATGCCCCTCTGACAAATTAGACACGGCTGCTGGTAGTTTGTGATTAATCAAGGACACAAAGCCCTAAATGCACATCTTCAAAAAGAACGAGAATCAATAAACGGGAACCTACTCTCCCTTCTCTGCTCCTCACCTTTGTCAGCATCTCATCGTGCTTCAGCTTGGTGACAGCCTTTTTCTAATCAGAAATAAAAATGCTAACCTCCCCTCTCCCCCCCTTCCCCTTCCTTTATATCTCACTTACTTGTGTCAGCATCTCATCATGCTTTAGCTTTGTGACAGCCTCCTCAAGGTGATTTATCCTCACGCTAGCCTCAGCAATCACACAGTGGCTGCCCATGTCATGTGCAACCTGGATCCATGTTATAGGCCACGTCCACTGAACATGCAGGCGCTGGCATGCATTTCACAGCAGTTTGAGTTTAGACCACAGCCCAACTTGCACATTCTAGATAGGCCGAGTAGTGCAACCAATTAATCTATTCAATGATGCGTGGGATAAAAGTAAAAAGGCATGCAATGGATACCTGATCTAGCAGGAGCAAAGAGCCTAGTGCTGATAGTGCCAGCCCCACGAGTAGCGCCACACGTACTGGCAGACTGAATTTGCTCCCCAACTGCCGGAGTGCTGAGTTGTGGCTGCTGGAACTGCTGAATCCACCAAGAGCCGGACTGGATGATGCTATTGAAATGGGGAGCAAAGAAGATAGAACTCCGAGTACGGATAAGCAGACACAGCTTGCGCCCAGGATCTGTTGGAAAATAACGCGTGTGGTGTGTTGTGTGGTTTAATGATGGAGATTTACAATAATGCTTGATTTCAGAGGCGAGAAAAACGGAAGGCTTGCCCATTTTCCCTGCTGACATCTTCCCCTATCTCGACCTTTGCACACCTGCCCGTGCGCAGCTGTGATTCCAGTCAGCGAGCTTCCCGACACAATCCACACACAGATGCCGATAACCTGATGAGGGAGGTCAACAGTTGCGAGCAAAATTACTTGTTACGTCCACACTGCAGGCAATGATGAAGGCAGCTGCCTCTACTGCTCAGCCGCACCGGCAGCTCACGTATACCCTGCACAATCACAGCACACTGCTAGAAAGTTTTCCTCACCGAGAGCACCAAGCTGCAACCCAAAGCCATGTAGTCCCACATCTTGGTACCAAGATCTCCTCGCCGCTTCCCTCCCCCAACTTCAACACCTCCATTCATCGTGTTCTTGAGTTATTTCAAATGGATACAGGGCCCGCGCTCGGGACTTCTCCCTGCCAGCAGAATTTCAAAATGGAAATTCCGCATACAGTTTTGAATAAATTCTGCCCAACGAAAAAACGGGACCGCGCGACCTTTCACCTTCGAGGACACTTTTTCACGCACGACGTGCACGGACGAAATACGGTATGAAGTGAATATTAATGGTAAACTACTGAATTTAAGAAGCAATGTCCTGTCCTCGTAACTTGAATACATGCGCACATTTTATGTGTAAATCAGACGAAATATTTCCCTGTAGTATGTAGATATTATTTCTAGATAGACTTTGGAACTCCTTTTTTGCTGTTCCGTCCAGTTGTCAACTCACTCTGAGCATCCGCTTGCCTTATTTTAAGTTCATGGATTACTATGTGGCCGAGACCAACAGCAGCTAGACTGGCTGGAAACCCCCTGACCTTACCATCAAGTGTCCGCTTAGAAAGACCGCACCAAGCTCTGAGGAATTTGACAAGTAAAAACAATTGAAGTGCGACGAAAGCAAACGCGAAACAACAAAAAGTAAAATAGGCTAGCCCTACCGCCCATCTATCTGAGAAAATGAAGTCATTTTTTGAGGGGCCGCCTCCTTCATGCTTCGCTGTAGCCATTCCATGGTGAAAAACTCGTACGCTGCGACGACCTGCACAAATAAAGGGTGTGCGTCGTTTTTAGCAAATCTGTTATTTGCATATGCAAAAAACGGCAAACTCATCTACGGCTCTAGAATTCCTGCTTGCAGGATATCCAGAATGGGTGCTCAAAGCTTGACCTTGCAAATTTGTGACTCCATTTTGTGGTGGTGTATGTAATTTGTTCTGTGAGAGATGATAGACAGAAGAGGCAAGCCTTAGGCCTGCAGTTCAGTTGTAAACTGTAATTTAATGCGCCTGTTTCACACAATCAAAAGCCCATCTAGTTCCACCACCAGTCTACTCTGAGCAGGAGCTAATTTCTGGCTTGAACTGTTTTATTCGTGCTTTGTATGTGCACGCGTCACACACCCATTGATCTTTATCTTTATCTTTTGGTGGAGGTGTTTTACGGTGCCCGGTACCAAAGTGGCTCCTTTTCCTTAATTAATGTGGGGAGTGGTTTTTCACTGCCTGCGTATTTTTTTTCAACACACCTGTGATACTTCGTCTACGTGGGGCTGTAGGTCCCTGTCTATGATCATGTCAGTGTCTGGGAAGCGGTGTTTTGTTTGTGCTTTGTGTGTGCACGCGTCACACACCTGTGATACGTCATCTACGTGGGGCTGTAGGTCCCAGTCTATGATCATGTCAGTGTCTGGGAAGCGGTGTTTTTTGTGTGCTTTGTGTGTGCGCGTGTCACACACATGTGATACGTCGTCTACGTGGAGCTGTCGGTCCATGTCTATGATCATGTCAGTGTCTGGGAAGCGGTGTTTTTTTTGTGTTTTAAATGTGCACGCGTCACACACCTGTGATACGTCGTCTACGTGGGGCTGTAGGTCCCTGTCTATGATCATGTCAGTGTCTGGGAAGCGATGTTTTTTTTGTGCTTTAATTGTGCACGTGTCACACACCTGTGATACTTCGTCTACGTGGGGCTGTAGGTCCCTGTCTATGATCATGTCAGTGTCTGGGAAGCGGTGTTTATTTTTGTGCTTTGTGTGTGCACGCGTCACACACCTGTGATACGTCGTCTACGTGGAGCTGTCGGTCCATGTCTATGATCATGTCAGTGTCTGGGAAGCGGTGTTTTTTTTGTGCTTTAAATGTGCACGCGTCACACACCTGTGATACGTCGTCTACGTGGGGCTGTAGGTCCCTGTTCAGCTCCCCTGGCATGCCCACGGTGCAGCACAGAAGAGCAGGTGCCTTGGCCAGCAGCACACCAGCAGTCTGCATTCGAATTGGTTTCATAGAGCAGCCAAAGTTACATCCACTTTGCATTTGAAAGTAACTTCATAAAGCGGTGCACCAGCAGTCTGTGTTTGAAAGTGGTTCCATGGAGCAGCACACCAGTAGTCTGCGTTTGAAAGTGCTCCACAGAGCCACCAAAAGTAAAGACCCCACACACTGAAATCCAGTCAGCGATGAAAAGCGCACGTGTGGTGGCGGTAGAGGGCTGTAGAGAGATGAAATTTGATTTGTACAAGGTCAAACACAGTGAATGTTGAAGCTATAGAGGGAATAGAAGGAATCTGTCACCTCATAACTTTGGACAAAAGTGACCATTCGATTGCTGCTGCTGCGGAAATGTGACTGCCGCCACAATGAGGGCCAATGGACTTGAAATGACACTTTTTTAAACAAATATCAAAACGTGAATGGCTTTAGTGACTTGCTGCCGCAAGGGTGAGAGCTGCAACAAGCAAGAGCAGATGCAAAGCATTCTTCGAAAAAGCAGCCTACTTCGATGGCTACAATTTGATTGCTACAAGCCAATCCAAAGTCATGTGCCCACATCATGCATGGTAACATACACACATACATATATACACCCATCTATCCCTCCATGCCTCCATCCCTCCCTCCCTCCCTCTCTCCCTCCCTCCCTCCCTCCCTCCCTCCCTCCATACATACATACAAGCACTGGCTGGTATGTTGCATGCTTGTGCTCACCTCTCTAATTCCACGCAACGCCACATGATCCTTTGCGCAACGCCACATGATCCTTTACACAACGCCACATGATCCTTTACGCAACATCACATGATCCTTTACGCAACATCACATGATCCTTTACACAACATCACATGATCCTTTACGCAACACCACATGATCCTTTACGCAACATCACATGATCCTTTACGCAACATCACATGATCCTTTACTCATAATCACATGATCCTTTACACAACGCCACATAGGTCCTGAAAGTTTTTGCGGGCTGCAAGCCCTGGCTGGCTATAACCGAGAGCATGCATAAGTAACGATAGACGTACAGGAAAAAGCCTTCAGTTCTCAACACTCATGCTCAAGTCCATGCTTGCATTCTTACACAGATCCACACATAAACGATGCATGATCCAGGACCCATGAGAAACCCGTCCCTACCTGCATGCTTATGCTCAAGGCCATGCTCGCGATCTTACACACATGCACACGTGAATGCTGCATGATCCAGGACCCATATAGAAACCCACCCCTACCTGCATACTTACGCCCAAGTCCATGCTTGCGTTCTCACACACATTCACACGTAAATGCTGCGTGCCCTAGGACCTATATGATACCCACCCCTACCTGCAAACTTACGCCCAAGTCGATGCTCGCGTTCTTACACACATGCACACGTGAATGCCGCATGATCCAGGACCCATCAAGAAACCCACCCCTACCTGCAAACTTACGCCCAAGTCCATGCTCACGTTCTTACACACATGCACACGTGAATGCTGCATGATCCAGGACCCATAAATAAACCCACCCCTACCTGCATGCTTATGCCCAAGTCCATGCTTGCGTTCTCACACACATTCACACGTAAGTGGTGTGTGCCCTAGGACCTATATGATACCCATCATAAACACAACCATACCTGCATGCTTATGCTCAAGGCCATGCTCGCATTCTTGAACCGACTAATGGTGGCATTAGGGGGTGCGCACGCGAGAGCCGGATGCCTTCGAACTAAGGCAGTGGCTATATTGAGTGGCACGCTGAGCAGTGCCGCTAGCGACTCCTGTGCAATAGAGGGTGGGGGCAAGTTGGGTGGGGACGCGTTGTGTAAGGGTAAGGGTATGTGCTAGAGAAACCAAGTTGTAGGGCAGTGCCGTTAGCGACTCTTGTGCAATAGAGGGTGGGGGCAAGTTGGGGGGGCGTTTGTGTGAGGGTTTGTGCTTGAGGAACCAAGTTATTGGGCAGTGCCGTCAAAAAGCTCCTGAGCGAGAGAGTGGAGGCAGATCGGGGGGAAGGCATTGCGTGAGGGTATGTGCTTGAGGAATTAAGTCGTTGAGCAGTGACGCCAAAGAGCTCCTGAGCAAGGGAGCGGGGGCAGATCGGGGGGAAGGCATTGCGTGAGGGTATGTGTTTGAGGAATCAAGTCGTTGAGTAGTGCCGTTGAAGAGCTCTTGTGCAATAGAGGGTGGGGGCAGGTTGGGGAGAAGGCATGGCGTGAGGATTTGTGCTTGAGGAACCAAGTTGTTGGGCAGTGTTGTCGAAGAGCTCCTGAGCGAGAGAGTGGAGGCAGATTGGGGGGAAGGCATTGTGTGAGAGTATGTGTACTTGAGGAATCAAGCCGTTGAGCAGTGCCGCTGAATAGCTCCTGTGTGATAGAGTGCAAGCAATTTGGAACAAAAGAGGTTTCTCAGGGTGTTTGAGAAACAGGCTGCAGTGCCGTTGCAGAATCTTGTGCAATAGAGTGTTGGCAAATTGGAGCAAAAGCGGTGTGTCAGGTCGTTTGAGCAAAAACGCTGAGCGGTGTCGCCTACGACTGGAAAATATAGGTCTTAGTCAGTAATCTGGAAAGCAGTAGCTTTCTAGACAGCCATCTATGCAAACCCTGAATCTGATCCAGGGCGCGTGCTTGCACACACCTCCCTGTATGGAATATTTAAGATCATAAATACCCTCACCAAAGCCTTGTTACTTTTCAGCCATGACAATGTCCAATTAAATGACTCATATTCACAGTACACAAGCACACACACACACACGTGCACGTACACGTGTGCGTGCGCACAAACACACGCACACACGCACGCACGCACACATGCGCTCTTTGCCATATTGCCTGGTCAGCATTCGTCATGCAGCGCCTTGAAGCAGCAAGCTTACCAATCCCATATTTCTGCAAAACGAGACGAAACACACCCTCCAAACACAATACACAACCTTCAAACACAAAACACACCCTCCCTCCTTACCAGCCTGGCCTTGACGGTGTTAGGCGACATTTCAAGCAGTGCTGGCTGACCTCCTCAAACGTGCAATTTCCCAATATTCCCCGTCTCTTGTAGCTGAAAAAGGAAACAAAACACACCCTCCATCCTTACCAGCCTGGCCTTGACGGTGTTAGGCGACATTTCAAGCAGTGCCGGCTGCTCTGCCACCAGCTCTGCGACCTCGTCTTGGCCCAGACCCAGACGCACTGACCAGGACTCCAACACATCTCCAGCTAAGTAGCCCACTCCCAGGAACATACCTGCGTTCATTAAGCAGCACAACACTCGTAGAGGGAAGCTTACGTGTAAAAAGGAGAAAAGCTGCGGTAGGTCTGCCTGAAGGCACACACACACACGCACACACACACACACACACACACACACACACACACACACACACACACACACACACACACACACACACAGCCATTGATTTGAGCCATTGACTCGATAAGGCAGGCAAGCAGAACTCAAACAGGTCTCCAGCTAAGTAGCCCATTCCCAAGAACAATCTGCGTTCAAGCACACACACATTCAAAAATCATATCAAATAGGTTTTCCAGAAACCACGCGCACAGATTACGCCAATCAGTTACTAATCAGGAGCAGGTCTGCCTGCAAGCACGAGATTGACAAGAATAGCTGGTACTCAACTGATTCTATACACAAAAGCGAGCAAAGGGTTTAAGAATTATACAGTCAGAACAGGGATAGCCTGCAAACAGCAATGTCACATGCACGGACATTAATGGCACACCGTCCACTATACATTGATGCACACAAACATACGTACACACACATACGCGTATGCATATGCACACATAAGCACATTCACAAACATACGTACACACATGTATGCCGTATGCAGATAGACATGCACGCCAATGCGCGCACACAGCACAAACAACACACACATGAGCATACAAACGCAATATAGATTTGGCTTGATGATTAAACTACAGAACTAAGAGCAGACACGCAATCAGGAAGACTTATATCTACATGCATTACTAACTAGCATCTTGCAAAAGGAAGCTGCTAGCTTTCAGTCCTGTGTGAACTGAAGTTCTTGCAGTACAGCAATAGTTTTATGCCACCTAGTCTTGCTTTTTATCTGTGCTTCTTTGCTGTTTATCCATCTTAATTGCTCACAACCTGCTCTAGTGTAAACAGTTATTTTATCTTGTTCCTTTAGCAGGCCTGCTGCTCCTGTTCTTTTTCTTCTCTTTGTTTGCAGCAAGTTTTGAGGGCCCTCGAGCAGTTGAGAATCTCCTCGTAAACTTTCTCGTCTATGACTTCTTATGATGCAAACAAAATAGAACTAGCACCAACCTGGATCCTCCACTAACAGCCCGAGGCAGGCTTGCTTAGCATCCTGTATGCCCTGGTCAGCAAATGATTGTAAGGCGGACCTGCGTGGGTGGAGGAGGGGGAGCAGGGTGTGTGTGATATTTGTGTGTGTGTGTGTGTGTGTGTGTGCATGTGTGAGTATGCGTGTGTGTGTCTGTGTGTGTGTCTGTGTGTGTGTGTGTGTGTGTGTGTGTGCATGTGCGTGTGCGTGTGTGTGTGTGTGAGTGTGTGTGTCTATGTGTGTGTGCATGGGTTGAAATTGCAGGCAGGAGAAACAGAGATATACACGCATGCATGCGTTGACAAATCCTAGCACATGTGAGCACCCTTGCACGCTGGCATGCCCTTGCACGCTTGCACACCCTTGCCTTGCACGCTTGCACACGCTTGGCTTGCGCATTGGAACAGCCTTGCCTCGCGCATTAACACAGCCTAGCCTTCTGCATTGGAGCACCCTTGCCTTGCGCATTGGAACAGCCTAGCCTTCTGCATTGGAACAGCCTTGCCTTGCGCATTGGATTAGCCTAGCCTTCTGCATTGGAGCACCCTTGCCTTGCGCATTGGAACAGCCTAGCCTTGCGCATTGGATTAGCCTAGCCTTCTGCATTGGAGCACCCTTGCCTTGCGCATTGGAACAGCCTAGCCTTGCGCATTGGATTAGCCTAGCCTTCTGCATTGGAACAGCCTTGCTTTGCGCATTGGAACAGCCTAGCCTTCTGCATTGGAGCACCCTTGCCTTGCGCATTGGAACAGCCTAGCCTTCTGCATTAAAACAGCCTTGCCTTGCGCATTGGAACAGCCTTGCGTGCTGGCCTACCCCTTGCGCATTGGAATGTGCTGGACAGGACTAGGGTACAATGAAAAACCAAACATGCTCACAACACGTACGCAAAGAACAAAAGAGACACCATGCGTGCATGCAAGTATGCACACACACATGCTTGCAACACACTTGCCTGACAGTATAGGGTGATACGACCAGCAGGGCAGGCTGCTGGATCGCTAAGCGCCGTATGTCTGCTTCGGGTACCTGAGGAACGTGCAAAAGCAAGCACAAAAACATTCATACACACCACAAACACACAATTAGGCCAAGGTACTACGCAACGCACGTATATCATGTATATAATTCCCCACATAATCTCACACAACACAATCATATCATAAAAAGACACGCTCAATACCATAAAAATACACAACACAATATACACAACACAATATCATAAAAAGACACATCATAAAATTACACAACACAATATCAACACATTATCATAAAAAGGCATATCATAAAATAACACAACACATATCAACACAATATCATAAAAAGACACGCTCAAGTGAATGGCACACCATCATTAAATATCCTTGAGAAACGAAAAGCAGCCATCATTCAGAGGCCTATGCCTCCAGGTAGTTTTGTACGCCTGCAGCTGTGAAGCAATGCACTCATGCATACTCTACACACAGTGACGTAACACTACTTTATGCTTGCAGCTACGTAGCTATGCACTTATGCATACTCTACACACAGTGACATGCCTCTACTTAATGCCTGCAGCTATGAAACATTGCACTCATGCATACTCCACAGTGCTGTAGTGTGACGTAACACTATTTATGCCTGCAGCTACGTAGCTACACTTGTGCACATTCTACAGTAACATAACACTACTTTATGCCTGCAGCTGTGAAGCAATGCACTCATGCACACTCCACAGTGCTGTAGTGTGATGTAACACTACTTTATGCCTGCAGCTGTGAAGCAATGCACTCATGCATACTCTACACACAGTGACATGCCTCTACTGTATGCCTGCAGATGTGAAGCAATGCACTCATGCATACTCCACAGTGCTGTAGTGCGACGTAACACTACTTTATGCCTGCAGCTGTGAAGAATGCACTCATGCATACTCTACACACAGTGGCATGCCTCTACTCTATGCCTGCAGATGCGAAGCAATGCACTTATGCATACTCTACACACAGTGACATGCCTCTACTTTATGCCTGCAGCTGTGAAGCATTGCACTCATGCATACTCCACAGTGCTGTAGTGTGACGTAACACTACTTTATGCCTGCAGCTGTGAAGCAATGCACTCATGCATACTCCACAGTGCTGTAGTCTGACGCAACACTGCTTTATAACTTTACACCTGCAGCTGTGAAGCAATGTGACACAACTGCAGCAAGTGCCATGACTCTAAAACCATATTATGCCTGCACCTGTGAAGAAATACACTCATGTATAAACTCTCCAGCAAGCGACATGGATCCATCTGTCCATCTAATTCTGAAAATCCTGCAGATCCTGTCTAAAGATCCTGTCTATCCTGCCTAAAAAGCAGAGGTAACCTCTGATGCCGGTGGATATCGTATGCCATACACTTGGGCAAAAAGGCAACAAGTAGCTTTTGCAGCCGCCCGCCTAATAAACAGAGGCCAGTGCCTGAAGGCAATCTTCTATGCTGGTGGCTGTCATGCCATACAATTGAACAAGATTGACAATAGGTAATTTTGTAGTATGCATCGCCCCACCTGAAAAACAGAGGCCAGCGCCTGAAGGCAATCTTTTATGCTGGTGGCTGTCATGCCATACACTTGCACATTTTACATCAATAGGAATTTGTAGCATGCATCGCCCACCTGAAAAACAGAGGCCAGTGCCTCTAGACGGTCCTTGATGCCAGCGGCTGTGATGTCGTACACAAGAGCGGGCTGGAGGCAGAGCATGTTTAGGGCACCTGTGCGCATGTTTGTAATAAGAACAATTCTCAACTGCATTGCACATTTGCAATAACGCAGGAGCAGTACTGAGGCATGCAAATTGTGGTCACCTGTGCGCATGTTTGTAATAAGAACGCAGATTCTCAACTGAATTGTGCTTTTGCAAATACGCAGGAGCAAGCAGTGCAGAGGCATGCAACATGTGCAGGGCACCTGTGTGCATGTTTGTTTTAAGAACACAGATTCTCAACTGCATTGTGCTTTTGCGAATACGCAGGAGCAAGCAGTGCAGAGGCACGCAACATGTGCAGGGCACCTGTGCGCATGTTTGTAATAAAGAATTGTCAACTGCAATGTGCTTTAGCGAATACGCAGGAGCAGTACATAGGCATGCATCATGTGCAGGGCACCTGTGCGCTTTTTTATTAATTTTCAACTGCATTGTGCTTTTGCGCATAAGCGGGAGCAGTACAGAAACATGCATCATGTTAAGGGTGATTGTGATTTTAAGCGCTCAAAAATCTGAAGCAGGGACTGGCACGTCACCAGATGCAAGTAATACCAAGGTGTGGGGTTTAAAGGACAGCGTGCTCTGGTTTTAGGCGCAAATAATAATGATTTTCAGCGCACTTAAAGAACTAGGTAGGAACTAGCTTGTCACCAGATGCAAGTATAACCAAAGTGTGGGATGGAAAGGGCGGCATGCTCTGGTTTTAGGCGCAAAGAATAAGATTTTCAGCGCACTTAAAGATCTAAGCAGGAACTGGCACGTCACCAGATGCAAGTTTACAAAGTGGGATGGAAAGGGCGGCATGCTCTGGTTTTAGGCGCAAAGAATAATGATTTTCAGCGCACTTAAAGATCAAAGCAGGAACTAGCACGTCACCAGATGCAAGTAATACCAAAGTGTGGGATGGAAAGGAGGCATGCTCGTTTTAGGTGCAAAGCATTGTGATTTTTAGCGCACCTAAAAAACTAAGCAGCTACCGGCACGTCACCAGATGCAAGTGTTACTAAAGTGTGAGATGGAAGGTATGTGACATGCTCTGGTTTTAGGTGCAAAGCATTGCGATTATTAGCGCACCTAAAAAACTAAGCAGCTACCGGCACGTCACCAGATGCAAGTGTTACTAAAGTGTGGGATGGAAGGTATGTGACATGCTCTGGTTTTAGGTGCAAAGCATTGCGATTATTAGCGCACCTAAAAAACTAAGCAGCTACCAGCACGTCACCAGATGCAAGTGTTACTAAAGTGTGGGATGGAAGGTATGTGACATGCCCGCCCCCATTTGTACGCAGATGTGTCCAATCTCAACTTTTTACGATTGTTGCACATTTGTACATAAATTTTGGGTTGGCCAGAAGGGTCAGCTACAATTATTCAAAAGGGCTGGCCAGAACCCTATATATATTTACCGTATACATATTTGTATGGTGCATATACGGTATATTTGACAGACATTTCACCAAACATACAGCGATTTCTCTTGCTGGTGAGTCACTCACGGCTGTGACTTGATTGAATAACTTGATTAATTGACTTGATTTTATTCTCTTGCTGGTTAATTCACCCACGGCTGTGTTGCAAGCAGGAAGCAACACGAAACCATGCCAAACTTTTAGTGAGCCATCAAATTAACGAGCCTGCAAACCATCTCTACCTGCACGTCCACTTTCCGGCCGTAGAACCTCTTCCAACACATCTAAGGCTTCTATAATGGAGGGCATCTGCGTACACGTGCGTGCGTGTGTGTGTTTGTGTGTGTGTGTATGTGTGTGTGTTTGTTCATGTATTTGCGTGCACGCGCGTGTGTGTATGTTTGTGTGCATGTGTGTTTGTATGCTTGTGTGCATGTGTATGTTAATTCTTAGTCGTTTGAAGCAAGCAGCACAAATGAGCACCATGCATACTGTACCTCCATCAGCAAACGCCAACTGATGCAGCTTAAGTCCATAACCCCCCTCAAGGCCACTCTTAGACTACATGATACTATAAAGATGGCATAGTAAAGTCAAGCTGTGCCGCTGTAAAGTTATCTCACATCTGTGCTGCTTGTGCTGCTAGCAACGCCAGATGACACAGCCCAAGGTTCACGGCTCCTTTGATCCCTAATCATTTTTGCACTGACACTGCAAGAACACCATACTTGTGCCGTTAGAAGTAGCAGTGCCAACAGACGCAGCCCGAAGTGTGCTACTCCTTTGAATCTCTTTGAACCACACCTTATATGTAGGGTTTGCCAGAACCATATATATACGGTGTATATACGTTTTTTTGGCAGAGAAATCACCAAGTGTACGGTCATATACGGTGTAAATACACGGTTCTGGCCAATTCTACTTGTCCGTAACTGCACGGGCACAGCAACTATTACTGAAGTAAATGCAGGCCAATGCAGCACGAGATGCACAAAGAAACAACTCTTATTTCAGCCCATTCCCAGAATATTTAACGCAAACGACGCATGACGCAAGAACAACGCACCAGCAGTGCCGGCTGATGTGAGACGATGAGCACCACTTTTTCTTAGATCATTGCCATCAACCTTTCATTGAGGACACACACACTACACGCACCTGTCCTGCTAGTAATGCCAGTCGATGCAGCACGAGGTGCACCGCCCCTCTTTGAATTCAATGCCATAAGACTTTCATTGAGGACACACACACACACACACTACACGCACCTGTGCTGCTAGTAATGCCAGTCGATGCAGCACGAGGTGCACCGCCCCTCTTTGAATTCAATGCCATAAGACTTTCATTGAGGACACACACACAACACGCACCTGTGCTGCTAGTAATGCCAGTCGATGCAGC